>Ga0307290_10000105_pt1 | contig 30967 bp, 28 predicted proteins | sample ER_DNA_144_FD_194472 | JGI IMG/M metagenome (GOLD analysis project Ga0307290, IMG submission 194472) | Bulk soil microbial communities from the East River watershed near Crested Butte, Colorado, United States - ER_DNA_144 | ecosystem: Environmental > Terrestrial > Soil > Floodplain | place... | reverse complement strand
GTGACGATCGGTCCGTAGCCGTGCGCGAACGGAGTGTTGCCAGAGTACCCAGGACCGTGCACCGCTGAGCTGGTAGTCGTCGGCTGGCTCCCCTTGTTCTCCATGATGTCCAGCTCACCGCAGGTAGGCCAGCCGACGGAGCCGATGTTGTTGCCGAGCAGCCAGAACGCGGGCCAGAGTCCCTGCCCGGCCGCGAGCTTGATACGCGCTTCCACTCGGCCCGGCGCGATGGACATCTTGTCGCGCGTCGTGATCTTCGCGGACGTATAGCGACACCTGCCGTAATAACACGGGATGCTGTCCGTCGCGACGCGGGCGGTGATGGCGAGCTGGCCCTGCCCGTTCAATGCGATGTTGGCGGTATCCGAAGTATAGAACTCCTTCTCGCTATTGCCCCAGCCGCAATTGCGCGGACATCCGTCCCCGGTGTCGTAGCGCCACTTGGTAGTGTCGATTGCCGCGCCGGCCGCGCCCGAGAACTCATCACTCCAAAGCGACGTCCATGTGATGGGCGGGGGAGGCGGAGGGGCCATTGCGCATGCGAGTGCCGCCCCAGCCAGCGCGAGAGTGAGCTTCCGTTTAAAGACGTGCCGCACGACGCCACTCGGCCGCGATGACCGCATGCCCCGCCGGCGTGGGGTGGACGCCGTCGGCCGCCCAGTATGCGGGGGGCGCCGTGTGGGCCCGCTGATCGAAGATCGATTGCAGCGGCACGAACGTCGCGCGCGCGTGCGTCGCCACGCGAGCCGCGGCCGCGCGGCGCTGGTCGAATTCGGGGAACCAGCGCGCGTCCACCGCCCCGGTCCGCAGCACGAACGGCTCGAGCACGATCAGATGCACGCGCGGCACGGCGCGGCGCGTCTCGTCAAGCAACGCCGCGTACTGCTGCTCGTAATCCTGCACCGTGCCGTTGTAGCCATGGTCCAGCTTGTGCCAGAAGTCGTTCACGCCGATCAGGATACTGAGCACGTCCGGGTGCAGATCGATCGTGTCGCTCGTCCAGCGTTGCTGCAGGTCAGGCACTTTGTTGCCGCTGATGCCGCGATTGTAGAAACGCAGCTCGCCCGCCGGCCGTGCAGCGAGCACTGCGGAGGCGACGAGCAGCGGGTAGCCGCTGCCGAGGGCGCCCGCGGCGTTCGGGTCCGCGGAATCGCGATTGCGGCCCGAGTCGGTGATCGAATCTCCCTGAAACACCACCACGGAGCCCTTCGCGGCGGCGGCCTGCGGGGGGTCCGTAACTGCGCCGATAGGGAGCTGCGAGGCTGCCGCCAGCGACGCCGTCGCCATGAGAAAATCGCGCCGGCTGATCTCGTTCGTCATGTCACCTCCGCAAACGGCCATGTTCGTTGTTTCCACGACCACAGCCCAAAGCACAGCACGCCCAGCAGCAGCGCGCCGAGTCCGAACGCAATCACGAGCGGCGGCGTCGTGGCAAAGATGAAGATCCAGCCGAGGAGCGCAACCAGGCTGGGGAGCGGATAGAGCCACATCCGATAGGGCCGCGGCATATCGGGCGCCCGCCGCCGCAGCAGCGTCACCGCGCCGATCTGCCCGATGAACTGCACGAGAATCCGCGTCGTGAGCAGCGCGTCGATCACCATCCCAAGCGATACGAACCCCGCGACGATCGAAAGCACGCCGAGCACCACCAGCGAGACGTAGGGGAAGCCCTTGGACGGGTGCATCCGCGCAAACACCTTGAAGAAGTAGCCGTCTCGCGCCGCCGCGTAGGGCACGCGTGAGTATCCCAGGAGCAGCGCGAAGACCGATCCGAACGCCGTCCACAGGATCATCGCCGTGAGGATCGTGGCGACGCCGGAGCCGTAGATCCGCTCCATGAAAATCGAGACCACGAAGTCCGCCTGCGGGTGCGACGCGACGGGGACGAACTCGCGCCACGGGACGACGCCGATGATCGAGAAGTTGATCGCGATGTAGATCAGCGCCACCGCGATCGTGCTGATGAGAATGGACCGCGGGATCACTCGGCCCGGATTCTCCACCTCGTCGCCGATGTAGCAGACGTCGTAGTAGCCGAGGTAATCGTACGCACCTATGCGGGACGCAGTGCCGAGGCCGAGCAGAAAGCCCAGCGAGAAGTTGAACGCGCCGGGCGGGAAGTCGAACGCCACCTTGGCGTCGAAGTGCATCGCCCCCGTGACGATCACGGCGACGACGGTCACGATCGTGCCGATCCAGAGCGCGACCGTGATGGCCGCAATCGATGTGATGCGGCGATAGAGCAGCGCGAGGTTGACGAGGCCGATGATCGTAATCACGAGCATCGTCTGCCCGGGCGTGATCCCTTTCCAGATGTATCCCAGATAGTGCGAGAACCCGATGTATCCGGACGCGATCTCGAGGGGCCCGCTGAGCACGAACTGCCATACAAAGAGAAAGCCCATCAGGCGGCCGACCTTCTCCGCGCCGTAGCCCTGGCGCAGGTAGCCGAACGAGCCGCCCGAGCCCGGCATCGCGGCGCCGAGCTCGCTCCAGACGGTGCTGTCGCACAAGACGGTAATCAACGCGACGACCCAGCCGAGCATTGCCTGGGGGCCGCCGAGCGCGGACATGAGCAGCGGGATCGTGATGAACGGACCGATCCCGATCATGTTCGTCATGTTGAGCGCCGTGGCGTGCAACAGGCCGAAGCGGCGCACCATTGGTGCAGCGTCGGTTGTCGGTTCGGTCACTTGTTCCGCTCGAGCCGCAGCTCGAGATGGCGCCGCACGTCCGGCCATTCACTCGCGAGGATGCTGTACATCACGACGTCGCGCGCGCTGCCGTCCCGCCGGATGCCGTAATGGCGAATCACGCCGTCCTTCTTGGCGCCGAGCGCCTCGATGGCGCGCTGCGAGCGAAAATTGAAGTTGTCGGTCCGCAGGCCGACGACTTTGCAACCGAGCGTGTCGAACGCGTGGCCGAGTAACAGCAGCTTGCAGGTCGTGTTGACGTGCGTCCGCTGGCGACTCTTCCCGTACCAGGTGTGGCCGATTTCCACGCGGTCGATCGCCGGGAAGATGTCGTGATAGCGCGTCGACCCGACGATCGCGCCGCTCGGCAGGTCGCGCACGACCCAGGGCAGCATGTGCCCGTCGCGCTGGCCCTTCAGCGCGTCGGACACATACGCCTGCATGCCCTCGGGTGGGGGGACCGCGATGAACCAAAACTCCCACAGCCGGCCGTCGCCCGCGGCGGCGCCCAGCGCGTCACTGTGTGCTTCGGTCATCGGCTCGAGCCGAACACCGTGACCTTCGAGCACGACCGGTTGTGGAAGCTTCACCGTTTGAGGAGCATTGCGCTCCTCAAGCTACGGTCCGACAATGAAGATCGCTATTTCTCGACGAACTTCTTCAGCGCCCCGAGCATCGCGCTCCAATTCTTCTCCGAGTGTTTGCGCGCCGCTTCGGTGGAATTGTTCTCCTGTGACACCGTCACGTTGGTTTGCCCCCCGTCATCGGCGAGCTCGATTGTGACCGTGTGATAATTGTCGGGCGCGTCCACCAGACCGGCGACAGGGCTGAAGTGCGTGTACCGCAGCAAGCGCCCTGGCTTCACCTGCAGAATCTTGCCCCTGTCCTGATACCGCTTGCCCTGCCATTCGCCCGACCACGTGATCGGACTGCCTTCCTTCCAATCGGAGCGAACATCCGTTCCAAACATGTACTGCTTGATGGCCGCGGGACTCACCAGCGCTGCCCAGACCTCGCTCGGTGGGGCCTCGATCGTGACATTGGCTTTGGCGATCAGATCCTGAGTAGTTGGCATTTGAGCCTCAGGTTGGTTTCCCTGTCGTACCCGCGCCGTAACGATCGGTCGCAATTAATTCCCGGGGGAGGTGGAGCTAAGGTAGGGGCGCAGCATGCTGCGCCCTACCCAATTGGACCGCGGTCATGCTCACTCTCCCAAAACTTTGATGATTACCCGCTTCTTCCGCTGCCCGTCCCACTCGCCATAAAACACGCGCTGCCACGGCCCGAAATCCAGCTTCGCCGCCGTGATCGGCACGATCACCTCGTGACCGATCGTTAAGCTGCGAAGGTGCGCGGCGGCGTTGTCTTCTCCGGTCTCGTTGTGGCGATAGCGGGGCGGATCCCACGGTGCAATCGTCCCCTCCAGCCACTTCAAGATGTCCTCCCACAGCCCCGATTCATGATCGTTGACGAAGATCGAAGCGGAGATATGCATCGCGCTCACCAGAACGAACCCTTCACGCACCTCGCTCACCTCCACCTCCTTCACAACCTCTTTAGTAATGTCGATGATCTCCTGGCGCTGCTTCGTGTTGAACCAGAGATAGTGCGTATGTGCCTTCATGGACCCCCCATCCCCCCGTGTCGAATTGTCACAGGCCGAGCGAATCCCTAAATTGCCCGCAAATATGGCGCTTCCTTTCAGACGGCGAATCTTCGTCATCCTCGTCGTCATGACCGTGGTGCCGACGGTGCTGGCGGTGGCCGGCTGGGTGCTCTCGATCCGGCGGCTGCTGCCCGCCGCCGGCGCCCGCGCTTCCACTGAGCGCGTCGCCGCGACCGCCCGCTCGCTGCTCGAGGGAGTGGATACGCTGCACCTCACCGTGCGCGAACGCGCGCTGTTGCGGCAGCATCTCGACGAAGTTTCGGCCTCCGTCAGCCTCGCGCGGCGCGCCGAAACGTTCCTGCGCTATTACACGGCCGGGTTTGCCGTGGTCATCCTGCTGCTCGGCGCGGCGGTGCTCTACGCGGCCGTCAACTTCGCGGGCCACCTGTCGCGCCAGCTCTCACGTCCGATCGACGAGCTGGTCGGCTGGACGCAGCTGATCCGCCGCCACGAGCCGCTGCCGTTCGGCTCGCCGACGCGAGGTGCTCCGGAGTTCGAAGCCTTGCGGCAGGCACTGCGCGAGCTGGCCGGCGCGCTCGCCGCCGCCCGGGACCGCGAGCTGGAAGCCGAGCGGTTGCGTGCGTTCCGCGAAGTCGCGCGTCGCGTGGCGCACGAGATCAAGAATCCGCTGACGTCGATGCGCATTGCGCTGGACCAACTACGACGGAACGATGGAATGACGGACGGACGGAAGGACATCGCCCTTCAGGTAATGTCTGCCGAGACGGATCGGCTCGAAAGACTGGCGAAAGAGTTCGCAGAGTTTGGGCGGCTGGCGGAAGGGCCGCAAAGCGAAGTCGATCTCGTCGAGCTGCTCGAGGAGCTGGGGCGCACGGGCGTGCCCGATGGCGTGCGCGTCACCGTGGACGCGAATGGCGGACCTCGCTCGCTGTTTGGCCACTACGAGCCGCTGCGTCGCGCCTTCGCCAACCTCTACCGCAATGCCGCCGAGGCGATGAACGGGCGCGGCGCCATCGACGTCACCGTGACGGGCGACGGGTCCGGGCTCGCCGTCACGATCGCCGACCACGGTCCCGGCATCCCCGCCGAGCTGCGCCAGCGCGTGTTCGAGCCCTACTTCACCACGAAGGACGACGGCACCGGCCTCGGCCTCGCGCTGGTCCGCGTCACGCTCGAGGCTCACCGCGGGACGATCAGTGTGAGCGAGACTCCGGGTGGTGGAGCGACCTTTGCGATCGTTTTCCCTCCTGCTCCGTCCTTCATCCCCATCTCATGAGCCCCCGCGTTCTCCTCGTGGACGACGAGTCCAACATCCGGCGCATGGTAGGTGCGCTGCTCCAATCGGACGGGTACGACACCGTCGAAGCGGCCGACGGCAACGCGGCGATGGTGCGCCTCACGGAAGACGCGCCCGATGTGGTGCTGCTCGATCTGATGATGCCGCCCGGCCCGGACGGTCTCGCGACGCTCGAGCAGATTCGCAAGCGTGCTCCACACATCCCCGTCGTCATGATGAGCGGTAAGGCGAATCTCGCCGACGCCGTCCGCGCGACGAAGCTCGGCGCCTTTCAATTCCTCGAGAAGCCGCTGACGCCCGAAGGTCTGCTCGTCGCGCTGCGCAGCGCCCTGGAGCTGGGACGCACCCTCGCCGAGAACACGCGCCTGCACGAACAGCTCGGCCACGCTGATCCGCTGGTAGGAACCAGCACCGCCATGGACGAGCTACGAGCACTGATCGCCCGCGTCGCACCGACGGAGTCGCGCGTCCTGATCACCGGCGAGTCGGGCACGGGCAAGGAGCTCGTCGCGTCGGCGATCCACCGCCTGAGCGCCCGCGGGAGCAAGGCCTTCGTCACCGTCAACAGCGCCGCGCTGCCGCGCGACCTCGTCGAATCGGAGATGTTCGGCCACGAGCGCGGCGCGTTTACCGGCGCGACGGAGCGCCGCCAGGGCCGCTTCGAGCTGGCCGATGGCGGCACCCTGTTCCTCGACGAGGTCGGCGATCTCGGCCCGGAGGCGCAGGCCAAGCTGCTGCGCGTCCTGGAGAGCGGGATCGTCGAACGGGTGGGCGGCGAGCGGCCGTTCGCCGTCAACGTCCGCGTTCTCGCGGCGACGAACAAGGATCTGCCGCAGGCGGTCCGGCAGGGACAGTTCCGCGAGGACCTGTGGTTCCGGCTGAACGTGCTGCCGATACACATCCTCCCGCTGCGCCACCGCGCCGAAGACGTCGCGCCGCTGGTGCGCCACTTCGCCGGGCGCTGTGCCGCCCGCCTGCGCCGCCCCGTACGGTTCGACGCGGGTGCCGTCCCGCTGCTCGCGGCCTATGGATGGCCTGGGAACGTGCGCGAGCTCGCGAACATCGTGGAGCGGCTGGCCATCCTCGCGACGTCGGACCTCATCACCGCGGCGGACGTCGCGCGTGTGCTTCCGAACAACGGAGTTGTGACGAGCGCGCCGGCGGGCGATGAGACGTGGCGTGACATCGCGCTCACCGAAACACTCGACCAGTACGAGCGCGAGCTGATCGCGAAAGCGCTGTCGGCGTCGCGCGGCAACGTAGCCGAAGCCGCCCGCCGGCTGCAAACCGACCGGGCGAATCTGTACCGCCGCATGCGCCGTCTCGGGATCGAGCCTCCACCGAAAGCCGACCTATGATCACTCTGCTGTTGTTAGCACTGGCAACCGTGCAGGACACGACGATCGTGATCCACCCCGACAGCTCGAGCGCGACGCTCGAAGCGCGGGCGCTGCCGCGAGTCGTGTCCGAGGAAGTCATCCGCTTCTATAACGATCCGGCGACCACGCGGCTCGTCGGCCGCACGCGGTTGCCGCGCGGCAACGAATGGCGCGGCAACGTGGCGGTCCGCAACGGGCCTGTGGTGATCGCGGGGCGCGTGCAGGGCGCGCTCGTCGTGATCAACGGCGACCTGCTCTTCGACACCGGCGCCGAGGTCACCGGCAACGTGATCGTCGTCGGCGGAATCGTGGACGATACCGCCAAGGCACGCATCGGCGGGGAGGTCCGTCAGTACCGTGAACCCCTGCTCTATCGCCTTCGCCACGAAGGCGACGAGCTGGTCTACGCGCCCAATCTGCGGCGCCGGCTCTTCAACCCTGGCGCGCACGTCTCGTGGGGCGACGCGGATTCGCGCTCGTCGCTGACGATCGCCACGGGTGGGACGTTCAACCGCATCGAAGGACTGCCGATCGTGTTCGGCCCGCTGTTCGACTGGAAGCTGCAGCAGAACTTCCGGATGCGCGTGGACGCGCTCGGCGTGTTTCGCTCGGCCGGCGATCTCTCGGACAAACGCAGCGATCTCGGCTACATGTTCCGCGGCGAGCTGCGGTCGGGCGACATACGGCCCGTCGGGTTCGGTCTCCGCGCATTCGACGTGGTGTCGCCGGTTGAGGACTGGGGCCTGCACAACGCCGAGATCGGCTGGGGCGCGTTTCTCTTCGGGCGCGACTATCGCGACTACTTCCTCAATAAGGGATGGGCGGCGCGCGCCTTCGTCCAGCCGGAGAAGCAGATCGCCCTGTCGCTCGAGCTGCGCCGCGAGTGGCAGACGGGCGTCGCCAACCAGGATCCGTGGACCGTGTTCCGGAACTCCGAGATCTGGCGTCCCAACCCGCCCATCGATGAAGGCCATTTCACGACGATCGCCGCGGGCGCCGTGCTGGACGCCCGCAACGATCCGGAGGAACCGACGTCGGGCTGGCTGGTGCGGGCGACGCTCGAGGATTCCCGGAGCACCGACGTCGTGCCCCACACCGGTGTGCCGGCGTCGGTGCGCGACTCGATTCCGAGCGGTGCCTACCACTTCGACCGCATGTTTTTCGACATTCGGCACTATGCCCGCATCAGTCCGTCGGGTCGCATCAACGTCCGGCTGGTCGGCGGCGGCTGGGTGGGCGGCGACCCGCTACCCCTGCAGCGGCGGCTTTCGCTGGGCGGTCCCGATCCGATGCCCGGCCACCCGTTTCGCACCAGCTCGTGCGATAACGCCTTTACCGATCCGGCGTTCACGGACGCGCGCGTCGCCGCGTGCGATCGCGTGATTGCGTTCCAGACCGAGTACCGCGGGCACGTGAAGCTGAACTGGAGCTACAATCCGTGGAAGGAGGAAAAGCCGGATCGCGAGGAAGGGAGTGGAGGCCCGCGGTTCTTCTGGCTCGAAGGACTCGACGTCGTGGTCTTCGCGGACGCCGGCCAGGCGTGGCTCGTCGGCAACGGGCCGAACCGCCTGCCGGCGGGGCGGATCCCGCCGTTCGACAACTGGCTCGTGGACGTGGGGCTGGGCGTCGATTGGGGTGGACTCGGCGTCTACACGGCAAAGGCGGTCACTAGCGGCGAACGACTGCGCCTGACGGTCCGGCTCGATCACCGGTTCTAGCGTGCGCGTGCTTTTGTGGGCGGCCATTGCCCTGGCCTCCCCCCTTACGCCGCAGGTGGGAGCCGCCCAGTCGCCCACCCTCACCGTCACGCTGCAGACCAACATCCCGCGCGTGCGGAGCACGGGCCTTTTGGCCGACGGCAAGTTCGTCGGGCTGATGCGCTCGGGTTTCCCGCTGCGGCTGCACTATCGGCTCGAGCTGTGGCGCGTGCGCGCCAGCTGGTTCGATCAGTTCGTGCGCGAAGTCAGCTGGGATGCCGTGGCGCGCAACGATCCGCTCGCCGACGACTTCGTCCTCATCCGCCAGGGCGGCGCCGTCAGCCGGTTCGCGACGCCGGACGAGTTGTCCGCGGCGCTCGACATTCCGTACACCGTGACGCTCCGCCCCACCAACACGTCGAGCGGGCGCTACTACTTCGTCGCGCGGCTCGAAGTCACGACGCTCAACGACACCGATCTGCAAGAGTTGTCCCGCTGGTTGTCAGGGGACGTCGGTCCCGCGGTGTCCGGTGAAGGAAATTTTGGTGAAGCGCTCGCGCGCGGAGCGCAGCGCGTGCTGGTGCGGCTGGCAGGATTGCCGCGCCTGCGGCTCGAGGCGCGGAGTCCTACGTTCCGAACTGGCGGTCAATAGCGGCGCGAATGTCCATCAGTGACTGACCGCGCGCCGCCATCCCACTCGCCAGCGTCGCTTCACCCATGCAGATGTCGCAGTACGCGCCGTGATTGGACTCGAAGCACGTGAGCAACGAGCGGTGCCCCGCGTGCTTCGAGCAGTCGCAGTGGCAATAGACGCCGTCGAGCATCGGAGCGGCCCGCCGCGCCGCCGCGTAGGCTTCCGTCGCACCGGGATTCTTCGGAATCGCGAAGTCGGGGAGGATCTTTGCGGCGGTGATGCCGGGCCGGGGCGTCGGATGAATCGAGCCGGAGGCCGGCTTTGTCAGGAAGACGAATCCCACGAGCGCGGCTACGCCCACGCCTGCCACCACCCAGGGCGTCTTCGACACTAGAGAGCCTCGAGAGTCGCCAGCACATCGGCTCCATAGAAGAGCCGGATGTACTTCGCCTGCGTCCGCGTCAGGCGGCGCACGGCCCACGCGAGGTGCACGAAGTGCGGCTCGTGAGGCGCGCGCAGCGGATGCATGCCCACTTCCTCGGGCAGGAGGTTGCCCTTGCGGGTGTTGCAGCTCGAGCAGGCGGTCAGGACGTTCGTCCAGGCATTCGTGCCGCCCCGCGAGAGGGGCACGAGATGATCGCGCGTCAGGCACTCGCGCTGCCGCAGCTCCTGCTGCGAGCGGCCGCAGAACTGGCAGCGGTAGTTGTCGCGCGCAAACAGGAACGTGTTGGTGACTTGGCGGCGGAAGCGGCGAGGGACGTGGACAAAGCGAACGAGTCGGATGACCGCGGGACGTGGGACCGCGAGTCGTTCGCTATGGACTGGCGTGCCCTCGGCTTCGACGACCTCAGCCTTGCCGTCAATAACCAGCCGCAGCGCCCGGCGCACCGGCACCATGGTCAGCGGCTCGAACGAGGCATTGAGGGCTAGGCAACGCATGCGATATGCTAATACCGACCAGCAACTTACAGCAAGTGAGGGATTTACGAGCTCGCTGCTGGCTGAAACGCGCGTCGTAACTCGTCTATTTGCGATTCGACTGAGGCACGCGAGGCACCTCCAGGTGTGGCACGGCTTTCCACGCTTTGCTCCCAGCTGCCCAGCTGCGCCAGTGCCGGTCCCAGCGCCGGATGGATCTCGGTCGCCACTTTGGCGGGCACTTTGTCGAGCGTCACGCCGGCCTGCTCCGCCGCACGCACCAATCTGCCGATCAATGCGTGACTTTCACGGAATGGGACTCCCGCCTCGACGAGCAGATCTGCGAGATCGGTGGCCCGCATCGCGGGATCGAGCGCAGCAGCCATCCGTTCGGCATTCACCGTGAGGGTATCGATCGCCCCGGTAACCGCCGGGAGGACCGTCGCCAACGTGTCGCACGCGTCGAACAGCAACGCCTTGTCTTCCTGCAGATCCTTCTGATACCCGGCGGGAATTCCTTTCAGCGTCGTGAGCAGCGCGACCAGATCGCCCAACACCCGGCCTGCCTTGCCGCGCGCCAGCTCGAACACGTCAGGATTCCGCTTTTGCGGCATGAGGCTGGAACCGGTGCTGAAGGCGTCTGAAAGCGTGACAAAAGCGTACTCGCCGCTCGCGTACGTGATGAGCTCGGAGCCGAGCCGCGACAGGTGCGTGCCGACGAGCGCGATGGCGAACAGCACGTCGGCGACAAAGTCGCGGTCTCCGGTCGCGTCGAGCGCGTTGGCGGAAATCGCGCGAAAGCCGAGCGCTTCTTTCAGGAGGACGCGATCAACCGGGAATCCCGATCCCGCGAGGGCTCCCGAGCCCAGCGGCATCTCGGCTGTGCGACGGCGTGCGTCCGCGAGCCGCTGGCGGTCGCGCACCAGGGGCCACGCGTGCGCCAGCAGCACGTAGGCCCACCGCACCGGCTGGGCGCGCTGGCCGTGCGTGTAGCCTGGAAGGATGGCGTCCAGGCCATCCGTGGCTCTCGTGACCAGTGCACGGCCGAGAGCGGTCACGCCGGAATCCAGCTCGTCGATCGCGTTTAGAGTCCAGAGGCGGAGATCGGTGGCCACCTGATCGTTGCGCGAGCGGCCCGTGTGCAGTTTGCCGGCGACGGCACCGATTTCGGCGTGGAGCAGCCGCTCGACGAGCGTATGAACGTCTTCGTCCGGTGCGCCGACGGCCGCGCCGTCGGCCAGCTTGTCGGCGACGCGATCGAGACCTTCGAGGAGCTGCGCTTCCTCATCGGCAGTCACCACCCCTGCCTGGCAGAGTGCGTGCACCCACGCTTTACTGGCGAAGACGTCCTGGGGCCACAGCCGGTGATCGACGGGGAGACTGCGGTTTAAAGCATCGAGCGCTTCGCTCGGACCGAGAGCGAAGCGCCCGCCCCACATGTGATGCGTATCAGCTTGCTGGGACATCCGTCCGTTCCGCCTGGAGACCCGCGGCGATTCTGCTGGCGAGTCCATACAGCCGGATGAAGCCCTCGGCGTCCTTCTGGTTGTACACGTTGTCCTTGCCGAACGTCGCATACGACGGCTGGTAGAGCGCGTATGGGCTCTCGCGGCCGGCGACGATCACATTGCCCTTGAACAGCTTCAACTTCACGGTGCCGGTGACGTTCTTCTGGGTCGCCGTGACGAGGGCGTCGAGCGCTTCGCGCTCCGGCGTCCACCAGCGGCCGTCGTACACGAGGTCCGCGTAGCGCAGCGCCAGCTCGTCCTTCATTCGTAGCGTCCGGCGGTCGAGCACCATCTGTTCCAGCTCGCGGTGTGCGGCATAGAGCACCGTGCCGCCCGGCGTCTCGTAGACGCCGCGCGACTTCATCCCGACGAGACGATCCTCGACGATGTCGGCGCGCCCGACGCCGTGCTCGCCCGCGATTTCGTTGAGTTGTTCGAGGAGCTCGACTGGACCGAAGGGAACAGCGTCAAGACTGACGGGATTGCCTTCCTCAAAACCGATCGACACTACTACAGGCGCATCCGGCGCCTCGAGCGGATTCTTCGTCATGACGAAGATGTGCTCGGGCGCTTCTTGTGACGGATCCTCGAGGATGCCGCCCTCGTGCGAGCAGTGCCACAGGTTGCGGTCGGTGGAATACGGCTTCTCGGCGGTCGCCTGCACGGGCACGCCCTTCGCGTGCACGTAGGCAATGAGATCTTCGCGGCCCTGGAATTTCCATTCGCGCCACGGCGCGATGATCTGCAGCTCCGGCGCGAGCGCGGCGTATGTCAGCTCGAAGCGCACCTGATCGTTGCCTTTGCCGGTGCAGCCGTGCGCTACGGCGTCCGCGCCGAGCCGCTGCGCCACGGCGACCTGGTGCGCCGCCGTAATCGGGCGCGCCATCGACGTGCCGAGCAGATAGGTCCGCGCGTAGACGGCGCCGGCGCGCAGCGTGGGGAAAACGAAGTCCCGCACGAACTCTTCGCGGAGGTCTTCGATGATGCAGTCTTCGGCACCGGAGCGTTTGGCCTTGGCGATCAGGCCGTCGAGCTCGCCGAGCCCCTGCCCCACATCGGCGGCGTAGCAGACGACGCGCGCGCCGTACGTTTCACGCAGCCAGGGGACGATGGCGGAAGTATCGAGCCCGCCCGAATAGGCGAGCACGACGAGGGGACCGGTGCCGGGACGGCCGTTGTGTTGTTTATGCATATGGGTGAATAAAAATACATGCAGGGAGAGATGAAGCGCAAGGAGGGAGGCTATCGGCTACCAAGCCCATCCCGCCCTGTACTGTGGCTTCACGAGCTCCTCCGGCACGGTGGTCACTACCGTTCCGTTGATCGGATTCACGTCGATCGCCTGCGCGGTGCGTACCGCCAGGTTGCCCAGCAGCACCATCTCGGTGAGCGGCCCCGAATGGTCGGGAATATTGGACCCCGCCGCCGTGCCCCCTTTGCACGCGGCGATCCACTCGGCGTACACCCCCTCCGTGCGTGCGTACTTCTGCGGCACCGGATGGGCCGTGACCTCGGCCTGTTTCGCCGCATCGAGCAACTTGGGATTCTCGCCGTAGATCCCCGCGATCAGGCGGCCGCCATCGCCGATCCAGAGCTGCCCGCTCGTGTCGAAGGGCCAGGCGTTGGGATCGGTGATCTCGGGCGGGCGGGGCGGATAGAGACTGCCGTCGCGCCATACGACCGTCACCGGGGGCCGGCCACCCTTGGCCGCGAACGAGTACGTTATGCGCGAGCACGCCGGCGCGGTTTCCGCAAACAGCTTTGTCGACTCGGCTTCGATGCGCGTCGGATAACCCAGATTCAATGTCCAGAACGACGCGTCCATCGAGTGACAGGCGATATCGCCGAGCGCGCCGGTGCCGAAATCCCACCAGCCGCGCCACTTGAACGGCGCGTACGCCGGGTGGTACGGGCGCGCCGGTGTGGGGCCGAGCCACAGATCCCAGTCGAGCGTCGCGGGCGTGTGATACTCGTCGAGCGGCCGCTCGATCGCTTGCGGCCAGATCGGCCGGTTGGTCCACAGCTGGACCTCGCGCACCGTGCCGATCAGGCCGGCCTCGACCCACTCGCGGATCAGGCGCGTGCCTTCTTCGGCGTGGCCCTGATTCCCCATTTGCGTCTGAACCTTGTACTTGCGAGCCGCATCCTCGAGCTGCTTCACTTCCCACAGCGTGCGCGCCAGCGGCTTCTGAATGCGCGTGTGCTTGCCGAGCTTCATCGCCAGCATCCCGGCCACCGTGTGCGTGTGATCGGGCGTCGAGACGGTGACGGCGTCGATGTTCTTGCCTTCTTTATCGAGCATCACGCGGAAATCCTTGAAGCGCTTGGCCAGCGGAAACGCCGAGAGCGAGCCGGCCGCCTGCCGGTCGTCCACATCGCACAGCGCGTAGATGTTCTCGGTCTTCCCCACCCCGCGCACGTCGTTGCCGCCCATCCCGCCGACGCCGATGCACGCGATGTTGAGCTTGTCGCTCGGCGCGAGCCGATTCCGCCCGCGCGCGCCCAGCACGTGCGGCGGGACGATCGTGAACGCGATACCGCCGGCGACGTCACCGACGAACTTGCGGCGCGAGATCGGGTGGGTTCGTACGGGCGCAGCATGCTGCGCCCCTACCTTTGGGCCTCTGCGGGACTGTTTGCTCATGGCAGCACTCGAATTTTGATGTTGCGGTAGGCGACCACGTTGCCGTGGTCCTGCAAGCCGATGTGGCCCTGCGAGTTCTTCCCAAAGCGGACGTGTGGTTTGAACTTGCTCCCCGCGACTTTTGAGTCCCAATCGCGACTGCCCAGTTCGAACTCGACCATCTTGAAACCGTTGAGCCACTGCTCGACGTGATTGCCGTTCGCGACGAGCCGCGCCGAGTTCCATTCGCCGCCGGGGTGCACGTGGCCGGTCGGCGCCGGATAGAGATCGTAGGCCGCCCCCGACGACGTCAGCGGTGACTTGCCGTCAGGGTGCTTCGCGTCATCGAGGACCTGCATTTCCGGCGCGTTCCAATAGATCGCGCCGCTGTCTTCGCTCGCCCGCCAGAAGATCCCACTGTTGCCGGCGGGCTCGATCTTCCAGTCGATGGTGAGCTCAAAATTCTTGAACTCGTCGTTGGTGATGATGTCGCCGCCGGCTCCGACGCGGGTGAGTGATCCGTCCTGTACTTTCCAACCGTCGGAGATGGTCGGCTTGCCGTAGTTGCGCCACCCCGCGGTCGTCTGCCCGTCGAACAGCAGCCGCCATCCGGCGGTGCGCTCGGCATCGGAAAGGCTGTTCTGCGATGCGGCGTTCGTGGAGGTTGGTGGAGGTTCTGGAGGTTTTGACTGCGCTTTGCAAGCGTTCGTGATGACCATCAGGGCGGCGACAGCAATAAGAGTTTTCATGCGGGAAGTCCTGCGAGCTCTTTCAGCCGCACCTGGACGGCGCGGCGGCCTCGCTCGCTGCGAGTGATGACCAGAATGGCATCGTCACCAGCGATGGTGCCGATGATCTCGCTCCAGCCGGCGCCGTCGAGCGCCAGAGCCAGCGCCTGCGCGCCGCCCGTCGTGGTCTTCAGAACGACCAGCGGGCCGACGCCTTCGGCCGAAACGAGCATGGAGGGAAGCAGCTGCTCCAGATGCTGCCGGACGCCCCCGCCGGTGGCGCCATCCGGACCAGCCGCGTAGTGTGAGCCACCGTCAGGCGCGGCGACCTTGGCGAGTCCGAGCTCGCGAATGTCCCGCGACAATGTCGCCTGCGTCACGTTGTACCCTTCGGCTTTGAGCCGCTCGCGCAGTTGCTCCTGGCTGCCTACCGTCTCTCCTCGAACAATTCGCACGATGGCCGCGTGACGCTGCGTTTTCATGTGCCGGAAATCTGGTGCACGATCTGTCCCCTGACTACTGTGAGAACTGCTGTTCTGGAGGTTGCTGGAGGTTGGTGGAGGATGGTGGAAGAAAACACTGCAAGATCCGCGGCCTTCCCCACTTCGAGCGAGCCAATCTCGCGTTCCCAACCGAGGGCATGCGCCCCTGCTATTGTTAGCGCCCGCAGCGCGGCGTCCCCCGGGAATCCGGCGGCCTCCGCCTCCGCCCACGGATCCAGCTCGCCGACGCTGACGACCGAATCGGTCCCCAGACCGACAGGAACTCCGGCCTTGCGCAACAGCGCGATCGGCAGGCGGCCGTGACGGTGCGCCGCGTTGGACCGCGGGCAGTGGGCGACCGACGCGCGGAGCACGCGCAACAGCTCGACGTCGGCTTCGTCCACCTGCACGCAGTGAATGCACAGCGTCCCCGACTTGATCACGCCCCGCTGCATGAGGTAGGCAATCGGCGACGCGCGGCGGGCGTCCACACTGATGCCCCGCGCGCGCAGAGCCACCGCGAACGGTCCATCGCCATCACGCACGAACGCCGTCTCCTCCTTGGACTCGGCGACGTGCACGGCGATGGGCAGCTGCTCCACTCGCGCGAACGCCGCAACGGCTTCATACAGCGGCGCTGAAACCGTGTAGGGGGCATGCGGCGAAACGCCCAAGCGAAGTTGCGCAGTTTCAAGACGGCGAAGTGAGCGAATCGTCGATTCCAACTCCGCCATGGTGCCTGAACACTGTGCCGGGTCAGGTCCAAACACTTCCTGATACACGATCCCGCGCCCGCCGAGATCGTGCAGGGCGCGCATCACGGCGCCCGTGCTGCCCGTTTCGGCAATGCACGTGACGCCGCGCGCCCAGCAATCGCGAATGCCGGCCACCGCCGCTTCGGAGAACGCCTCCGCGCTGGTCGTCTCCTTCAGCTCGCGAATGCGCCGGATCCATTGGAGAAACTCTGGCTCGTCGTGTTGCGCGCCGCCGCCCAGATGCGTGAGCTCGAGATGCGTGTGGCAGTTGACGAGCCCGGGCATCAGCTCCGCGTCGGGGAACTCGAGCGCCGGCGCGGCCGGGGGACTGGGGACATGGGAATGGGGGCCGACGGCGGCGATCCTGCCGTTCGCGTCAACAAGAACGGCGCCGTCCTCGATGGCTGGTGCTGTTACGGGGTGAACGCGGCCGGCGCGGATGCGGAGCACGACTGCGGCTATTGGCTACTGGCTATTGGCTATTGGCGATCTCAATACCCAATAGCCGATAGCCGATAGCCAATAGCGCCCTCACGGCGTCACCCCAACACCAAACGGTGAGTGCACCTGGCAGACCTGCGAAGGCTCGGTGCCCGGATAGAACCACTCCCAGCGCCGCACCTCGAGCGGGCAGAACGGCGTCGCGAGGAATCCGTTCGACCAGTCGACTTCGCGGGTGACGAGATCGTCGGGGCGAGCCCAATCGCCGGGCGAGGGCCGCCGCTGGTACACGTCGCGCATGAACTTCGTCCACGCGGGCGCGACGATGCGGCCGCCGCCGGCGTTGTTCATGATGCGCCGCTGCAGGTCGTAACCGACCCACACGCCGGTGACGATTTCGGGCGTGAAGCCGACGAACCAGGCGTCCGTGTAGTCGTCCGTCGTGCCGGTCTTCCCGGCCATCGGGATGCGCAGTCCGCCCAACGCACCGGCCGCGGTGCCGCAGCGATGCAGGCCGCTGCCCGGCTGGCAGCGCATGACGTCACGCATCATGTCGAGCATCAGCCAGTTGTGCTCGGGATCGAGCACCTGCTCACGCTTGACGGTGGACTGATAGAGGATGTTGCCCTGGCGGTCCTCGATGCGCTGGATACCGATTGGCTCGACGCGCGTCCCGTTGTTCGCGAACGCCGTGTATGCCGCGATCAGCTCCATCGGGATCGTCTCCCGTGCGCCGATGTGAATCGACGGATAGGGCGGCAGCGGGGTCGTGATCCCGTAGCGCCGCGCTTCGCCGATCACGGTCTGCTCACCCAGCGACATACCGAGCTTGATCGTCGAAAGGTTGCGCGACAGGTACAGCGACTGGCGCATCGGGATGAGGCCGAGCGTCGTGTCGTCGTAGTCCTTCGGCTGCCACAGCGAGCTGTCGAGCTGGATGACCGGCGGATTGAGCGGCGAGTCGTCCAGCATCTCCGTGACCGGATGTCCCGCGCGGATCGCGGCCGAATACACGAACGGCTTGAACGTCGAGCCGGGCGGCCGACGGGACTGGGTGACGCGATTCCACTTCGAGTCGCTGAAGTCGCGGCCGCCCACCATCGCGAGGATGTTACCGGTCTTGGCATCGAGCGCGAGCAGCGAGCCCTGGAGATACTGCGCGAACGGGCCCTGATCGTCAGGCGTGGTGCGGCCCTGTTCGATGTATTGGCGATAGGACGTGCCCTCGAACTTGCCGTTCGAGTAGACACCCGCTTCGATCTCGTCCAGCTGTGACTGCAACGCCTGCTCGGCCGCTACCTGCATGTCGAGATCGAGCGTGGTGTAGATGCGCAGGCCCTTTTCGTAGAGATCGCGACCAAACCGCGGCTCCAGGAAGGAGGTGCGCAGCCATTCGACGAAGTACGGCGCCACATCGCCGTAACTCGTGCGCCGGGTCGTCAACACGAGCGGATAGGCTTTCCAGAACTCGGCGTCCTCGGGAGTCAGGAATCCCTGATCGCGCATCAGGTTCAACACCACATTGCGACGGCGCACGGCGTTGTCGGGATGCGTCCGCGGGTTGTATGTGCCGGGCGCTTTCGGCTGGGCGGCGAGCGTCGCGGCCTCCGCGACGTTGAGATCGCGCACCGATTTTCCGAAGAACACCTGCGCGGCCGACTCGACGCCGGCCACGTTGGGGCCGAGGTCGATCTGGTTCAGATACAGCTCGAGAATCGTGTCCTTCGGAAAGTTGCGCTCCAGCTCCAGCGCCACGCGCGCTTCCCGGAGCTTACGCGATGGTGAGCGCTCACGGCTGATCTTGTCCGAAAAGACGTTGCGCGCCAGCTGCTGTGTGATCGTCGAGAAGCCGCGGAACCCGTTGAGCATGGCGCCAGGCAGCCGGATGAAGTCGATGCCATGATGGCTGTAAAAGCGCTTGTCTTCGGTCGCCAGAAAGGCCTGTCGCACGTGGAGCGGGATGTCGCTCAGCTTCACCACGGTGCGGCGCTGAACGCCGTACTCGCTGATCAGGCGGCCGTCCGCGGCATAGACCTTCGACGTCTGGACCTGGGGGCGGTGTCCTTGATCGATGCGCAGGATGCTGGGACAACGGTCTCCGGCGCAGACACGGGTCCACGAGCCGTAGGCCAGGCCGGTGCCGTAGAGCAAGGCCAGCACAGTCGCGATGATCGCCCGCCGGCGCTGGACCGGCTGGTACCACCAGCGAAGGAAAAACGGGCGGCGTGGCGAAGGGGGTGTCGATGAGACCATCTGATAACAACCTAGTGACCTGAATCTCGACTTGCCAGCCTGTTCCACCTCCCCTACGATTCGCGACCATGGCGTCTAACGTGTTGCAAGAACTGGAGTGGCGCGGGTTCGTCCAGCAGGCGACGCCCGGCCTAGCGGCGCATTTCGCTAAGGGGCCGGTCACGGCCTACTGCGGCTTCGACCCGACCGTCCGTAGTCTCCAGGTCGGTAACCTGATGCCGCTGATGTTGCTCGCCAATCTCCAACGTCACGGCCATCGGCCGATTGTACTGATGGGGGGCGGGACAGGCCTTATTGGTGATCCATCCGGAAAATCCGCGGAACGACCCTTGCTTTCCAGAGAAGAGATTCGCGAGAACGTGCGACGCATGCGAGACCAATCGGCGCGCTTCCTCGAGTTTGGTACCGGGCCTACGGCTGCATTCCTGCTCGACAACGCGAAGTGGTTGGTGGAGCAACACCTCATCGACTTCCTGCGCGACGTCGGGAAACACTTCACGGTCAACGTGATGATGCAGAAGGAATCGGTGAAGGCGCGGATGGAGAGCGGGCTGTCTTTCACTGAATTCAGCTACATGCTGCTTCAGGCGTACGACTTCCTGTATCTGTTTCGCGAGCGCCAGTGCACGCTCCAGGTCGCGGGCAGCGATCAATGGGGCAATATCACCGCCGGCGTCGAATTGATCCGGCGAGTCGAGAACGCGGACGCGCATGGCCTCGTGGCGCCTCTCGTGACTCGCGCTTCGGGGCAGAAGTTTGGCAAGACGGAGTCCGGTGCGGTCTATCTCGACCCCGAGATGACGTCTCCGTACAAGTTTTATCAATTCTGGATCAACGTCGACGACCGCGACGTGGAGAATTATCTGAAGCTCTTCACGCTCAAGACGCGCGCCGAGATCGACGATCTGGTCGCCCTGCAGCGGGGCGATCCCGCGGAGCGACCCGCACAGCGTGGGCTCGCCGCCGATGTGACGACACGCGTGCACGGCGCCGACGTTCTGCACAGCGTGCAGGCCGCGTCAGCGATTCTGTTCGGCGACGAACAGGCCGAGGTCCATCCGCAGGTGTTCGACGTCCTGGCGGGTGAGATTCCTACGGTCGAACTCGAGGGCGACGCTGACAGCGTGACGCTCGTCGATCTCGTGGCCCGTTCCGGTCTCGCCAAGTCCAAAAGTGAGGCGCGCCGCAGCATCGAGCAGGGCGGGATCTACGTCAACCAGCAGCGTATCGATGACGTCGCGCGAACCATCGCCTCGGGGGATTGGATCGGCGGTCGAAATCTCTTGCTGCGCAAGGGAAAGAAAGACTACGCGCTGCTGAGACGAGCCGTCTGACGTGAACGAGCGCGTCCGACTGCTGCTCGAAGTCTTCGATCAAGCCTACACCGCGCCATCCTGGCACGGCACGCCCCTCAAAGGAACGCTACGGGGGCTCAGCGCCCGCGCAGCCCTTTGGCGCCCTGGCCCCAAGCGTCACTGCATCTGGGATCTCGTCCTCCACACCGCCTACTGGAAATGCATGGTCCGGCGCCGGCTGCTGCGCGATCCCGCCATCGCGTTCCCGCGCGGCGGCGCGAACTTTCCGGCGCTCCCCGACCGGCCGAACGACGCCGCCTGGAACCGCGACCGCAAGCTGCTGGACGAACAGCACCGGCTGCTGCGCAGGGCGATTGCGGCCCTCAAACCTGGCGAGCTGGGCCGCCGGGGCTGGCACTCGCGCTGGCCCGTCAAAGCCGAGATCTATGGTATTGCGTCCCACGATTTGTATCACGCGGGACAGATTCAGATGATCAAACGATTGATGAGGAAATAGCCGTCGTTTACATCAGATCGTCCAACACTTCGATCACCTTCTCCATCTCTTCGACCGTGTTGTAGCAGTGGGGCGATAGCCGAATCGAGCCTTCGCGCAGGCTGCACACCACGCGCGCCCGCTTCATCCCGTGATACGCCTCGACCGGCTTGGCCGGCGCGATGCAGAGAATCGCCGAGCGGTGCCCGTTCTCGGTCGGCGAGGTAATCCGCACGCCGTTCTCCTGCGCCCACTTCACGATCGGCGCGTGCGTCGCGCGCGTGACCTCGGCGATGTCGCGCACGCCGATCTCCAGCAACAGCCCCAGTGACGATGTCATTCCAACGAAATCCTGATACGGGAGGGTGATCATCTCGAAGCGGCGGGCATCGGAACGGAATGTCGGGTTGTACTCGGTGAGCCGCGAGAAGTCGTCCGTGCCCTCGAATGCCATCCAGCTCGTGACGGCCGGCTCGAGCGTCTGGACCAGCTCTTTGCGCACGTAGACGAATCCGGAGCCCCACGGCGACAGCAGCCATTTCTGGCCGCCGCACGCGAGAATGTCGACCGGCGTCTCGGTCACGTCGAGGACCGAGTTGCCGATACCCTGAATGCCGTCCACGACGAGATAGGTGCCGTTCGCGCGGCAGGCGGCCCCGAGCTTCTGGAGATCGGCACGATAGCCGTTGGAGAATTGCACGAACGACACGGCGAGCACGCGCACTTTCGGATCGCGCAGCCGTTCGAGCAGGTGTTCCTCGTCCGGCCATCCCTGCTGCGTGCAGCGGGACATCTCGACCGTGATCCCCTGATCCCGCAGCATCAGCCACGGATAGACGTTCGCCGGGAATTCCTTGTCGGAGAGCAAGACGACGTCGCCGCGCTTCAGGGGGAGTGCGCGCGCGGCCAGATTCAAACCGAAACCGGTGTTGGTGGCGAGCGCGATCGCCGACGGGTCTGCATTGATCAAATGCGCGATGCCGAGCCTGGCGGCGGCGAGACCGGCGAACAGCTCCCGATCCGGAAGCAGGTGTGGCGCGGTGCGTTTGGCGGTGAATTCGTCGAGGGCTCGGCGGGTGCGTTCGGGTATTGGTCCGATCGAGGCGTTGTTCAAATAGATCGTGTCGGCGGTCCACGGGAATTCCGACGTGCGGAGCGCCTTGAACGTCTCGCGCAGCGCGCGCACGTGCGTGGGATGATATGCGATTTCGGTCATGCCATCCGACCCAAGCCGCGCACATCCAGCGCGTCGCGCAGGCCATCACCCAGCAAATTGAGACCCAGCACGGCGAGACCGATCGCGACGCCGGGCGCGATCGAGACCCACGGCGCGACGCGCAGCAGGTCCCGCCCCTCGGCGACCATCGCGCCCCACGACGGCGTGGGCGGCTGTGCGCCGAGGCCGATGAAGGACAGCGCCGCCTCCGCCATGATCGCACCGCCGATGCCGAGTGTGGCCGCAACAATCACGGGGGCGATCACGTTGGGCAGGAGATGACGCCCGATGATCCGCGCGTCCGAGGCGCCCAGCGCGCGTGCCGCCTGCACGTACTCCAGCCCGCGGGCGAGCAGAACCTGGCCGCGTACGATACGCGCCATCCCCGCCCATCCCACGATGCCGATGACGACGAACACGACCGGCAACGACGGCTTCACGGCCGCGGCAATGGCGATGAGCAGCAGCAGCGACGGAAACGCGAGCGTCACGTCGGCGACGCGCATGATCGCCCCGTCCAGCCAGCGGCCGTAGTAACCCGACACGAGTCCTAACGTCACGCCGAGCAGGAGCGCGACGCTCTGACTGATCAGGCCGACCGCGAGCGACAGGCGGGCGCCGTAGAGCACGCGGGACAACACGTCGCGTCCCTGGGCGTCGGTGCCCAGCAAGAAGGCGCCGGAAGGTGGATGCAAACTTGCAGAGAGATCACCGCGAAACGGATCACCGGGGGCGAGCCATGGGGCGAGCAACGCCAGGAGCGCGAGTACCGCCACGAGTCCCAGGCCGAAGCGCGCCCAGGGATCACGAGCGAGTCGAGTCCAAAAGAGTGGCGCCGCCATGGGGGTCCCGACTACGTTACTCGGAACTCAACCCCGCGGGCAAGCGGATAGGGCCTTGAAACGCGACACACCGTTCACCCTCGTGCTGGGCGGCGGCGGGATGAAGGGGCTCGCCCACGTGGGCGTGCTCCAGGCGCTACTCGAGCGTGGCCACCGGCCGACCCGCATCATCGGGTCGAGCGTGGGCGCGCTCGTCGCTGCCGCGTGGGCGGGCGGTATGGGCATCGCCAAGCTGCGGGAGATCGCGCTCAGCCTGAAGCGCAAGGAAGTCTTCGCCGTGGCGCATGCCGACATGGCGTTCAAGCGCATGCGCTCGCCGGCCCTGTTCCGGCGCGAGCCCCTCGAGCACCTCATCGCACGCACCTGCGGCGATCTCAACTTCCAGCAGCTCGACCCTCCCGTGGTCGTCAACACCGTGGACCTGAACTCGGGGATGCAGGTCTTCTGGGGTCTGCCCGGGCTCGATGATATTCGCGTCGCCGACGCGGTCTTCGCGTCCTGCGCCCTCCCGGGATACTTCCCGCCGCACGAGATCGGCGGCCGCTTTTACGTTGACGGCGCCGTGGTCTCCAACGTCCCGTTCGACGCGGCACGCGCGCTCGGTCCCGAGCTGATCGTGGCGGTGGACGTCTCGGCGTCGAGCGTCCTCACCGCCGACGCCCAGGACGAAGGGTTCGCCGGCGTCTTCGCGCGCGCCACCGAGATCCTGATGACGACGCTGCTCGAGCAGCGCGTCCGCACCTGGACAACGCCGCCCGTCTACTATATCCAGCCGCGCGTCGAGCACGTCACCATGTTCTCGTTCGATCATCTCCGCGAAGAGGTCGAGGAGGGATTTCGCGCCACGAGCGCGGCGCTCGACCGCGCCGACGAATGGCCGGAGGCGGGAGACGTCGGCATCTATCCCAAGCGGCGCGTGCTGGTGCGGGTCGAGCGCGAGCGCTGCATCGGGTGCGGCACGTGTCTGGTCCATGGACCGCAGGGGATGTTCGTGCTCGACTCGGAACGGAAGGCCGTCGTGACGCAGCCGGATCAGGAGTGGTCGCCGATGGACGGCGGCTACATCCGGCACTGCCCGACGTACGCAATCATCGCGCGGCCGGCCGATCGGGAGAAAGAGATGAGGAGGTCGGGCTGACAAGTCTATTGCGCCGCCTGCGTGGCCTGGCCGTCGCGCATTGCTTCCACGCCCATCCACGGAGTAGCGCTTCAGCGTGTCGACCGAAACCGACGATCAATCTCCATTAGATCCGTCACCACTCGATCCCAGTTGTAATAGCGCTCCACGTTTTTTCTTCCCGCCGCACCCAACTGTTTTCTTCGTTCCGGATTCGCCAATAGCTCATTGATCCCGGCCGCCACCGCGACGGGATCGTCGGGGTCCACGAGGATCCCCGTCTCCCCATCTCGCACTGCGTCCGCCACGCCGCCTGAGCGCCCGCCGACGACCGCCAGCCCGCACGCCGACGCCTCGACGAGCGAGATCCCGAACCCTTCCGCCAGCAGCTCGACGCGCCGCGACGCACCGACATAGAGATCCGCAGCGTTGTAGAGCGCGGGCAGCTCGGCGTCGGGGACCGCACCGAGAAATCGCACGGTCTCGCCGAGGCCGAGCTCCTGTGCCAGGCGCTCGAACTGCGATAGTTGCTCGCCGGTGCCGACGACGGCGTAGCGTGCGTCGGGGTGGCGAGCGCGGATCGCGGGCAACGCCTTCATCACCGTGTCGATGCCCTTGTGCCATTGGAGACGCGCGACCGTCAGCAGCCAGGGACCGCCGTGCAACCCGTACTTCGCGCGCACCGCACGCGCGTCGACACCGGGACGGAAGTGCGACGGCGTCGTGCCGAGTGGCACCGTTTCGACCGGCACGTCGAGATCGAGCATGCCCAGCACCTCCCGCGCCAAATCCGCCGTCCAACGGCTGATCGCGACCAACACCCGCGCGTTCCCGATGATGCTCCCCGCCGTACGGCGCTTGAAACGGCTGCGCCGGATTTTTTCCTGGATCAAGAGCAGCTCAGTGCCGTACACGATCACGCCGTACGGCACGCTGTGGCGCGCGGCGACCCAACGCGCCGGGTACCCGGCCGGCTTCAGCTCGCCACACCAGGTGAATCCAGGACGCCATTGCTTCGCGAGCGCGCCCGCGCGCCACATCCACAGCGTGAGCCCTTGCACCGTGCGCAATCGCGTGGCGCGAATGCCGATCCGATCGATGGGTTGGGGGAAGCGCGCGTCGCTCGCCCTGCTGCCGTCGTAGGCACCCGTCGAGACCACGAGCGAATTCTGCGGATATCGGAGCGCCATCTCGCCCATCATGCGGGCGATGCCGCCCCCGTGCGGCGGGAAATTGAACGCTAGGAGGAGACTTGTGATTCGATGTCCCGCAGATCGCGGATCACACGGTCCCAGTTGTAGTAGGTCTCGATCGCCTTGCGGCCCGCCTGGCCGAGCCGGCGCGCGAGCAGTTGATCGCCGACCAGGCGCTTGAGCGCCGCGGCGACCGCTTCCGGATCGTCAGGATTCACCACCAGTCCCGTTTCCCCGTCATGTACTGCCTCAGCCAGCCCACCCGATTGGCCCGCGATCACCGGCAGGCCGCACGCGCTCGCCTCGGCGAGCGCGACACCGAACCCCTCGACCCGTGCGCCGTCGCCGCGGCGCGACACGCCGACGTAGGCGTTTGCGACATTGAACATGGCGGGCAGTTCCGCTTCCGGCACATTGCCGACGAACCGCACGTGATCGGCGATCTGCAGCTCTTCGGCGAGGCGCTGGTAGTCTTTACGCTTCTTGCCACTGCCGACCACCAGATAATTCACATCGACACCATCGTTCCGGCATTGCGCGACGGCCCGCAGTGACATGTCCACGCCCTTGTACGCCTCGAGCCGCGCGACGGTGAGCACCCACGGTGCGTTGCCATTCAGGTGATAGCGCGAGCGGACCGCTTGCGTGTCGATCCCCGGCCGGAATTGCTCCGGGTCGGTGCCGAGCGGTACCACCCGCACCATTTCGGCGAGTGGATCGAGTCCCAGCTCGCGCAGCACCTTCTGCGCCTGCTCGCGCGTCCATTGGCTGTTGGCGACCACGGCGACCGCCGAGCCGAGCAACGCCTTCGCGGTCTTGCGGGCGAACCGCGAGTGATGGATCGCATGCAGCTCTTTCAGGAGGTCGCCGCCGTGCACGAACACGCCGTACTTGGTGCCGACGCGCTCGTGCATCCACTTCGCGGGATAGGTGCAGGGCCGGATGGAATCGCACCAGGCAAACCGCGGTTTGTGCTGGCGCGCGAGGCCGGCGACGCGGCGCGACCAGAACAGCAGGCCGGCGAGATTGCGCAGCGCCTTGCTCGGCACCGGCAGCCGATCTACGATGGCGCCGCTGAAGCGCACGTCGGAATCCTGGGAGTCACGGTGCTGGCCGGTGGAGACGAGCAGCTCGCCGCGCGGATAGCGGCGCGTGACCTCGCCCATCATCCGGGCGATGCCGGTCTGCATCGGCGGAAATTCGCCGGTCAGGAGAAAAGTCTTAACCACGGCGCGTTCGCTCCCACAAGAAAGCATACTTGAAGAACACTGACGCCGCACTCATCCCCGCGTGAATCACGCCGAGCCGGCCGTCGAACATGCTGCCCTGGAGCACGTAATCGCGCCAAAAGCGGAAGGCGGGCCGGAGCGCGACGTCGCGAAAGGACGCCTGCCGGCCCTGGGCCGCGAGGTCGGCGGCGCTCATCCGACTGTAGGCAATGAGCTTGTCCAGGTGATGTCCCAGGTCCTTGTAGGGCGTATGGTCCAGCTCGTGGGTCAGCTCTCCCTGTTCGCTTTCAGGGATCTCGAGACCGGGATGCGCGGTCTTGCCGCCGAACCGCCGGCCGCGGCGAAACAGCCGCACGACCCAGTCGCGACCCCAATGACCGCGGCGCAGCAGCTGGCCGTGAAAAAAATTGCGCCGCTTCACGCGATACGCCTCGTGCCGCGGCGCCAGCACCACCTGCGCCAATTCCGTTGCGAGCTCCGGTCCGATCCGCTCGTCGGCGTCGAGCGCAAAGACCCATTCGTTCTGGGCGGCCGCGATGCCTGCGTTGCGTTGCGCCGCGATGCCCGGCGCGGTGTCGTCGAGGACGCGCGCCCCGGCCGCCGCGGCGGCGGCAGTCGTGCCGTCCAGGGATCCCGCATCGACCACGATCACCTCACCGGCCCACGACAAACCGCGGACGCAATCGCCAATCTGACTCGCCTCGTTGAGCGTGGGGATGACGACTGTGAGCGGTGCTCGTTCGGGCATGTTCCCAATGTTAACGAGAGGCGATGGCTTCGCGGTAGACGACTTCGGTCCGGTCGGCGGTGCGCGACATCGTGAACTCGCTGCGCGCGAGGGTCTGCCCCGCGCGCGCGACCCTCGTCCGAAACGCGTCGTCGCCGAGCATCCGGTCGAGCGCCCGGGTCCACGCCGCGGGGTCGAGCGGCGGAACGAGCAATCCCGTCTCTCCGGGATACACGAGCTCGGCGTTGCCGCCCGCCGCCGACGCGATCACGGGAACGCCGAGCGACATCGCCTCGAGGAGCGCCTGCGATAGCCCCTCGATACGCGACGGCAGTGCGGCGATCGTCGCGAAGCGGTAAAACGCCAGCGGGCGCTCAGTGAACGGCACGAACACCACGCGGTGCCGTTCGGGCACGGCGGCCTGGGCGGCGGCGAGCTCGTCATCGGGCCGGATACCGACGAAGACCACGGTCACGGGACGCTCGAGCGCGGGCAGGGCGCGGAGCAGGATGTGCTGGTCCTTACGGCGCGCGACGACCGCGACCACCGGCCGGCCGGAATTGCCGAGCGCCGACTCCGCGAGCGCCAGCTCCTCGGGTGACGGCGCAGCCTCGACGCGCGCCAGGTCGATGCCGTTCGGCACGACGCGCAGCCGGCCGCCAGGATGCAGGCGACGGCGCAGCGCACGCGCGACTGCCGTGCTCACCGCGATCGTGCGGTCGGCTGTGAGTCCGACCGCGATCAGCTCCGGCGGCAGCGTGAGCGGCATCGTCCGGCGCGTGACGACGAAGGGCTGTGGTAAGCGGCCGCGCCACCGCAGCCACGTGAGCGCGCGCCGGTCCCCCGTCGCGTGGCTGTTGACCAACGCGACGCGCTGATCGGCAATCACGCGGGCGATGGCGTCGGCGACGTTACGAACCTGCGAGAAGTCGAGCGGGACGTGTTCGAGCGGCGGCGTCGCGGCGACGTTGCGGGCCAGCAGCGTTCCCGCGGGGCAGCCGACGAGGATGCGGTGACCGCGTTGCGCCAGCTCGCGACCTAAACTGAAAATGGATTGCGTCGAGCCGGCGCCCTCACCTTGATGCGTGAGTTGCAAAATCGTGAGACGCCGGGGACTCTCCGACATGTGCCGAAGCTAGTTATACTGGGACCTCGATGCACGTCGTAGTAGCGTCCCATCACCGGCTCCCGGTCCAGGGCTACGGCGGACCGCAGCGCGTCGTCGTCGCGCTGGTTCGCGGGCTCGCGGCGCTTGGCCACCGCGTGACGCTGCTCGCCCAACCGGGAACCAAAGTCGCCGAAGCAGCGAAGATCGTGGAGGTCGCGCCCCGGCTGCTGAAGGATTCCGGCGTCGATCTCAAGAAATTCATTCCCGATGGCGTGGACATCCTGCACGCGCACTTTTCCCTGAAGCAGGGACCGACAGGCGTGCCCTTCGTGCAGACGCTGCACGGCAACTGGAAACCCGACACGCCACTCCCACCGCACACGATCTTTCTTTCGCGCGATCACGCCAAACGCCACGGCAGCACGACCTTCGTCCACAACGGGCTCGACCCCGCCGAATACATCTTCCGCCGCCGCAAAGAGAAGTGGGACCTGTTCCTCGGCAAGCTGCACCGGGATCGCGGCTATCAATGGGCCGTGGACGCCGCGCAGCGGACCGGCCGGCAGCTCATTATCGCGGGCGGGTGGCGTCCGAGCTTCACGGGCGCCGTGAAGTACGTCGGTGAGGTCGACGGCAAGCGCAAGGCGGTGCTGCTCGCACGGGCCCGCTGCCTCTGGATGCCCGCGCAATGGGACGAGCCGTTCGGCCTGCCGACGATCGAGGCACTGTTCTCCGGCACCCCCGTGCTCGGCACGCGCCGCGGGGCGTTGCCCGAGATCGTCACGCCCGCGGTGGGCGTATTGCGCGACACGCTCGACGAGCTGATTCTCGCGGCCGACAAAGTCACCACGCTCGACCCCAGGGCCTGCCGCGAACGCGCGGAGCGGCAGTTCACGCACCTGGTGATGGCGGAGAACTACGTTCGCATCTACGAACATGTGGTGAAGACGGGCGAGCTGCCCGCGAGCGCCAAGTAAACCGGCCGCTGATTCGGCTGCTCGTGTTCGGAGGACTGCTGCGCGTGCTCGCGGCGGTCTTCAGCGGCGGATTCCTGGCGAGCGACGATCATAACGTCGTCGTCACCGCCGCCGACCAGATCGCCAGCGGCGCCGGCCTGCCGCTCACCTACGCGCGCTCGGCGCTTTTCCCCGGCGTGATCGCCGCGATCATGACCGTGACCCGCGGCATCGGAATTCACGATCCTGGCGTCGAGATGCTGATCGTCCGGCTGGTGCACGCGTTGTACTCGCTGCTCGTCGTGTACTTCGTCTATCGCTTGCTCGAGCGTGACCTCGGACAGCCCAGTGCGATGCTCGGCGGCGTGCTCGTGGCCGCGTTCTTCGCGATGCCGGTGACGGCCGTCCATCAGCTCGAGGAATCGGTGTGTCAGGTGCCGCTGCTGGCGGCGTGCTGGTGGTGGCGACGCAGTGAGGACTCATGGCACTGGGCCGCTGCGTCCGGATCGGCACTCGGTGGCACCCTGATCCTGCGCTTTCCTTTAATAGGGTTTGTCGCGGCGTTCATCATCATGGTGTTGCTACAGCGCTCCCCCTCCCCGGTGACCCCCATGAAGAAGCTCGCGTTCCTGGGTGGCCTCGCGCTGGTGCTGGTACTGCAGGGCTACAGCAATGCGGTGGTCAATCATCAGTGGTGGTACTCGTTCATCCACCGGCTGGGCCCGATGCTGCATCCGCAGCACATGGCGATGGACGCCGAGGGATATCCCAGCAGCCCACCGTGGCACTACATCCTCACGCTGCTCGCCGCGCTCATTCCACCCGCCTCCATTCTGCTGCTCGCCGCCGCGGTGAAGGGAGGCAGCCGGCTTCATTTCCTGGCGATTGCGACGCTGGCGTTTCTGTTGAGTCACAGCCTGGTCGCCAACAAGCAGGAGCGGTTTCTGCTGCCGATTCTCCCGGTGCTCTTCATCCTGATCGTCGCGGGGCTGCCGTGGCTCGCCGGGCGCATGGGGCGGGCCTACGGCGGTATGTGGTGGTACTTCTGGATCGTGAACACCGCTCTGCTCGTGATCGTGACGTTCAGCTTTTCCAAGAAGGATCGCGTCGCGCCGCTGCTGTTCGTGTATCACCGCCACGACGCGACGGGGGTGCTGGTCGCGCAAAACAACCAGACCTTCAGCGTGCCGGAGTACTACCTGGGCAAACCGCGTCCCGCGCTGGTCGTGGTAGAACGAGGACAGGACGTGGAGAACTCCGCGAAGGGACTACCGATCAACTACGTGATCGTCTACAGCGACACGCCGGAGGTCGATCGCGTATTCCTGGCGGGGGCATTGCACCGCAATCTCACGTTACTCACCGTCATCCAGCCGAGTCTCACGGACCGGCTGGCACATGCGATCAATCCGCGCCACAACAGAGCCCACACGGCTCTGATCTACACGACCTCGTAGTTCCGAAACTCGAACGGCCGCGCGCCCGTCAGCCGCTCGATCCAGTGAGAAACGTAGTAGCGCAGGTCCGCGAGTCTGAACCGCGCCGGCTCGATCTCGATGGGCGGCTCCTCTGCGCACGCGACGATCCAGGCCTTGGCCACAGCCGGATGGTCGCCGGTGAACGGCCGTAGCAACGGTATCCATTCCAGCGTGCCGCGCCTGAGTTCGCGGTCCAGCCTCTCGGCGGCCCCAGGATACATGCGTTTCGTGACCTCGAACTTCTCCCTGATTGCACGGGCCGGCCGAGCCCAGCC
>Ga0307290_10000102_pt1 | contig 31414 bp, 31 predicted proteins | sample ER_DNA_144_FD_194472 | JGI IMG/M metagenome (GOLD analysis project Ga0307290, IMG submission 194472) | Bulk soil microbial communities from the East River watershed near Crested Butte, Colorado, United States - ER_DNA_144 | ecosystem: Environmental > Terrestrial > Soil > Floodplain | place... | reverse complement strand
ACGCTCTCGTGTCGCAGTGTCCGCGCTTGGCGGCTACCGCCGTTCGTGAAGAAGCAGAGTGGCAGGCCGCTCGAGGTCGACGTCGTGCCGCCTAACACGCGCCGGAAGGTGCCGGCGCCGGTCATCTGGGGTAGAATTGCGTTTGTGAAAAGCACCGCATGGCGCCGCAGCTTAGTCGCATTCCGTTAGGGGGCCCAACCACCCGTGGTTAAGGTCGACCTTCCCGATCTCTACACTCAGAAGGACGTCGAAAGCGCGCGCACGAAAGGCGAGCTGGTCGGTTGGGTAAAGGGGACCGCCCTGGGTGTAGGCGGAATGCTGTTGCTCGGAGTGATCGGCTGGATCCCAACATTGGCGGTAGTCGGTGTCGGGGGCTTCGTCCTGTACAAGTTGTTCTCGGGTCCCAAGAGGGGCTCCTAGGAGCTCTGTGAACGCGCGCTCTCTTCCGCTACTGCTCGTGACAGTACGAGGCGCAACGCCTCCACTATCCTGCGAAAGCGCGCGCTCGCGGTGTAGAAGGTCGCGTCCTGCTTGCGGTCACGATCAATGCGGATGGACTTCCCGATGTTCCATCCATCCAGATGATTAGCTCGCCGGATTCCGAACTCACCGTTGCAGCGGTACGGTGGGTGCGCAGTGCCAAATTTGAGCCTGTCTGTCTCGCTACCAAGGCCGTCCGGGTTCGCGTCGCAATCCCTGTGGACTTCAAGCGCGGCTTGTAACCGATGTAGATTTCCCGCGCGACTTTAGCCGGGAGGCTATATGGCCAAGCATCGGAAAGACCGCGACTCGCTCCACTGCTTTTGAGCCCACGCGTAAGCGCCGCCGGGGGTTCCCTGAGCGAATCCAGAGTGAAGCGCGGCACGCGGGTGGTTCACGGCGACAAGGAGCTCGCCGAGAAGGTGGGGCGCAACGACTTGTGTCCGTGCGGATCCCGGCGGCGGTTTCAAGAAGTGCTGCATGAAATCAGGCCGCTATGATGGCGTGCTGCGGAACCATTACTTCCGCGAGTAATCACGACGGGTGAGCGCCTTCCCAGGTGCTCACCCGTTTTCGCTGCAGCCACGATAGCCGGGCCGCACTTCCGGCGCGATGCGGCAGGCTGCAATATGGCGGCTATGTCCACCCTACTTAGTGTTCTCGCGCCACTCTGCCTGCTGCAGTCCGTCGAATACCGCTCGCCCGCGGGAGTCGAGTATCGCTCCCAGCGCGACACCGGCGCCATCGCCCGCGCCGAGAGTGCTCTGGCGGCCGATCCGCGCAACGTCGACCGGATCATCGCGCTGGGCGTCGCGCAATCGGGCGTCCGGCAGTATCGCGAAGCGATCGCTACGTTCACGCGCGGCTTGGGGCTCGCACCGAACAACGGCTTGCTGTATCGCTGGCGCGGCCATCGCTATCTCTCCACGCGGCAATTCGACAAGGCGATGGATGATTTGCAGCGCGGCGCCAAACTCGACAGCACGATCTACGGGATCTGGTATCACCTCGGCATCGTGAAGTTCGTGCGCCGAGACTTCCGCGGCGCGGCCGACGCGTTCACCCGCGCGCTGCCCATCTCGCCCGACTCGGCGGAGCGGGCGGGCTCGACGGATTGGCTGTGGATGTCGCTGTCACGCGCCGGCCGTAAGGCTGACGCCCAGGCGCTGCTCGATCGCCATCCCGACACGCCGAATGCGGGTAACGCCTATGCGCAGCGGCTGCGCCTCTATCGCGGCGAGGTCTCTCCCGATTCGGTGTTCACACCAGCCGATACGAGCGACATCCAGGTTGCAACGCTGAGCTACGGGATCGGAAACTGGTATCTCGTGCAGGGCGACACGGCACGCGCCCGCAGCTGGTTCGAGCGCTCCGTGGCGTCGGGTGGTTGGCCGGCGTTCGGTTTCATCGTCTCGGAGGCGGAGCTGCGGAGCAGCCGCGCGCATTGAGGGTAATGAGGAAGCCTTCAGGAGGTTCTATGCGTGCAGCGCTCGTCAGCCTCGCAGTTCTCGCCGCGTGCTCGGACAGCAGCGGCCCGCCGGTGAACACCCCGGCGTCATTTTACGTCGCCAACAAGGCCAGTAATACGCTCTCCGCTTTTACAGCCGCGGACACCGGAAATGCGACGCCGGCACTCACGATCAGCGGAACGAATACGACGCTGGATCAGCCGGAGGGAATCGTGGTCGATCCGGTGGGTGTCGTAATCACGACCAGCGCGAACCCCTCGCGCATCGTGGTCTTTGGCGCCCATTCCGTCGGCGACGTCACGCCGGTGGCAGCGATTGTGGGCTCGAACACCCGGCTGTCCCAACCCAAGGGTCTCGCGCTCGATCAAGGGGCTCGCCTCTACGTCGCGAACTCGGCAACCGACAGCATTCTGATCTTTGATCGCGGGGTGTCTGGAAACGTCGCCCCGTTCCGCGTGATCGGTGGGAGCAACACGCTGCTGCAGGCACCGGAAGGCATTGCGATCGACACCAAGGGCCTCCTCTTTGTCGCGAACCCTGGCAATAACGCCATTACGGTCTTTAGCGCCGGCGCGAGCGGTAATGTGAAGCCCGCCGATACGCTCGCCGGCACCAGTACGGGACTGGATCTGCCGATGGGAATCACGCTCGACCCGGTCGGCCGCATTTATGTGGCGAACAACGGAACCGGATCCAGTGCCAACTCGAGCGTGACCGTCTACGCCAAGGGCGCAAAGGGAAATGCGACTCCGATTGCCACGATCAAGGGTGCCAGCACGCTTCTCGATCACCCCATCGGCATCGCCCTCGATGCGGCCGGCCGGATCTACGTGGCGAACAGCGTAAACCGCATCACGGTGTACGCGATGGGCGCGAACGGGGACGTCGCGCCAATCGTGACGCTCACAGGCGCCAACACGGGGTTGAGCGCACCTGCTCATCTCGCGTTCTGATGGACACCGCCAAGTAGTGCTGGCTCTCAGGAGCATCTTCTTCGCGCTGCTCCTGCCCGGCTCGGTGACGCTGCTGATTCCGTACTTCATTCTGTCGCGGCGTGCCGTTCCTCATTGGGATGTCTTCGGGTTGGCTGGATCCATCGCGATCGCCGTCGGAGCGGCGATCCTGATCCGTTGCATTGTAGACTTCGCGCGCCAGGGGCGCGGCACCCTAGCGCCGGTGGACCCGCCGAAGGAGTTGGTGGCTCGCGGGCTGTACCGATACGTCAGAAACCCGATGTACGTCGGCGTGGTTTTGGTCTTGCTGGGAGAGTCGGCGCTGTTCAGGTCGACCAGCCTGCTGCTCTACACCGGTGTATGGTTCCTGATCGCCAACCTGTTCGTGATGTTGTATGAGGAGCCCACGTTGCGCGCTCGATTCGGCGAGTCGTATGAGCAATACCGCCGCTCGGTGGGGCGGTGGATCCCGTGGAGAATGAAATGAAACGTGTGTATCTGCTCGCGCTGCTGATCGGCTGGACGATGCCGTTGCGCGCTCAAACGCAACGCACGCTGTCGGCGAACGACCAACGTGCCCGCGACATCTTCGAGCAGCTGATCAACATCAACACCACGGGCTCGAGCGGGAGCACGACTATCGCGTCCAATGCGATGGCAAAGCGGCTCATCGATGCGGGTTTCCCCGCGGCCGACGTGCAGGTGATCGGACAGGAGGGGTCACGGAACTTCAACCTGGTCGCGCGCTTTCGGGGAACTGGATCGCAAAAACCGATCCTCCTGCTGTCGCATATCGACGTCGTTGAAGCGAAGCGAGAGGACTGGTCCGTGGATCCCTTCACCTTCCTCGAGCGCGACGGGTTTTTCTACGGCCGGGGCACGATGGACGTCAAGGACGGCTCGGCGATCCTCGTCGCCACGCTGGTCCGCCTCAAGCAGGAAGGCTATCGCCCCAACAGCGACCTGATTCTCGCGCTCACGACGGGTGAGGAAGGCGGGAGCGACTACAACGGCGTCCAATGGCTGCTCGAGAATCACCGCGACATGATCGACGCGGCCTATGTGATCAACATGGACGCGGGCGATCCCGTGATCCTCAACGGCAAGCGCGCGTTCCGATCGGTGCAGGCCGCCGAGAAGGTCTACGTGACCTTCAAGCTCGAAGTGCACAATCCGGGTGGCCACAGCTCGCTGCCGCCCAAGGAGAACGCGATTTACCGCCTCGCCGCGGCACTCGGCCGGCTGAGCGCGTACGACTTTCCGGCACGGCTGAACGACATCACTCGGGCGTCGTTCGCCAAGTGGTCGCAGCTGCAGCAGGGCGCGATCGCCACGGACATGGCAGCGGTTGGCCGGACCACGCCGGACACCGGCGCGATCCGGCGGCTCTCGGACGCGAGCCCGCTGTACAACGCGCAGCTGCGCACGACGTGCGTGGCGACGGAGCTCGCCGGCGGGCACGCCGAGAACGCGCTGCCGCAGAGCGCGAGTGCCACGGTCAATTGCCGGATGCTCCCTGGCACGCCCTCGGAAGAGGTGCAAGGCACGCTGATCAGAGTCGTGAATGACACGGCGGTGAAGGTGACCGTCGTTACGGCGGCGACGCCGAGTCCGCTGGCGGCGCTCCAGCCCGACGTCATGAGCGCCATCGAGCGGGTCACGACGCGGCTTTGGCACATCCCCGTCATCCCTGTCATGGAAACCGGCGCGACCGACGGTTTGTATCTTCGCAATGCCGGAATTCCGGTGTACGGCGTGTCGGGCGTGTTCGTGGACATCAACGATATCCGCGCGCACGGTCGAGACGAGCGCATCGGGGTGCAGGACTATTACGACGGCGCCGAGTACATCTACCAACTGGTAAAGGTGGTTTCATCGGCACCCCGGTAAAGCCTCGCGGTCTGGACGGGGTCGTAGCGGCGCAGACCCGTCTCAGCCACGTCGATGGTTTGGCGGGCGAACTCGTCATTGGTGGCTATCAGCTCAAGGAGCTGGCGGGCCGCGTCAGCTTCGAAGAAGCGGCGCACCTGTTGTGGCGCGGCGCGTTGCCGTCGCGCGACGAGCTGAACACCCTCAGTAAGGAAATCGCAGGGTTGCGGGCGTTGCCCGAGGAAACCATGGACGTGGTGCGGGCGGCCGCGAAGGCGCCGCCGATCGACGCGCTGCGCATGGCCTGCGCGACGATGTCGCTCGATCTGAAACAACCGGACGACATTTCGCCCGCTGCCGACACGCAGGCTGCGAAAATGCTGACGGCCCGCTTCCCGACCGTCGTCGCCGCGCACGCGCGGCTGAGCGCCGGCAAGGAGCCGATCGCGCCGCGCACCGACTTACCACTTGCCGCGAACTTCTTGTACATGATCCACGGCAAGGAGCCCGATCCCATAGCCGCGCGGGCGATCGATTCGTACTGGGTGACGGTGATCGACCACGGCATGAACGCCTCGACATTCACCGCTCGCGTCATCGCGAGCACGCGCTCGGACATGGTGAGCGCCGTGACGGGCGCGATCGGTGCGCTCAAGGGTCCGCTGCATGGCGGTGCGCCGGGCCCGGTGCTCGACATGCTGAAGGACATCAAATCCGCCGATCGCGCCGAGGCATGGGTGCGCAACGAGTTGGCGGCGGGCCGGCGCATCATGGGATTCGGGCACCGGGTGTACAAAGTGCGCGATCCTCGCGCCCAGGTCCTCAGCAGCGTTGCCGACAAACTGAGCTCGGCGGCGCTCGAAAACCGAAAGCTGTTCGAGCTGGCGCGCGCCGCGGAACAGACCATTCTGAAGGTGCTCGACGAGGTGAAGCCGGGGCGGAATCTGCGCACGAACGTGGAGTTCTTTACGGCGCTGGTGCTCCAGGCCCTCGGGCTCGAGCCGCGTTCATTCGTGGCGACGTTTGCGTGTGGGCGAGTCGCTGGCTGGTGCGCCCATGTCATTGAGCAACATGCCGAGGATCACCTGATCCGTCCGCAATCGGAATACGTGGGTCCCAGGGGCCTGAAGGTCGATTGACTCATCGAGTCCTCATCGCTGCCGAGATCAAGAATCTCGTTGAGTCCCCGCAGCTTGCAGACCTCGATATCACATGGTTGCCCGCCTCTGAACCCACTCCCAAGGGCGACTGGGTGGCACTCGTGCCGTTGCTGTCGCGCTGGGTTGGTGGAACCGAGTTCAAGAACCTTCCCAATCTTCGCATCGTCGCGAATGTCGCTGTCGGCTACAACAACGTCGATCTCGTCGCGGCCGAGATGCGCAAAGTGCTCGTCACGAACACCCCGGGCGTGCTGACCGACGCGACGGCCGATCTCACCTGGGCGCTAATCCTCGCGGCCGCTCGCCGCCTCATCGAAGGCGTGGACCTGGTGCGCAGCGGGCAGTGGACCGGCTGGCATCCGGAACAGCTGCTGGGCCTCGAGCTGCGCGGCCGGACGCTGGGGCTGTTCGGCGCCGGCAGGATCGGCCAGGCGGTCGGGCGCCGCGCGATGCCGTTCGGCCTGCGCGTCCTCTACGCGGCGCGGACGCCAAAGCCGGAGTTCGAGCGCGAAACGGGCGCGAGACGCGCGGACGCGAACCAGATACTCGCCGAAAGCGACATCGTGAGCCTGCACGTGCCGTCCACTCCCGAGACCAAGGGGATTATCAACGGCGAGACGCTCGCGCGCATGAAGCGGGGCGCGATTCTCATCAACACCTCGCGCGGCGACCTGGTCCGCGAAGAAGCGCTCGCGATGGCGCTGGAGCTCGGACACCTCGGCGCGGCCGGCCTCGACGTCTACACTGACGAGCCCACGATCCATCCGCGGTTGCTCGCCGCCCCGCGCACGGTGTTGTTGCCGCACATCGGGAGCGCGACAGAGGAGACGCGGCGTAAAATGGCCGCAATCGCCGTCGCCAACGTGCAGGCGGTGCTGAGCGGCAAGCCCCCTTTGACCCCCGTGTATAGAAGCGGCGGCGAATAGAAGCGGCGGCGAATAGAAGCGGCGGCGATTGAAACGGCGGCGAACTAGCTCATGGACTTCTTGAGCTTCCAAGTGAAAAAACGGGCTCGTTGCTGTTGGGCTTGGAGTGGCGTGTAGACCTCCGGCCTTAGGTATTGGAGAGCTGCAGCGACCTCCAGGGCATATTCGAGTTCTGCCAGCGAACCCAAAGCAATATCGAGAAAGTGCCGAAACTCATTCTTGCCTTTGCGGGAGGCGCCCTCGACGATATTGGCCGGTGCAGAGAACGCTGATCGACGCGTCTGTGACGTAAGGCCATAGAGCTCATGTTTCGGGAATGATTTCGTTGCTTGGTAGACCGCCAGCACAAGCTTGTGACATTCTTGCCAAGCGATGAAGCGTTTGTGCGGTGCCATTTCTCTTTATAGGTGAAGGACGCGAGCGCCACAGCATCAATTCCCTGCAGGAGGGGTTCTTTTGCCGCCGCTGAATCTCGCCGCCCCTTTGCCGCCCTTCGCCGCCGTAGTAGCTTTGAGCTTCGAGATGCCTCGGCCCCCCAAAGCAGAAGAACGCACGACCCTCCTCGACGCCCGCGCGATGTCGCGGGCGTTGCAGCGTATGGCAGTCGAGATCCTCGAATTGGCGCACGGCACCGACGACCTGGTCCTCATCGGGATCCAGCGCCGCGGCGTCGAGCTGGCCGAGCGCATCGCGAAACTCATCGAAAAAGACGAAGGCACCGCGGTGCCGCGCGGCGCGCTCGACATCACCCTGTACCGCGACGATCTGGAGACGGTCGGGCCGAAGCCGGTGATCGGCGAGACGCACATCCCCGGCGATCTGACCGACAAGCACGCGGTGATCGTGGACGACGTGCTCTACACCGGCCGCACCGTGCGCGCCGCGCTCGACGAGCTGGCCGACTTCGGGCGCCCGAAACGCATTTCGCTCTGCGTGCTGGTAGACCGCGGCGGCCGGGAGCTGCCCATTCAGGCCGATATCGTCGGCAAATCGGTCAAGACCGGACCCGATGAGCGCGTGGACGTGCAGGTGGAAGAGCTGGACGGCCGCGATCAGGTGGACGTGATCCGATGAATGCCTCCGCGACGCTGGGCAAAGACCTGACCGGGCTCGAGCACATGACGCCGGACCAGATCCGGCTCATCCTCGACACCGCCGAGCCCTTCAAGGAAGTGTCCGAGCGGCCGATCAAGAAGGTGCCCGCGCTGCGCGGCAAGACGATCGTCAACCTCTTCTTCGAAGCCTCGACCCGGACCCGCGTGTCGTTCGAATTCGCGGAAAAGCGCCTCTCCGCCGACACCGTCAACGTCGCGGCGACGGGATCGTCCGTCTCCAAGGGCGAGACGCTGGTGGATACCGCGCGCAATCTCGAAGCGATGCGGATCGACATGGTCGTGATCCGCCATCCCTCTTCCGGGGCGGCCGAATTCCTCGGCAACCGCATCGCGTCCAACGTGATCAACGCGGGCGACGGCAAGCATGAACACCCCACGCAGGCGCTGCTCGATCTGCTGACGATCCGCGACAAGCACGGGAAGATCGAAGGCCTCAAGGTCTGTCTGGTGGGCGATGTGCTCCACTCGCGCGTCGCCCGGTCGAATCTCTGGGGCCTGACGAAGCTCGGCGCGGAGGTCGCGGTATGCGGACCGTGGACGCTGTTGCCGCGTGGCATCGCCGATCTGGGTGTGAAAGTGTTCGGCCGCATCGAAGAAGCGATCGAATGGGCGGACGTCCTCAACGTGCTGCGGCTGCAGCTCGAGCGGATGGAAAAGGGCTTCATCCCGAGCGTGCGCGAATATTATCGCGTCTTCGGCGTGACGCCGGAGCGTCTCGAGCGCTCGCCGAGGCCGATTACGATCATGCACCCCGGCCCCATGAACCGCGGCGTCGAGATCGACTCGCGCGTCGCCGACGGGCCGCACAGCGTCATCCTCGATCAAGTGACGAACGGTGTGGCCGTCCGCATGGCCGTGCTGTATCTGCTCGCCGGCGGCCGTGCCGAGCTCGCCGATGCGGCGAAGCGAGGCGCGGAGTGACCCGGCCGATCCTGCTCCAAGGCGGCCACGTCATCGATCCCAGCCGCGACCTCGACGGGGCGGCGGACGTGTTGATCCAGGACGGGAAGATCGCGAGCGTCGGCCGCGGGCTCACGGCACCCGATGGCGCGCTCGTGCGCAACGTGAAGGGCAAGGTCGTCACGCCGGGACTCGTGGACCTGCATGTCCATCTGCGCGAGCCGGGCAACGAAGACGAAGAAACGGTGGCGAGTGGCGCGCGCGCGGCCGCGGCCGGCGGGTTCACGGCAATCTGCGCGATGCCGAACACCGATCCTGTCACAGACAATCAGGCGGCAGTCGGATTCATCGTGCGGCAATCGGACCGAGCCGGACTGGCGCGCGTCCATCCGATCGGCGCCGTGTCGATCGGCCAGAAGGGCGAGCGCCTCGCCGAGTTCGGGGAGATGGTGAGCGCCGGCGCCGTCGCGGTCTCGGACGACGGCAAGCCGGTCGTCTCCAGTCACCTGATGCGCACGGCGCTGGAATACGCGCGCACGTTCAACGTTCCCGTCGCCGATCACTGTGAGGAGCCGACGCTGGCGGCCGGTGGCGTCATGCACGAAGGCCTCGTCTCCACGCGACTCGGCTTGAAGGGGATTCCCGCGGCGGCCGAAGAGATCATCGTCGCGCGCGACGTCCTGCTCGCCGAGCTGGCTGGTGGCCATGTCCATCTCTGTCACATGTCCGCACGCGGGTCCGTTGCCATCATCCGTGAGGCGAAGGAGCGCGGCATTCGGGTGACCGCCGAGGTGACGCCGCATCACTTGACGCTGACCGACTACGCGTGCGAGGAGTACGACACCCACGCGAAGATGAACCCGCCGCTGCGCGAGGCGGCCGACGTCGCCGCGCTCCGCGGCGCCCTGAAAGACGGCGTCATCGACTGCATCGCCTCCGATCACGCGCCACACGCCTACGACGAGAAGGAAGCGGCGTTCGACGACGCGCCGTTCGGCGTCGTCGGACTGGAAACCGCGTTCGCCGTGGCGCACACCGAGCTGGTCGAGAGCGGTTTGTTTACGCTGCCGGAGCTGATCCGCCGCATGAGCACCGAGCCGGCGCGCGTGTTTCATCTTGGCGGCGGTACGCTCGCGCTGGGCGCGGTCGCCGATGTCGCCGTGTTCGATGCTTCTGCGAAGTGGGCGGTCGATCCGACGGCGTTCCATTCCAAGAGCCGCAACACCCCGTTCGCCGGCCGCGCCCTCACCGGACGCGCGGTCCTCACGATCGTCGCGGGCGAAATCGTGCACGACCTGGATCATTCCGGCACACGATGAATCGGAGCGCGGTGGCCCGGCGCATGGCGCTGTGCTGCCGGCAGCTCGCAGCGCGGGGCCTGATCGCCGGGCGGGACGGCAATCTCTCGGTGCGTCTCGGGCCGGAACGCGCGCTCGTGACACCCAGCGGCGTCCTCAAATCGCTCGTGAGTCCTGCCGACATGGTGGAAGTCGATTTCTCGGGGAAGCCGCGCGGCCGCGGCTCGCGCAAGCCTACCAGCGAGTTGGAGTTACACTTACGCATCCTGCGGCACCGGCCCGACGTGCAGGCCGTCGTGCATGCGCATCCCCCTGCCGCTACAGGTTTTGCCGTTGCGGGCCAGACGATTCCGGGCAATTTGTTGCCGGAGCTTATTTTCGTGGTGGGACCGGTGGCGCTCGTGCCCTTTGGGATGTCGGGGACGAGGGAGCTGGGCGACCAGGTCGTCGCCTATCTCGAGAGGCACGACGCGCTGCTGCTCGCTAACCACGGTGCCGTGACCATGGGCCGCTCGCTCGATGAGGCCTGGATACGTATGGAAAGTCTGGAACACAGCGCGCGCATTATTCTGGCCGCGCGCCAGGTCGGTCAACCGCAGCCGCTGAGCGCCGAAGCAGTCCGCGCGTTGGTGCAGCAACGGGAGAAGGATGCCTAAGGGACCTTCGAAAAGTGCCGCCGCGATTCAGCGGCTACTGGAAGAGCGTCGCCAGTACGAGGCGTGGCTCGCGCGCATCACCGCGACCGCGGACTCGGCGCCCGAACACGTGCGCACCCGCGTGCGCGCCGATTATGAGGCGCGGCTGAAGGCGGTCACGGAGGAGTTGAAAGCACACGCCCAGGAGGCGCGGCAGCTGATCGCGCAGCGCAGGGAAAACCTCGTCGAGCTCCAGAAGAAGGAAAAGGCGGCTGCCGAGCGCCTGGCCGAAACCGAGCTGCGGCACGAGGTGGGCGAATACGACGAAGGGCAGTGGAGCCAGGTCCACAAGGACGCGCTGGCCGACCTCGGCGCCGTGCGCGACGAGCTGATGGATGTCGAGCGCGACATCACTCGGCTGGAAGAGCTGGACGAGCTGGTCAAGTCAAAACCCGCTCCCGCCGCGGCGCGTGCGGGAGCGCCACCCCCCCGACCACCCGAGAAACCTCCAGAACGACGGAAGACGCCGATCGACGAGTTGGCCTTCCTGAAATCAGTCACGGAAGATGATCGGACACCGTCGCCGGGGCGGGCAAGTGGGGCGCAGTATCAGCCCGACGAAGTACTCGATGGAACGCCGCTCGCGCCGATCGACGAAAACGCGCCGGTCGAGAAGACACTCAAGTGCAAAGAGTGCGGAACGATGAACGTGGCGACTGAATGGTACTGCGAGAAATGCGGCGGGGAATTGGCAGCGATGTGATACGTTTGGGAATCGAGCCGGTTAGATGTGATGTAGGGGCGCAGCATGCTGCGCCCCTACTCACGTCCGGTCGTGGCGGTTCCCGTTCCGGTTACGCCGTTGCCTTTTCCCGTAACCTTTTGACCAATGCCGCGAGGCGCGACTTCTGCCGAGCGGCGTTGTTTTTGTGGATCAGTCCTTTGCGGGCAGCGCGGTCGAGGACGCGCGCGGCGAGCGCATAGGCGACCGCGGCGGCGTCGGCGGTCGCGGCGGCGCGCACGTGTTTCAGCGCGGTGCGCAGCGAGGAGCGTTGGGCTTTGTTACGGATGGTGCGCGAGCGCGCCTGGCGCATCGCTTTCTTCGCGGATTTGATCTTCGGCATGGCGCGGAAAGTAGACGGTAAGTTGCGTGGGGTCAAGCGTATACATATCTTTGGCCGTCACCTACCCGAGCACGCGCTATCTCCTTCGAGTTTCTCCTTTGGGCGCCTGTCCTGCTGTTTTCTATGGTCGCCCATGAGTACGCCCACGCCGAGGCGGCGTACCGGCAGGGTGACTCCACCGCGTATATGCTCGGGCGCCTGACGTTCAATCCTCTTAAACACATCGATCCCTTCATGACCATACTCCTGCCGATTATCACGGCCGTCGGGTCCGGGGGCCGATGGGCGTTCGGGGGGGCGAAGCCGGTGCCCGTGAATCCGCGCAACTACCGGCACTTTGTGCGGGGGGACATCATCGTCTCGCTGGCCGGGATCGCGGTGAACCTCGTCCTCTTCGCCATTTTCACGGGACTCTTTGCGACGGTTGGAACAATCGCTCCGGCGCTGCCATCGTTCACGCCGACCCTCGAGCTTCTCCAGCGGATGATGTACTACGGCCTGTGGTACAATCTCGTTCTGGCCTTTTTCAACCTGATTCCGATCCCCCCGCTCGATGGCAGCCATGTGTTCTACCATCTGCTCCCGCCGGGTGCGGGGATGCAGTACCGGCAACTCCAGCGCTTCGGGTTTCTCCCGATCATGCTGATCAGTTACATGCTGCCGGGTGTCGTTCAGTTCTTCCTGTGGCCAGCGTTCCAGCTCCGCCACCTCGCCCTCGTCATGATCGTGCCGGTCGCGCTTCCGAACGGGCTGCCGCTCCCATGACCGGGCCGAGCATGCGCGAGCAGGCTGGCGCCGGCTTCGTCGTCGAGCTGGAAAAATTCTCCGGCCCGCTCGACCTGCTGCTGCATCTGATCAAAGAAGATGAAGTCGACATCACCGACCTCCCGATCGCAAAGATCGCGGATCAGTTCCTGTCCGTGATCGCCGAGCTCGGGCTCAACCAGGCCGCCGACTACCTCGAGATGGCGGCGCGGCTGCTGCGCATCAAGGCGCAGATGCTGTTGCCGCGCCGGTTGGGCGACGACGAATGGGAAGATCCGCGTGCCGAGCTGGTGCGCCGGCTGCTCGAGTACCAGCAGATCCGCGAGCTCGTGGACTGGCTTGGCCACGCCGCCGATGCGCGCGCGGAGCGATTTGGCCGCGGCTACGAAGCGCCGCCGCCCGACGCGCCGCCGGCGCCGCTGCAGATCGACCTGAACGATCTGCTCGCGGCGGCCGAGCGCGTGATATCGCTGATCCCGGAGCCGATGCTGCATCGCGTCGTCCCTCGTCCGCTCGACGTCGAAGGTGCGACGGCGCGGATCCTGGCGCTGCTCGCGGAGCGCGAGACATTCGGCTGGAGGGACGCGGTCGGGGGTCCGCCGGCGACGTTGGTTGACGTGCTGTCGACGTTTATCGCCCTGCTCGAGCTCGCGAAGCGCAGCTCGCTCACGCTGTCCCAGCCCGAACCGTTCGGCCCGATGGTGATCACGCGTGCACTCCCTCACGAAGCTGCTTGAAGCCGCGTTGTTTGCGGCGTCGCGCCCGCTGACGCTGGAGGAGCTTGCCTCGCTCGATCCCGGCGCGGGGGAGGGTGCCGTGCGCGCGTCGCTCGCCGAACTGGCTGCGGCGTACGACGACGACCACGGCGTAGAGCTGGTCGAAATCGCGGAAGGGTGGCAGTTCCTGACGCGGCGCGAGTACGGAGAGACGATCGAGCGCGCGCAGTTCGCGCTGCGGCCGCGCCGGCTGTCGCCCGCCGCGCTCGAAACGCTCGCCATCATCGCGTACCGCCAGCCGGTCGGGCGCCTCGAAGTCGACGAGATCCGCGGTGTCGATTCCGGCGCCGTGATGGACAAGCTGGTGGAGCGCGGCCTCATCGAGGTCGTCACGCGCGGTGAAGGTCTGGGCCGCCCGCTGCTCTACGGCACCACGCCGTCGTTTCAGGAGATTCTCGGACTGAAGAACCTGGAGGACCTGCCCCGGCTCGAGGAGCTGTCGGTGGCGCTCCGGCGTCCCACCCCCGTCGACGAACCCGAATGACCCTCATGCGCCTGCAGCGCGCTCTGGCGCGCGCGGGCGTCACGTCACGCCGCAAAGCGGAAGACCTGATCCGCGCCGGCCGCGTGCGAGTGGATGGCGAGACCGCGACGATCGGGATGAGCGCCGATCCCGACACGCAGAAGATCACCGTCGATGGCCGCGCGGTGCGCGGCGCGACGCGCACCACCTGGCTGGCGCTCAACAAACCGCTCGGCTATGTCGTGAGCCGTTCCGATCCGGAAGGACGGCGTACGGTCTTCGGACTCCTCCCGAAGGTGCCCGGTCTCACGTACGTTGGACGGCTGGACGTGATGACCTCGGGTCTGCTGCTCCTGACGACGGACGGCGCCGCGGCCCACCGGCTCATGCATCCGCGCTACGAGGTGCCGCGCACCTACTGGCTCGGCGTGCACGGCGCCGACACCGGCGCGATCCGGGCCGCGCTCGCGCAACGGATCGTGATCGACGGCCGCGCCGTCAATCTCGTCGAGTCGCGCGTGCGGCCGCAGGGCAAGTCGGTCGAGATCGAGCTGACGCTCGCCGAAGGGCGGCAGCGGATCGTGCGCCGCATCGCTGAAGCGCTGGGTCTCAAAGTCGAATGGTTGCACCGCGTGTCCTACGGCCCGGTTCGGCTCGGCAAGCTGGCCGAGGGAAAGTGGCGGGAGTTGACGAAACACGAGATCGACGCAATCGAGCGCATGAAATCCTAGCCATGGCGATCGACACTGGAGCAGTGGACCGAGCGTTGGGCGCGATCGGCACGACTTTCCGGCTGACGCGTCTCTATCCGCCGTCCCATCCGGCGGTGCTCGAAGCGATGCGCCACATCACCGCGTCGCTGCCGGCACTCGCCGGGCTGGGATCGGTGGAGTGGAAGGTCGGCGCGACTGGCCTAATTTGGCATGGCCAGCATCTCCTGCCGCGCAACACGCAAGTCGCCGAGCTCGCCGGACTGCTGTTCGCGCGCGGCATCCGCGCGATTCAAGTAAATCCCGGCGTGACCCCCGAGCATTGGCTCGGCCTGTTCGGCGTCGCGGTGGGGAACGTCGCGCCCGATGACGCCGTCCTCGGACGCATCACGGTGCACCTGGGCCGACGCGCGACTCAGCGCCTGTCGGCGGCGCGCGCGCTCGATGAGGCTCCACCGGCACCGGCGGCTGCAGTACCGCCTCCCGCCGCCGCCTCGCCGCCGCCCGATGTCGCTGAAGCGCCCACGCTTCCGCCTGCGGCGGCGCCGCTGCCCCCGCCTCCCGGACCGGGACCAGTAGCGTGGAGCCCAACCGCAACGGTGAATCCCAGTCGCGCGAGTGGCGTGTTCCGGCCGGATGTGCTGCCGGCCGATGTCGAAGCACGGCGGGCGATCACGACATTGCTGGCCGCAGCGGGACCGGAAGAACAGCGTGCGAGCATTGAAAAGTTGCGGCAGCTCACACCGCACGTGATCGCGTTGCGCGATATTGGCGCGGTCGCCGAGGTCGTCGCCGGCCTCGATCGCTCGCTCGGTAAGATTCAGGATCCCGAGATCCAGGAGGCGATCGGCGAAGTGGCGGGGGCGCTTGCGGACGAGGCTATTGTGGAGCGGATGGTGGCGCGCCTGGGAGAAGCGCGGGTGCCGCCGGCCGAGCGCGCCCATCTCGTGCACGCGGTCGGCGCCTTGGGGGCGGTGTCCGGGGGGTTGGTGGTCGACGCGTATCTGCACGCGGCCGCGGAGCGGCGCGAAGCGTATCGCGCGGCGATGCGAGCGGCGGGTGAGCGCACGATCGAGCTGCTGCAGAGCCGGATCGAGAGCAAGGTCCCCGAAGTGGTTGCTGCCGCCGCAGAGTTTCTCGGGCTGACCGGCAGCCCGCAGGTCGCCGCGTCGCTCATTACCTTGACACACCACGGTGATGAGCGGGTGCGGGAAGCGGCGCTGCTCGGGCTCGCCGAGCTCGGGGGACGCGAGATCTCACGGCCGGCGATGCCAGCGCTCAAGGACGAGTCGGTGCTGGTGCGCAGCGCGGCCGCGCGCGCGGTTGCGGCGGCGGGCGACGTGGGGGCGACCACGGTTCTGGTACGGCGGCTGGAGCAGGAAAAAGATGAAGGGGTATTGGCTGCGTTGCTGAAAGCGATCGGCCAGCTTGGCGCCAAGGAAGCGTTGGAAGTATTGGCGAAATTCGCCGAGCCTGGTGGAAAGCCGCGCCGCACGCCGTTCGTGCGTGCGGCAGCGATCGAAGGGTTGGCGCGGTTGGATCGAGTAGAAGCGAAGGCGTTGCTGGAACTCTACGCACGAGATAAGGAGCCCACCGTGAAGCGGGCAGCGGAAGCGTCTCTGAGATGACGACACGCACGGCAAAGACAAACGACGCGGTGCTGACGCAGAGCATCACCCGCGAGGTGGCGAAGCGCGTCGTGGGCCAGGAGGTCATGGTGGAGCGGCTGCTGATCGGTCTGCTGACCGGTGGCCATGTGCTGCTCGAAGGCGTGCCGGGACTCGCGAAGACGCTGGCAGTGAAAACGGTCGCGGAATGTCTCAAGATCAGCTTCTCGCGCATCCAGTTCACGCCCGACCTGCTGCCGGCGGACGTGATCGGCACGATGGTCTTCGACCAGCGGTCGCAGGAGTTCTATCCCAAAAAGGGTCCGCTGTTCGCGAATCTCGTCCTCGCCGACGAAATCAATCGCGCGCCCGCCAAAGTCCAGTCGGCACTGCTCGAGGCGATGCAGGAAAAGCAGGTGACGATCGGCGGCGAGACGTTCTTCCTGGGCGAGCCGTTTCTCGTGCTCGCGACGCAAAACCCGATCGAGCACGAAGGGACCTATCCGCTTCCCGAAGCGCAGCTCGATCGCTTCATGCTCAAGGTGCGGGTCGGCTACCCGACGCGCGACGCGGAAAAGGAAATCGTGGGGCGCATGGCCGGAGGCCGGCCGATCGAGGTCCAGCGCGTCGCCGAAGCGGACGACATCCTGGCCGCGCGCAGCGCGATCGCCGAGCTGTTCATGGATCAGAAGGTCGTCGATTACATCGTCGATGCGGTCCGCGCGACGCGCGAGCCGCAGACGATCGGGTTGGCGGAGCTCAAGCCGCTGATCGCGTTCGGCGCCTCGCCGCGCGCATCGATCTACCTGGCGCAGGCCGCGCGCGCGCACGCGTACCTGCGGGGCCGGGCCTTCGTCGTGCCGGAGGACGTCAAGGCGATGGCCTTCGACGTGCTCCGTCATCGCATCCTCCTCACGTTCGAAGCCGAGGCGGAAGACATGGACACCGACCAGGTGATCTCGAAGATCCTCGAGGCGGTCGGCGTGCCGTGAAGTACGAAGGACCAGAGCGCCGCAAGGGGGTAAGGTCCCCGGTCCAGCCGCGCCGCCGGGCCGTGACCGCGGACCTGCTCAAGCAGGTGAAGGGGATCGAGCTACGGACTCGTAACCTCGTCAGCACCCTGTTCTCGGGCGAGTACCGCTCCGTCTTCCGCGGCCAAGGCATCGAGTTCGCGGAAGTCCGCGCCTATCAGCACGGCGATGACTTCCGGGCGATCGACTGGAATGTCTCGGCGCGCATGGGTCATCCTTTCGTCAAGACGTTCATGGAAGAGCGCGAGCTCACGCTCCTGCTCATCGTGGACCAGTCCGGTTCGCTGCACTTCGGCCGGCCGTACACCAAAGCAGGGCTGGCGGTGGAGGTCGCCGCCGTGTTGGCGCTCGCCGCCGCGCGGCACAACGACCGTGTCGGGGCGCTCCTGTTCGCCGACGTGCCGGAATACGTGGTGCGACCCGCGAAGGGCCGCCCGCACGCGCTGCGAGTCATCCGCGACCTCGTCGCGTTCGCGCCCCGCGGCCGGGGCACAAATCTCGGCGGGGCGCTGAGCTATGCGGCGAAGTTGCTGCGACACCGCGCCATCATCGTCGTCCTCTCGGACTTCCGGGCCGCAGACTGGGAGGACCCGCTCACGCAACTCGCCGCGCGCCACGAAGTCGTGGCGATCACGATCGACGATCCGCGGGAGTACGATCTCCCCGACGCGGGATGGGTGGAGCTCGAGGATGCAGAGACGGGGCAGCGCGTGCTCGTGGATACGAGTCACGCGCCCACGCGCGCCCGCATCCGTGTTGCGGCGGAGAAGATGCAGCAGGAACGCAGCCGCAAGCTCGTGCAGGCCGGCGTGGACCGCGTCGCGCTCCTGACGACAGTGCCCTACGGCGTCCCCCTCCGGCGCGCGTTCGCCGAGCGAGCCCGACGGATCAGCCGATGATTGTCCCCGTGTTGATGCTCGTCCTCCAGGCGAACGGGTGGGTGGCCACACCAAGTCAGCCGACCGTCGGCGACACCATCCGGCTCGAGCGGACCGTTTCGGTGCCACCGGGCTGGCGGGTCCGCGCGGGCAAACTCGGGGAGGCGACGGTGGCCGAGCAGCTCGGCGATCCGATCGTGGTGCCGGCCTCTGGTGCGTGGGTCGTGCGCTACGCGGTCGTCGCGTGGACGCCGGGCGAGATGTCGTTGGACATGCCGCCGCTGTGGCGCCTCGGTCCCGATGGCACGGCAGACTCGCTGTCCGGCGGTACCGCCACGTTTCGCGTGGCCAGCGTCATCCCGGACAGTGTGCGGGCGCCGGCACCGCAGCCGGCGCTCGACCCGCTGCGTCTCGATCGATCCAGTCCCTTTCCGGCAATTGCGGCCGTCTTGCTGGCCGCAGGGACGTTGCTGCTTCTCATCTTGTGGAGACGGCGCGGACCCCGGAGCGCCGTCGCCGGTCAGAGCCTGGCGGTCGACGCCGAGGTTTCGGATGCGCGCTGGCTGTCGGCGGGCGAGCCGAAGGCGGTTGCCGCGCGCGCCGCGCAGGGGCTGCGCCGCGCCCTGTCACACGCGATCCCCGATGCCCACGAGGCACTCAGCACGGAGGAGTGTCTGGCCGTCGTCGCACGCGCGCGGCCTGATGCGCCGCTGCGCGACCTGCGTGAGCTGCTGCTCGGCCTTGATCAGGTGGCGTTTGCGACGGCGCACGGCGTGGAGGTCGCGCCGCTCGCCGCGCGGGCCCGCGCGCTCGCGCGCGAGTTGAGCGCCAACGGAGGACGGCGATGACATTCGCGCGTCCGGTCCTGCTCGTGCTGCTGCTCGCGTTGCCGCTGTGGTGGTGGTGGCGCCGGCAGCGTCTCTCGCGCCTCGCCGGCGCGCCGATGAGCGACGTGCGACCCGCGATGGGCCCGATGGAACGGCTGTGGATCGCGCGGCTGCCGGTGTCGCTCCGGTCCCTGTGCCTCGCTGCCTGGATTATCGCCGCCGCTGGGCCGCGTCTCGGATCGGCGCGCGCCGAGCTGCGCAGCGAAGGAATCTCGATCGTTCTGGCGATGGATATCTCCAGCAGCATGCTGGCCGAAGACTTCTCGCCCGCCAACCGGCTCGACGTCGCGCGCCGCACCGCGACCGAATTCGTCCGCGCCCGCGCGTCCGATCGCATCGGGCTCGTGGCATTCGCGGGACAGGCGCTGACGCAGGTGCCGATCACCACGGACTACGAAGTGCTCGAGGAAGCCATCCGCCAGCTGCGCGTGGGTATCCTGGAAGACGGGACGGCAATCGGAACCGCAATCGCCACCAGCGCGAACCGCCTGCGCCGCACTCCCGGCAAGAGCAAGGTCGTCGTGTTGCTCACCGATGGTGAGAACAACAAGGGGACGGTGGATCCGCGCACCGCGGCACAGGCCGCGGCGGCGTTCGGGATCAAGATCTATACGATCGGCGTTGGGACCCAGGGCGAGGCACCGGTCCCGACGGGGCAGGGCCCGCTGGGCCTGCGCTACGAGACGATGCCGGTGAAGATCGACGAGCAGCTGCTCGGCGAGATCGCCCACACGACGGGCGGCCGGTACTTCCGCGCGACGGACGCCGCCTCGCTGTCGAACATCTTTGCGGAGATCAATCGGCTCGAGAAGAATCCCGTGCAGCATCTCGTCTACCGTCGCTTCGAAGAGGCGTACCGCGTGCCGCTGGCCATCGGGTTGCTCGCGCTCGCGCTCGAGCTGGTCCTCGCGGGCACATTCGCGGTGCGCGTGCCATGATCACGTTCGACGCGCCGATCGTCATCATCCTCGCCCCACTCGTCGCTGGCGCGGTGTGGGCGGCGGCCGCGTGGGCGCGACGCACGCGAGTCCGGCGAGCGGCCGCATGGTCGGACAGCACCGCCCGCATCGCGCGCGCGGCCGGGAAGCTCGGGGCTCCGGCATTGGGCCTCGCCGCCGGGCTTGCGGCCGTCGCGCTCTCGGGGCCGCGCTGGGGCGAGGAGCGGATCGTCACCGAAACGCGTGGGCTCAACCTCGTCATCGCCATCGACATCTCGCGCTCGATGCTGGCCGAGGATGCCAAGCCGAGCCGCCTGGGCAGGGCGTTGCGCGAAGCCCGGCGCCTGGTGCAGGACCTCGACGGGGATCGTCTGGGCCTCTCGGCATTCGCGGGCACGAGCTACATCCTGTCCCCCCTTTCCGTGGATGGTTCGGCTCTCACGCTGTATCTCGACGCGCTCGATCCGGACGTTGCGTCGGAAGGCGGGACCTCGCTGGCGCCCGCGCTGGCGCAGGGAATCGACCTGCTCCATGCCAGCCCGGAGATCGCCGATCGCGTGCTCGTCATGTTCACCGACGGCGAAGCCCACGACTCCCTCGAGCAGGCGCTGCAAGAAGCACGTCGCCTGTCGGGACTCGGCATTCACCTCATCCTGGTGGCGGAGGGAGGACGCCAGCCCACCAAGATTCCGGTGCGCGACGATCGCGGCACGCTGGTGTCCTGGCAGCAGGATGCGTCGGGCACTCCGGTCCTGACCAGCCGCCGTGAAGAGGTGCTCGGTGCCATCGCCGACGCCGCGCAGGGGACGATTGTCGCGGCGGAGCTGCCCGACCAGGCCGGCGCCGTCCGCGATCTCGTGGCGTCGTACAAGCGCGCGATGGCGACGGAGAGCCGCACGCAACGGGGACGGTCCCGCGCCTGGATTCCGTTGTTGCTCGCGGGGCTCGTGTTGGCGGCGCAAACGTTCACTCGTCGCACCGCGGCGCTCATCGGCGTCCTGCTCTGTCTCACGGCTCCAGCCGCGGCGCAGTCGCAGCGGCCTCGCTCTCCTGCCGAGAAGGCGTGGGACAAGGGCGACGTGCGCGTGGCCGCAACCGCCTATCTCACGGAGCTCAAGACGCATGAGGACGACGACACGGCCTGGTACAACACGGGGACCGCGGCACTCGCTGCCGGCGACCCGGCGCTGGCGCGCTCGACGCTCGCGCGCGCCTCGACCTCGCTCGATCCCGAGCTGCGGTTTCGCGCGCTCTACAACATGGGCCTGCTCGCGCTCCTCCAATCGAAGGCGGACACGGCCAGCCGCGAAGCGCATCTCGCCGATGCTGCACGCGCGTATCGCGAGGCTCTCCTGCTGAAGCCGCATGACACACACGCGAAGTGGAATCTCGAGCTGGTCAACCGCCAGCGTCGTGGGAGCGGCGGACAGGCGAACAAACCGAATCCACCGCCTCCCCCACCGCAGAGCGGTGGGGGAGGTCAGCAGCCACAGCCGCCCCCGCCGCCCAGCGGCGGCGGAGGCATGAGCCAGTCGCAGGCCGATCAGGTGTTGCGCTCGATCGGCCAGGAAGAGCTGCGGACGCGTCGCGATCGCACCGGTCGCACCCGCCGCGCCGCGCCGGCGGGAGTGAAGGACTGGTGACCGGCATGCTCCCCATGCTCAGCGCGCTGCTCGTCATGCAGGGTGCCGAGGTGACGGCCAGCGTGGATCGCACGCATCTCCGCGTGGGTGAAGAGCTGATGTTGACGATCCGCGCGCAGACCCGCGCGGCCGATCCCGTCGAGATCATGCTCCCGCCTCTGAACGGTTTCGCGATCGTGGGCTCGCGCGACATGACGGAAGTCGCGATCGACGGGGCAACGGGGGGGCGGTCGGTCCGTACGACGGTACGCGAGCTGCAGCTGCGGGCGCAGCAGCCCGGGGCGCTGCTCATTGGACCGGTCCGGGCGCGGCAGGGCGCGAGCGTCGTCGCGACAGACCCCATTCTCGTCACCATCGACAGCGCAGCCGACCGCACGACTTTGACGTTGAGCCCGCTGGCGCGGTCGCTGCTCGAAAGTACGCCGCCGCCCGTCTCGCGGCGGTCGGATCGCATGGCGCTCACGATGCTCGTGCCGAGTGATACGGTATTCGCCGGTCAGCAGGTGGATCTGATCGCCGCGGCCTGGATTCCCCGCGATCTGGGTGAGCGCATGCGACGGCCGCCGCTGCTGACGCTCGTCACGCCGGAAGGGGTGTGGGCCTATCCTGCGGCGACATCGTCCGGGGTCGCACTCTCGCGACAGGTGGGCGGACGGTGGATCGATCTGTTCATCGCGCACCAGGTCGTGTTCCCGCTGGCACCGGGCCGCGTCATCGTGCCGCCGGCGTCGGTGGAATACGCGTTGCCCGTCACGTTCTCGTTTTTCAGCCGCGAGGAACGCTATAACCTGCGCAGTGACTCGATTGCGATCGTGGTGCTGCCGCTCCCGCCCGCCAATCCAGTCACGAGCGTGGTCGGCGAGAAGCTGCGTCTCGATCTCCAGATCGACGCGACGAGCACGCGTGTGGGCGAGCCGGTCGAGGCGTCGATCACGATCAGTGGTGTCGGCAACGTGGCGTTGTGGCCTCCGCCCGAGCCCGCGATCAAATGGCCGACGGGATTCCGCGCCTATCCCGCACAGACAGAAATGCATCTGGAGACGAACGCCGGGCGTATCGCCGGGAGCAAGACATTTCATTTCCTGGCGGTGCCAGACTCGTCGGGCAATTTCGTGTTGCCCGAAGTCCGCTACCCATACTTCGATGCCACCAGCGGCCGTTACGAGGTGGCCACGGCTGCGCCGCGCGCGCTCGCCGTCGCACCCGGCGCCGAGCCGCGCGCGGCACGCGTGCTACCCGCGTTGCTGCCGGCGCGCGGAGAGGTTCCGGCCGACAGCCTGAGCCGGCGCTTCGGATTGCAGGGGTGGCTCGCGGTGCTGCTGGTGCCGCCATTCATCGCGCTGGTCGCGAGCCGGCGCAGGCGTCGCGTGCCGGGAGCAGCGGTGGTCGCTGCTGGTCCCGCACTGACCCCGCTGGGGCGCGTCGAGCGGGAATTCCTCGCCGTGCTTTCGAGTCATGTCTCAGATCCGTTCGCGCGAGACGGCGACGGGCTGGCCCAGGCGTTGCGCGCCGCCGGTGTCGAGAGCGCCGTCGCCGATCACGTGAAGCGCCTGCGCGACCGCTTGCGCGCCGCGCGGTACGGACCGCGCCGTCTGGGCGATGCTGCGGAGCTCGCGGCTGAAATCGAACAGGTGCTGCGCGTACTGGGCGCCGAAAAATCGGGTGTGGTGCGACGCCCCCACGCGACGGTGACGACAATTCTCGTGTTGACGGCGGGGATGGTAGGAGCGCAGCATGCTGCGCCCCTACATGCCCAAACTGCGTCCCAGGGCCAGACCCCCAGCGCCGAGGCGTTGTTCGAGGCCGGGGCGTTGCGCGCGGCGGCCGATTCATTCGCCGCGCGCGCCGCGCGCGAGCCGCGCGATCCGGCCCACTGGTACAATCTTGGTGCCACGCTGTATCGCGCCGGTGCGGACGGCAAGGCAACGGCGGCGTGGATTCGGGCGGCACGCCTGGCGCCGCGCGATCCCGCGATTCGGCGTGCGCTGCGGCTGTTGCCTCCGCCGGATCCCGTGACCGAGCAGATGCTACTCGTGGGTGGGGCCACGCCCACCGAATGGGGATTCATCGCGGCCGCGGGCTGGGTCCTCCTGTGGCTGACGGTGGCCTTCGGCGGTCGCCGGCGTCTCGTCCTCGCGCTGTTCGGTGCCGTCGCGATCACCGCGTCCATCATGGGCGCGCTCGAGTGGCGACGCCGCGATCAGCCGGTGGCCGTCGTGATCGCCGACGCCGCCCCCGTGCGCACCGCGCCGTACGGCGGCGCGAGCGCGGCGGCCACAGTGCAGGCGGGTGGTGCGGTCCTCGTCGGACGCGGTTATGGTCCGTGGGTCGAAGTCCGTCGTGCCGACGGAATCCACGGCTGGGTGCTCGGAGGGGAGATCGCGGGGTTGTGAGTGTGCTCGCGCGTGCACGCGTCCAGCTACTCGCGGGCCATGTCGCCGACCAGATCGCCGCCGGCGAGGTCGTCGAGCGCCCCGCGTCGGTCGTCAAGGAGCTCGTCGAGAACGCCCTCGATGCCGGCGCGCGCGCCATCCGCGTCGAGCTGGAGGACGGCGGCAAGACGCTGATCCGCGTGAGCGACGACGGCTCGGGGATGGATCGTGAAGACGCCCAGCTCGCGCTGCAGCGTCATGCGACGAGCAAGATTCGCACGGCCACCGATCTCATCGGCGTCGCGACGTTCGGATTCCGCGGCGAAGCGCTCCCGGCGATCGCGTCGGTGTCGCGGTTCGAGCTCGAGACGTGTAGCGACGGTGAGGCCGCGACGCGGCTCCGTGTCACGGGCGGGAAGCTCGAAGCCGCCGAGGACACGGCGCGCCAGCGTGGCAGCACGGTCACGGTGCGCGCGTTGTTCTACAACACGCCGGCGCGACGGAAATTCCTGCGCGCGACCGCGACCGAGACGCGGGCCGCCGTGGAGGCGCTCACCGTGCTCGCGCTCACCCGTCCTGACGTGGCGTTCTCGCTGACGAGCGACGGCCGCGGGTTGCTCGACTGTCCCCCTACAGACCGGCTCATCGACCGAGTGCACGCGCTGTGGGGCGGCGAGCTCGCCGACACCCTGCTGGCCGTCTCACATCGCGCGGGACCGCTCGAAGTCTCGGGCCTCGCGCAGCGTCCCGCGCAGGCCCGGCCCGCCGGACGAAAAGGATATGTGTTCGTACGCGGCCGCCCGATTCGCGATCCTTTCATCCTGCGCGCCGCGGAGGCCGGCTATCGCTCGACCATTGCGCCCGGCGACCGCCCCTCACTGCTGCTGTTTCTCGATCTTCCCGGCGACGCCGTGGACGTGAACGTCCACCCCGCCAAGCTCGAAGCGCGCTTTCGCGACAAGTTTTTTGTCGAGAAGGTGGTGGAGGAGGCTGTGAGAGAGGCGCTGGCGCCGCTCGGATCCGCTGCGCCCATTGGTGGTGTCGGGTTTCAGGTGTCTGGTGCCTGGTTTCAAGGGGAAGGATCGGCCGCGGCAGTCGCTGGAGTTCCATTGGAGCTGTTCCGTGCGGACGCCCTGACACCAGACACCCGACACCAGGCACCGCCTTTACTCCAGGTCTTCGACACCTACATCCTTTTCCAAACCGATTCCGGTGTGGCGATAGTGGACCAGCATTCCGCCCACGAGCGGGTGCTGTACGAGGACGTGATGCGTCAGCTGTCGGGGGACGGGGCGTCCGCGCAGCGCCTCTTGCTGCCGCTCACGCTCGACTTCGCGCCCGCCGAGCTCGATGCGATCGACGCGCATCGGGAGCTCCTGGCGCGCATCGGCTACGAGATCGAGCCGTTCTCCGGCCGCAGCATCGTCGTGCACACGGCGCCGAACCCGCATCCGCGCTTCGAGGCGGCACGCTGCCTGCAGGAGCTCGTCGCCGATCTCGCCGGCGGGCGATTTGGGGGCTGGCAGAATCGGCTGGAGCGCTTCGCCGCGACCTACGCGTGTCGAGCCGCGATCAAGGCGGGACAGACGCTCGACGCGGGAGAGATGCGCGAGCTGATCGTGCGGCTGCTCACGGCAACGCTGCCGGCGCACGACGTCCACGGCCGCCCGAGCATGGTGCAGCTCCCAAAGGAAGAGCTTGAGCGGCGATTCGGGCGGACCTGACACCAGACACCAGACACCAGTCATCGTAGGCCCCACCGGCGTCGGCAAAACCGCCGTCGCGGTTGCGCTCGCCGCTCTCACCCCCATCACCGTGATCTCGGCCGACGCGCGCCAGGTGTATCGCGGGCTCGATATCGGGACCGCGAAGCCCGATCCCGAGACCCTCGCCCGAGTCCCACATCGGGGCCTGGATCTGGTGGCTCCAGGAGAGCGTTACAGCGCGGGACGATTTGCCCGCGATGCCGCGGCCTGGATTGCGGAAGCGCGTTCCGGAGGCCGCCAGCCGATCGTGGTAGGCGGGACGGGGTTGTACGTCCGCGCCCTCGCCGACGGGCTGTTTCGCGAGCCGCCGTTCGACACGCAGCGGCGCGAGCAGCTGCGCCATTGGTCCGAATCGCTCGAGGGCTCCGACCTGGCGCGGTGGGCAGGCCGGCTCGACCAGGCGTTTCTCGGCGGGGGCCGGCAGCGTGCCGCCCGGGCGATCGAGGTGGCGCTGCTGACGGGGCACGCCCTGTCGTGGTGGCAACGGGAAGCCCGTGAAAGCGGAACGCTCCGGCCTTGGTACATTCACCTCACCGTGCCGCGTGAGGTCCTGCACAAGAGGCTCGGGGCACGCGTGGATCAGATGCTCGCCGCCGGGCTCGTCGCCGAAGCACAGAGGCATCTGGATGCCGGGGTAGCCGGGGACGCGGCTGGGCTCGATGGGATCGGGTATCGGGAGGTCGTCGCGATGTTGAACGCGCAGTTGCCCGAGAGTGCGCTGCGACACGCGATTCTTGTCGCGACCCGACGCTATGCGAAGCGGCAGGACACGTGGTTTCGAAACCAACTGCGTACGCCGTACGCCGTGCGCAGTGCGCCGGAAATCTGGACACTTGATGCCACGGAGACTCCCGAGGCCTTGGCGATGAAGATCCGCGAACGCTGGAACACGATTACGGCGCACGGCGCACTGCGCACGGCGCACGATTAGATGCGGATCGGAATCACGTGTTACCCAACGTACGGTGGCTCGGGTGCCGTAGCGACGGAGCTCGGCCTCGAGCTCGCGCGCCGCGGCCACGAGATCCACTTCATCTCCTACGCGAGTCCGTTCCGCCTGCGCGGGTTCGCCGAGCGCGTGACGTTCCACGAAGTCACCCAGCTCGAGTATCCGCTGTTCGAGCAGTCGTCTCCGTATGCGCTGGCCCTCGCCGTGAAGCAACACGAAGTCGCCAAGCGCGAGCAGCTCGATCTGATGCACGTGCATTACGCAATTCCGCATGCCGCCACCGCGTGGCTCGCAAAGCAGATGCTGCTGCACGAGAAGCTGGATCTGAAGATCGTCACGACCCTGCACGGCACGGACATCACCCTGGTCGGCCAGGATCCGTCGTACTACACACTCACGAGATTCTCCATCGAGCAGTCGGACCGCGTGACCGCGGTCTCGGCGTACCTGCGCGATGAGACGTATCGCGCGTTTGGCTGCGGCCAGTGCGATGTGCGCGTCATTCCGAATTTCATCTCGACCGCGGACTATCATCCCGCCACCGACGACGCCGACCGCAAACGGCTCGCGCCGAAGGGCCACCGTGTGCTCGTGCACGTCTCGAACTTCCGGCCGGTCAAGCGCGTGGGCGACGCCGTAAAGGTCTTCGCGGCGGTGCGCAAGAAGCTCCCCGCCACCCTGGTCCTCGTCGGCGATGGGCCCGACCGCGATGCCGCCGAGCACCAGGTGGATGGCCTCGGCCTCCGCAAGGATGTGCGCTTCCTCGGCAAGGTCGAGAACGTGGGGGACGTGCTGCGCGGCGCCGATCTGTTTTTGCTGCCGTCCGCCACGGAGTCGTTCGGGCTCGCCGCGCTCGAGGCGATGGCCTGTGCGGTCCCGGTCATCGCGAGCGCCGCGGGAGGAATTCCCGAGGTTGTCGAGCACGGCAAGACCGGCTTCCTCGCGCCTCCCGGGGACGTCGACGCGATGGCCGAGCGTGCCCTGCACGTGCTGGAGAATCCCGCCGAGCACGAACGCTTGAAGCGCGCGGCCGCGGCGCGCGCGCTCGAGTTTGCCGCCGACCGCGTCGTGCCGCGGTACGAGCAGTTGTATGAAGAGGTCCTCGCGTAGTGGCGGCGGTTCTGCGATTGATCCGTGCGCCAAATCTGCTGATCGCTGCCGCGGGAGTTCTCGCGGGTGGCTGGATCGCCGTAGGCGGGATCGCGTTTCCCACGGAATTGATCTTCGCGGCAATCTCCGGATTCGCGCTCGGCGCCGTCGGCAACACGTGGAACGACATCCGGGACGTCGCCGCCGACCGCGTGAATCGCCCCGGGACGCGGCCGCTCGCGGCGGGCCAGGTCTCGCGCGGCGTCGCGGATCTCATTGTGTTCGATGGCACGCTGATCGGGCTTGTGTTCGCCGGATTGGTGAGCGGCGCGCTGGTCCTTGCCGCCCTTGCCGCCCTTGCCGTCATGTTTGTGTATTCGCCGCTCCTCAAGCCCAGGCCGCTGCTCGGCAATGTGGCGGTGGCGGTCGTGGCGGGCTCGCCGCCGTTCTACGGCGCGCTCGCAGTCGGCGCTCCGGCGGCCGGCGTCGTTCCCTGGGTGCTGGCGGCGCTGCTGCATGTCGTGCGCGAAATCGTCAAAGACGCCGAAGATGAGCCCGGCGACCGGACGATCGGACGCCGCACACTGCCGATCGCGGTGGGTCGGCGGCGGGCACTGGTGGTGGCGGCAGGCGTCGGTCTGCTGTTCGTGCCGGCCAGTCTGCTGTTGCCGCGGAACGCCGGCTACGGCGGTGCGTACTTTCTGATCGCTCTCCTCGCGCAGATGGCGGTGCTCGTCGCCGCGACGTGGTTGATGCTCGGAAAAGTGGAACGCGTGAGCGCGCTCCTCAAAGGCGCGATGGTCATCGGATTGATCGCGCTGGTCGCGGGAAAGGTTGCATGACTCTCTGGCAAGGCATTCTGCTCGGACTGGTGCAAGGACTCACCGAGTTTCTGCCGGTTTCGAGCGACGGGCATCTCGCGGTCATCGGGCACGTGGCCGGCGTGCACACGCCCGGGGTGTTCGTGGAAGTCGCGCTGCACGTCGCGACGCTCGGATCCATCCTCGTCGTGTACGGGCGGCGCTTCTGGCAGCTGGTCGTCGGTGTGCTCCGGCGCCAACCCGATGCGCTCCGCTACGCGGGGCTGCTCATCATCGGCATGATTCCAGCGGGGCTCGTCGGTATTTTCCTCGAGCATCTCATCGAGCGCGCCTTCCAGTCGCTGTGGGCCGCCGGCGTGGGATTCCTCGTCACCGCGGCCTGTCTCTGGTCCACGCGGCACCGGGTTCCGGATGGTGCGTCGCAGCCGAGTCCGCGCGGTGCCGTCATCATCGGACTGGCGCAGGCGTTGGCTCCGCTTCCTGGCGTCTCGCGTTCAGCGACGACGATTTCATCCGGGCTGTGGGTTGGCCTCGGCGCGGTTCCCGCGGCGGACTTCAGCTTCCTGATGGCGATTCCGCTCATCGCGGCTGCCGGGCTCGTCGAGGCACGTCACGCGTCTGCCGACATCGCCCAGGTCGGCGCGGTGCCCCTGCTCGTGGGTTGCATCGTGGCGTTTCTCTCCGGCGTATTCGCGATTCGATTCCTCGTTGCCATGCTGCGGCGTGGCCGCTTCTATCTATTCGCGCCATACTGTCTGGCGATCGGTCTGTTCACGCTCGCGTACGCGCTGTGGCACGGCTAGAGATCGACGACATCCCCGCCGCAGTCCTGGCGCGGCGCTGGGGCGTGCCGCAGTGCGGGGTGTTTCGTACGCTCCCTTCCAGTCTCGATGCCATCCACGACCTCGGCGCGCAGGGAGCGCCGGGCGGAACGGTGGTGCTGGCCGAGGAGCAGACGGCGGGGCGGGGCCGCGACGGCCGAACGTGGCGGTCGCCTCCGGGTGGCGTGTGGCTCGGGATGTTGCTGCGGCCGCCGCCGGCGCTCCCCGCGGCGGGCGTGCTGTCGCTGCGCGTAGGACTCGTGCTCGCCGATGTCGTGGATGCCGTGCTCGGCGTGCGCCCGACGTCGCTCGCGCGGCCGCGGGCGGGCCTCAAATGGCCGAACGACGTCCTCATCGATCATCGGAAGGTCGCCGGAATCCTCTGCGAGAGTCGCTGGCAGGGCGAAACGCTCCAGTGGCTCGCCATCGGAATCGGCGTGAACGTGGTGAACGAGATCCCGGCCGACCTGGTGAATCGCGCTGTCGCTTTGCGTGAACTTCGGCCCAGCGTCCGCCGCATCGATGTACTGGACCAACTCGTCCCGGCGCTGCTCCGGCTCACGGCGCACGGCGCAGAGCTCACGCAGTTCGAGTGTGCCGCGTTCGCGCAACGCGACTGGCTGCGGGGCCGGCACATTCGGACGCCGCTCGCGGGCCGCGCCTCGGGAATCCGCCCCGACGGCGCGCTGCTCGTGGATACCGGCGCGGGCACCACGATGGTGCGCGACGGCCACGTCGAGCTATCTTAGCCGCCCCATGCTCCTCGCGTTCGACATCGGCAACACCGAGACGACGGTCGGTTTGTTTGCGAATGACCGGCTCGAGGCCCATTGGCGCCTGCACTCGACGCCGCAGCGCACGCCCGACGAGTGGGCCGCCGCGTTCACCGCGCACCTGACGCAGGCGGGACATTCGACGCAGGAGATCCGCGCCGCGATCGTCGCCTCCGTCGCCCCTCAGGTCACGCAGAGCCTCTGCGACGGGATCGTCGGAGCGACGACGCGCGAGCCGGTACGGGTCGACGCGCGCTCCAAGCTCCCGATCGTGCTCGATGTGGATGAGCCGCTCACCGTCGGTGCGGATCGCATCGTCAACACGTTGGCAGCGGTGCAGCTCTTCAAGAAGGACACGATCGTCGTCGACTTCGGCACGGCCACCACGTTCGACTGCATTACCGCGGATGGACGTTTCATCGGCGGCGTGATCATGCCCGGCCTGCGTACGGCCTCCGACGAGCTCGTGCGGAAAACGGCGAAGCTCCCGGCCACCGAGCTGACGCCGCCCACGCACGCCATCGGCCGCCGCACCGAAGACTGCATTCGTGCCGGCGTGTTGTGGGGCACGGCGGACGCGGTGGACGGGCTGGTGCGCCGCATCAAGGCGGAATGGCCGTCCAAGACCAGGCCGATGGTCGTCGGGACCGGCGGTCTCGCCGGACTCGTCGCGCCGTTGTGCCGCGAAATCGAATCGGTTCATCCCGATCTGACACTGGTCGGCCTGCGGATCGCGGCGACGGCACTGGGTCTCACGTGGTGACCGACGCCCGCACGCTCAACGCGTGGCGTCGCCGGGGATACCGCGTCCTCCCGGGCGATCTCTACTCCTACATCCTGCACATGCGTCCCGCCGAGTGGCCCATCATGGCGGGACATACGTTGCTGGGCTACGTGCTCGCGGTGGGATTCGCGGGCGTGGTGCGTGGTGCGTGGTTGCCGCAGGCGCTCGGCGCTCTTGCGATCTGGGTGATTCTTCTGAACGGCGGCACGCTCGCGATCAACAGTGTCTTCGATCGCGATGAGGGCGACATTGGGTATCTCAATGCGCCTCCGCCACTCCCTCGATACCTTCTGCACTTCAGCGTTGCGCTGCTCGTCGCCGGCCAGCTCATGGCATTTACGCTGCCGCGCGGCTTTCAGATCGCGTACGCGATCTGTTTCGTCCTGTCCATCCTGTATTCGGTCCCGCCGTT
>Ga0307290_10000101_pt1 | contig 31577 bp, 29 predicted proteins | sample ER_DNA_144_FD_194472 | JGI IMG/M metagenome (GOLD analysis project Ga0307290, IMG submission 194472) | Bulk soil microbial communities from the East River watershed near Crested Butte, Colorado, United States - ER_DNA_144 | ecosystem: Environmental > Terrestrial > Soil > Floodplain | place... | reverse complement strand
TCGCATGCCGCCAATGCAAGAACGAGCGCGAGACTGCCCACTAAGCGCATGGATCTACCTGAGAGGTCCATCAACACCCATACCCACCGGAATCGGGAATTGGTCACATCGACCGCCCGGCGAGAATGGGTGTGGGGTCCGACTACGCCTTGCGTACTGGGTAGCGCAGGTGTGTAACGCCGACGCCCCGGATCACCGTCGGGTTGCCAAGGACGACTGGCGTGCCGGCGAGGCGGTCGAAGAGTCGAACTCCGGAGCCAAGCAGAACCGCCGTGATGTCGACGTGGATTTCGTCGAGGAGCCCAGCATTCAGCAATTGCTGGATGGTGTCGGCGCCGTGGACGCCAACGGACTTCCCGGCGGCGGCGGTCTTGGCTTGGTTCACGGCGCTTTCGATGCCGTCCATCACGAAGTGTACAGTCGAGTTGGGTCGCGGCCATCCGGCGGGGACGTGGTGTGTAAGTACGAATGCTGGTCCCCACGCGTGGTTTCCGCCCCAGCCGTGGGCGACCTCGAAGGTGCGTCGGCCCGTGAGCACCGCACCAAGTCCGGACGTGAGCCCGCGAAAGTGCTCGGCGCTCGGCGCGGACATCTTGAACGTCATCGGGTCCGCCCCTCCGGTGTGGATCTCGACGTCGCCCGAGTTGAGGTACCAGTCGAACACTTCGCCTACGCCATCGTGGAGGTCGGCGACGTAGCCGTCGAGCGACATGGACATGATTGCGACAACCTTCGACATTGCGCGCTCCGTTCGAGGGATGGAGACTGGGGGCGCAGCCTTCATTGAGTTCACATCCGTCTGGGAGCTGGTTGAGGGAAGGGCTGCCGCCTAACTAACTGCAAATATCAAACTCCGGCAAACCACGGATACCCCTGATCCTCCCAATACCCGCCCGGCCGCTCGGCGGTGAATGTCAGCGACACCAAATACTTCGTCATCTTGTAGCCGAGCTTGGTGGGCGAATAGAGCCGCAGCGGTGCGCCATGCGTGGGTGGGAGCGGATTGTCGTTCATTCCGTACGCGAGAATCGTCTGCGGATGCATCGCGCTCGCGAGATCCCAGCCGTTGGAATAGCCGGAGTCGAACGAATCGAACCGCACGTAGCGCGCCTGCGGCAGCATGCCACAACGCTCGGCGACCGCGGACACGGGCACGCCGTGCCACGTGACGATTGCGCTCCACCCTTCGACGCAATGATGCTTCACCGTATAGGTGGTGCGCGGCAGCGCTTGCAGCTGCTCGATCGACAACGACTGCGGCTCGCGCACCAATCCACCGACCTGCAAACGCCACGCGCTGGGATTCGGCAGCACCGGCATCATCGGGGAGATGAAGTAGCTCGGCACGCTCACTGTCCGTTGGGCAATGTCGTATTGGGGTGCGAGCCGGCTCTTGGAGAAGAAGATCTTCTCCCCCACCCAGTCGTTGAAGCGACTGACATCGAGCAGCAACGGTCGAACCGCATTGCCGCCGTCCCATCCGCACGCTGCGACGAGCGAGGCGGTACCGGCGCCCGCGGCGAGTCGCAGCAGCGCGCGCCGATCAATCATGGCTGGGGAATCGGCCGCGATACCAGCCGGAGATCATGGCGCGCAGCGACGCCGGATCCACGATGAAAACGAGCAGCACGTGGACGACGAGAAAGCCCGTGAAGATCCACACCGCCCAGAAGTGCCAGTAGCGCGCCGCCTGAAATCCGCCGAACAGCGCGGTGAGCCACGTGAGCTGCGTGGGCTTGTAGATCGCAAATCCGGTGATGACCGACAGGACGCCCATGAGAATGATGAACGAGTACGCGAGCTTCTGCAGCGGGTTGTGTTTTCCCTGGGGCGGATGATCCTTGCGGAGCCGCAGATAATACTTCTGCATCTCGATCGCGCCGCGGATGTCGCGGGGCCGGAACAACAGCGAGCGCCATTCGCCGCTCGCCACGAGATACGAGAGGTACAGCAGGCCTCCGACGATGAGCGGCCACATCAGCGTGAAATGCCAATTCAATGCGCCGGCAAGCCAGCCGCCGAGCCGGCTCCACGCGGGAAATCCGTGGTCCTGAAACGGATTGGGGGCGTAGTAGGGTCCCCCGCGCTCACCGAACCGCGCATAGGCCCCGTAGATCTGCAACCCGCTCGCGATCATCCCGATCAGTAGCAGGAACGTCAGCCAATGCGTGAGGCGAACGATCCAGTGATGGCGCTTGACCGGCTGTACGGGTATGGGGGACGAAGCGCCAGGACGCGGAGGAGCCGCCATAGGCTAAGTATATTGTCTGCCATGCGCGCGGCAACACTGATCGCACTGGCATTGCTCGCCTCCTGTCGGCCGCAGAATGCGGCCGTTACAGATCGCAGCTCGGACACGCTGAGCTTCGCGGACCTGACGCCGCGCGATTCGGCGAACACCGCACTCAACGAGCCGCGCGTCATCTCCGAGCCGACAATGGTCGTCTTCTGGCTCGCGGGCGCGGACACGCTGTCGGCCGATGACCAGGCCGAGGCGCTCGACGAGCTGAACTACACGACCGAAGGCATCGCCCCGACGCTGTCGCGGCACAACATCCAGCTCGTGCCCACCAACTCCGATACGATCTACGTGACGCTCCCGAACCGGCAGCGCCGCATGATTCTGTTGAGCGGTGTGGACTATCCGTTCGGGTACGTGCTGCTGCAGCCGGGCACGGCGGAGCGGATTCTCGCGGGCGTCTACGACGACGATGAGCTGCGCGACGAGGTCGAGGCCTATTTCGACTTGCCGCCGTCCTCGGACAGCACCGCGAAGGGGCCGCGGATCTCGACGTGACGTCGCTTCTCCTGTTTGCCGCGGCGCTGTTCACGCAGGACATCAGCTGGCAGCCGGCCACGCCGCCCCAGGGCTCCCTGATTGTGGTGTCCGCGGCCGGCGCGATCACCGGCGATGTCGCGGGTGAGCCGCTGCATTTCACGCGCGGCAAGGCGTTGGCTGCCGTGCCGCTGGGCGCGACGGACAGCACCAGAATCGTGACACTGTCGATCCGGTGGGATGGCGCGGTCGTAGGAAAGGCGGCGTACGTGCCGGTGAGGCCGCGCCAAGCGCCCGTGAACGAGCAGGTCCGCGCCGCTGAGCGATTCACGCCGCCGCCCGACAGCGCATTACTGGTGCGGATTGATCGCGAGCGTGAGCTGATGCGCGAAGCAGCGCGACGCGCACACGAGCTGCCGCGACTCTGGAAAGCGCCGTTCGTGCGTCCCCGCACGTCACGCGTCACGAGCGTGTTTGGCTCGGGGCGACAGGTGAACGGAGTGTGGCGGAGCCGCCATGCGGGGCTCGACCTCGCCGGTCCGAAGGGCGCGCCGGTACGGGTGTCGAATCGCGGCATCGTAGCGCTCGTCGGCGACTTTTTCTACGGAGGCATCTCCGTGTTTGTCCACCACGGCGATGGCGTCATGACCGTCTACCACCACTTGAGCCGCGCGCTCGTGGCGGTCGGCGACACCGTCGAGCGCGGCCAGGTCATCGGCCGCGTCGGCGCGACGGGCCGCGTGACGGGTCCGCATCTGCATTGGGGAGCACAGTATGGCAGCATCTCGTTTAATCCCGCCGATCTGCTGAAGCTCCGTTGAGCAAAGCGCTCCTGCTGCGGGGCGGACGTGTGGTGACGATGGACGGGTCCCGGCGCATCGTCGAAGCCGATGTGCTCGTTGAGAACGGACGCATTGCGAGCGTTGGGCGGATGGGCAGACGGGCGGATGGGCGGTCAAAACCCACCACGATCGATTGCAACGGCCTCGTCGTGCTTCCTGGTCTCGTGCAAGCGCACATCCACCTCTGTCAGACGCTGTTCCGCGGGCTCGCCGACGATCTCTCGCTCGAGGCGTGGCTCGCGCAGCGCATCTGGCCACTCGAAGCCGCGCACACCGAAGCCTCCGTTCACGCGTCCGCGATGCTGGGTGCCGCAGAGCTGCTGCTCGGCGGCACGACGGCGATTCTCGACATGGAGACCGTGCGTCACACGAGCGCCGCGTTCGAGGCACTCGAATCGATCGGGATCCGCGCGACGGCCGGGAAGTGTCTGATGGATGCGCCCTCGAGTCCCGCGGCGCTGCGCGAGCCGACCGACACGGCGCTTTCCGAGAGTGCCGACCTGTGCGCCAAGTGGCATGGCGCCGCCGGCGGACGGCTCCGCTATTGCTTCGCGCCACGGTTCGCGCCGAGCTGCACGGGCCCGCTGCTCAGGGCGGTAAGCGATCTGGCGGAGCGAACCGGAGCCACGATTCACACGCACGCGGCGGAAACGCCCCTCGAGCTCGAGACGGTGAAGCGCGAGACCGGCCACGATGAGATCGCGTACCTCGATTCGGTCGGGATCTCGGGGCCACGTGCCGCCCTGGCGCACTGCGTCTGGGTGGACAAGGACGACATCGCCGTGCTCGCGCGGCAGCGGACCAACGTAGTCCATTGCCCGAGCTCAAATCTGAAGCTGGGCAGCGGCATTGCCCCGATTCCCGAGATGCTGGCGGCCGGTTGCCGGGTCGGGATCGGCGCGGACGGCGCCCCGTGCAACAACCGGCTCGACGTCTTCGCCGAGATGCGCCTGGCGGCCCTCATCCAGAAACCGCGGCTCGGACCGGATGCGTTGCCCGCGATCCAGGCGCTCGAGCTGGCGACGCTGGGCGGAGCGCGGGCGCTGGGACTCGAATCGGAGATCGGATCGATCGAGGCAGGGAAGTGCGCCGACCTCGTGGTTCTAGACTTGGACGGTCCCCACGCGCAGCCCGAAGACGCCGACCTCATTTCACGGATTGTCTACAGCGCGCGTGCCGCGGACGTGCGTCACGTGATCGTGGACGGGCGGATCGTGGTGCGCGATGGTGTGCTGAAGACGGCGGACACGGCGGAGATTCGCCGTGCCGCGAACTCTCAGGCTCGTCGCCTACGTCGCGCGGTGGGTTTCTAGCGTCGCGTGTTCACGGCAGCAGCGCGGCGACCTGTCGAGGAATCGCCATGAGGGCGCTGTGGAAGACTACTGTCCCAGTCGCGTCCAGGACATAGTAATCGGGCCAGGCGTAAGTAACGAACGCTCGCTTGGTATCGCTTCGGTAATCGTAGAATACTGGCAAGTTCTCCGCGTGCTGTTCTTTCAGGATCCGACGCAGCTCGTCCGAGAACGGGTGATCCACGATCGCGACGACCCTGGCGCCGGAACTCGAGAACTGATTCGCGATGCGCTGGAGAACGCCCAGGTCATTCACCGAGAACCAGCAGGAGGGCGACCAAAATGCCACGACCGTGACGTGGCCTTGCGTGAGCTCGTTCAGGGCACGGGTTTCGCCGGTGCTCGACAGCAGTCGCGTGGGGCCCGTGAGCGAGCGAGGCTCGGCTCGTTCGAGGACGGAGGCGCGCATCTCTCGCCTTGCTTCGCTCAACCACGAGTTCCACCGTGCGTTCGACAATTGGGGAGCGGTGACCGCGCGAATCGAGTCCCCGAACCTCGGAGCCGAGCCGGGGTCGGCCGCGACCTTCGCATACGTCCGCAGTGCCTGCGTCGTGTCTCCCAGCGCGGCCCAGGTCTGCGCCACGCGGAGGAAAACCGGCGGGCTCCAACCGTAGGAGGCCGCAAGCCGCAGCGTGTCGAGTCCGCCGGCCGTGTCGCCGTCCTGTATCAGGGCGTTGGCCAGCTCGGCGAGAATCGGCTGCGCCGCGGCACGGTTCGCCACGCGTTGTTCGGCGATCGTTGCGGTCAGAGGACGGTAGACGTCAGGCCCTACGGCAAGCAATCGCGCTTCGTCTCGCAGCCACTCCACACCGACGGGCCGGAGCGTCGGGTATTGGAGTAGGGATTTGCCCCAGTACGTCGCCATCTCGGGCACGCGGCGCTGCACCTGGCGGTAGCGTGGGACCCACACACGCATGGCCGCGGTGTCCTTTGCTACGACCGTGCGGACCAGGGCGTTGTAGACCATCATCGAGAGCTCCGGGTCTCGGTTCCGATCCGCGCGAGCCCACACAGATTCGACCTCCCTGAAGTAGCTGGCCGTGTCCTTCTGCTCCTCGGCATAGTCGTGCCAAAGCCGATTCTCGCGACGGAATAGGACATCGGGGTTATCGGGAAAGTCGCGCTCCAGGCGGTGCAGCCAATAGCGACTCGCTGCGGTGTCCACGTCGATCTGGATTGCGTAGTGCAACATCCCTAAGATTGTTTTCGCCGGGAGAGGCCCTCGTTCGGCCAGCGCGCTGTGAAACGCGGCGAACCGGCGGCGATGTCCTGGCAACAAGCTGTCTGCAATTCGGTCGCCGAGTACCCAGCGTTCGTAGATCGGAACCAGACTCCAGGCCTCCGGCTCCTGCGGGTACAGGGCGGCGAGGGTGCGCACCGTCTTCAGCCCTTCCGTCCAGTTCCTCCCCATCAAATCCCGTTCCTTCTGCACCAGCGCCTCGAACAACGGGCGATGCGCCTCGTCGGCCGTCAAGAGTTCCCACAACCGCTCATGGTTGTCGTCCACGACGTCGCCCACCGGGCTTTCCACGGCCAAGACTGCGAAGACCGCGGAATCGGGAAGCCGGAACTCACCAGCGAAGACGCCACCAGAGCTGCGATGCAGCACGGCGGCACGCTGTTGCATCGGCCCGCGATTGTACGCATCGTCGTTTGGCCCGCGGAAGCGGGCCCGCAGCACCAGCGAGTCGAATCCCTGGAGGAACGCGCTCGGCGTGTAGGTGGCTCGCACGAGGGACCCGGGTAATGGCCGAGCGGGGTCAAAGCGGAGATAGCCCGTCCGCTCTCCGGCGGACACCTCACGCGAGCCGCGGAAGAGGATCACCGCCAGCACTGCCGCCGCGGCCACCAGCCAAGCGAGCCGAGTCAGCAGTCGCCGACGTGTGCGGACCGTACCGTCATCCGTTGGCAGGATCGTTCGATGCCCCGCGGAACGCGAGGTGAGAATCCGTTCGAGCACCCCGTCACGAGGCTGGGCGTCGCGCTCCACGTCGTCCACCGCTCGCAGCACGACTACCGTATCGCGACAGTCGGTGCACGATTCCAGATGTTGCGCAACTCGGCGCTCGTCAGATGTGGCCAGGGTGCGAGATGCGAACCCAACCAGCGTATCGGTATTGGGATGTGAAAATGACCAATTCATGTGCGACCTCTCAACGCTGTTTTCAAGAGCTTGACAGCTCGGGATAGACGCACGCGCGACGCACCCGGCGTGATCCCGAGCAGCCCCGCGATCTCTCGATGCGTGAATTGTTCCGCTTGTCGAAGGACGAGAACGGCCCGCAAATCATCGGGCAACGACTCCATCGCGCGCTGCACGTCCCAACTGACGCCGTCGTCCATTGTCTGCGCCGTGGAAGGTGTGGAAACCTCCTCTTCGAGGACCACTTCTCGCCGCCGGCGTGTGGTGCGGAGACGCATGAGGGCGAGGCGGACGACTACGCGCTTGAGCCAACCTTGGAGACTTCCACGCTCGTGGTACTTGTGGATCGACTCCGGCAGCCCGACGAAGAGGTCGTGCACGACATCCTCCGCGTCTTCCACCGAGCTCGTCACTCGTCGTGCCAGACGAAACAGTGGCGCCGCATGTAGTCTGTAGAGCTCTGCGAGAGCGTCCGACGAGCCGGCCGCAACTTGACTGACCAGTTGTGACTCTTCTGCGTAATCCGGACTGATCGCCGAGCCTCGAAGCACGTAGGTGTGTGTTTGTGGCATTCTTGTAACGGATGCCGGCCGGAGGCGAGATGTTACAGACCGTTGCCCTTTACCCGGAAGCGGCGGATCGTCTCTGAAAGCGTCGCCGCGGCATCGGAGAGATGCTCCGATGTCGTCGTCAGCTCGCTCAGCGATGCGATTTGCTGGGCGGTGGCCGCGGACGTCTGACGAGCGCCGGTAGCAGCGCCATCCGTGATCGCGGCGACTTCTTCCATGCGCCGCAAGACCTCGCGCATCCGTTTCGTCTGATTCTCGGTCTCCGTGGCGAACATCGTCGCAAACTGGACCGTCGAATTGAGATCGGCGAAGATGGCATCGAGCGCGCCCTGCACGGTGCTCGCCACCGTGCCGACGCCCTTCGCCGCTTCGCGCCCCTTCTGCATGGCGTCCACCACGCGATTGATCTGATCCTGCGTGGCGCGCACCTTGGTCCGCACTTCCTCCGCCGAGCGGCCGCTCTGCTCGGCCAGCTTGCGCACCTCGCCGGCCACGACGCGGAAGCCGAGCCCGTGCTGTCCGGCGCGTGCGGCCTCGATCGCGGCGTTGAGGGCCAGGAGGTCGGTTTGGCTCGCGATGCGCGTGATGCCGTCCACCAGCTTGCCGATCTCCTTCGATTCGCGGTCGAGCTCGCCCGCCACCTCAGATGCGTGATCCATGTGCACCATCAGGTTCATCAGCAACGTGCTTGCGCGCGCGACTTCCTCGCCGCGCTTGTGCGCTTGCAGGGCGATCTCGGTGATCTGCCGCTCGGCCTCCTGGGCGCGGGCGTGCAGCGTCGTCGCCAGGCCTGAGGCAGCCTCGGAATCCTGGCGCCCATACCCGATGAGCTGGCGCTGCCGCTCGGTTCCCTCGGAGAGTTGATGCGTCGTGCTCGAAATCGACTGCGACGCCGCCTGCAACTCGCGCGCGGCGTTGGCGAGTCCGCCCGCCATCGCCGCGAGTACGCCACCCTGGCGGCCGATTTCGCGGATGATGTCCGCGATCGCCGCGGTGGTGCGGTTGACGCTCACGCCGAGAAACCCGAGCTCGTCGGTGGCCGCGTGCTCCGCGCCGCTCTCCATCTGGCGCGTGAGATCGCCGCGCTCGATCTCACCGAGCACGCCGCGCGCGGTCCGCAGGCGATCGACGATCTGCACGAGCATCGGCACGAGCGCGACGCAGGCGAAGACCAGGACGAGGGCTTCCTGGATGTAGAGCGCCCAGCTCCAGCCGTGCCCGACGACCTGCGCCACCGCGGTGACGAGCGTGAAGGCGACGAGATTGATGATCAGCGCGCCCCACGCCTCGCGGCGTTCGAGATACAGCGCGGCTTGCAGCGGCGCGATGACGTAGGCGCCGTACAGCACATGGCCGTTCGGACCCATCGCGAACAGCACGGCGGAAATCAGCAAGCACCCGACGACGAGGTTGAGCTGCGCGTACCACGGTTGGAAGCCACCGCGCTTGACCAGGCGACGTACCCCGGCGTTCGCCGCCGTGAAGCTCGCGGCGAACGCGAGGATGAACCACGGCGAGATCGTGACGATGCCGGCGAGCTTGACGCCGATCAGCAGCGCGATGCCGAAGCCGACGAACCCCCAGCGCGCGCGCGTGTTCGCGAGCAGGTATTGGCGCTGCTTCGCGAAGCGCTCTTCCTGGAGCTGAGCTCCTAGGCTGATCACATCCGGAACAGGTAGCTCGCTTTCAGAAAGAACCCGTCACCGGTCCGCGACAAGCGGCGGAAGCTGAACGGATCCGGCTCACTCAGTGACGAGCCGTACCCAAAGAAGAGTACCGTCCCCGGCGTCGGCTTGTAGGAAAACAGAAAATCGTTGCGGAACTCCGTGTTCGTGCTGCGGCCCTGCGGGATGGTGTCGACGATCAGCTGATCGCCGGTCCGAGGGTCGCGCAGCGTATCACGCACCTGGGCGAAGTACTGTCCGACATATCGAAAGAAGATGTCTCGCGTGAGCTGATACTCGACCTTGAGCCGGGGAATGTTCGCCGTCGAGAACCAACTGCCGTCCGTCGCGCGGGTGATCACCTGATGTGGCCATTGTCCCTCGAAGCGCAGCGACGATGTCGGCTTGAAGGCCAGCGCGAGGAAGAGATTGAGCGCGCGGCCTTCGGAGGCTTCGGCGAAGATCGGCCCGGACGTGCGCCCGATACTGAGATCCATCTTTAGCGTGCGGTTGGGAGTGCTGAGGGCGGCGGCACCGCCCCACAGATTGAACAGGCCATGCGGAACGGCGAACGGCACCGGCGTGCCGCCGGCGTTGACCTGGTAGCCGGCGTATTCCGGAGGGTCGAATCGCTGATGTGAGTTGCTCCAGACCGCCGTCACGAACCACCCGCCCCGAATGTTCAACTGTAGCTGCTGCGTAATGCTGCCCTCGAGCGTGCTGCGCAGCTTGAGGAAGTCATCGTATCGCCACGTCGGCTGAATCAGGATGTAGGTGGTGGCGTTCTCCAGCCGCGCCCCCGGCCTTCCATATCGCGTGAACCGATTGAAGATGCGTCCTTCCACGACGTTCACGCGATTGACGAAACCGCTCTGAGCGGCAAAGTCGCGGCTGAAGCCGACGAACTCGCCATGGTTGCCGTAGGACCGCCCGGTGAAATCGTAGAGTGTGGCATCCCACAACGTGCCCGTGCGCAATCCCGAGCCCACGGTGTCGTGCGTCCACGAGCCGGCGACCTGCACCGACGTGAACCAGCGCTTCAGCCAGATGATACGAGCATCCACGCCCAGCACGCGATTCGACGCGTTGCCGTCGATGCGATCGGTATAGGCGAGTCCCACGGTCGAGCTGGTGCCGAGATCGCGCCGGAGCCGGAGCAGGTTGACGATCGGATGGTCGCCTGTGGCGGACAGGTTGTTGTCGTCGACCGCGCCGATGTAGGCGACGCCGGTTCCGCCGACCTTGCCGGTCAGCTTTGCTCCGCCGACGGGAGCGACGATCTGCCGGGTATAGATCAGCGCGTTGGGCGTATCGAACTGCTCGAGTCCCTCGAGAAAGAAGGGGCGCTTTTCGGGAATGAACACCGCGAACCGCTCGTTCACGGTCACCTGACCGACGTCGGCCTCGACCTGCGAGAAATCGGGATTCACGGTGCCCGTCATGCTGAGGTTCTGCGTGACGCCCCACCGCAGGTTCGCACCCAGCTGCGGGTCGACCACACCGTACCGGTATGCGGATCCCCCAGGCGCGCCGTCCACTCGCGATGTGAACTCCGGACTGAGGTCCATCACCAGCCCACGCCGCATCCCGGTCAACCCTTTCAGCGCGCCGGACTGAATGAGGAAGCTGGCGCTGGCGCGCACCACCGGAGTCCACGTGTCCTCATACGCGGTATGCTGCGTCACCCGCACGATCTGGATGCCCCAATCCTGAATCGCGGCGCTCTGGTAGCGCAGGCTCTTGAACGGAATGCGGACCTCGACCTCGAAGCCGCTCGGGGTGACTCGGCCCTGCGATTCGTAGACGTAATCGGGGTTCAGATCGACGACCCCGTCGAAGCGCCCGCCCGCATTCCCCCCGCCGGCGGCGCCGGCAATCCCCTCACTGCGAACGCCGTCCTGTTGGGCGCCCAGCGGGTTGACCGCAAAGAGCAGCGCCCGGCGCCGATCGTTGAAGGTGTCGAGCAGGATCTGAATGTTGTCGTCGGCTCCGATGTTGTCGCGGTCGGCGAGCGTCGCCCGCACCACCGTGCCGTGCTTTTCGAAGGCGCGGATGCCGAAGTAGATCGCATCGGGTGCGTAGAAGACGAGGACCTGGGTCGAGTCCTCAGCCGGCCGGCTGTCCACGGGGCGGTATTGACTGAATCCCGTGAGCAGTGCCGCCTGTCGCCACACATCCTCGTCGAGCACGCCGTCGATGTGAACCGCGGCCTCGATCCGCGGCACGCGGACGTCGAGCTGACGGAGGTGGCCGTCGAAAACTGGTTGCTGTGTGCCCGCGGTCTGCAGAACGATGAGGAGAACGGGGAGCATGGAACCAAACTAATGCGGGAGAGGGGAGATGGGAGATGTACCGTACGGTGATTACGAACCGTCACGTACCCCTCCCCTCTCACTTCTCCCGCCTTATGCTTTACTGACTATTCGTATCTCAGTGCCACAATCGGATCCAGCGAGGCGGCTCGACGGGCCGGCCAGATGCCGAAGAACAATCCCACGATCGCGCTGAAGATGAACGCAGTCAGGATGGCGAAGAAATTGATCGACGTATTCCAGTGCGCGATCTTGGACAATCCCACCGCGCCCAGCACGCCGAACAGAACCCCGATCAGCCCGCCGACCATACAGAGCACCAGCGCTTCGACCAGGAACTGGAACAGGATGTTGAACTTCGACGCGCCGAGGGCTTTCCGCACTCCGATCTCGCGCGTCCGCTCGGTCACCGACACGAGCATGATGTTCATGATGCCGATGCCGCCGACGAGCAAGCTCACGGCGGCGATGCCGGCGAGCAGGTAGGTGAAGGTCTCGGTGGTCTGCTGGAATGTGGCGAGAATGTCCGACTGGTTGCGGATCTGGAAATCGTTCTCCGCGCCCGGCCGGATCTTGTGCTCGCGCCGCATCACGCGCTCGATCTCGATCATCGCGAGCGTCATTTGCGGGACGCTGGCCGCGTCCACGGTGATCGATCGCAACCGGTCCGTGCCCATGATGCGGTAGCGCGCGGTCTGGAGCGGAATGAGGATCTGCTCGTCGGGATTGCCGAATCCCCCCCCCGACCCTTTGGCCGCGAGGACGCCGATGATCTCGAAAGGAATCCCGCGAATCTGGATTTCCTGTCCGATCATGGCGGCGGGGTTCGCGTTGAACATGTCGGGAATGGCCGAGCCGAGTACCGCGTAGCGGCGCCGTCCTTCGTCTTCGCCGGCCGTGAACATCCGGCCCGCGACGAATGTGTAGTTCTTCACCGCGGGATAGTTGGGGGTCGTGCCCACGATGCTCACGTTACCGTTTTGCCCGCCGCGCTTGATCTGCAGGTTGCGGGTCAGCTCCGGCACGACGCCTTTGACGTAGCGGGCATCGTGGGCCAGCGCGGCCGCGTCGTCCACGGTCACACTCACGCGCTGGTCGGACATGATGGCGATGCCACCGCGGAACGATTGCCCCGGATAGATCGACAGCAAGGTCGGGCCGAGGGCGGCGATCCGGGCCTGCACCGCTTTCTGCGCGCCGCTTCCCAGCGCCACCATCGTAATCACCGCGCCGACGCCGATGATGATGCCCAGCATCGTGAGGAACGAGCGCAGCTTGTTGGCGCGGATCGCCTGCAGCGCGACCTGGAAGATTTCGCCGAGCAGCATCGCTACGGCCTCGTCGTCGTCTGGGGCCGTTGCGGCGTGGTGGTCGGCTGCTGCTGCAGGCCGGGCAAGCCGCCTCCCGTGACACCGCGCATGCGCTGCTGCATGTCGCGCTGGGAGTTGAGCAGCGACGCGCTGGGCAGCACGAGCACGGTATCCTGCTCGGTCAGGCCGCTCACGACCTCGATGTAGTCGAGATCGGTCAGCCCCGTACGGATCTGCACCGGCGTCGGCTTGCCCTTCTTGAGTGTGAAGACGATGTAGCTCGATGGCTCGCCCGTGTTACGCCGGAATCCGCCGCCGGCACCCCCGCCACCCCCGGCGCGCTGCATCATGGCTCGCATGGCGGTCATCGCGCTGTGCTCGGCTGGTGTCAGTTCCTGCCCCGACATCCGCTTCTGGAACGCAGACCTGATTTGTGCTTCCGTGACGCCCGGCGGCAGTTGGATCGTCCGGCCATCGGGCATGGTCATGGTGTTGCCGCCGCCACCGGCGGGCGTTGCGGTGGAGTCGCGCTTCGCTGTCGAGTCACGACGCGCGGTGCCTCCACCCAGCGAGGCGCTGTCGCGATTCGCCGGCGCCTGCTGCCGCGCCGCCGCCGCCGCGAGCTGCTGCTCCACCTCGTTCGGATCGAGCCCCAGCACCTGCGCCGCTGACGCGACGTCGCGCTGCGTGCGCAGCGCGGCGTTCGGCACCGCGAGCACATTGTCTCGGCGCCCGACGTGGATCTCGACCTCGGTGTTCATCCCCGGCTTGAGCAAATGATTCGGGTTGGGAATCCGCACCAGCACGTTGAACATGGTGACGTTCTGCTGGACCGTGGCTTGCGGTTCGATCTTCAGGACGCTGCCCTCGAACGGACGGTTGGGATACGCATCCACCGTGATCGTGGAGAGGAGACCCGGCGACACTTTGCCGATGTCCGTTTCGTCTACGAGCGCGCGGATCTGCACCGTGTCGAGGTTCGCCATCCTGAACAGGATGGTGCCACCGCCGACGTCGGTCGTGGGCGAGGAGATGACGGTGCCGAGCTCCACGCTCTTTGTAATGATCGTTCCGGCGAGGGGCGCGCGGAGCTTCGTGTCGTTCATGCGATCGCGTGCGTTCTCGAGATCCGACCGCGCGCGGATCACCGACGCGTTGGCGTTCGCGTAGTCCAGCCTGGCGCCGTCGTATTCCGTCTGCGTGATCGCCTGTGCCTTGAACAGCGTGTCCGAGCGCGCGAGCTGTGCCTTGGCGTTGCTGAGCTGGGCCTGAGCGACCTCGAGGTTCGCCTGCGCCTGCGCCAGATTGTTGCGCGGGATGCGCGGATCGATCGACGCGAGCAGCTGATCTTGTTTCACGTCGTCGCCCGTCTGCACGTTCATCCCGATGATCTCGCCCGACGCCTTGGACTTCACGTCGACGGTCAGCACCGGCTCGATGGCGCCCGATGCCGACGCCGAGACCACCAGGTTGCGGCGCTCCACCGGAACGGCCTCGTACATTTGCGTGGCCTGGGTCTTGTTACAGCCCGTCAGGCCGACGAGCAGCAACGCCGCCCCGCCCGCCGCCACGCTTCCCCAAAGTTTTGTGTTCACGTCTGACCTTCCGTCCTCTCATCGCGCGAAACCTTGCCGTCGAGCAAATGAATTTGGCGGTGCGCGTGCGCCGCAATGTCGTGTTCGTGCGTCACCAGCACGATGGTCTGACCCGAGTCGTGGAGCTCGTGAAACAGCGCCATGATCTCGTTGCCCGTCGCGGAGTCGAGGTTTCCCGTCGGCTCGTCGGCGAGCAGGATGCTCGGCGAATTCACCAGCGCGCGTGCAATCGCGACGCGCTGCCGCTGCCCACCCGACAACTCATTGGGCCGGTGATCCATACGGTCACCCAGCCCCACCTGTTGAAGCGAACGGGCGGCGCGCTCGCGCCGGTCCTTGGATCCCATGCCGGCGTAAATCAGGGGCAGCTCGACGTTGTGCAGCGCGTCGGCGCGCGGCAACAGATTAAACGTCTGGAACACGAACCCAATTTCCTTGTTGCGGATCCGTGCCAGCTCGTCGTCGCTGAGATCGCTCACCTTCTGACCGTTCAACCAGTACTCCCCGGCGGTCGGTGTATCGAGGCAGCCAATCAGGTTCATGAGCGTCGACTTGCCCGATCCCGACGGTCCCATGCACGCGACGAACTCGTTCTTCTTGATCTGGATGTCGACGCCGCGCAGCGCGTGCACGACTTCCGCGCCCATCACGTACTCGCGCGTCAGGTGATGCGTGAGAATCACCGTGTCGGGCAGCGGTGTATCGCCCGTGCGGAACGTCATCGCCTGGATAGTAGTCACAGTGTCCGACCCACGACCGCTTCGACCTGCGCGAGCGCGATCAGGTAGTTGAAGCGCACCTGGACGACGTTGACTTCAGCCTGCGTGAGCGCTGATTGCGACGTCAGCAGATCGAGGATGGTGGCCGCGCCGACCCGATAGCGTTCGTTCTGCACCCGTAGGTCCTCCGTCGCGGCAGCGAGGTTATCGCGCGCGATTGTCATCTGTGCGACGGCCGTGTTGAGCGCAGCCAGTTGCTGCGTCACGAGCGCATTGACCTGGCTTCGGACGTTGGCGGCCTGCGCCTCCGCGAGGTCCCTGTTGACCGAGGCACTAACCTGGTTCGCCTCGCGCGTGAATCCGTTGAAGAGCGTCCAGGAAAGACCGAACCGCCACGAGAATGTCTCGGGATAGCCATTGAATAGCGGAAAGCTCGGAGAGCCGATGCCCTGCCGGTTATTGCTGTAGCTCACGATGAGTGACGGCCAGTACTGTGAGCGGGCACTCCACACCAGGGCGCGTGCGGCACGCGCGTCGGCTTCCGCCGTCTGAACCGAAGGCGCGCTTGAGATCGCGGTGCGGCGCAGATCCGCAGTATCAGGCATGGCCGGCAAAGCCGTGTCGGGCACCGCGCGGACTGGTGCGTTCACGCCGATTTGACGGCCCAGACCAGCTTGAGCGCTGGCAAGCGCCCCCTGGGCCTGGAGCAGCACGATGCGTGCGGTGCCGTATTCCACGGTAGAGCGCAGCGAATCGGATCGCGTCGCCGAACCGGCATGCAGTTTGTCAACTGAAATCTGCAGCTGCTGTCGTGCGCGCCGGACCTGCGCGTCGGCCACGCGAACGAGTTCCTCTGTAGCGAGGGCGTTATAGAACACCTGTTTTGTCGCGAGTGTGACAGCAAAACGTTGATTCACTGCGCTCGCTTCCGCAGCTTCCCGGTTGGCGGACGACGCGCGCAGGTTTGCGAATCTGCGAAAACCGTCGAACAGCTCGAGGCTGGCATTGAGACTGCCGGTGTACGAGTACTCCGGCGGAACAGGTTGGCCCGTCGTCGCGTCGATCCGGTTCACGTTGCTGCGAGCGGCCGACGCACCGGTCGACACCGTGGGAAGAAAGGCGCCGAATGCGGACCGGCTGGAAGCTCCCGCGAGACGCTGCTCGCCGCGGGCTTGGACCATCGCCGGCTGCACCTGCAGCGCGCGTTTGATGGCGTCTTGGAGCGTGACTTCGACTTGCTGCGCCGCCGCAGGCGCGGCGAGCAGCGTGCCAAGAAGAATCCCCACCACCAGACCCCGACGCATTAGTGGCCCCCCGCCTTCCCTTTGGTGGAGTCTTCACGCTCCCTACGTTGATGCTCAGCCCGATCGATCAGTTGCTGGTGACGAGTCCGCTGCTCGGGCGTGAGCTGGGCGTCGATCTCGGCACGCATGCGCGTCTTGAGGGAATCGAACCGCGGCCGGACCCGCGCCCACAGGGAATCGGTCTCGGGGCGGTGACGGGCGAAGATCGCGCGGACCGAGTCGCGCTGCGCGGGGCTGAGGTCCAGCTCCCGGGTCAAATACTGCACCATGGCATCGGGTCCACGCCGCGGGCCCCGCCCGTCGCGCTCCGCGGCCTCGCGGCCGCCCCATCCGGCGAGTCCACCCGCCAGGAACACGGCGGCCAAAAGGCCGACCGCGGCGAGTTTCGATCTATTCAGCATGATTCCTTTTTCTCCATTCTTAGCGTTGGTCAACCAGTGACGAAAACACGACGCTCGCGTCCGGTGGATCCGATGCCGTCACGAGAGCGGCGAGGCCAGGGCCATCAATGAGTGCCATCGCGGCATCGATCGAGGCCGGCACCGGCGCCAACACGGTGCGCCCGAGCAGAAACCCGGCGACCAGCGCGGCGGCTGCGGCCGCGATGCCCGGCCGGAACCAGGACGCCAGCACATCGACCGTGGGAACCGTGGCGCGGTCCAGCGCCCGCTCATACTGCGCCACGACGCGAGCGACGAACGCTTTGTGATCGTCCTTCGGATCCAGCGCGGCGCGCAGCGCCGCGCCCAGCTCCGGATCCGGGCGATGATCGAACGCCTGTGAGTCTTTCATCGTGCCTGCTCCTTCCAGTCAGCCAGCAGCGTGCGTAGACGGCGACGCGCGTGAAACACTTCCGATCGAACGGTTCCTTCCGGGATTCCCAGAATCCCGGCGATTTCGGCGTGCGAGTACCCTTCGACATCGAACAACACGACTGCCATCCGGCGGCGCTCGGGCAGCTCGCCGAGCGCGGCTCGCAACCGCGCACCGAGCTCGCTCCGGATTGCCGCCGCGTCAGGCCGTGGACCTCCACCCACCAATGCCGGGTCGAGGGGCTCGGCCTGCCGCACGTTGCGGCGCCGCCGCCGGTCCGTGGCCGCGTTGGCCACGATACGCATCAACCACGGGCCGAAGGGACGGCGTGTATCGTACTGCGCGAGCTTCACGAGGGCGGAGAGAAATCCGTCCTGCGCGGCGTCATCCGCATCATCGGGATCGCCCAACACCGCCCGCGCGACCCGCCGTGCCTGCGCCGCATACCGCTCGACCAGTACGCCGAATGCGTCGCGATCGCCCGCTAAAGTCTTAGCAACTAAGCCTTTGTCCTCGTCGCTGCTTCCCTTACGCGCAGGGCTGGCCGGAGGTTGAGGGGGAGGGGGAAAGTCAGGCAACATCGCTCTCCCGGCGGCGCCGCCGGCGGGCGATGGCAAAGCCGGCGAGCCACATCGATGTCGCCAGCGCCACGACGGCGAGGGCGGTGCTGGTGACGAGTGGAAACAGGATCAGCAGTACGCCGACCACCAGAAACGCGGACGCTGCGGCGCCCGCCACCATGCGGCGCGCGCCGCCGGCCACTTGCATCAACGCGACGGCAGCGACGGCCCGGCGCTCACGCAGGGAGCGTTTGTGCCGCGGGGGGGGATCTTGTCCTGCGGCCGCAGCGATGAGCCGCGGCGGCAACGGGAGCCGGCGACGCGCCATCAGCACGATCTCACGGCTCTGGGCCATGTCTTGCAGGAATTGCTTCGCGAGTGTCGCGGTCAGGCCGTCGTGCTCGGCGACGAGGTCGAGCTCGTAATTACCCAGCAGGCTCGAGACATTGAGGTTACTCGATCCCACGCGCGCCCACTCGTGATCACCCACGAAGGTCTTGGCGTGAACCATCGGGCCGCGATACTCGAAGATCCGCGCACCCGCGTGCAGCAGTTCGCGGTACCCGCCGCGAGTCAACGTGCGAACGATGGGGATGTCGGTGGTGCCAGGGAGCAGCAGGCGCACATCCACGCCGCTGCGCGCCGCGTCCACGAACGCCGCATACAGGGGTGGCGGTGCGACGAGGTACGCGTCGGTAATCCAGAGCCGCTCCGTCACCGCCGCCGCGAGCAGCTGGACCGCGCGATAGATGCGTGACTGCCCCGGGAAGCCTTCCACCACGCGCACCGCGGAAGGACCACACTCCTCCGGCGCCGCGGTGGTTTCATCCTTGGGGAGCGCGCGGCCGGCGCGCGCCCACATCCGGACGAACGCCGCTTCCAACGCGGCCACCGCGGGCCCGCACACGGCGAGCATCGTGTCGCGCCAGCACGCCCGACCGGCCGCCGGGTTGCCGGCCCATTCGTCGCCGATGCAGAGGCCGCCCGTGATCGCCTTTTCGCCGTCTACGACGAGCAGCTTGCGGTGGTCACGGCTGAATGCGGCGATCGGACCACTCGTCCAGATCGGGCGAAACGGGCGGACGTCTACACCCGCGCTTCGCAGCGCGCGCCAGTAGGCGCGGCTCGTGCCGCGGCACCCGAAGGCATCGTAGAGGATACGCACGCGCACGCCGGCGCGCGCCCGGTCCGCCCACGCCGCCGCGAAGCGCTTGCCGGTGGCGTCGTGGTGGATGATGTAATTCTCGAAGTGAACCGTCCGCTCTGCACTCGTGATCATCTCGAGCATGGCGTCGAGCGCGTCGCTGCTGATCGCGATGTGGCGGACGAGGTTGCCCGGAATGGGACGTGCGCCCGTCGCCCGATCCAGCGCGTGCGAAAACGGATTCACCCTCCCCCCCCGAGGCCCAACGAGGGTTCCACCGGACGGAGCGCCTGGAGACAGAACGCGATGTGATCGTCGAGCGGTACGCCGAGCTCCTCGGCGCCCTGGCGGACCTCATCGCGGTTCACGCCGCGGGCGAACGCCTTGTCCTTGAGTTTCTTCTTGACCGACGACACCTCGAGATCCGCGAAGCTCTTGGACGGACGCACCAGCGCGCACGCGACCAGGAATCCACACAGCTCGTCGACCGCAAAGAGCGTCTTCGCCATGGACGTGTCGCGCGGCACGCCGGAGTAGGTCGCGTGTCCCAACACCGCCCGCAGCAGCGGCTCGGCGACGCCTTTGGAGCGCAGCAGATCGACGCCCCAGGCGGGATGACCCTCGGTGGCCGAGTGCTCGGCGTTGGGAAATTTCTCGTAGTCGAAGTCGTGCAGCAGGCCGACGAGACCCCATGGCTCGGGATCCTCGCCGAATTTGGAGGCATACGCCCGCATCGCGGCCTCGACCGCGAGCATGTGCTGGCGCAGCGAGGGCGATTGCGTGTGCTCGTGCATGAGGGACAGGGCTTCGGCTCGGTTCACTGGATCTCGACCCCCCACCGTTCACTCCACAACGCGAGCATGAGCTGCGGCCACAGCCGGCGCGCATGATTCCGGCGACCGGACCGGTGCTCCGCGAGGAGCGGCGAGTCCAGCAAGCGGTCAGCCAGCGCCGCGAGTCCTGTGTTCAGCCAGCGCGCCACAGGTACGGACAGACCTCGTTTCCGGCGGTCGATGGCCACATCGGGCACCAAGCCACGCGCTGCTTCCTTTAATATCGCCTTCGTGGTGAGGCCTCGCACCTTGAGATGCGAAGGGCCCGGAAGCACCAGCTCCATTACTTCGCGATCGAGGAATGGCGCCCGGGCCTCGACCGAAGCGAGCATCGTGGCGCGATCGACTTTGACCAGCAGATCGTCGGGCAAATACGTCAGAAAGTCGAACCACATCACGCGATTCAGCGGATCCTCACTCGGGAAGCGGTCCAGCCTGGCGGCGAGCTCGGCAATGACGCCGTCCTCGATCGCCATCGCACCGAGCCAGGTGAGGTGCCGCTCCAGCCATGGCAGCTCGGCGGCCGCCAGGAACTGCTTGAGCATGTACTCCAGCGTCATCTTGCCGGTCGAGGACGGCCAGCGATCCACCGCCCACCGCGCCGCGCGCCGCAGCGGGGCCGGCACGCTCTGCCAGCCCTGCGCAAATTTGTGGCCCAGGTAGGTCGGGTACCCGCCGAACAGCTCGTCTGCGCCTTCGCCGGACAGAATGACCTTCACGTCCTCGCGGGCGGCTTCCGCCAACAGAAAGGTTGGCAGCACCGCGGGGTCGCCGAGCGGCTCCGCGAGCGAGCGCGACACGATGTCGAGCGCGCGACCGAGCGATTCATCGTCCGCCGTGACGACGTGATGGACGCTGGCGATCGCATGCGTCACGGCTTCCGCGTACGGGCTCTCGTCGTATCCGCTCTCCGTGAATCGCACGGCGTAGGTGTGGATCCGCTCGCCCGGAATGCCGCGCGCCGCCGCGGCGACGAGCAGTGACGAATCGAGTCCTCCGCTTGTGAAGATACCGAGCGGCACGTCCGACATCAGCTCGCGCTTCACGGCGCGGAGCAGCGTCTCACGCAGCGCGGTCGAGTCGCCGAGGGATTGTGTCGCCGGGCGGCTGGCCACCTCCGCGGCACTCCAGAAGGACCGAATCTCAATTCGATAGTCTTCCGCAATGAGCAGTGACGCAGGCGGGAGTTTGTGAATGCCGTCGAACATCGTGTAAGGCGCCGGGACGTATCCCAGCGCGTGGTACAGCCGAAGCGCTGTGCGATTCAGCCGGCGCGGCTGATCGGGAAACTCGAGCAGCGCCTGGATCTCCGATGCGAATCGCAGTTCGCCGGCCACTTCGGTCCAGAACAGCGGTTTCTCGCCCGCGCGATCGCGCGCGAGGACGAGCCGGCGCCGCGTCTCATCCCAGACCGCGAGGCCGAACATCCCCTCGAGCCGGGCCACGGCGTCCGCGCCGAACCGCTGGTAGTAGGGAACGATCGTCTCGATGTCGCCGTGCGAGCGGAAGGGATAACCCCATGCGGTCGCTTCCCGTCGCAGCTCGGGAGCATTGTAGATCTCGCCGTTGCAGACCATCCAGATCTTGCCGTCGGGACTCTGAAACGGTTGGTCGCCGGTCGTGAGATCCATGATGGCGAGCCGGCGTGCCCCGATGCGCGCGCGCTCGTGACCGATGATGCATTCGCCGTCGGGCCCGCGGTGGCGCAGCGCCGCGGCCATTCGCGTGAGCGCCTCGGGATGTCGCAGCGCCGGTTCACGCCGTGCTATCGCGCCGAAGATGCCGCACATGGTCCATAGGCTGCGTACTTGCCTTCGACGGCGAGCAACGGGAGCACGGAATCGAGCTGGGCGCGGATGCGCGCGTCGTTGGCGCGCGCCACGAACACGGCCGGTGTCCGGCAGTCGTGCGCCCGGTCACGCCAGTAATCGGCGGGCCTGAGCGGCGAAGCGCCGCCCTGCCGGAACTGTTCCTGGTAATCGATGACGAAGTTGCTCGTCAGCTCGCGCGCAGTGGCAGACGCGAGGAGTACTTGATGTCTCAAATAAAAGGCCAGGGACGTTGGGAATGCCGAGACTCCCACAACCTCGACATGCTCCATACCCTCCACCGTCGGCCTTACGTTCTGAATGACGCGTGCGATGGCAGCCGACGAGCGATCCTCGCCGACCGCGGCGAGCAGCTGACCGGATACGATGGGCACCGCCATCACGGTCAGTGCGTACCCCATCACTACGAGTGCCGGACGTGGTCGCTCGACTCGGCCGGCGTACCAGACCAGCGCCGCCGAAATCAGCAGCGCGATGCCCAGCGCCAGCGCGGTCTGCGGGATCGCGGCTCGTTCCGCCGGCGTGAGGCTGATTGGCGCGTGCAGCCAAACGGTCAGGGACACGAGGGCGATCCCAAGCAGCCCTGCGATCACCCCATAGGCGCGCCGTCCGACGCCGATTCCACCGCCGAGCCCCCTCGCTGCCGCAAGGGCGAAGGGAGGCATCAGCGGTAGAACGTACTGCGGGAGCTTCGACTGATTCAGCGAAAAGAACAACAATGGTGCCAACACCCAGCACGCCAGGAAAATCGCCTCCCGGGCTTGCGGGTTCACGCGCCGGGCCAGCCAGGCCCAGCGCCAGTGCTTCAGACCTGCGAGCGCGGGCACGATCCAGGGGAATGCGGCGACCGGAACGATCGGCAGATAGTACCAAAACGGCGCGGTCCGGTGGAAGCGCGTCGTGGTGACGCGCTCGAACGTCTCGCGCACGAAGACGTAGTGCGGGAACTCGGGAACGCGATGCGACACCGCGAGAAACCACGGCAGGGCCACGAGCGCGAACACGCCAAGGCCTGCGAGCGGAAACAGCCGCCGGACGGATCTGCCGGTAATCAGCGAGTAAGGGATCAGCGTGATCAGTGGCACCAGAATCGCGAGCGGGCCCTTGGTAATGGCTCCGAGTCCGATCGCCGCCCATGCCAGCACCGGACGCTCATCCCAGAACGCGAGAATTGCGAGCGTCGTGCAGAACGCGAGCGCGCTGTCCATGATCGTCGTGCGCGCGTACGCCAGGACCAGCGGCATCGTCGCGAGCGCCAACCCCGCCAGCCATCCCGCGTCCGTACCCCACCGTCGCCTCACGAACCAGACGACAGCGATCAGCGTGGCGAGCGTAAACAGATACGCCGGCAGCCGAGCGGCCGTCTCGCTTGGTCCGAGGACTTCCATCACCGCGGCGGCGGACGCGAAGTAGACGATTGGCTTGTCGAGGTATGGCAGCCCATCGAAATGCGGCAGGATGTAGTCGTTGGTCGCCGCCATCTCGCGCGCGACTTCGGCGTTGCGCCCCTCGTCGGGATCGAACAGCGGATATCCGCCGAGGTCGAACCCCAGCGCCAGGACGGCGGCAAGAAGAAGCACCGGCAGCCGCACGTACGCGCCGAGCGGCAGGGCGGGCGTGTTAGGAACCGGGAGCCTGGGGTGTTGAAGGGGGCGGAGGCTGCACAGGCGCCATGGGCATCTGCGACACCGTGATCGGGACGTTGGCTTTGCGCTCGCCGTCCACGGTGATCTCGAACCGATACTGTCCGGCGTGCGGAAACGGCACGTCGAACACGAGCACGGCCGCCGCCTCGATCTCGGTGACGCCGGCGGGCGGCTCGGCAAAATTCACCGTTCCCGAGCCGCCCAACAGCTCCGCGTCTTCTTCATCGAGCAGCTTGATCTGCACCTGATGTTCGCCGACTTCCGTGCGTCTGCCTTTCAATCGCAGCACGAGGTGCAGCCGGGGATGCATCACCGGAAACTGCGGCACCCAGATGTGCTGGAAGATGCCGAGCACTGACATCTTGCCCGACTGGTCCACCAGCGCATAGTCGGCGACGACCGCGAAATCGAGATGCACTTATTGTTTCGCCACGGGAACCGAGTAGCGGACCTTGTCCCACGCGAACGTGAGAGTCGTAGGCGCAGACGCCGGCTCGAACGTGATCACGAATTGCTCGACCGGCGTGGCCAGCGTCTCGGTCTTGGCATCGACGCGGACCAGGTCTTGCTCTTGATGGTATTCGGTCCCCCACTGCCCGTTCTGTTTATTGATGATGAGCTTCCAGCCTGTCGGCGAAGGCAGCGTCCACAGGGTGTATTTGCCGGCGGGGACGGTCGCGCCGCCGATCACCAGGTCTACGGGCGTGTTGAGCTGCGTTGCCGCGTTCGCGCCGGTGCGCCACACTTTGTCCCACGGCTCCAACGCGCCGAAGATGTTGCGGCCGCGGCGGGTCGGGCGGCTGTAATCGATCCAGACCTCCGAGCCGGCAATGGTCGTGCGCGCCGTATCGCGCGGCGAGAGCTGCCCGAGTGGCCGCTTCGCGAACGACTGCGTCGCTTGCGCCATCGGGACCGACGCGACGCGCTGCGCTTCTACCTGGAGTGTGCTGCCTTTGCCGGTCAGCCAGGTGAGGTGGCCCTGCCGATCGAGCCGGAATGTGAACGGTCCGACTCCCGCGAGCTGCCCTTCGTCGAACATCAGGACGAGCGTGTCGCCGCCACGTTTGCGGATGGACCCACCGCTGGTCTGGGTCGCGGAGAAGATTGCGCTGAACCGCACGCTGTCCTTCCCGACGCCGCGCGCGGAGCGGCCCATCTGCTCCATCAGACCCATGACGTAGAACTGGTAAGGGAATGTGCCCCGCGGGGCGGCGAGCTTTGACGTTACGACGCTGTCGCCGCGCGGCGATTTCATGACGGCGGTGTCACCCACGAATTCGACCGACTGTCTCGTCTCCATCGGCCCGGGATCACCACCGATGTTGTGCGTCACGAGCTCCAGGCGGCGAATCGTACCGTCAGGGTTCAGATCCGCGGTATAGATACGATGGACGCTGCGCGGCGTGCGGATCACGTACTCGCCACGGAGCTGCGTCGGCGAACGGGTGTATTGCTCGAGCGAAACCGTGTCGCTGCCGAGCCGCACCACGAACGCGCCCGAGTCCTGCACGACCATCGTCATTGCCAAAAGCAGAGCAACCACAAAACCTCCAATTACGAGACGCGGATCGACGTGATTTCGTCGTTTCCCTTGATTGCGGTAACGACATCCATGCCCTTGGTGACCTGCCCGAACACCGTGTGCACGCCATCGAGATGTCGCTGCGGGGAATGACAGATGAAGAATTGGCTCCCGCCCGTGTCTTTGCCTGCGTGCGCCATGGAGAGCGTCCCGGCGATATGTTTATGGGTGTTCTTCTGGGTTTCGCATTTGATCGTGTATCCCGGGCCGCCCGTCCCGACCGACCCCTTGCCGGTCTTGGAGTACGGATCCCCACCCTGGACCATGAAATTCGGGATCACACGATGGAACTTGGTCCCGTCATAAAAGCTGGAATTGGCGAGCTTCTCGAAATTCGCGACCGTGCCGGGCACTTCGTCGGCGAACAACTCCAGCTCGATCGTACCTTTGTTGGTTTCGATCACCGCTTTCTTGTTCGGCATCCACACCCCTCTAGTTGAGGTTCTCCTCGACCTGCCGCACCGTTTTCATGCCCACGATCGCGCACGCGATCTCCTGACGATCGAGCACGAACTTCAGCGCCAGCTGCGACGCCGTCATCCCCGACTGCTCGGCCTGCTCGCGCACGCGCTGTCCCAGCGCGGACATATGGGCCACGTAGGGGCGCGGCATGCGGCTCCGGATGTCGCCACGGTCCCAGGTGCTGGCGGCGTCATAGTGCCCGGCGAGAAAACCGTTCGCGAGCGGCTCGCGCGCGATGACGCCCACATTCGCCGCCTGCGCCGTGGGTAGGAATGTGTCCTCGGCTTCGCGCCGCGCCAAGTTGTAGACGATCTGCACCGTGTCAGGCTTGGTCGCCTGGACCGCGGCCACGCCCTCCTCGGGCGGGTGCACGGAGACGCCGTAGAACCGGATTAGCCCCTCGCGCTTCAGCTCTTCCAGCGGCTCGTAGGTTCCCATCGCGGAGATCAGGCCGATGGGCGGATTGTGCAGTTGCAGCAGGTCGATGCGGTCGGTCTGGAGGCGCTCGAGCGAGCGTTCCACAGCGAGCTTCAGGTAGCCCGGAGTAAAGTCCAGACGCAGATCCGGGTTGTAGAAGTTGGCGCCAACCTTGGTCGCGATAAAAACCTGATCGCGGACGTCGCGGAGCGCTTCCCCAAGCAGCGCTTCCGAGTGTCCGTGGCCGTACACGTCCGCGGTGTCGAAGAAGTTGCAGCCCAGCTCGAACGCGCGGTGGATGGCGCGGGTGGACTCGGCGTCGTCAGTGGGGCCGTACGAGTTGCCGAACGCATTGCCGCCGATCGCCCAGGCGCCGAACCCGATCTCGCTGACGGACAGTCCGGTGCGGCCGAGCGTGCGGCGGTTCACGCCTCCAGCAGCCCTGCGAGCTGCTCCGGCGTGGAGACGGGCAACGAGCACGTCGTCCCGACGCACACCGTGGCGGCAGGACGGTCGGCGATCTTGCGCACCACCACTTTCCGCGGGCGGTAGGTTTGGAGCGCGAGCAGGTGCATCGCGCACGCGGGCCCTTCGCCGCTGGGGCCCGCCACTTCGATCCGCGTGATCGGGTGCACCGCCCAGTCCACTGCGCGCAACAACGTGGACCCGTGTAACGAGAGCTCGCGCGCGCTGCCGGCGAACGCGGCGAGGTGGCGATCGAGTCGCTCCCGCCACTCCGGCTTGTCGGTGAGTGCGCTCAGGCGCGCCAGTACGAGCGCGGCGACGCCGTTCGGCGATGGGGTCGGCGCATCCTGCACCGGCTTGGCACGTGTCGCGAGGTATGCCGTGCCGTTCGTTCCCGCGATATCGAAGTAACCCGGCGTGTCGTCCGCGTGCGCCTTACCACAATACGTCATCACTTGAGTGGCGCGGTCGAGCCAGCCCGCTTCGCCGGTCGCTTCGTACGCATCGAGGAACGCCGCCGCAGCCTGCACATTGTCATCCAGCATCCCGCGCGGCTCGCGTCGTCCCCCCCCCAGGACATGGCACATCCCACTCCCGGCATCCCACGCCTCCGACCAGATCCGTTCGAGAACTTTCAATGCCAGCGCATTGCATTCCGGCCTGTCGAGTACGGCACCGGCCTGCAGAAAGGCGCCTGACATCATCGCGTTCCAGTTGACGTAGGCGGTGCGGTCCACGAACGGCGCCTGGCGGCGGTCGCGGGCCGCCTTGAGCTTCTTCATCGCCGTGCGCAGGACGGGCCAGTCGTCATCACTCGCCGGATCCTGTTTCCACCACAGCACATTCTTCTTGGGGTTGTGGTGCATCTCGCCTGTGTCCTGGATGTCGAACACACTCGACGCGACCGCGTATTCTCGCGCCGTCAATTCGCTTTTGGCTTCGTCCACCGTCCAGGTCCAGTAGTCCCCGTCATCCCCAAACGTCACGTCTGCGTCCTGTGACGTCGCGAACGCGCCCCCCCCGGGCTCCTTGTCGGCCATGACTTCGAGCACCCAATCCATGATGGCGGTCGCGACTTCCTTGAACAGCGGCGTGCCGAACGCCTGGTATGCCGAGAGATTGGCTCGCAGCAGCTCGGAGTTGTCGTACGACATCTTCTCGAAGTGCGGGACGATCCATCGCTCATCCACCGAGTAGCGGTGGAAGCCGCCGCCCAGGTGATCGCGAACGCCGCCGCGCGCCATACCCGTGAGCGTCTTCTCGACGATCTCGCGCTGCCAGGCGAGACCACCCCGACCGTCATGCCAGCGCGCGAGCAGGAACTCGCTGGCCGCGGGATGCGGGAACTTGGGCGCCGCGCCAAAGCCGCCGTAGCGGACGTCGAACAGCTTGGCCATCTGGTCCGCGGCGCCGCTGACCAGATCGGGATTCACCACACCGGGTTTCGCTTCATCCAGCGTCTGGATGACGTGCTCGCGAATCGCGCGCGCGTTCGTGGTGATGCGCTCCTGCTCCTCGCGGAACGCGCGCGCGATTTCCATCAACACGCGGCGGAATCCGGGCCGGCCGTAGGTGTTGTTGTCGGGCGGGAAGTAGGTGCCGCCGAAGAAGACCTCACCCATGGGCGTCAGGAACGCGGTGAGTGGCCAGCCGCCCTGCCCGCTGAGCGCCTGCACGGCGCGCTGATAGCGCGCGTCCACGTCGGGCCGTTCGTCGCGGTCGACTTTGATGCAGACGAAATCGCGATTCAGGAGCTCGGCGACCGCGGGGTCTTCGTACGACTCGCCGTCCATGACATGGCACCAATGGCACCACACGGCGCCGATGTCGAGCAGGATCGGCTTCTTTTCGTGCTGCGCGCGGGCGAACGCCGCGTCGCCCCACGGAGACCAATGGACCGGCTGGTGCGCTGCAGACTTGAGATACGCGGAGGGTTCGGAGGCCAGCTGATTAGACGACACGAACGCTAATCGAGGTATCGGATCGCGGTTTGCGTCAACAACTCCGCGCCGATCACCAGCGACTCCTCATCGATGTCGAACGTGGGACTGTGGTGCGGGGACGCGCGGCCGCCCTTGGGGGCCGATCCGACGAAGGCAAAGCACCCGGGGACACTCGCCAGAAAGTAGGCCATGTCTTCGCCGCCCATCGTGCGGACATCCTGGCGGACGTTGCCCGCCCCGATCACGCCGGCGGCGACGTCGCGCATCAATACGCTCAGCTCTTCATTATTAATGAGCGGGGCGCTCAGGCGGCGGTAATGTACGGTGGCCCGCGCCCCGAACGCCGCCGCGACGCCTTGGGCCGTCTCCTCGACCAGCCGCGGCGCATCCTCGAAGAAGTGCCCGCCGAACGTGCGCACCGTGCCGCGCAGGTCGGCGCGGTCGGGAATGACGTTGAACGCCCGTCCCGCGTGTACCTCCGTCACGGAGACCACCGCTTCGGCCAGCGGATCCCGGCGCCGGGAGACCAGGCTCTGCAGCGCGGTGATGACGTGCGCTGCGACGAGCACCGGGTCGATCGTCTGGTGTGGGGCGGCGGCGTGACCTCCGCGGCCCAGGATCTCGATCTCGAACTGATCGACTGATGCCATCACGGGTCCAGCCATGATCCCGATGGTGCCGACCGGCAGGTCGTTCCAGAGGTGAATGCCGAAGGCAGCGTCGACCTTGGGTTTCTCGAGCACGCCGTCATTGATCATCGCCTGCGCGCCATTCGACACCTCTTCGGCAGGCTGGAACGCAAACTTCACGCTGCCGGGGAGCTCGAGCGGCGCGAGGCGGCGTGCCACCTCGAGGCCGATCGCGACGTGCCCGTCATGGCCGCAGGCGTGCATTTTCCCCGGCTGCGTCGAGCGATAGGGGACGGGGTTGGCCTCTTCGACGGGCAACGCATCCATATCGGCCCTGAGCAGCACGCAGCGTCCTTCATTCTTCTTGAGACCAACCACCCCGGTCTTTCCGATGCCCGGCGTGACCTGGTAGTTCAGGCCGCGCAAGCGCTCGGTGATCAGGTTCGCGGTGCGCGTCTCCTCGAACCCGAGCTCGGGATGTTGGTGGATGTCGCGACGCGTCGCGATGAGCGACGCCCGATCGACCGTCGCGAGACTCGTCATACCTGGGAGCTCGGGCAGAGGCGCTTGAGGACGCAGTCAGCGCACCGCGGCCGCCGGGCGATGCAGACGCCGCGACCGTGCTGGATGAGGGTGTGCGAGAACCAGGTCCAATCAGCGCGCGGCACAATCTCCATCAGATCCTGCTCGATCTTCACGGGATCGTCCTGACGGGTCAGCCCCAGCAACCGGCTGAGCCGATGAACGTGGGTATCCACGACGACCCCCTCGTTCTTCTTGAACCAGGTGCCAAGGATCACGTTGGCGGTCTTGCGGCCCACGCCGGGCAGGGCGGTCAGCTCTTCCATCGTTTGCGGGACTTCGCCGCCATGCCGCTCGACGAGCGCCTGCGCCATACCGATGATCGATTTGGTCTTGTTCCGAAAGAAGCCCGTCGACTGAATCTCTTTTTCCAGCACTCTGGGGTCGGCGGCTGCATAGTCGGCCGCCGTGCGATACGTGGCGAACAGATGCGGCGTGACCATGTTGACGCGCGCGTCGGTGCATTGCGCGGAGAGAATCGTCGCGACGACGAGCTCCAGGGCATTGTGATGATGCAGCGCACACGTCGCGTCCAGGTATTCGCGCTTCAAGCGCGCGATGATTTTCCGCGCCCGCGTTCTCCGTTGGGCTGCCGCGACTTTCGTCTTCATGGGTCAGCCGGAATCTAGCAGCGTCAGGAGCCGGCCGGTGAGCAGCAGCAGCTCACCGGCATTGGCTACCGAATACAATCCAGCCGCCGTGCCCCCTGCCAGCTTCGGAGCGAAGGGTGCGCTGCCATCGTCGCGTGCCGCCGCGATTTCGATTTCGCCGGCTTCTGGATCGTCACGGTCCGCTCGGCCCTCGAGTCCCACCGCGCTGAACCCCGGTCTGTCGGGGCGCATCCCGAAGATCGCCAGGACGTCGATCGCACCGCTGCCGGCGGCCGCTTCGGTCACAAACATGCCGTCGAGCGGTTCGGGCGGGCTGGCTTCGTTCGGCGCGCCCCACACGCGTAGCTCGGGCAGCTGCAGGTACAGCGCGGGATGAGGCAGCTCGGTCGTGATGCGCTTTTCGAGGGCGGCCCGACGCAAGGTCTCGTCGCTGATCTGATAGACCGGTTGCTGGGCGGCCCAAAACTGATAAGCGTGATGCAGCAGCAGCAAGTGCACCTCGAGCCCATCTGCGCCGGCGCCTTCCGGCATGATCTCCTTGAGCAACCTTCCAACGGGTTCGAGCAATACGAAGCGATCGCGGTCAGTGAGCGCCGCGCCGTCCTGCTGGAGTGCCTCGGCGATGGCCGGAAACCGTGGCACGAGCTCGCTGAAGGCGAGCGCGAAAGGCGTCGCTCTCATGCTTTGGGAAGGAATTCGTCCAGGGTTCGCACAAACTCGGCGGTTGCCTCGACGTGTGGGCAGTGACCCACCGGCAGCTCCTTGAGACGAGCGTTGAGTAACGCGGCGAGCTCGCGCGATCCCGCGATCGGGAGCGGATCGAACGTGCCATGAACGACGAGGGAAGGGGGAAGGGGGAAACGTGAGGCGGTCTCTTTGACCTTGGGGCGAAGGTCGTAGGCACCGAGACTTTTCCATACCGCCTCCTGGGTCCGTGCCGTCACGCGGAACGCCGTGAGATTCTTCGCGTCGTGGTAGTCACGGAAATACCCGGCGACCGAGAGCTCGAATGCGCGCCGCTGATAGGCCGCGGGATCGCGCTCGCGCAAGGCGCTGGCACGCAGCGCGTCGCGCTCCCGCTTGATCTCCGGAGCCGCCATGCGGCGGGCGAATTCTTCCTCGAACTGGCGGCGGTACTCGACAGTCATCGCGGCGGGAGCAACGAGCCCCAACCGTTCGACGCGGTCGGGATGTTCGAGGAAGTAGAGCACGGCCAGCAGGCCGCCCCAGGAGTACCCACACAGCGTCAGACGTTCGAGTCCGAGCTGCGCGCGGATCCCGTCGAGATCGGCGACATGCTCCTGCCAACCGACCGGGGTGTCCCGCGACACCGGCGATTGGCCGCCACCACGCTGGTCGTAATAGAAGAAGGAGCGACCCTGTGCGAGCAGGTCGTATTGCGGCAGGAGGTAGTCGTGACTGGCGCCGGGACCGCCATGCAACACGACAACCAGGGGACCGGTGCCGACCCGCCG
>Ga0307290_10000094_pt1 | contig 32794 bp, 32 predicted proteins | sample ER_DNA_144_FD_194472 | JGI IMG/M metagenome (GOLD analysis project Ga0307290, IMG submission 194472) | Bulk soil microbial communities from the East River watershed near Crested Butte, Colorado, United States - ER_DNA_144 | ecosystem: Environmental > Terrestrial > Soil > Floodplain | place... | reverse complement strand
GACCCCACCCATAGTCGAGCGGCGGGAGACGCGGTGGGCGAGAATGATGTACGCCGTGAACAGTGCCGCGTTGGCAAATGCGAAGCCGACGCCGACGGGTTCACCTATGAAGCGCACATGCGTTAGCAGGTAGACGCCCGCCGCTGCTGCCAACACGGCCGCAAAGTTGCGCCCGACGCGGGCGCCGATCACCGCCAGGACTATGGGGCCAATGAACTCGATCGCCGCGACGGTCGCGAGAGGCAAGCGGTCGATTGAAATGTAGAAGCATGCGTTCATGACGGCGAACACGACTCCCAAGGCCACGATCAGTGCCTGACCGGTGTGATCGAGGGTGCGGAACTTGTGCCAGGGCCGACGCCAGGCGGCGAAGACCAAGGCCGCGGCGGCGATCCGCAGCCAGGCGACGCCGAGCACGTCGACGCGAGCGAACAGAAGAACCGCAAAGGACGGGCCGAGGTAGTGAAAGACGGCGCTGCCGGCGAAGTACGTCTGCGGCGGCACGGAAGAGACGCGGATTGGCAGTGGCCTTCGGGCGACGATGCGGCTCGTGGCGGGCTGGTTCGCGATGGGGACATTGTTCCCGCGGAGCAGACAGATGGACAGAGCAAATCGAAGGTAGTATGCTCATTTGCCCCTATGAAGAATGGAATAAAAGACAGCTATGGTTTCAATCTTCCTCGGTTAGATGAAACCGACCGTAGAATCATCGGAGAGCTGACGAAGGAAGGTCGCGTCCCCTTGGCAGAGCTCGGCCGGCGCGTGAGCCTTTCCTCGCCGGCGGTCGCCGAGCGTGTCCGTCGATTGGAGCGCGCAGGCGTGATCACCGGCTACCGCGCGGAGATCGACCCGCGCATGGTCGGCTACCCGATGACCGCGATCATCCGCATCAAGCCGGCGCCCGGCCGGCTACAGCGAATTCCCGAGGTGGCAGCTGAACTTTCGCAGGTCAGCGAATGCCATCGCATCACCGGGGAAGACTGTTTCTACCTCAAGGTCTACCTGCGCTCCATCGAGGAGCTCAGCGGTCTGCTCGATCGCTTTCTTGACTACGGTGAAACGACGACATCGATCGTCAACGCTTCGCCGATTCCACGGCGAGACCCACCGCTCGGCGAGGAGAACGTCTAGCGTTCGGCGGATAGTGCGACATGCGTCGCCTGCCCTCGCGAACATCCGAGCTTGTGGGTGACGGCAGATCTAACGCGCACAGCTCGCCGGCGTCCTCTGCGAGCGCCCCATCGAGCCGGTTCGTTGGGTAAAGCCGGCAGCGACTGTGCTCGATCGCGACCACTGCGGCGCCGGGCTCCTATTCTGATCGCTGACGACCCGTGGTGACGATCGACGAGGTTCGCGCTTTTGCGGTCACGCTTCCTCGAAGCAGCGAGGCGTATGTGCGCGGCCGTCTGAAGTTCCGAATCGGCCGGATCGTCTATCTGTCCTTCTCACGTGACGGAACGGTCATGGGCTTCGCATTCCCCAAGGAGTGGCGCGACGCGCTCGTCGAGTCCGAGCCTGAGAAGTTCTCACTGCCGAGCCAGTCCGACCTTCGCTACCACTGGGTCCACGTCCTCCTGGCCGCCATTGACGCGGACGAGATGCGTGATCTTGTCGAGGATGCCTGGGCTTTCTGTGTGCCTAAGCGCGTGGCCGAGGAATACGCCGGATCACGGGGCTATCACTAGCCACTACCGCGGCGTCCTCCATCCCGTCCAACATCCGCACTCCCTCGTTTTCAGGTGATAAGCATGAGTCCGGAGCCGCAACTCCAGCCTCAACCTAGGACCCGCCGATAAGCGTGAGAAGCTTGAACATCGGCAGGTACATGCTGATGATGATGATGCCGACCATGATCCCGACGCCGATCATCATGAGCGGCTCGATGACGGATGTGAGGGTCGCGATCGCGCTGTCGACCTCGTCCTCGTAGAAGTCGGCGATCTTCGACAGCATCTTTTCGAGCTCTCCCGTTTCTTCGCCGACCCGCACCATCTGCGCGACCATGGGCGGGAAGATCGCAAGCTCGCTAAGCGGGATCGCGATCGGAACGCCCTGATGGACCTTCTCACGCACTACGTCGACGGCGTCCTCGATGATGCTGTTGCCGGAGGTCGTGCCGGTGATCTCGAGGGCGCGGATGATGTCGACACCCGAGCCGACGAGCGTCGAGAGCGTCCGCGAGAAACGCGCCATGCCGATCTTCAGGATCGTCTTGCCGATCCCCGCGGGCGCCTTCATCCGCGTCCGGTCCCACCAGCGCCGTCCCTTTTCCGTCTTCTTGAAGCGCAAGAAGCCGAAGATCGCGCCGAAGATACCCGGGAACAGGATGTACCACTGGTAGCGCACGACGTTGGATGCCTTGAGGACCCACTGGGTCAGCGTCGGCAGGTCGCCGCCAAGCTGCGCGAAGATCCCCACGAAGATCGGGACGAGGAAGAGCAGCATTCCGATCATGACGACCGTCGCGAACGCCAGGACCATCAGCGGATACATCATCGCGCCCTTGACGCGCCGTTTGATCTTGGTCTCCTTCTCGATCTGGATCGCGACTCGGTCGAGGACAACGTCCAGGATTCCCGCGGCCTCGCCGGCTTCCACCATCGAGATGTAGAGCCGGGAAAAAATCCTGGGGTGGCGCGCGATCGCTTCGGAGAGGAGCAGGCCGCCCTCGACGTCGGCGCGCACCTCGGTGATCACCGAGGCCAGCTTCTTGTCCTCCGTCTGGTCCTCGAGGATGACGAGGGCTGTGACAACGTTGAGCCCGGCCTCGATCATCGTCGCGAACTGGCGCGAGAAGATCTGGAGCGCCTTCGGCTTGACCTTCTTGACGACCGCGGCGATGCCGTCCGATGACGCGGCCTGCTGCCTCAGGTCGAGCGCGAGCATCCCACGGACCCGCAGGGCTTCACGCGCTGCGGTCATGTCGGGCGCGTGGATCTCGCCCTTGAGCTCGAGACCCGAGGCGTTGATTGCGTTGTAGGCGAAGGAGGCCATCCAAGAGATGGAATCGGCATCCCCCCTCGGCGCCTTGAGGGGAAGCGTGCGACTGCCGATATGTCGCTTAGATGTCCTTCATCCTGCGGATCCGCCGACGGCTGCCTTCGAACGAGGCGGGCTTCGGCATGATCGAGCTCCTCATCGCGATGAGCATCTTGTCCATCGGGATCCTCGCGGTGTTCGCCCTTTTCCAGACCGGCATGGTGACGATTCGGCGCGCCACCACGATCTCGACGGCTGCCGCGCTGGCCGATTCCGAGATGGAGAAGTTCCGCGCCCTTAAATTCAGCGTGATCGGCCTCGACGACTCCGAGGTCGCCACCGCCGGCTCGCTCTATTTGGCAGACACTGCTTACAAGGCCGAGACGACACCCTCGTCGACCCTCAGCTCGACAATCGACGCGACCTCCTCGACCCTGACCGTCGCGTCCGCGTCCGGCTTTCCGACAGCGCCGTTCCGGGTCAAGATCGACACTGAGGTCCTCTATGTGACGATCGTCAACGGCGCCGTCTTCACAATCACGCGCGGCGTCGACGGAACTGTTGCGGCCTCCCACTCAGGAGGTGCCACGGTCGTCCAGAAGAAGCGTGTGCACGTCGTCTCCTGTGGCTCGGGCACCTGCACCACCGCCGATCCCGTGAAAACGGTCACGGGCGCAGACGGACAGAACTACCGGGTGGACACGTATGTGAGCTGGCAGGCCATCTCGAACTCGGGCGGGGTCGCCGGCCAAAACGTGAAGCTGGTGACGCTCGTCGTCCGGAGCTTCGCGAGCCCCACGAGGATCTATGCCCGCGTGTCCTCATCGTTCGACGAACTCACCGGCCTCTAACCGGCGCCCAGGCCGTAGCGAAGACCCGGAACGAGAACCGCCCTAGGAGGGTTGCAAGGCGTCCCTTAGCGGAGCGTTCTGGCCGCAAAGAGCGGGAAGTTCATGGACACCATGTGGGTTCTACAGTCGGTGGTTAGCCCCGACTGGAACCCATGTTCGCCATCCTAAAAGTCAGGACAACGCGGACGTAAGAACTGCGCTACTTCTCGACGCCAACCGGAAGGGCACCACGCGCAAATCGTCCGTCCAGTCCGGTTCGTCGCGATCACATCCGCCATCGTCTGCTGTGCATCCTCGAACGTGAGGAACGTGGACAAAGGTCCGTACTTACGGTGGGCGAGGCTCCAAAGGCCAACCTTGGGCGTATGCGGCATACAAACAATGCGTTCCAAGCGTCCATCCGGATTTCTATTTCGTCAAACCCTCCTAGAGCCGCGCTGGCCTCCGGGGCTGCATCCGTTGGGCCGACCGTGAGTCGGAGCTACCGCGTTGACTGTCCTCTGGTCGCGGTGCGCGCCGCCGTTCTTTGCGAGCCCGCAGCTGACCATGGAGCCGACCGTCAGGATCGTCAGGTAGAGCTACGCTTGAGCGTAGCGTTTGCGTTTCGCCGGCCCTCGTACTAGAGCTTGACGCTGATCAGCTTCAGGCGGTACCGAAGGCCGTCCGGCTCGCTCACGAGGGTCAGCACCTTGCCGAGCTTGAGCGTCACGGTCTTCTTGCCGTTCGAGAAGGAGCCTGCCACCAGGCCGATCTTCGCGGTCGTGTTCGTGAGCGAGACGAGTTGGAAGAGTGGGTCGCTCGTGGGAAAGGGCATATCTCGTTTCACCGATTCGGTGGTGCCGTTAACCCTGATGTCGGCGGTCGACGCGGTCGTGAAGGACCCGCCCCCGTCGGAATCTCCGCCGCCGCCGTCCGTTCCCGTCGATGGCGGAACGACGGTGCCGCCACTCGAGCCGCCGCTAACGGTCGAGCCGGTTCCTCCGGTCGAGCCGGTTCCTCCGGTCGAGCCGGTTCCTCCGGTCGAGCCGGTACCCCCAGTTCCAGAGGTCGACCCGTCCGAGGGAGGGGCGACTCCCTGCTTGAACGGATCCTTGCTCAGGAAGCGTCCGAAGGAGATGAGCTGTCCGGTGTCCGCGCCCAGCGGTTGATCAGAATCAGGCAGCGCCAGGGCGCCCGCTGCGGGCGGGGCAGCCGGTACGGCGCTGGGATCGACCGTCGACGGCGGGGCAGCCGAGCCCGGGTCGGGCGTCGCGCCGGTCGGCGTACTCGTGGTCGCTGCGGCCGGCTCGGAACCCCCGCCCGTCAGCATCTTCACGTAGCCCGGTCCCTGCCAGACCATGAGCAAGAGGAAGATCGGGCCGAGGACGAACAGGAGCTTCTTCTGCTTCGCCTCCTTGCGCTGGCGGAGGATCTCTTCGCCTTTCTTCGCCATGGCTACCCTCCCGTTCCCGGCGTCGCGGCGGCGCCTGCGGCCGGGGCCGGCTCGGTGGTGGTGGAACCGGTTGTCGTCTCGGCCGCCGTGGTCGTCGCGGGGGGCGTCGTCGTGGCGGGCGCAACGCCGGCGGTGGCCGGTGCCGCGCCGAACGAGTAGGCAGAGATCGTCAGCACAGCCTGGATCTTTGGAAAGCGCTCCGTCGGCTGCTCGTGCAAGTCGAGCACGTCGAGCGTGTAGAGGCGGCCTGTTGCTTCAAGGACGCCCTCCTTCACTGTGACCAGGTTGCGAAGGCGGAAGAGAAAGTCGGTCAGGTCGTAGTAGTTGCCCTCGAACGTCAGGTTGATCGGGACCGCGTTGTACGCGCCCTTCGAGACGACCTCGGACGGCTGGATCGAGACGAAGCGGACGCCTGCCGAGTCGGCGACGGCGTTCAACTCGAGGATGATCCCGGCCATGTCCTCGGAGTTCGGCATCGCCTTGGCGAGCCTGAAGAGGTCGGCGACGTCGATCTGAACCGCGGGCGGGGCAGCATCGCCCTGGTGTGTCCGGATCAGGAGCGTGCTCTCGAGCTTCGCGATCTCAAGGTCGAGGCTCGACGCCTCACTCGCCTTCGGGCGCAGAAGCCCGAGATAGACGACCGCGAGCACGATCGCGAGACCGATCGCAAGAACAGGCGTCATCGGTACCTGCTTCGACTTCATGCCGTGGCTCCGGTGACGGGCTTGACGTTCGCCGCGATCACGAACTGGACGACTGCTTGGCCCTGGAAGTCGGCGTCCATGCTCGACTTGAGCTGGACGGAGCTGAGCTCGGGGAGCACCGCGAGGCGCGCGAGTAGCTGCGCCACGCTCTTCTGCGTCTCCGTGTAGCCCTCGATCGTGAACGTGCTCGTTGGCGGGGGCGTCCCTGCAACGACCGGCGCGGCAGGATCGACCACCGCGGCACTTGCTGTCAGCTTGGTGAGAGAGATGTCATCTGGCAGGACGAGCGAGAACTCCCGAAGCAGGCGATCCCACGCGGTCCTGCCACCGAGGGCCGACGAGAGGGCTCCCGTGCGCTTCAGCTTCTCCTCGATCAGGGCCGGGTCGACCTCTTCTTCCTGCAGCGGCCGCTCGGCCGGGACGTTCGCGACCGCGAGCTTGGTCTTCAGCTCGTCGCGGGTGGCCGTCTTGCCGGCGACCCGCGCGTTCAGGAGCAGGAAGTACGCACCCAGGCCGGCCAGCGCGACCAGCGCAACCACCGCCAGGACCAGCTTGGCCGGGTTCGCACGGCGTTCGGAGCCCTCACGAGGATCATCCTTGGGCAGCAGGTTGAACGCCCGCATGAGCGGGATCGTCGGCAGGGCGGTTGCCGGCTTTTTGGCGGCTCGGCCGCGAGAATCCTTGCTTCTCTTCGCCTTCCGGTCCGCCTTCGGCTCCTTGGGCGCCTTGGGAGCCTTGGACTTGCGCGAGAAGCTCAGGTCGCGCTTCAGAAAGCTGCCTTCGCGCTTCTCGGTATTCGGCTCGTCCGGCCCGTCGAGCTCGGCTTCGGGCCGGGCCTTCCTGCCGCTCCGGCTGAAGAGGTCGGAGAGCTTGATCTCCTTCTTCCAGTCGGCCATCAGTAGCCCATTCCGAGTCCGATAGGGATAGCGAGCGCAGCGCTTGTCTCGCCCTTGAGCTTCTTACTCACGCTGATCCCGATCAGCGGGTCTCCGACTCTGACCTTCACGCCGACGAGCTTCTCCACGGCTTCTGCGAACCCATGAAGCTGTGATGCTCCACCGGCGAGAACGACTTCCCGGATCCCGAGCGAGCCTTCCTGGCTCTGGTAGAACTGGAGCGAGGAGACGAGCTCGCGGCCGAATGTCTGAAGCCCGATCTGGATCGCCTCGTGCGCCTTCGTGAGCTGCTCTTGGGAAAGGCCCTCGGGAATGGGGCCACCTTCGACCGAAAGCTCCCGCTTGAGCTCCTCGGCGCGGTCGGCATCCACGTCGAGCGCGCGTGCGATGGCTCCCGTCAACGACGACCCGCCCCAGTCGAGGACGCGCGTGTACTCACAGCTCAATCCGTCGGAGACGGCGAGCGTGGAGCGGTCGGAGCCGACGGCGACTGCGACGAGAGCGCTTCGTTGTGCCGCGGCGTTATCGACGTCGACCGGTGGGGTCAGGGCGCGAAGTAGCGCAAATGCCTCGAGATCGACGCCGGCCACCTTGATGCCGGCTGCTTTGAATGCCTGGAGATAGGAATCGATGAGATCGCGGTAGGCGACGACGAGGAGGACCCGCGTCGACGGGAGACCCTCGGCATTCTTGGTCTCGGAGAGCACCTGGTAATCGAGGACCGCTTCTTCGATCGGGATCGGAAGGGCCTCCTGAGCGCGAAAGCGAACGGCGTTCCCAAGCTGCTTCGGATCCTCGATCCCGGCCAGTTCGATCGTCCTGACGCCGATGCGGTTGTTCGAAACACCGATCCTGATGCCACGACGGGGCAACTTGTGCAACTTGAAAAAGGCTTTGAGGGCGACGGCAAGCGCCTCGACGTCCTTGACTTCGCCGCCGGCCACGATTCCGCGCGCGAGTGGCGCTTCGGCGACCTGGATGAGCTCGGCCGACCCGTTCAGGACGACGCGGGCTGCGGAGAGCCGCGAGGCGCCGATCTTCAAGCCGATGTTCTCCTTACCCATCGCCGGCCCCTACTCCGCCGCGACCCGAAGGCCGGCCTGAGGGGTCTGGCCGCCGCCACGCTTGAGCAGCCCGGAGAGCTGTTCGGGCCGGCTGGAGCGGTTGAGCGCGACTTCCTCGGAGACGAGGCCGCGAACGACGAAATCTGCGAGCGCCTGCTCCAGGGTCTGCATACCGCGCTTCGTGCCGGTCTGCATGATCGAGTAGATCTGCTCGACCTTTCCCTGGCGGATGAGGTTCCTGACCGCGTCGTCTGGAAAGAGGATCTCCACCGCGGGAATTCGACCGGAGCCGTCCGCGCGTGGTAGCAGCGTCTGAGTGACGACCCCCTGGAGCGTGGCCGCGATCTGAACGCGCACCTGCTCTTGCTGTGCGCCTGGGAAGACGTCGATCAGGCGGTCGACCGTCGAAGGCGCGTCCTGGGTGTGAAGCGTGGCGAAGACGAGGTGGCCGGTCTCGGCCGCAGTGAGCGCGGTCGTGATCGTCTCGAGGTCGCGCATCTCGCCGAGGAGGATCACGTCGGGGTCCTGGCGGAGCGCACCGCGGAGCGCCTCGGCGAAGCTGAGCGCATCCGGTCCGATCTCCCTCTGGTTCACGATGCAGCGCTTGTGGCGGTGGAGGAACTCGATCGGGTCCTCGATCGTCATGATGTGGTCCTGCCGCGTGCGGTTGATCAGGTCGATCATCGCCGCGAGCGTGGTGGACTTGCCCGACCCGGTCGGGCCCGTAACGAGGACGAGGCCGCGCGGCTTGTTGGCGAGCTCCTCGAGCGCCGTCGGGACGCCAAGCTGCTCGAGCGTCTTCAGCTCGGTCGGGATCATTCGGAAGGCAGCCCCAAGGCTCTCCCGCTGGAAATAGATGTTGACGCGGAACCGGGCCAGCCCTGGGATCGAGTGCGACATGTCGAGCTGCCGCTTGATCTCGAGGTGCTTCTGCTGCTCCGTCGACATCATGCGGTAGAGCAGCCGCTGGGTGTCCTCGGGGCTGAGGCGGCCGAACTCCTCCATCCGCTCGAGTTGACCCATCACGCGTACGGTCGGCTCAGCGCCCACCGTGAGGTGAAGGTCTGACGCGCTGCGCGCAACCATGCGCTCCAGCAGGTCATCGATCGAATGGACGGGCCCGCTTGGGGCCTTTTTCAGTACGTGAGTCGCTTCCATGGCTTGGTCTCCCTCCGCCAACGCCTATCGGCAGGCACACGGCGGCGCTAAAGGGGAGACGCAAATCACTCGTTCGGGGGCGGGTTGGCGGCGCTCGAGGCCGATAGAGGGGCTGAGCCATTGACGCCTAAGCTCCAAAGGAGGAGTCCTACATGATCATTGACCGGCTCAGAAAGCGGATCACCGGCACCGAGCGCGAGGGTGGTTTCACCCTGATCGAGCTCCTCGTCGTGATCATCATCATCGGGATCTTGCTTGCGATCGCAATCCCGTCGTACCTCAGCTTCCGTGATCGCGCCAACGACCAGGCCGCCCGTGCCAACATTCGCGCGGCAGTCCCAGGCGTTGAGGCGTTCTTCGCCGACACGGGCGCATATACGGGCATCACCCTCGCCGGTCTTCAGGCGAGCTATGACGCCGGTATCAAGAACGTGACGTTCCAGAATCTGACCGCCACGGCGTACTGCATCCAGAACCTCGCCTCGGCCACGGGTGGAAAGCAGTTCCACCTGACCGGTCCCGGCGGCGACATCACCGCGGGCGTCTGCTAGTCAGAGACACCCGATGGTAGAGAAAGGGCGCGGGCGACCGCGCCCTTTCTCGTTTAACGGCCTCGTTGAGCCGCGACATCGTGGCAGGTCTCCGCAAGCAGCAGACAGTCCGGCCCGGCTAGTGACAGTGCCGTCGCAAGTCCGCGCTGTCACTCAATCGAGGGCTGACTACGCGACTCGGACTGCCGATTAGTGGTGCAAGCCAACGACGCCCACGCTCCAAAGGAGGAGTCTTACATGATCATTGACCGGCTTAGAAAGAGGATCACCGGCACCGAGCGCGAGGGTGGTTTCACCCTGATCGAGCTCCTCGTCGTAATCATCATCATCGGGATCTTGCTCGCGATCGCTATCCCGTCGTACCTCAAGTTCCGTGATCGCGCCAACGAGCAGGCCGCCCGTGCGAACATTCGCGCGGCAGTCCCTGGCGTTGAGGCGTTCTTCGCCGACACAGGCGCATATACGGGCATCACCCTCGCTGGCCTTCAGGCGAGCTACGACGCCGGTATCAAGAACGTCGCGTTCAAGAACCTCACCGCCACGGCGTACTGCATCGAGAACGTCGCCGCGACCACGGGTGGGAAGCAGTACAAGCTCATTGGCCCTGGTGGCGACATCGTCGCCGGCCTCTGCTAGTCAGATACCCGGTAATGAGAGAAAGGGCGCGGGCGACCGCGCCCTTTCTCGTTTGACGACCCGCGCCCCGCCGCGAAGTTCCCGGCCGCGGCCGTCAAGGCTGGCGGCTCCGCTGCCGATAGAGAGAGCATGCGGTCGCAGCTTCGCCTTCGCGTGCTCCTCCCGGTTGCCGTGCTGGCCCTCCTCGGGCTCGGGTACGGGGCATTTGCCTTCACCGGAACTCCGGCGGAAGAGCCGGCTCCGAAGCCGCTGGGGACACCGGCCGCATCGAAGGATCCGCAGCAGGCACGACTGACGCGCAAGCAATGGCGTCAACAGGCGAACCTGATCTGCGCCGGAGTTGAGGCCGAGATCGCCAAGCTTGGTGAGCCCCAGACGCCGGCCGACGTGCAGCTAACGCTGCCGAACACGCTCGCGCTCGCCGACACTGCGCTCGTCAAGCTCAAGGCTCTCGCGCCTCCGAAGCGCGACGAGGCCCGTGTAAACAAGATGATCAAGTACTTCGGGGGCTTCGTGAAGGTCGAGACACAGGCCTCAGCCGCCCTGGTTGCGAACGACATCGCGCAGTTCGTGGACTTGAACTCGCTCGCGTTCGAGCTGAACGAGAAGGGCAATCGCATCGCCAGCGACCTTGGGGCCGGCAAATGCGCGTCGGGCGGTCGCTCCGACAGCGTCCTGGCACGGCAGCTCAAGCACCACCGGGTCGTGGTCGCGGTTCTCTACACCCCCGGCTCGTCCGTCGACCTGCTCACCGTCGCCGAGGCGCGTGCAGGCGCCGGCGAGGTCCATGCAGGTTTCGTCGCGATCGACGTGACCGATACGCGCTCGATCGCCCTGCTCGCCTCGCGCTACGACGTCCGCGACGCGCCGGCCGTGCTGGTGTTCGCCCGGTGGCGCGGCGCCGTGAACGTCATCATGGGCTACGCCGACCGCGAGACGGTCGCGCAGGCAGCGGAGAACGCTGCACTGTGAGTGAAGCCGCCGAGCTTCCTGTCCTCGGGGCAGAAGGAGAGCGCGAACTGGCAATCCGGTCGGCGCGCATGGACGGGCGCCAGGTAGTCACGCTCCGGATGGTCGAGAACGGTCCCGACTTCATCGTCGACTGCGAGGTTTATCCGGTCTCAGGCCTTCGGGTCGAGCCGTTGCGCCCGGGCCCGTACAAGTTCGCGACCCTGGTCCATGCGAATGCCTTCGTGGACGAAGCCATGCGCGCGCTCACGTACCTCGGCTGCGAGACCGCTTAACTCAGACTCGAGTCCGGTCACGCTTCGCGCGACCATGACGACTCGAGTCTGATCGAACGTCCGGCTCTTTTTCGAGGACGGCCACGTACCGAGGCTCCTCGTCCTCGAGGAACTTCACAACGTGCCAACCGGTTCCTTCGGTCAGGCGCTCGAGGTCGGCGGGCGAGAACATGAGGTAGCGAAACCACGGCGTTGCGAACTCGCGCCATCTGACGCGGTAACGCGGCGCTTGGGTCCGGCCGGCCCGCCTGACGTAGTCCCGGAAGGCCGGATCCGCGTCGCGCTCGGGATCGACGCTGTCCGTAACGATCCTGCCGTCCTCGGCCGTGAGCCCGTGTAGCCGGCGCAGGAGCCGCCGGGCCTCGCGCTCGGCGCCCCCGAGGCCGAAGTTGTTCCGCGCGAAGAGGATCGTGTCGAACACGCCGTGGGACGAATCGAGGTCGACGACGGAAAGGACGATCGCGTTCTCGACGCCTCGGCGCTTCGCCACTTCCACCGCGAGCGGCGAATTGTCAATGGCCAGCACCTCCTGTCCTCGCTCCTGCAGGTGGAGCGCGACCCGGCCAGCACCACAGCCCACATCGAGGACCCGGCCACGCACGTACCGCATCGCCTTCTTCTCGAGCGACGGCCATCGTCGGTACGGAGCGAGGTAGTCGGACGGGTCGCCGCAGTAGATCAGCCCGTCGTCACGCTCCATGATCTCCTGGCCCCCGCGCCCTTCAAGGCAGGCAAGCAGGATCTGCCCGTACGCGTCCTGCTTGGGCGAGAGTCCCGCCGGCCGTCCCTTCGAGCTCACGCCGACCATCTTCCCCGACCCGCGAGCCGGACGAATCGAACAGGCTTAGATCAGGACGCGGCCGAGCTCCTCGAGGGAGGTCATCCCCGAGGCCGCACGGGCGAGGCCGTCGTCCCACAAGGTTTTCATACCGCTCGACATGGCCTCGCGCTCGAGCTCCTCGCGGCTCGCATGGCGCGCGGCGAGGGCGCCGAGCTCCTCGTTCATGACCATGAGCTGGTAGATGCCGATCCGACCCTTGTAGCCGCTCTGGTTGCAACGTGGGCATCCCCGCTTGCGGTAGAGGCTGACGCCGTCGGCCGCCGCGACCTGCTCCGGGGAGAAGCGCGCGTTCAGGAGCTCCTCCCTGGTCGGGATGTACATCTCGCAACAGTGGGTGCAGAGTTTTCGGGCCAGGCGCTGGGCGAGGACCGCCGTTACCGCCGCGCCGGTCAAGAACGGCTCGACGCCCATCTCATTCAGCCGCGTGAGCGCGGCCGGAGCGTCGTTGGTATGGAGCGTGGAAAGTACGAAGTGACCTGTGAGCGCCGCCTCGATGGCCATCTTGGCCGTCTCGACGTCGCGGATCTCACCGACCATCACCACGTCGGGGTCGGAACGAAGGATAGAGCGGAGCGCCGAAGCAAACGTCAGGCCGGCGCGAGGGTTCACCTGCACCTGATTCAGGCCGGCCAGGCGGTACTCGACTGGATCCTCGACCGTGATGATGTTGATCTCGGGGCGGTTGATCTCGGCGAGCGACGCATACAGCGTCGTCGACTTACCGGAGCCGGTGGGCCCTGTGACGAGCAGTGCACCGGTCGGCTTCAGGACGATCTCCTCGAGCTGCGCCCGCATGTCGTCGGAGAGTCCCAGCTCCTCGAGCGTCGGCGGGCGCTTCGACTTGTCGAGGAGACGCATGACGATCCCCTCGCCCTCGACCGTCGGGAGGACCGCGACACGAATGTCGAGCGTGCGCCCGGCCGCCTTGGCCGAGAGCGAGATACGGCCGTCCTGTGGCTTACGACGCTCGGCGATGTCGAGCTTGGCGAGCACCTTCAAGCGCGTGGTGACGGCCATCGCGAGGCGCTTCGGGATCCGCTGCACTTCGTGGAGGACGCCGTCGACGCGGAGCCGGACGACGAGTGCGTCGTCGTGCTGGTCGAAGTGGACATCCGATGCCCCATCCTCGGCGGCCTGGAGGATGATCGAGTTGACGAGCCGGACCAGCGGAGCGTCCGAAACGCCGTCGTCGGCCTCGAGATCGTCTTCGTCCTCCGCCGTCTCAACCTCGAGCTCGTCCTCGACGAGCGCAGCGCGCTCCCAGACCTCTGTTGCACGAACCTTCTTGCGGAGCTCGAGCTCGATGTCCTCGCGCGGCGCGACGCCCACCTCGAGCCGGTAGCGGGTCGCGAGCCGAAGCTCGTCGATCGTCTGCACGTTCGTCGGGTCGGCGATGGCGATCTTCAGGACATTGCCTTCGATCCGGTACGGGATCGCGGCCGCTCGCTCGAGCACATGGGTCGGGATCGACTCGAGCGCCGTCTTGTCGATGCCCTCGACCCCGAGGTCGACGAAAGGAAGGTGGTGTGTCGTCGCGAGCGCGCGGGCGAGCCCGGAAGTGGGAACGATCCCCTCTTCCACGAGCGCCTGCGCGAGCGATCCCGTGCCGGCGCGGGATCGCGCCTGGGAGAGCCGGTCGGACGGAATCAGGCCGGTTGTCTCGAGAAGATCCGCTACGAGCTCGGTGACCGGATTCGGCGCGATGCCCGCGCCACGCAGCGGCTCGCCGGTGAGCTCTGGCGCAGCCTCGCCGGCGTCGGTCTCGGGGTCTACCCCCCGAAGCGAATGAAGATCGTCGAACTCCACCTATGCGACTTATCGGCCTTTCAGGCGGAATCCCTGAATGGAGGGGTTGACTTCCGGCGAGACGACACGCAGCGCGGTCGAGTTAGAAGAACACGCCGAGGTAGGCGTCCAGGATCTCCTGCCCGAAGAAGAAGGCCACGATCGCTCCGAAGGCCAGGAACGGCCCGAACGGAATCGCCATCGTGCGGGCCTTCGAACCGTGGCGAGCGAACAGGACGATTGCGGGGAGCAAGGCCGCGAGCATGCCGATCATGAGGCCGACCATGACGTAGCGTCCAAGGCCGGCGCCGAGCAGGAGCGCGAGCTTGACGTCGCCCATTCCCATGCCCTTGGGGTAGACGATGAGCGCCACGAAGAGAAAGAGCGCAGCGCCGAGGCTGGCCGCCACCCACTCGAGTGCTTGGTCGGGCGCGAGCGCGATCTGGGCTGCGAGGACGACCACTGTCGCGGGCAGCACGATCAGGTCGGGCAGGATCCTCCGCTCGGTATCGATCGCCGAAAGAGCGACGAGGACAGCGCAGAAAAACGCGCCGACGAAGGCCTCGCGTGAGAGGCCGAAGCGAAGGAAGCACCCCGCCACGAGGATCCCCGTAGCGAGCTCGACTGCCGGATAGCGTGCGCTGATCGGCTCCCGGCAGGAACGGCAACGGCCGCGGAGGACGAGGAACGAGACGAGCGGGACGTTGTCGTACCAGGCCAGCTCGGCGTTGCAGCCCGGGCAAGCCGACTTCGGGTGCACGACGGAGCGCTTCTCGGGCAGGCGCGCGACGACGACGTTCAGGAAGCTCCCCACGGCGAGCGCAGGACTAAAAGCAAGGGCGGCGAGGGCGGCGTTCACCCTCTCTCTATCGGCCGCTACGGCTAGCCGCTGTAGAGCTGCGGCGGGTTCGGCTGCGCGTACACAGCCGGGTTACCCGGCATTCCAACGGGTACGGATGTGACGACATTCGCGAACGGCTGCGTCCAGACGTTGTTTGCTAGCACGATGCTGGCGCCGACGATGGGACCATCCGAGAAAGAGTTGTTTCCGAAGGAGACGATGTTGTTCGAGTAGAGCGCGCCCTCGAAGCTCGCGTTGTTAGCGAACTCGATCCCGTTCCCCGCTTGGTTCTGGCCTCCGGAGCCGTTCGTCACGATCGAGAGCATCTCCGTGTTCGGGTTCCAGGCGTTGAAGTCGCAGTTCGAGCCCGAGATGCCGGCGCAGAGCTTGCCGTCCATATAGAACGTGCCGCTCAGATAGAGGGTCGCCTGGCCGTTGTACTGATTTGTGGCGCCGTTCGCGATCGTTGCGCTTCCGTCGATGTAGATCGTTCCGCTGACTGTCAGCGTCTTAGTGGTGTTGTTCCAGGAGAGCTCGCCCGTGGTCGGGTCGATATGGGTCACCGGCGCGCCGACGCTGTGTGCCACCGCGGCGGTGCCCTGCTGAGCACGGGTGACGGTCCAGGTGGTTTGGTTGTTACCGGCGGTAACGATCATGTACTCGTTGTCGACCTTGATCGTGAACGTTCCGACAGTCGGGAACCCGGTCGCCGCCGCTACCGAGAGAGTGGTAGCGGAGCTCGTGATCGCGCCTACGAGCGTCGTCGAGTCCGTCGTGGCCGCCGGACCGACGCGGCAGGTATACGACGCGTTCGGCGTCAGGTTAGCGATACCGACGTTGTTGTCCCGCGTCGGGTAGTTCGTGTCAAACACCGGCGGGGTGCCGGTGACGGCGGTGCACGTCTGCGATGGCCCCGGCATGGCATTCGTGTACCAGTTGGGGAAGTCCGCCGTCGGAACTGCAATCGTCGGTGCGATCGGGTTGACCCCGACGTTGTAGGTCGTCGGGTTCGAGCCGGGCACGGCGACTTTCGAGTAAATGTGCCGGGCATCTTGGTTGCCGGTACAGGAACCGGTGCCACCGCTCAAGGCACCCCCGGCGTACCTGCACCACCCGCCCACGAACGCCTCCGTGCGCGTGCTCATGCTCGTGTTGGCCCCGACGCCGGCATTGTTCGAGATGTCGAGGTTCCCGCGAACGATCAGCGTGTTCGGGTTGATGACCGCGTTGTTGCCGATACACAAGTTCCCATTCACGTAGAAGCGGGAGGACCCAGCGACGTTGTTGTTCACCTGCTGGTCGCAGACGTTGCCGGTCCGGGTCGAGAACATGTAGTTCCAGGCGGGGTTGTTTAAGGGCTGGGTAGTCGACGGCACGACGGGCACCTTCGCCGTGAGCGTCCGCGTGACGTCGTTCGTAGCCCCGGTCGGATTCTTGATCTTGCCGGTGGAGGTGACCGACCAGGTTGAGGTCGCCTGGTTCAGTGTGCCAGCCCAGGTGATGGTGCCGGCGTCGTAGGTCCGGGTCGTTGCCGGGAGCAGGTCGCCCTTGAGGGCGTTGTTCTCAGGCTTCGAGAGGACGGCGATCATCTCGTTGATCCCGGCTTCCGCCAAGTCGTATGCGCTCGAGTTGTCCTGGGAGAACTCGGCGCTCCGCGCGTTCGTGTTCGAGTAATAGACCAGCGTCGTCCCGGAGATCGTGAGCACGCCGAGGATGCCGATCGCCATCACGAGTGCGATGCCGTCCTGTCGGCGGAGAAGCCGGGTGAAATTCGTGAGCCGCATGATTAGGAACGAAGGGTGTTCCTCAGGACAATGTCGGTCACGAGGTGCCAACGCTTCCATCCCTCATTCGGGTTGACGTTGACGCTCATGTCCACGTGCAGCTGCCCGAGAGCGCTCGCCGAAGGGGCGGTGTAGGCGAAGAGCGAGGAGTTCGTCGACAGGTAATCCGCGATGATCGTGCCGGCGCGCCGGAGGCGATAGCGGTTCGAGCTGACGAGGATGGTGTCGTACGTGATGTTCGCGATCGAGCCACCCGAGGTCGGGCAGTGTGCGGGGAGCGTCACGACCGCCGACGAGCCCCCGCCGCCGACGGAGACCGCGCTCGCGCAGTGGACTTCGCGGCGGAGGCGGTCGACTGCGGTACGGGCCTGGGTCTGAGCCTGGAAGCGCTTGTTCGTGTCGAGCTCGGCTTTGGCACCGGAGACGAAGAGCGTCGTCAGGGACCCGAGGACTATCCCGAGGATGATCATGACCGAGAGCAGCTCGATCAGGGTGTGGCCGCTCTCCGACCGCGCGAGCCGCAGCAAACGTCGCATGCGCATCACTTCGACGACTTGCTCTCTACCTCCGCGAGTGCGGCTCTCGCGACTGCTGCGCTTTTCGCGCCGATGCCCCAACGGGACTGCATCGACTGGTCGACACGGACGAGGATCCGCAGCGCCTTGGCGCCGTCGTGCCAGCCGAACTTCGCGCCGGTGACGAGCCAGGAGTGCTGGAAGAGCCAGTAGTTCACGAGCGACTTGGTGAGCTCCGCCTGGCCGGCAACGCGCTTCTCGAGCAGGCGGGCCCGGTCGGGGAGGGGCATCTCGTCGGTCGGCTCGGACGGTGCACCCGGAACCTGGAAGTCGGGCTTGCGCGGGTCGGCCGGAGCGGCCGGAGTGACGGGAGCGGCGGGAGCAGCCGGCTCGTTCTTCTTCGGCGGCTTCTTGTTCTCAGCCTTCGGCTTGGCCGGATCCTTCGTTGCCTTGGCTCCGACGAGGGCGAGCCTGGTTCCCTTGTACGGCGAGACGTTCTCGGGGAGACCGCGTTCCTCATAGGCGGGGTTACGCTCGAGCCGGACGACGATCGTCGGCGAGCCGGTGTCGAGCACGCGCGTACCGGGTGCCGGGAGCTGCACGGCGACCAGGTTGGCGGCGTATCCCTTCACGGCGCCCTTGACCCGCCAGGCAAACCCGCCGTCCTCGAGGATGCCTTTCGCGAAGACATGGGCCTGGCCGCGAATATCCGGGACGATCAGAGTCTTCGGGCCGCCCGCGAGCGGAAGCGCGTCGGCTTCGCTCTTCGAGAGCCGATTGTTCGCGGCGGCGAAGGTGATCGTCGAGGTCGCGAGCAGGCAGATGATGACGAGTGCAGCCAGGCGCGGCAGCAGAACAGCAAGGCGTGCCATATCAGGTGAGATCGGCAATCCGAGGCAAGTGCTGTTGCCTCGATCGAGTGAAGGTCGCGCTACTGGGAGTCAACAACGCTGAAGACCGGCGCACTCGAAGCCGGGGCCGCTTTCGGAGTCGGTGCGTCCTGCCAGGTGTACGCCAGCCCGGCGAAGGACTGGAACCACGCCTCGTCCTGTGGGTAGGAGGTGGCTGGCGAGAGCTGCAAATGGAGGTGGGGGCCGGTTGCGTGCCCGGTCTGGCCCACCAGCCCGACCGACGCACCGGCGGCAAGTGCAACGCCCGGCACGAGGTAGGGCTCCAGATACGACAGGTGGCAGTAGACAAAGCTTCGGCCGTCTTCGACGCGTAGTTCCAGCCCGATGCCGCAGCGCCCTGTCGGCGTGGACCACGCGTCGGTGACGATCGCGTTCGCATGCGCGAAGACCGGGGAGCCTTCAGGGGCGGCGATGTCGGCAGCCGGATAATCGTGATGCGTGTGCGCGACCGAGACGACGGTCGGCCCGCCGCCAACGGGGAACACGTAGCCGCCGACGGCCACTACCCCGCCGACACCGGCGCTCGTGGGGCGGGTGAAGGTCATAGCGGACGCCTCGACCTCAGCTTCCTTCCGAAGCTCGTCCAGCCGGGAGATCTCGTAATCGAGGCGCTCTTGGAGCCGCGTGATGGCCACCCCTACGCGGTCGCGCTCAACCGCGAGCTCGGTCACACGGCGCTCCACGGCCTGAAAGTCGTCGTCGCCCAGATTCGGGTTGCCGGCACGCTGCTCGGCGGCGGTGGTCGCCCAGTCGAGCTTCTCGACCTGCTTCTCCTCGACGACGATTGCCTGCCGTGCACGGGCGACGCGCTTGCGCGCCGCAGCGAGGCGCTTCTCGATGTCGTCGATCCGGAAGACGAGCGGCGCTCCGACACCGGGGACGCTGGCCGAGCCGTAGAGAAGCCCGGTCCCGAGCTCCCCGACGAAGCCGCTCCCGTCCCCGCCGAATGCCTGCGCGACCTCGAGCACCTGGTCGACGTACCACTGAGCGTGGTTGTAGGCGAAGATCGCCCGCGAGATGTCGTCGTGCGCGCCGGCGGCCGCGAGGTAGCGGGCAGCGGCGTAGACGGCGTCCTCGGGGTTCCAGGGATTTGCGAGCCCGTCACCGTTCGCGTCGAGACCCCAGCGCTCCCAGGTCGAAGGCATGAACTGCATCCACCCCACGGCTCCGGCCGAGCTCGGACCCATGTTGCGACCGAAATCCGACTCGATCTTGTTGATGGCCCCGAGCACCTGCCAGGGCACCCCGTAGGCCGCACCGGCCTGCTGCCAGAGTGCGAGCAGCTGCTGGTACGAGCGGGCCTCGGGAACGGTCGGATACCGCGAGATGGGAGACGGGATCCGGATCGATCCGGGTGCGTTCGGTGTCGCGGCACTCGGGAGCGCGCCCGCAGAAGCCGGCGTACCACCGCCTGCGACAGCGGCGAACAGCCCTGCCAGTAGGAATAAGAAGATGACGCGCCGCATGAGTTGTTCCGCGAAACTCAGGCGAGCCGCAGGTGAGAGACCTCGTCGTCGTCGACTTCGGGAGCGGCCTCTTCGTCCTCAGGAGCAGCATCAGCCTCCGCGACTTTCTTCATTCGCTGAGCCTGCTGCACGGCAATCTCGAAGTCGTGCCGGTTCGTCGCGGCCGCGGCTGCTGTCTCGAAGTCGATCTCCTCAGCGAGCACTAGCCGTACGAGGTGCTGCGAGAAGCTCTGCATGTTGTAGAAGCTGCCGTCCTCGAGCGCCTCGGTGATCTGCTCGGTCTTTTCCGGATCCCGGATCAGGTCGGCGATGCGGGCGGTGTTCAGCATCACCTCGACCGCTGCGACGCGGCCTCCGTCGATGCGCGGCAGCAGCCTCTGGCTGACGACGCCGCGAAGCACGCCGGCAAGGATCTGGCGCACCATCATCTGCTTCGCCGGCGGAAAGAACTCGACCATCCGCCCGACGGTCTCCGTCACGTCGATCGTGTGCATGGTCGAGAGGACGAAGTGGCCGGATTCCGCCGCCTGGAGGGCGGCGCGCGCCGACTCCTCGTCGCGAAGCTCGCCGATCAGGATCACGTCCGGGTCCTGGCGGAGGACACGGCGGAGGGCCTGGGAGTAGGACTCTGTGTCGAGCCCGACCTCACGCTGGTTCACGATGCAGCCCTGGTCCGGGTGCATGATCTCGATCGGGTCCTCGATGGTGACGATGTGCTCTTTCCGCGTCCGGTTGATCTCGTCGACCATGGCCGCCAGCGTCATCGACTTCCCCGAGCCGGTCGCGCCGGTGACGAGGACGAGTCCGCGATGCTCCCCGGACAGCTTCCTGACTCCGACCGGGAGGCCGAGCTTCTCGAAGTTCGGGACTTCGGCCGGCACGAACCGGAAGGCGAATGAGATCGAGCCGCGCTGGCGGAACCCGTTGACGCGAAAGCGTCCAACGTCTTCCGCGAGGTAGGCCGTGTCGAGGTCCCCGGACTCGTAGAAGTGCTCCCGTTTGGCCGGGGTGCGCTCGCTGACCTGGAGCAGGAAGCGCTCGAGCACCTCGTCGGTGAGCGGCCCCTCGCCGATGATGGGCGTCAGCGTGCCGTCGATTCGCGCCATCGGCACCGAATCGACCTTGAGATGGAGGTCGCTACCTCCGATCTCGATCACGTGTGAGAGCAGGGAATTGAGGTCCATGAGGGCCAACCCGCTCATCGGCTGTCCCGCCGGCCGGCTTTAGGTTTCCGCAGATTTTTCGGGGCGGCGAACTCTGTGGGGCGTCAGCCGGCCCGGCTGAAGTTCAACATCGGGCCTGTAGCGCGCGAATGGGGGAGGAAGGATTCGAACCTTCGAAGGCTGAGCCAACGGGTTTACAGCCCGTCCCCTTTGGCCACTCGGGAACTCCCCCGGGGCGGCGCATTGTAACTAGGCGGGCGTGGCGAAACGTAGCCGTGCCCGATTTGTGCTTTTGCGGCTAGCTGCGGCCGATCAGCTTGAACGGGCCGAAGCGAGCTTTCTCGTCGCCCTCGCGGCCCCTTCGTGCGAGGTAGCGCATCGTCGCGCCGATCCCTCCGGCCAAGACGAAGCCCGCGCTCATCGCGCCGGCAGCTGCAACCGGAAGGTTCGCACGGAGCTTGCCGGCGACGTCCGTCGCCTCGCCGAGCCCGCTTCGAAGATCTTCGACGGCCGACGCGAGCTGGTCCCGCTCGGCGGCGATGTCGCGGCGGACGTCCTCCGCGCTGCGTCCGTTACGAGTGCCCATTGCTTCTCAGTGCTGTGGAGGTCAGCTTCGCCTCTTGGATGGCCAGCTCCGGCACGGGCGGCGAGCCCTTGCGCACCCGACTGAGGCCGACGAGGGCGAGGATGGCAACGAGCAGAAGGAGCGACCCGAAGACGATCAGAAGCGCGAGCCAGGTATCGAGGACGAGCGCGAGGGCGGCGGCGATCGTCGCGAGGCCGAAGCCGACTGCGAACAGTCCGAAGAAGGCGGCGCCGACCAGAAGCCCGGCGCCGAGCCCCAGGCTCGCGACCTTTCCCTTCAGCTCCAGGCCGGCGAGCTCCATCTCGAGTCGCGCCAGTGCGCTCGCGTGCTCGGCGACTTGCTTGGCGGCGGGAGCGACACCCATGCGGTCAGCCTCGTGGGTGGGCATGTCCCCTCCAGTCGATCAGCTTCGCGAGCGTGACGCCGAGAGCGAGAGCCGCGCCGACGACGACGAAGGGATTGGGCCCCTTCTTCCGCTTCCGCCGCTCGCCGAGCTGCGGGCCCGTCGGAGCGATCGCTTCCGCGCCGGGCTCGAGGTTCGTCGGCGCCTCGCCTCGCGCGCGCGCGGCAATAAGACTCGGCTTCAATTTCCGGAGGAAGGCCGCGTCCTCGGCCAGTGGTGGCGCGAGCTTCTCGGCCACCCCTCCCTTGGCGGCGGCCTTCTCGGAAAGGTCGCGTAGACGTTCCGAGCCGCGCTCTACGATGCGATCGCCCTTGGTCATTTCTTCGCCGGCGGGGCCTCGCCGGTGGCGACGCGCCAGATCTTCGACGCAACGCGCCGCGCAGCGATGGTGGCGGCAGCGCCAAGACCTGCGTAGAGGCCGGTCCAGAGCAGTTTCCTCAGCATGGTGAAGAGGTTACCGCCGAGCACTCGCCCTAAACAAGGCGTGCTCTACCATGTTCCTTCACGCCCTCTTAGCTCAGTTGGTAGAGCACCTCCATGGTAAGGAGGGGGTCGACGGTTCGAGTCCGTCAGAGGGCTTGAAGTACCTGCAAATTAGCACCTTCTGTTGTCTCTTCAGACGCGATGCTGGAGGTGATCGTGGAGGGGGTCAGCCAGGCGCGGTTTTGCAGGGCTTTTCGAGGCTCTGGAGAGCCAACGGGCTCGCTGAGGGAACTTTGAGGGAACACCTGATTCGTATTGACCGCCTCGGCGACCCCTAGCGTCCCGCGTCCGAGTCGGCCCAGTCGCAGGCCGTTACTTGGCCCGTGAGGCCCCTAGGCCGAGACTGGAGCGCCGCCGGCGAGCGCGGCAGGAAGCTCGTCTCTCGAGCTGACCTGCAGCTTGCGAAAGACGCTCGTGAGGTGACCCTCCACCGTGCGTGCGGTGACGAACAGCGTCTGTGCGATCTCGCGGTTGGTGAGACCCTGGCCGGCGAGCTCGGCGATACGGCGCTCGCTGGCCGTCAGCGAATCGAGCCCCGTGAGAACGAGCCGGCGCGGGCGCGCACCCGTTGCGCGGAGCTCGGTCTCGGCGTATTCGGCGAGCGGTCTGGCGCCCGCGCGGTGGGCGACGTCGAGGGCGTCACGGAGCAGCTCTCGCGCCTCGGTGCGCCGGTTGCGCCGCCGAAGCATGGCACCGAGGTCCGCGAGCGCACGCGTTCTTTCCAACCGGGCGCCGGCGCGCTCGAACGCGTGGATGGCCTCGCGCAGCAGGGACGCTCCACGGTCACCGCCCGCCACGACGCCGGCGGCGCGGAGCGCGACGCCGAGTGCGCGCGGGGCGCCGAACGCGCGGGCCAGCTGGAGCTCCTCTTCAGCCAGGCGTTCCGCCGCTTCCTGATCGCCGAGCGCGAGATGGACGAGGGCAGCCTCCGATCGCCAGGGAAGGGCCCCCGGGGAGGTGACGAGCGATCGCGTCAGGAGCGCGCCGACGGCCAGGATGTCCTCGAGCCCTTCGGTGACTCGTCCTTGTGCAAGCCGGAGTCGGCCACGGGCAAAACGAAGCGGTGGCGAGATGAGCGACCCGCTCTCGGTTTCGAAGTCGAGCGGCGCGAGCGCCTCCTCTGCCGCCTCGAGCTCGCCCTGGTCGACGAGCGCCTGCACAAGCACAGCGCCGTTCAGCACGCGGAACATCGGTGGCGCGGGGAGCTCGGTTGCGGCAAGCGCCGTCCGGGCGTCTGCCTCGGCGGTGCCCAGATCGCCGCGTCGGAGCGCGAGCCACGAGCGGACGGCCAGGCCCATGGCGAGCCGGGTGCTGTCGCCGGTCGCCCGCGCCTGTGCGATCGAGGCATCGAGCAGCGGTCGCAACTGAGCGTACCGCTCGCTCCAAAGCAGCGTAAACGCCGAGGCCGAAAACCACCCTGTCGACGAGACCCACTGCCGACCAGCGGAGCCGCGCGGTGCGCTGGCTCCGGCTTGAAGCGCGCGGCTCGCGAGCTCGGCGGCGCCCTCGGCCGGCTCGTTCTCCAGGCCGGAGATGAAGGCCGCTGCCGCGAGGAGCTCGGCCGGTGCCGCCGGGTCGTCCGCCGCCAACTCGCGCAGCGCTACCCGGCGAGGCGACACGGGAGGCATCGTTACCGGGTCGTTAAACTCAGCGATCACGGCGGCGGCCTCGAGCTGAAGCCCGAGTTCCGAGCGTGGCGCATGAAGCGCCGCCGCGGCGCGATCAAGCACCTCCACCGCCTCCGCGTAACGCTGGGCACCGCTGAGGGCGTGCGCCAGCACGAGCGCTGCCTCGGCGGCTGCCGCGGGGTCCGGCGCGGCGTCGATGGCCTGCTGCAGGTGTTCGGGCCAGCCGGCAAGGCCGGCGCTGGCCTCGGCCATTCCGAGGTCGAGCAACAGTGCCGGCCGCTCGCCCGGCGGCGGCGGTTCGGCGAGCGCTCGGCGCAGGAAAACCGCCTCCGACTCGGGCGCGCCCTGCTTGCCCGCCACGCGGGCGGCTGCGACCAGCCGCTCGACCACCCAGCGGTCGCCGGCGGGTTCGCTCGCCAGCAGGTGCTCCGCAACGCGCGCGTCTGCGCCCGGTTGCTCGGCTAGCAGCTCGGCAGCACGGTGGTGACCTTGCGCGCGCTCGGCGCTGGAGAGCTCCGAGTAGACCCCGTCGCGGACGAGCGGATGCACGAACATCAGCGGCCGGCCGGCCTCGAGGATCCCTGCGGTCGCCAGCCGGTCTGCCGCATCGGCTGCTTCGAGCTCTTCGAGGCCTGCGAGCCGCGCCGCCTGCAAGAGGTCGCTCTGCTCGAGGATCGCCAGCGCTCGCGCGAGCCGCCCTGCAGGCTCCGGTAGCCGAAGGAGCCGCAGGCGAACCGAGCGACCGACCGTTTCCACACCGCCTCCGACGCCGTCCGCGCTTAGTGCCGTCACGAGCTCGCGGACGAGGAAGGGCGTGCCGCGCGTTACGCGCAGGCAGGTGTCGACGGCGTCCGGATCCGGAGCCCGACCGAGCCCCGCCTCGAGCAGCTGGACGACGGCGCCCCTCGTCAGCGGAGCGAGACGGATCACATCGGCGGAGGAGTCGGTCGTCACCGCCCTAAGCAGCTCGGCGTCGTTGCCCGTTTGGGGAGGACGGGTCGCGACGACGAGCGCGACGTCCAGTTCTTCGAGCCGCGTGAGCAGGAAGGCCAGGTAACGAAGGGATGCTGCGTCCGCCCAGTGCGCATCGTCGACGACCACGCAGAGCGGGCAGTCTGCGGCGAGGTTCGCGCACAGCCAGTAGAGGCCGTGGAGGATCGCGAACGAGGGGTCGACGCCCGAAAAGGGCGGACCGTTCGCAGGTGCGCCTGGGAGCCCGAGCAGACTGGCTGCCACGCCGGCAGCGTCTTGCATCAGATCGACACGTTCGAGCTCCGATGCCTCGACGAGCGGGGGCTCGAACAGCTGCCGCACCACGCCGAAGGCGAAATTGATCTCCATCTCGGTCGCGCGCGACCGCAGGACGCGCATTCCGCCCTCTGCCGCTGCAGTGCGCGCCGCGGCGAGCAGCGCCGTCTTGCCGATCCCGGCCGGCCCTTCGACCACCACGAACCTGCCGCGCCGCGTGCGAGCGTCGGCCAGCGCCGACTCGATCCGCGCCAGCTCATCGTTCCGCTCGAGGAGCGGTTCGGCGGCCGCGGCCACTTTCATGTGCGTCCAGCCTACTCCCCCTCGCTGCGTCGGAAAGTCCGGGGGTCTCCACGCTCGACAGGAGCGTCCTCGTCACCGGCGCGAACGGCGGCGTCGGGCGCGTCGCGATCCAGCTCGCCCGCGAGAGCGGAGCACAATTGACCGGGCTGGTTCGCGATGCCGCGGCAACTTAGGCCGCGGGAACTTAGGCACTTCTCCGCCGACTCGGCGCCAACCATGTCGGCGAGGCCCTGACGGGGGAGTTCGATCTGATCCTCGACGCCGCCGGTTGCTCCTTAGCGGCGGTAGGCCTCTCCGCGACCCGCGGCTCGAGCCGCATCAGCGAGAGGCATTTGCGCTCAGGGGGATGCCTCGCAAAAGACAGGGGAGTCGCCACGGTGCGAACACGCATCCCCGCCCTCGACCCTCGGTGGACAACAGAACGAGCCGTCCGCGGCTCAATCGAAAGGAGACGTACAGACATGAACCGCCTGTTTCGATTCACGGAGGGGCGCACCGTGTGGCTGGCAGCTTTCATAGTCGCGGCAGCCGCCGCCGTTGCAGCGGGGATCGCGGCGGGACCCGCGAGTGCCGCGCCCGCCGCCAACGCCGGCAAGGCCTCCTACCCATTCGGACGCGCAGCTTTCGCGCGCCCCACGCTCGTGCACGGTGTACTCGCCGTCAAGGGCACGAAAGGAAGCGACAAGATCACGCTTCGCCTGAAAGCCGGAAACGCCGGCATCGTTCAGGTCGACGTCGGTGACAACGGCTCGGCCGACTTCAGCTTCAAGCGGCGCAAGATCGTGAAGATCTCGGTCGACGCCCGCGCCGGCGGCGACCTCGTGCGGATTGACGAGAGCAACGGGGTCTTCACCGACACCGTCTCGACAAGCATCGCCGGTGCCGGCGGCAACGACACCCTGCTCGGAGGCGCGGGGGCGGAAAGGCTGCTCGGCGGCGACGGCAGGGACTCGCTCGACGGCAACGGCGGCAACGACCGGGCGGCGCTTGGCGCCGGCGCCGACACGTTCGTCTGGGACCCGGGCGACGGCAGCGACCTCATCGGGGGCGGCGCGGGCGTGGACACGATGCGCTTCAACGGCGCAGACGCGCCCGAGCAAGTCGACTTGTCCGCCAACGGCACGCGGCTCAAGTTCTTCCGCGTTCAGGCCAACATCACGATGGACACCGACGGCCTCGAGCGGGTCGACTTCAACGCGCTCGGCGGCGCCGACACCGTCACCGTCAACGACCTCAGCGCCACCGACGTCACCGACGTGCGCGTCGACCTCGCCAGCACCCTCGGCGGAACGGCGGGCGACGGCCAGGCAGACCAGGTGGTCGTCAACGGCACCGACGGCGACGACGCGATCATCGTCAACGGGGACGCCAGCGCCGTGACGTCAAGCCGCAAGGGAAAGACGGTCACGATCCTCCATCCGGAGCCCGGCGACCGCCTCGACGTCAACACGCTCGCCGGCAACGACAGCGTCGACGCCAGCGGCCTCGCCGCCGGTGCGATCCAACTGTTCGTGGACGGGGGAGTTGGCGGCGACAGGCTCGCCGGCAGCTCAGGGAACGAGACCCTTCTCGGCGGCGACGGCAGGGACTCGCTCGACGGCAACGGCGGCAACGACCGGGCGGCGCTTGGCGCCGGCGCCGACACGTTCGTCTGGGACCCGGGCGACGGCAGCGACCTCATCGGGGGCGGCGCGGGCGTGGACACGATGCGCTTCAACGGCGCAGACGCGCCCGAGCAAGTCGACTTGTCCGCCAACGGCACGCGGCTCAAGTTCTTCCGCGTTCAGGCCAACATCACGATGGACACCGACGGCCTCGAGCGGGTCGACTTCAACGCGCTCGGCGGCGCCGACACCGTCACCGTCAACGACCTCAGCGCCACCGACGTCACCGACGTGCGCGTCGACCTCGCCAGCACCCTCGGCGGAACGGCGGGCGACGGCCAGGCAGACCAGGTGGTCGTCAACGGCACCGACGGCGACGACGCGATCATCGTCAACGGGGACGCCAGCGCCGTGACGTCAAGCCGCAAGGGAAAGACGGTCACGATCCTCCATCCGGAGCCCGGCGACCGCCTCGACGTCAACACGCTCGCCGGCAACGACAGCGTCGACGCCAGCGGCCTCGCCGCCGGTGCGATCGAGCTGTTCGTGGACGGAGTGTTCGTCCAGTAGGAGAAGCCATCAAATGAAGCGCGGGGCCTCCGTCCGGGAGGCCCTGCCGGAACCGGAGCGGCGAACTCGCCTCGCCGCTGACAACTCGAACGATCGACCACTCTCACGAAAGGAACTCTCATGAAGCGCAAGACCACACTGTTCATCGCCGCCGCCGCGACCCTCGGGATCGCGCTCTTCACCGCCGCCTGCGGCGGCTCGGGGAGCGGCGCACAGAACTCCTCTGGGCCGTACGGGTCTGCGACCACCGCCAGTCCGGCAAAAGCCGCCGCGGCCGGGGCTCAAGTCGAAGCCGCGAGCTCGCCGCTTGGTCGCATCCTCGTCGACGGAAGCGGCCGCACGCTCTACCTGTTCCAGCAGGACACGAGCACGGCAAGCACATGCGACGGCGCCTGCGCGACCAGCTGGCCGCCGCTCACGACGACAGGCAACCCGCAAGCCGGGGACGGCGCCACCACCGGCAAGCTCGGCACGACGAAGCGCTCCGACGGGAAGACGGAGGTCACCTACAACGGTCACCCGCTCTACTACTACGCCGGCGACACGCAGCCCGGCGACACATCCGGTCAGGGGCTCGACCAGTTCGGCGCGGAGTGGAATGTGCTCTCGCCGGCGGGAGAGAAGATCGAGGCCGGTGCCTGAGAGATCAGCCAGCCTGGTACGGGCCGTCGCCCCAAGCGACGGCCCGGTGCCCGCGCGGCGCGACTTCGTAAACACGCCCACTCGAGAGCTGGCACGGCGGCTGACCGGAACGGTCGAGGTGCTTCTCCTTTGGCACTCCGATATCGATGGCGTGGAACTGTCCGTCCGCGACCGGGCAACCGGCGGAGGCTTTCACCTCGAGGTCGCGCCAGACGGCGCGCTCGACGCCTTCCACCACCCATACGCATACGCGACTAGACCCGAGAACTCTGGCCGCGTCGTCCGAGCCGCGGCGATTTCCGTCTACGAGTAGCGTCGAATGCATACAGCACGCGGTCCGCGTGCCAGTCGCGGAGCGGCAGGCGTTGCACGAGAGTGACGCGGGCGCGTGTTGGGCGTCAGCCGATTTGCTCGGCCAGGCCGATGAGAATGCCCTCGGGGCCTCGGACGTAGCAAAGCCGATACACGTCTTCGTACCGGACCACCTCGTCGACGAGTTGCGCGCCGTGCTCGCGGAGCCGGTCGAGCGTATCGTCGAGGTCGTCCACCGCGAACATGACGCGGAGGTAGCCGAGAGCGTTAACCGGGGCGTTCCGGTGATCGGCGACCGCAGGCGGCGTGAGAAAACGCGAGAGTTCGATCCGGCCGTGGCCGTCCGGCGTACGCATCATGGCGATTTCGACGCGCTGGTCGCGCAGTCCAGTGACGCGCCCTGACCAGTCTCCCTCGATCATGGCTCGCCCTTCGAGTTCGAGGCCGAGCTCGGCGAAAAAAGAGATAGCGGCATCGAGCGATTCGACCACGATGCCGACGTTGTCCATCCGTTGAAGCGCCACGCGGCCATTCTTGCCGATCGCAAGAAATCACCGACATCCCTGAAGCGCGCGATCGGATGTCCGTACCTTTGGTTGCGCGAGCGTCTTCTCGTCTAAGGCACGCGCGTGCGCACCAGATCTGAGGGAACACTGAGGGAACACCAGCGCGGCCACCGGCGGGCACGCGCGGTCACTTACCTTCAGGCGTTTCCTTCTTCTTGCGCGGCTTTCGTGCCCGCGGCTTCCCGGGCGTGCCCGCGGTTCCTGCCTCGTTGCTCGATGGTAAGGAGGGGGTCGACGGTTCGAGTCCGTCAGAGGGCTTCTCGCGATCCCTGTAAGCAAGCCATTCTTGTCGGGTGCCGCTTCGCAGCAGGTCCGCGCGGCGGGTTTTTGGAAACGTTTTGGAAACCTGACCGGCGTGCCGCACTTTTAGCCACAGCCATCGTTTCTCCAGCGTCAGATGTAGTCCAGGCTCTGGCAGTGGGGCCCGTATTCAAGGGGTTCGGCCCGCGACTGCGCGCGAAGGGGATCGGTTCAGTGCTGGAAGTCGAGCGGTTCACCGCACGCCGCGGCCAACATGACGCCGTCCGGGCGGTAGGGATGCTGTTGATTAGAGGCGGCCGATCCGGCGTCACGCGTCGAGAACCAGAGCGAGTTCACCGAGAAGCCAAGCCCTCAGGCGACGTCAGGTCTCCTCCCTACCTCGATGCCTTCCTGTGGCCCTCTTCGAGCAGAGCCAGAGCTCCCGCCCAGGTGCGCCGTACCAGTCGGCCAGCGGGCTCGGCGCGGCCGAGCCGCACCGATTGTCCCGCCCACGCCTGCATCCGCTGGACGTCACCCGTCTGCGCGGCCTGCGCGCGCATGGCGGCCGTCAGTCCCCTTTGAACCGGATACGGCGCCGGGTGCGGCGCCTCATCGGCGATCGCTGCCAGCACGTAGTCGGTCGCAACGCTTCGCCCGGCGCGGCCGCTGAACACGCTGGTGACGATCGTGTCCTCGGGCGCAACGCAAGCCAGCACCTCCGCCCAGGCAGGGTGGACGCCCGCCTCTGGGCAACGTAGGAAGGCAGATCCGATCTGCACGGCGCTCGCGCCGAGCATCAGCGCCGCGGCAACTCCACGTGCGTCTCCGATCCCGCCGGTCGCGACTACCGGCACCTCGACCGCGTCCGCTACCGCCGGTATCAACGCGATCGATCCGACGAGCCGGCGTTCGGCCTGCGAGGCGTCGAAGCATCCCCGATGTCCGCCCGCCTCCATCCCCTGCGCGACGATCACGTCCGCGCCAGCGGCCTCCGCCGCCTGCGCCTCGGCCACGGTCGAGACACTCGCAAACCAAGCGACGCCGGCGCGCCTCAGCCTGGCAACGAACTCGCTCGGGAAAAGCCCCATCACCGACGAGACGATCGGCGGCTTGGCCGATAGCAGAGCCTCGCATTGAGCGGCGAAGTCTGGCGGCTTCGCATCGCCGGCGTCCTCCGCCGGCGGAGGCCCCCAATCGCTGAGGAACGCGCGCAGAAGCGGTTCGTGACCTGTGTCCCGCGACGGCGGCGGATCGGGGACCCACAGGTTGAGCTGGTACGGGCCGTTCCCTTTCGCCCGGACTTCATCGGCCCAAGCGGCGATCTCGTCTGGCTGCATCAACAGCGCACCACAAGCACCGAGCCCGCCGGCGTTCATCACTGCGATCGAAAGAGCAGGCGCCGACGCCCCGGCCATCGGTGCGAGCAGAATTGGAAGCTCTAGCCCAAAACGTCGGCAAAACGAATCGACTCGAGCACGGATGGGAGACATCACTTACCTCGCTTCATGGGGACTGTCAGACTGTTTGTGTAAGTGGTACCTGGTCGGTTTCCAGAACCGCATCCTCGTGCTGATCCGCTGGTCATTCAGCTTCGCCACCCACGGCCGCGGCGCCCGACAACGGGATCGGCGACAGAGGTTGACGCGAGCGAGGCTCGTAAGATCGCGGTAGGCTCGAGCCGCTCGCTTGGAAGGAGGCGCGCTCCATCTCTCGTGATGAAGTGGCGTAGGGTGGACGGCACAACAACACGTTCCGACAGAGGAGGAGACAATGGTCCTGGCAACGGCGAAGATCGGGGATTTCGACCGCTTCTGGAACACCTTCTCAACCAAGGGCGCTGAGAAGCGAAAGCAGCACGGTTGCAAGGGCGCGCACGTCTTTCGGGATCCAAATGAGAGCGACCGGGTTTGGGCGATCTTCGACTGGGACGAGGCGGGCTGGCAGAGTTTCACCTCGGACCCCGAGGTCCCGGCGATCTTTCAGGAAGCCGGGTTTACGCAAGGTCCGCCCAAGTCGGCGGAGTTCCTCCGGCAGCACGACGCCTAGACAGGCCCGCCCGACTCCAATCAGTCCTTCGACTTACCGCCGGCTGGGATCGGGCCGAACAGCGGGGCAAACAAAGGGTTAGAGAACCTCGCCGCCGTCGGCTGGGCCAGTGTTCGCGCGGCCCATTGTCCAAGTGATCCCGGATCCCTTGCGCGACGAGGGGATCGGTTTCAACCTTGATCTTCTGTTGAAGCGACCGATTTCGGGCGATGGATTCCGCTGACCTCCTATTTCCCAATAGCTGAGCGCCGACGAGCTAAGCCGCGGTACGAGGATCGAAGGATCTAGCCGACCCCCTACTTCGGTAGTAGGCGAGCACCCGGGAAATCAAGGTAGCAAGCGGTGTTGAGCGGGAGTGGAAACGATTTGGAAACCGCTCACGCCTCCCTCGACCCGCATCTAGGTTCGACGCCGTCCCGGATCAGCTGCGAACCCGGACCGACTATGTAGCTATGGGAACGCGGCCGTTAGAACCTCGCCGACGATCCTACCTCCCTCCAGCCGAAGGGTTTGAGGAAGCGCGCGGCCCCGGCGCTTACCGTCCCCAACGGCCGGGTCCTGTTCCAGCTCCGCGAGGACAAGCTCTAGCTCTCGCTCGGAGCCGACCGCAAATTCCCAGGTCTCCGCAGACTCTCATTCATGGCCGCACAGAGTGCCATCGCGGCTGCGAACGCCTTGCCGCTGCCCATGGAATGATCGCACCTTTTCTCGGTCGTCATGAACGTACATCTACCACGTTGTGGCCCCCGGCTCGGCAGGCGTTTGCCCTCTCGGCGACGTTTGGCCCACCCGGGGCGGCGGCCCGTAACGCGGCCCTGTCCTGCGAAGGCCCAGGATCCTCGACGGTCTGTGCCGTTCAGCTGGTCGCATGAGCAACGCGAATGGACTTGCCCCCGCGGTGGGAAGAGCGGAAAGTCCGCCGCTAACTCGCCCTTGACAAGGAGGCACGAGGGCCTCGGTTGCGTGACGACTCGTGTCCTCCCAGGAGACGAGCGGATCCAGACGCCGGACCGGCCGGGCCCGTCGTCTCTGGTCATCCAGACCCGTTGCGCGAGGAGGGGATCGGTTTCAGGCTGCCGCGTCGGGGGTCGCAGAAGGCCAGTTGGCCGTGGCTAGGACCTCCAGAAGGGGGCCGATCGCGAGATTGCGGAAGACCGGGTGCCGCAGATGGCCCTGTGGGTTGACCTTGTAGTTGTTTCGGCGCCCGACCTTTGTGCGAGTGACGTACCCGTCAGCAATTAGGTCGGCGAGTATCCGCTGTGCGGCCCGTTCGGTGATGCCGACTTGGTCAGCGATGTCCCGCACGCGGGATTCGGAGTCGCGCGCGATACAGAGGAGCACA
>Ga0307290_10000092_pt1 | contig 33600 bp, 32 predicted proteins | sample ER_DNA_144_FD_194472 | JGI IMG/M metagenome (GOLD analysis project Ga0307290, IMG submission 194472) | Bulk soil microbial communities from the East River watershed near Crested Butte, Colorado, United States - ER_DNA_144 | ecosystem: Environmental > Terrestrial > Soil > Floodplain | place... | reverse complement strand
GCACCCAAGGGCCTGGCTGTGCTGGGCGACACGCTGTGGGTGGTAGACATCGACGTGCTGCGCGCGTTCAACGCGCGCACTGGTGTTCCGATCGATAGCGTGAAGCTCGACAGCCTGGGCGCGGTTTTCCTGAACGACATTGCGATCGCTCCCAACGGAGCGATCTACGTCACCGACACCGGCATCCGGTTTGACGATGTGAGTAACGTGCTCCACCCCGGGCCAGACCGCATTTTCCGTGTTGGGCCGGACCGCAAGGTGACCGTCGCGGTGCGAGGGGACACCCTCGGCCGGCCGAATGGCATCACGCTCGATGCTGTGGGTCGCCGCTTCATCGTCGTGCAATACGGCGGCAAGGCGGTGCTCGCGTGGAAGCCGGGAGACCGCGCACCCAGCGTCATCGCCAAAGGCGTCGGGGGGTTCGACGGTGTGGAGATGATCGGAGGAAAGGTCGTCGTATCGAGCTGGGCCGACTCATCGATCACGCGGTTCGACAGCACGCAAGGCACGAAGATCATTACCGGGGTGCCGACTCCCGCCGATATCGGATATGACGCGAAGCGGAATCGCGTGCTGATTCCAATTCTCACGGGGAATCGCGTCGAGATTTGGCAGCTGAAGTAAGCACCGAAGAGACACCGAGGCTTTGTGATTGCGTCGTGAGGGTCGTCACACGGCCTGCGGCCACTCCGTCGCGGGTATCGTTACCTCCGCCTGTGTGTGGGGTTCTTCTAGGCACACCCATGCAGAGGAGGTCGCTATGCGCGAATCCTCACTGCTGTCTCTCATGGAGCGCCGCCGCGTACTGCTCGATCAGGCGAGCGCCGCCCTCCGTGGCCACATCGTCGGGTTGTGGCGCTTGACTGATGGGGGACACAACGTGATCGAGATCGTCAGCCCCCCCGACGCGCCGCCGCAGCTGCTTGAGCTTGATCTCGGTGGACTGCTACACCAATGGGGTCGCCGGGCGAAACCTGAAAGCCGGTGGGTCGGGTGCCGCATGGCCACGGCCACGGCCCTTTGGCACGTCGCGCCGGTGCGCCTCGATCCGCCGGAGCCGCCACCGTCCGGCATCGAGCGCCGCAGCCCCGAACGGCTCGTGATCGGGCTCGCCGGACTCTCCCTCGGCGCGTTGGAGCGGATCTGGCAGGCGGCCGACCAGGCGACGGTCTATCTCTGCGCCGCGCTCGAAGTCCTCGAGAGCTGCCTGGGGCGAGTGCGCCTGGCCGACGGCCTCAGTATCGGCGCCCGCGCTCACCTGCTCGCCGACCTCGCCGGCGTCGCCGACGCGATCGACGTGGCGCTGCGAACGTGACCTTCACCTCATCAGGGGGTGAGGACCGGTTCCTGCTGCGTGAGGCAGTGCAATGTGCCGAGACCCCAGACCAGGTCGACGGCGTGGATTCCCACCACCGGTCGATCGGGGAATAGCTCGGCGAGAATGCCCAGCGCGATACGATCCTTTGGATCGTTGAACGTCGGCACGAGCACTCCGGCGTTGGCGATGTAGAAGTTGGCGTAACTGGCGGGAAGCCGGACGCCGTCGAAATAGAGAGGGGCGGGCATCGGGAGGTCGATCACCTCGATGCTCGCCCCTCTTTCCAGGTGCATACCCTGCAGGCGTTCGCGGTTCTCGGCCAGCGGCCGGTAGTTCACGTCCTTGGCGTTTTCTTCGCGGCACAGCACGACCGTGCCCGGCTTTACAAAGCGGCACAGATCGTCCACGTGGCCGTGGGTGTCGTCACCCGCGATTCCCTTGCCGAGCCAGAGCGTATTCGTGATGCCGAGCGTGTCGCGAAACACGGTCTCGAGCTCGAGGCGCGACAAACCAGGGTTGCGCGTCTGCACCTTTGGATCGAGCAGGCATTCTTCCGTTGTGAGCAGCGTGCCGCGGCCGTTCACGTCGATACTGCCGCCTTCGAGCACGATCTTCGCGTCGACCAGTGGGAGCTTGAAGCGCTTCGCCGCGCGCCCGGGGATCTTGTCATCCTTCTTCCAGTCCTTGTACTTCGCCCAGGCGTTGAAATGGAAGCGCGCGATGGCGAGATCCCCGTGATCCCCGGGCTTGCGCCCGGGGTCAGCCGACCTCCGAACGAAGATGGGACCAAAGTCCCGCGTCCAGCCGCGGTTGGTGGGGAATCGCAGAAAGTCCACGCGGGCGAGATCCACGCCGACTCTTTTCAGAATGCGGCTGACTTGTGCCTGCTGCAGCCCCGAGTTGACCAGGATGCGGACGACCTCGCCCGGCGCGAGCTTGCGGACGATTTCGCCGTAGACCCACGGGATGGGAGGGAATTTCCCCGGCCAGTCGGTGACGTTGTGCGGCCAGCCGATCCAGGTCGCCGCATGCGGCTCCCACTCTGCGGGCATTCTGTAATCGGTCATCGGTTGTCGGTTTTCGGGGGTAACCGATGACCGATTACCGATGACTGAGGACAGTTAATCAATCGGTCAGGAAACGATGCTGGATACCGTTGTACGCATCGGTCCGCCGATCGCGCAGAAACGGCCAGTTACGGCGCACTTCTTCGATCCGCCCGACGTCGACGTCTGCGAGCACGAGCGCCTCGTCCTGGGCGGCTTCGGCGACCACCACGCCGAACGGGTCGCAGACGAACGAGTGTCCCCAGAATTCGATCCCGGCGCCTTCGCCGCCCAGCCGCTCGAAGCCGACGCGATTCACCGCGGCGACCCAGCAGCCGTTGGCAATCGCATGACTGCGTTGGATCGTCTTCCAGGCATCGAGCTGCTGCTCGCCGTACTGCTCTTTCTCCGAGGGGTGCCAGCCGATCGCGGTGGGATAGAGCAGAATGTTGGCCCCCTGCAGCGCGGTGAGCCGGGCGGCTTCGGGATACCATTGATCCCAGCAGACCAGCGTGCCGATCGGGCCGACCTTCGTATCGAACGCTCGAAAGCCCAGATCCCCGGGCGTGAAGTAGAACTTCTCGTAGTAGGAGGGATCATCGGGGATGTGCATCTTGCGGTAGATCCCCTTCACCTTGCCGTCGGCATCGATCACCGCTGCCGTGTTGTGATACAAACCGGCGGCGCGCCGCTCGAACAGCGACGCGATCACGACGACACCGTTCTCCTTCGCGATCTTGCCGAGCGTCTCGGTGGTCGGTCCGGGAACCGGTTCGGCGAGATCGAACAGCGCGTGGTCCTCGCGCTGGCCGATGTACTGCGTGCGGAACAGCTCGGGCAGGCACACGACGCCCGCTCCCTGTTGCGCGGCCTCGCGAATGCGCGCGACGGCTTTACCGAGGTTTGCCTCGGGGTCGTCGCTCATGGTCATCTGCACGAGCCCGACCTTGTATTGCGACGGCGTTCCCTTCGCCCCCGAGCTCATGGGGAAGAAGATATCTCAAAACGCCTTGCTCGCCGACAGGACGATTCCCAGCTTGCCCACGTCCTCAGTCTCCTGCGATCCCCCGGTCGTCGGCGTGTAACGGTAGAACCGGCGCTCGGCGTCCGTGCCCACGACGGCGGCGCCGAGCGTGACGGCGCCGAACGGGCGCGTGAGGCCGATTCGGTAATCGTCATAGGAGAGGCGGTCGTAGCTTCGCACAAATTGACGGCCGTAATGCAGCGCCAGACCCACGCGGGACACCACGTCAAATGTGGCGTTGAGGTCGACGTAGCCCGACCCCTTCGTGCCACCGGTGCCGAGACAATCTGTCGACGCCGCGGTGCCGTCGGCGCCGATCCCGCAGTAGCCGCCGATGGTCTGGGTTTTCATACCAAACAGGTGCGTCAGGGCGTGCGAGTACTTCGCGCTGAAGTGACCGTATCGCACACTGAGGTAGCTTTCCACCGTGTTATAGTGGTCCCCGGGGTCGATGTTGTACCGCGCGCGGGGATACCAGTAGTACTGCAGGCCGAGATCCAACCCGAGCTTGCTGACGGTCCAGCGATATCCGCCATACAGGTCCAGCTCGAGCGATCCTCCATTCAGAAACTGATTGCCGCTCACGTTCGAGCCCCATGCGCCGACGTACGCACCGGTGGCAGATGCGTAGTCGGCGCCCCCCTGAATCGCGGGCTGGGTGTAGGTCTGCGACAGCCCCCGAAACCGGTAGTCGCCCACGAGCGCCACATTGCCCGAGAGCGTGTGCGGCGACTGGGCGAGAGCAATCGGTGCGGCGACCGCGGCCGCGACGGTCGAAGCGATGAGGCGCGCCCGCATCAGACGACGCCCCCTAAAGCCGGCGCGGGGGCCGGCTCCGCGGAAAAGGTCTCGACGACCACGCTGCCGCCGAGCGAGCCGCCGGTTCCGGCGGCGCTGCCCAGGTCCGATCCGAAATACGCCTCTTCGCCGTGCTGGCTGAGGTCGAGTCCCGCGCTCTCCTCGGGCACATCTGCGCGCGCGCCGATCGTCACATCAACGAGCTTCAGGATCCCGAGTGTGCCGAGACCGGCGAACGCGACCGTGGCCAGAACGGCGAGCAGCTGGACGCCCATCTGGCCAGCATTCCCTGCCAGGAGCCCGTCGCCGCCAGCGGGGTTCACGAGCTTCGTAGCGAACACGCCAGTCAGGAGCGCCCCCGCAGCTCCGGCGAGCCCATGGCAGGAGAACACGTCGAGCGCGTCGTCGAGCTTGGTCCTCGACCGAATCTGGATGGCCGTGTAACTGACGCCGGCCGCCAGCACGCCGATCAGCAGCCCGGACATCGGGGTCACGTACCCGGCCGCCGGTGTGATGCCCACGAGGCCCACGACGAGGCCCGTGGCGGCGCCGACCGCCGTGATCTTGCCGGTGCGTGCCAGGTCGAGCCCCGCCCACGTGACGAGGGCGGCGGCCGCGGCGGTGTTCGTGTTGACGAACGCGAGCGCCGCGAGGCCGTTCGCGGCGAGGGCGGAGCCGGCATTGAAGCCGAACCACCCGAACCAGAGGAGCCCCGCGCCGAGCAGCACGAGTGGGACGTTGTGCGGCGCAATGGGAACGCGGCGGTAGTCCCGCCGGGGCCCGAGGAACCAGGCGGCGACGAGCGCCGACACGCCGGCGCTGATGTGGACGACGGTGCCGCCCGCGAAGTCCAGCGCTCCGCGCTTGAGCAGCCAGCCGCCGGATCCCCACACCCAGTGCGCCAGCGGGTCGTAGATCAGCGTCGCCCACAGGATGAGGAACACGATGTAACCCCGGAAGCGCATCCGCTCCACGATCGCGCCTGAGATGAGGGCGGGGGTGATGATCGCGAACATCCCCTGGAACATCGCGTGGGCCTGCAGGGGAATCGTCGCCGAATAGGTCGGATTGGGCTCGAGCCCGACGTTGTTCAGGCCAAGCCATGAGAGGCCACCAAGCCACGAGTTGCCCGGACTGAACGCGATCGAATACCCCACCAACATCCACTGGACGCCGATCACGCCGAGCGCGACGACGCTCATCATCATGGTGTTGAGGGCATTCTTCGGACGCACGAGGCCGCCGTAAAAGAACGCGAGCCCCACAGTCATCAGGAGCACGAGCGCGCTCGAGGTGAGAACCCACGCGGTATCGCCCGAAGACAGAGCGGCCTGCGTCATGCCACACCTCCCATGCCCGCGGCGCTGATGGCCGCGCGTTGAACTTCATTGGCGTTGATGGCGGTCAAGGCGGCGTTGTCCGCCTCGCCCGTGCGGATGCGGATCACCCGCTCGATCGGCTGCACGAAGATCTTCCCATCGCCCACTTCTCCCGTGCGAGCCGCCGAGAGAATGGCTTGCACGCACGGCTCGACGAAGGGCTCGGAGCACACCATTTCGATTTTGACTTTCTCGTGGAACTCCATGACGAGCGCCGTACCGCGATACTGCTCGAACCGCTCGTGTTCCCCGCCGTGTCCGCTGACGCGGCTCAGCGTGATGCCGGTGATTCCCGCGCGGAACAGCGCCGCCTTGACCTCGGGGAGACGGTCGGGGCGTACGATGGTCGTGATGAGCTTCATGCTGGGCTCCCAGTCGATTGGAGGGGGGTCACTGGTTCGCTCACCGCCACCGCGGGCGGCGCGACCTTGCGGAAATTCGCGCGATTCGTTTCCCACTGTCCGAGGATCGACCGGGCGCGGCTGCTGCCGGTCTTATGGAAGTGCTGCTGAATCAGCTTGCGCAGCACACGCTCGTCCATCGTGTTGAGTCCGCTGACGGCAACCATCTCCAGGTTGCAGTGCGATTCGAGCTGGCCGCGCTCATCGAGCACGTAGGCGATGCCGTTGGACATCCCGGCCGCAAAGTTTCTGCCGACGGGTCCCAGCACGACCACCACGCCACCCGTCATGTATTCGCAGCAATGGTCGCCCGCGCCCTCGATCACCGCGACGGCGCCGGAGTTCCGGACCGCGAAGCGGTCGCCCGCGCCGCCGGCGGCAAACAGACGCCCCGACGTCGCGCCATACAACGCGGTATTTCCGATCAGCACGCCGGTCGCATAGCCCGCGCCGCGGAATGGCCGGATCACGATTTCGCCGCCGCACAGCCCCTTGCCGACGTGATCGTTCGCCTCGCCTTCCAGCTGCAAGTGCATCCGCGGCAGCGTGAACGCGCCGAAGCTTTGACCGGCGCTCCCGCGGAACCTCAGACGCAGCGGCTCTCCCGGTCCCGCGCCGCCGTGTGTGCGCGCGAGATCGCCCGCGATGCGCGCCCCCACCGTGAGGTGGTGATTCCCGATCGTGAACACCCGTGGGCCCCCGCCCGTACCGCTTTGGGCGAGAATCTCGGCATCGAGCGAGACGAGGCCGGGGCGCACGTTTCGAGCGACCATGCGGCGGCGCGGCTCGGATGGAATCGCGGGTGGCGTCAGCAAAGACGACAGATCCAGCAGGCTCGCGCGCGGCGTCTCCGGCCGTTCGACGCGCCGCAGCAGCTCGACCCGGCCGATCAGATCGTCCATCCGACGCACACCGAGCGTCGCCATGATGCGGCGCGCCTCTTCGGCGATGAACGTGAAATAGGCGATGACCTGCTCGGGTGTGCCGCGGAACTTGGCGCGCAGGTCGGGGCGCTGCGTGGCGATCCCGGTCGGGCACGTATTCAAGTGACACTGCCGCGCCATCGCGCAGCCTAGTGCCACGACCGTGGCCGTGCCGAACCCGAACGATTCGGCACCGAGCAGCGCGGCGATCACGACGTCCCGGCCGGTGCGCAGCCCGCCGTCGGTGCGCACTTCGATGCGGTCCCGCAGCTTGTTGCGCATGAGAATCGCCTGCGTCTCCGCGAGGCCCAGTTCCCATGGCGAACCGGCATGCTTGATCGACGAGAGCGGTGACGCACCGGTCCCGCCGTTGTGTCCCGAGATCAGGACGTAGTCGGCGTAGGCCTTCGCGACGCCCGCCGCGACAGTCCCGACGCCGGCTTCCGCAACGAGCTTCACGCCGATACGCGCAGCGGGATTCACCTGCTTGAGATCGTGGATCAGCTGCGCGAGATCCTCGATCGAATAGATGTCGTGATGCGGCGGCGGTGAGATCAGCGGAATGCCGACCACGGCGTGCCGGAGTCGTGCGATGAGGTCGGTGACCTTGTGTCCGGGCAGCTGGCCGCCTTCGCCGGGTTTCGAGCCCTGCGCGATCTTGATCTCGAGCTCGTCCGCGCGGACGAGGTACGCCGTCGTCACGCCAAAGCGGCCGGACGCGACCTGCTTGATCCGGTTGTCGGAGCGATCGCCCATTCCCTCCGCAGGCGTCGCCCAGGTTGCCGGGTCCTCTCCGCCCTCTCCCGAATTCGACCGCGCATGCATCCGGTTCATCGCAATAGCGAGCGTGGCGTGCGCTTCCGGCGACAACGCGCCGAGCGACATCGCACTGGAGATGAATCGGCGCCGGATGTCTTCGGCGGGCTCGACTTCCTCGAGCGGTACGGCCGGTTGCTCGTGAAAACCGAGCAGGTCGCGCGGGCCCGCCGGTGCGCGAGCCCGCACCCCGTCCGCGAAACCGGCGTACTCGGCGTGCTGGAGTGCACGCACGAGCGGAGGCGACCAGCCGTGGTCCTCGCCGTCGCGGCGATAGCGCACGCGGCCGTGGTCGGGGAGCGCGCCCGCACGCTGGTGCCGCGCCAGCACGTCCTCGGCGATTTCTTTGAAGCCGATCCCGCCGATCACCGACGCCGTACCGGTGAAGCAGCGGTCCATGACTTCCGAACCGAGTCCAATCGCTTCGAAGATCTGGGCGCCCGCGTACGATTGCAGTGTCGAGATCCCCATCTTGGAGAGGATCTTGAGGAGCCCCTTCTCCGCGGCGCTGCGGTACTTCTCGGCAGAAGACTCGACGTCACGGAGGCACTGCAGTGCCAACCAGGGGTGCACCGCCTCGGCCCCGTACCCGAAGAGCGCGGCGATGTGGTGGACGTCCCAGGCGTCGCCGGCTTCGGCGACGAGGCCGATGCGGACGCGCTGCTTGGTCTGGACGAGGCGCTGGTGGACCGCGCCGATCGCGAGCAGCATGGGGATCGGCGCGCGCGTCTTGTCCGCGTCGCGATCGCTGATCACCAGGATCGTGGCTCCGCCACCGCGACGCACCGCAGCCACGGCGTCTCGCGCCAGCGCTTCCAGTGCACGCTCGAGCTCCGCGGGACCGGCCGCTGCTTCCCAGACCGCGCTGAGCGTCGTGAGCTCCGCGCCGCCGGCGTGCCGCAGCGCGGCCATTTCCTCCGCGAGCAGCACCGGGTGCTCGACGCGCAGCAGTGTCCGGCGACCGGGCCGCTGTGCGAGCAGCGAACCGCGGCGGCCGAGGTACATCACCAGCGACATCACCAGCTCCTCGCGGAGCGGATCGATCGCCGGGTTGGTCACCTGCGCGAAGCGCTGGCGCACGTAGGCGTAGAGGCTCTGCGGCAGCCGGGACAGAGGCGCGATCGGCGTGTCATCGCCCATGCTCCAGATGGCATCCTTGCCCTCGGCAGCCATCGGCGAGATGACGTAGCGCAGATCCTCGTGGCTGTAGCCAAACGCATGCTGGCGTGCGGCCAGCTCGTCAGCGGGAAGCGCCGGCCCAAGCGCGGAGACCTCGGTGGGAAGCTCGCGGATCACCCGCGTGCTCCAGCGCCGGTACGGACCGCGCTGCGCCACTTCCAGTTTCGCGTCGGCGCTGCGCAGGACGACGTTGCGGAGCGTATCGACCACCAATAACTCGCCGGGACCGAGCCGGCCGGACTCCACGACGTCCGCGGCATCGAGGTCGACCACGCCGACTTCCGATGCAGCGACGACGACGTTGTCGCGGGTCACCTTGTAGCGGCAGGGCCGGAGGCCATTGCGGTCGAGCGCCGAACCGGCGACGACGCCATCGCTGAACGCGAGTGCCGCCGGTCCGTCCCAGGGCTCCATCAACCCCGCGTGATACTCGTAGAAGCTGCGGAGCGCGGGATCCATTTCGGGAATTCGCTCCCACGCTTCCGGCAGCAGCATCATCAGGGCGTGGACGGGATCGCGTCCCGAGCGGACGAGCAGCTCGAACGCGTTGTCGAGGCTCGCGGAATCGCTGCCCTCCGCCCAGATGACTGGCTTCAGCTTCTCGACATCCCGCTCCCACACCGGCGCGGCGAGCGCCGGCTCGCGCGCCAGCATCGCGTTGCGGTTTCCCCACAGCGTGTTGATCTCGCCGTTGTGGGCGAGCAACCGGAACGGCTGCGCGAGCGGCCAGCTCGGCAGCGTGTTGGTCGAGTAGCGCTGATGGAATACGGCGATGCCGGTCTCGAACAGCGGCGAGCGCAGGTCGGCGTAAAAACCCGGCAGCTCGGTACCGACGAGGAGCGCCTTATAGACGACGGTGCGGCACGACAGCGAGCACACGAAGACGGGCAGCCCCGCGCTCGCGGCCCGGCGCTCGATCACGCGACGTGCGAGGTACAGGCGCCGCTCCCACGCCTGGGCGTTGCCGGGACCGGACGGCGGACCCACGAACACCTGCCGGATCGCCGGCTGGCTCGCCGCGGCGAGCGGGCCGAGCACGGTGGCGTCAACGGGCACGACGCGCCACCCGAGCACCGACATGCCGAGTCCCACCAGCACGGTTTCGATCAGGTCGATGGCAAGGTCACGCGCGGGCGCGGATTGCGGCAGGAAGAACATACCCAGCGCCACGCGCTCGACGGGTCCGACGCCAAGCAGGCGGTGCGGGATCTGGGTCAGGACGCCGGCGCCGTCGCCGGACTTGTCGTTCGACGCGGCGCCGCGATGGGCGAGCCGGGCGACGGCCGTGAGGGCCATCGCCAGGATGTCGTTGGTGCGATCGCCGTCGGCGCGCGCGACGAAGCCGACGCCACAGGCGTCGCGCTCGCGCCAAGGATCGAGCAAACGAAAAGCCCGCTCTGCTGAGGGAGCGGGCTGGCTGGGTTCGCGCTTTCTTGTCACGCTATCGTGCCCCGCCGCTCCCTCGAGAGGGTCCGTCGATAATATTTGCCAGCGGGGCCATCGTATGTTTATGCATTGGTGAACATAAATATACGAACGCTCGGCGAGCCGTCAACCCCCTGACTACGGCAGGCGGAAGAAGACCATCGGGTTCTTTATGGAGTCGTGAATCGGCTCGGCGAGCCCGAGCTCCTGCTTGACCGCGACGATCCGCTCGTACGCGCCGCCGGGTCCGCCGGGCGCCGCCGTGACGTATGGAACCGCACGGCGCTCCAACCACTCGCGCAGCACGAGGCTTTCCGCCATAGGCGGCAATTCCCCGCGGAAGATGTCGTGCACGCCCACCAGCGTCCCCGCGGCGAGCCGGGGGAACAGCGACTCCAGGTACCAGCGGGCGAACTCCGCGGTGTGGGCCGCGTCCAGGAAGAGGTACCCGACATCGCCCGGCAGGCGGTCCAGGCAGTTGCGGACATCGGCCTGCGTAAAGCGCCACCGGTCGCCGGCCAGGTCGGAAGGTATGGTCCAGCGACTGTAGTCCACGAGGTCGTAGGAATGCAGCCGGCCGGCGCCGTTGTCGCGGAGCGCCTGCAGCAACCAGGTCGTGGACCAGCCGTAATAGGGCGCGATCTCCACTACGACATCGGGGCGCAGGCTCCGGACGAACAGATACGTGAGTTCCGCCTCGATATCGTCGAATTTCGGCCTGAAGCGGTGCTTGAAGTGGGCCGGGAGGCCGGCGCGGCGCAGTAGCGCCGCGGTCCAGCGGTATGGGGCGAAACGCTCGAGGCGGGCGTCGCTGCGTTGCGCATACAGCCGTCGCTCAGCGGCGCGCACGATGCGCAGGGCGGCTGCGTGCTCGCGATACAGCCGGACTGCGAAATCGAGGCTGAGCTCCGTCACCCCACCAGGATCGGCTCGGGCGCCGGTGCCTTCGCGCCCTGTTTGTACCGGTACAATTTCCCGGCGTAGTTCCGCAGGATGACTTCCTTGTCGGTGAGCTTCACGACGTACTCCGGAAGCAGAGGAATTTTCCCGCCGCCTCCCGGCGCGTCGATCACGAAGTGGGGCACGGCGAGCCCGGACGTCCAGCCCCTGAGCGCCTTGATGATCTCTAGCCCCTTCTCGACGGTCGTGCGGAAATGCTCGGCGCCCGCAACCTGGTCGCACATATAGATGTAGTAGGGCCGCACCCGGGCGACGAGCAGCCGCTGCATCAGCAGCTTCATGATCTCCGGGTCGTCGTTGACGCCTTTGAGGAGCACCGTCTGGCAGCCCAGCGGGATCCCGGCGTCGGCCAGCATGCCCAGCGCGGTGACCGCGGCGGGAGTCAGCTCGTCGGGGTGGTTGAAATGCGTGTTGATGTAGAGCGGGTGGTACCGCTTGAGGATCGCGCACAGCTCCGGCGTCACCCGTTCGGGGAGGTGGCAGGGGATTCGGCTCCCGATCCGTAGCACCTCCAGGTGCGGAATCGCCCGCAGCCGCTTGCAGATCTCGTCGATCCGGCGGTCCGAGAGCAGCAGGGGATCGCCGCCCGACATGATCACATCGCGGATCTCGCGATGCTCCTCGAGGTACCGGAACGCCGATTCCAGCTGCGCCATCGGGATCTTCTCGGGGTCGCCGACTTTGCGCCGGCGGGTGCAGAAGCGGCAATACGAGGCGCAGACCGGTGATACGAGAAACAACGCGCGGTCCGGATAGCGGTGCGTGATGTTGGGGACCGGCGAGTGCTCGTCCTCCGCGAGCGAGTCCACGAGACCGTCCTGGACTTCCAGCTCCTGCACGGTGGGGACGTATTGCAGCCAGATGGGATCGCCGGGCGACTTGATCAGGTCCACCATCGCCGGCGAGATCCGGAATTCGAAGTTCTCGGCAGCTTGCCGGAGATGCGCGATATCCCCGACGTGCTCGGCACCGAACCGAGCGGCCAGCGCGTCGAGCGAGGCGATGCTTCTCCTACGGAGCAGCTCTTGCCAGGTCTCCAGTAGACAGATCCTTGCTATAGATCACCAGGTCGTCACCGGGCGCGTAGTACCCCGGGATGGTCGCGGTCCTGGTGTAGCCGCGTGTTTCGTAAAACCGGCGCGTCGGTGTGTAATCGGCGCGCGAGCTGGTCTCTACAACAACGAGGCGTGCGCCGTGCGCCGTGAGCCGTGATTCGACTTCGCGCAGCAGTCGGGTTCCGATCCCTGATCCCTGTTGCTCACGATCCACAACGATCCAATAAAGATCATGCGTTGCTTCCGTACCCGGCGTCGGCCCCCAGCAGGCGTAGCCGACCAGTCGATCGGCTTCGAACGCTCCCACGAACTGATAGTCGTCGTCCCCTGCCAGGCTCTCATCGAGCAGCTCGACCGCGGTCGCGACCTCTTCCTCGCGGAAGAGGCCCGTGCCCCGCGTCAGCTGTTCAAGCCGTGCGCGGTGCGCGCGCCCGACGGGGCGCAGCGAGCAACTCACGCGCGGCCTTCGTTCCCTGGGCCTCCCGCAGCGCGATCTCGGCGATGCGGCGGATCAGCTCCGGGTACTCCCACCCCGCGGCCTTCGCCATCCGCGACAGGCCGGCCTCGTCGGTGAGATCGGGATTGGGATTCACTTCCAGAATCCACGGGCGGCCGGCGTCGTCCACGCGCAGGTCGACGCGACCGTAGCCCTTCCCCTGCATCGTACGCCACGCGGTCTCTGCCAGCCGGCACAGCCGATCGGCGAGGCGTTGAGGGAGCTGCGCGGGGCACACGGGCCGGCTGCCGAGGTCTTCGGGCGATCCGACGTGCCACTTGGCGGCATACGTGAGGATCGGCCAGGCGCCCTCCGGCATCGTCGCGAAGTCGATCTCGGCGAGGGGGAGCGTGCGGTCGCCCACGATGCCGACGTTGAACTCACGGCCGGAGATGTATTGCTGCACCAGCACCTCGTCGAACTGCTCGGTCATCGCGGCGATGCGCGCCTTGAGGTTCTTGCGATCGGTGACGACCGATTGCCGGTCGAGGCCTGCACTGGCGTCTTCGGCGGCGGGCTTGACGATCGCCGGGAGGGGGAAATCATCGTCGATTTTTCCCTGCGCGATCGTCCAGCGGGGCACCGGCAGGCCGGCCCGCTCCAGCATCGTGTTGGCGACCGCTTTGCGGCGGCACGCGGCCGTCGTCCACGGACCGCACCCGGTGTACGCGATGCCGGCGAGCTCCAGCGTGCCGACGACGTGGTCCTCCCACTGCGCGATCCCGCGCACGCCTTCGCAGAGGTTGAAGACGAGATCGGCTCGCCGGCAGACATTGAACCAGCGCATGTCGTGGCGGACGGGAACGCGGTGCACCTGATGGCCGACGGCGCCGAAAATCGTGGCGATGTCGTCGACCGCCTCCATCACGCCGGCAATGTCCTCGGCGGTCCAATCATCGGCGCCGGGGTCGTAGAGGATGACTACCCTCACGCGGACATCGCGGTGGTGGCGGATAGGGGCGCAGCATGCTGGGCGCCTACATCGGAACCCGTTACCCGCCGCCAGGCGATCCGCACGACCTCCTGGATGAGCTCGTCGTACGTATACCCGGCGACCCGCGCTGCCTTGGGAAGACAGGAGTTCATCGCGGGATCGGGAATGATGCCGGGGAGCGGATTCAGCTCGACGACGTTGGGGACCCCGAAGCGGTCGACGCGCACGTCGATGCGGCACCAGTCGCGGCAGCCGAGGGCGCGATAGGCGTCAAGCGCGACGCGCTCGGTCTCATGGACGAACGCCGCGGCGACGCCGGTCGGCGGGCATTGAAAGATTTCGAGCGGATGCTCGCGCGTGTCCCAGATCCACTTCGCCTCGTACCCGTAGACGGGTGGCGCTCCGAGGGGCAGCGTGGCGAAATCGAATGCGACGATGGGGAGGCAGCGTACGTCGCCGTTGTTGCCGAGGATCGCGACCGTGAACTCCGGTCCCGGGAGATATGTCTCGACGAGGACCGCCTGCTGGTACCGCTCTAAGAGGAAGGGCACGCGCTCCGCGAGCTGCGCGGGTGTCTCACATAAGTTATTGACGAATATACCCTTACCAGACCCCTCCGCGACCGGTTTTACGAACAGCGGATACGGTAGCGGCATGCGCTCGAGATCGGCGACGCGCTCGATGACGCGAAACGGCGCGGTCGGCACGCCGCGGTAGGCGAGGATCTCTTTGGTGCGTCCTTTGTGCAGCGTCAACGCCAGCGTGAGCGGGTCGGAACCGGTGTACGGGATGTTCAAGTACTCGCACAACGCCGGGACATGCGACTCGCGGCAGGGACCGTGCAAGCCCTCGGCCATGTTGAAGACGATGTCGGGACGTGCGAGCGAGAGCTTCTGCGGAAAGAATTCGTCGGCTTCGAGACGAACGACGGTGCCGAAGAGACTCAAAGCCTGATCGACCGCGTCGATGGTGGACGGGTCATCCCATTCTGCGTACGCGTCTGACGCCGAACTCGCGTCAGGTTTCTCGTTGTAAGCGAGACCAATCCGCATGTAAATGCAGAATACGGAATGCTGACGGGATGCGCAAGAGAGAACGGCGTCGCAAAAAGTCGTCGGCGACAACGACGAGCAACTAAACTTTGTGATACGTGACCCGCGCAGCCTCCGCTCGGTCGTCGGCAGTGTAGATCTCGAAATCGGAGAAGAGCGCGCCCGCTTCTTTCTGCAGCAGTCGCAGTACTCCGATCGCCATGCGCCGGATTTCGAGCTCGGCCCCCTCGCCGCAGCGCAGCTCGAGCATCGTGCGCCACGCGCGCGCGTTCCCCGAGACGACGATCTTCACTTCGGTCGCGTTCGGCAGCACACTGCGCGCCGCCTCGCGTGCCATTTTCCGCCGGTGCACCTTGTCGGTGACCCACTCGTAGCGTTGCATCAGCCCTTCGACCGCTCGCACATAGGCCGCCTGTGCTTCGGCGACCTGCTGCTGCCACTCCTCCTCGAGCCGCGTATCGCCGGCGACGGCGGGAGGCATGACGAAGGCGGCATGGGACTCGTCGACGTAGCGCTGCGAGAGCTGCGAGTACCCGAACCCCGCCCGGTGGCGCACCAGCTCGTGTGAGCAGGAGCGCGAGATTCCCTCGATCAGCAGTACGTAGACGGCGTGCTCCAGCACCGAGCCGTGCCCCTGCTTCTTGATGTTCTCGAGATATTCGGCGGTCGTGCGATTGACGGGGTTGTGCTGGCTCATGTAGCACAGCCGGCCCGCGTACTCGGCGAGTCGCTCGCCATCACTCGCCGCACCGCGCCACTGCACCGCGAGGTGTTCCGGTTCGACAAACTGCGGGCGGGCGATCAGCGAGATGCGAGGGGCACGGAAAACTTCCATCGGGGCTAGTGTGCCAGCTCGAGTTTCGGTGTGGCCCATGCGGCGCTGCGCTCCACTTCTCGTAGTCGTGTCGCGATGTCGTCGGGGATGGCCACGGCGCCGGCGCCGACCTTCAGCGCGGTCACGGGCGACCAGTCGGACGCGGGAATGATAACACCCGGGTTGAAGATGGACAGCGGGTCGTAGGCGCGCTTCACGTCGCGAAACAGCTGCATCACCTCCGGACCGTAGAAGCGCTCGAGGATACCGGCGCGCAGCCGGCCGACGCCGTGCTCGCCCGACGGGACACCGCCCAGGCGGATCAAGAGGTCGGTGACTTCGTCGAAGAGCCCGCGCAGCGCCTCGCGCCAGCCGTCGCGCGTCGTATCGGGAAGGGTGTTGACATGGACGTGGCCGTCCCCGGCGTGCCCGAAAATCGCGACCGGAATGCCGCGGCGATCGGCCGCAGCCTTGAGCCCGGCGACGTAAGCACCCAGCGCGTCGAGCGGCACGCAACCGTCTTCGATGAGCTGCAGCGAACGCTGCGTGGGAGGAAGCCGGGCGAGGGCGGGGGACGCCTCGCGCCGCACGCTCCACAGCTTCTCGAGTCCGGCGCGGTTGACCGCTGTCTCGACGTGACTCACGGACTGCTTGAGGCCCCGGACCGCGTCTCCCACGACACCGCGCGCCGCGGCCGCCGATTCGCGCTCGAACTCGACGAGCAACAGGCAGGCGACCTTCGGCGCCTCCGGAACGAACCGCAGCAGCGACTCGTCCAGCAGCTCGAGGGCGGACGGCTTGAGGGACACGAGATAGGGCACCGCCTCGGCCATCGACTCGAGATCGGCGAAGCCCAGCGCGGCACCCGCGACATCGGGAGGAATCGGATCGAGCCGCCAGTGGACCGCGGTCACGATCGCGAGCGTCCCTTCCGATCCTACGAGGAGATCGATCTCATCGCCTGACTGGGCGAAGCGATCGAGCGCGTAGCCGGAGGAGCTCTTGCGCGTTTTGGGGAACTGATCGGTTATCAGTCGTCGGTCGTCAGCCGTCAGCGCAAACTTTTCCCCATTCCCCATTCCCCGCCTTATCGTTCTCACCGTGCCGTCAGCCTCGACAACCTCCATACCCTCGACCCACCTCGACATACTGCCGTACCTCACCGTCCGCGGGCCAGCAGCGTTCGTGGCTACCATCCCACCGCTCGTCGCAAAAGCGCCGGACGAGGGGTCGGGAGGGAGTCGTAGGCCGTAGGGTTTGGCAGCGTCGTTCACTTCGGCCCACGTGACGGACGCGCCGGCGCGGGCGCTGCGGTTGTGGGGATCGATGACCAAATCGGAGAAGCCGGTGCTCAGGTCGACGATGACGCCAGACCCGACGTTCCCGCCGGGCATCCCGCTGCCCGCGCCCCGGGGGATCAATGCCAGGTGCGACTCTCTCGCCTGACCCACGAGGGCAACGACGTCGTCCTGGTTCTCCGGAATCGCGACCGCGGCGGGCAGAATGCGATAGATGCCCGCACCCTCGGCGTATGCCGCGCGGACACGAGCGTCGGTGACTAACACGTTCCAAACTTGACACCGGGGGAGCGCAACGTGAAGCTTTCGTTCCCGATGGCTCCACAACAGACGGTTACGCCTCCCGCCACCCCTGCGCTCCCAACGAGCGCGCCCGCCCCCCGTGCTCAGCTGATCCATATCGAAGTGGATCGGCGGCTGGGCCACGAGTGGGACGAATGGAATGGCCGGCCGTTGCCGAAGGGCGGCGATTTTTCCGCCCCGCCCCGGCTGTTCTTTGGCTTCGCGGCACTTACCGTCGCGACCGTCTCGGGCGTAGTCGCCCTTCTTCTTTATCTGATCGGGCCACGGCTCGGCAGGCTCTGGGGACCTTTGCCCCAGGCGCTGTGGATCGCCCTGGCCGCCTTCGCCGCGCTCCAGTGGCTGTACCTCGGCGTGCTCGCGGCGGCTTTCTATAGCAGACGAAATCTGTTGCCCGAGCGTTTGCTGGAGCGTGGTCCCTATTTGCAGCTCATGAACTACACGTCCCTGATCGCGCGAGCGTTTGGCAAGCGTGACTGGGTCGAACATGCGGCGATCGACGTCTACAACACGCTCGCGGAGCGACGGGGCCGCAGGGTCGGGAAGGGCGAGCTGCTGGTGCTGATCCCCCGGTGTCTCTCGAAACAAGCGCTCGACGGCGTGCTCGAGATCGCGGGGCGATACGAGGTTCCGGTGTTCGTCGCGACCCGCGGCCAGCTCGCGCGCCGCGTCATCCGGGAGCGTCGTCCGCGGGCCGTGGTCGCGGTGGCGTGCGAACGCGACATGATGACCGGCTTGCGCGACGTTGCGGGGAAGCTGCCCGTCCTCGGTCTCACGATGCAGCTCCCCAACGGGCCGTGCCGTGATGCGACTATCGATCTCGGACAGATGGAGCGATGGGTGCAGGGACTCGTCGCCGCAGCGCCAGCCCAAGGACACACCAAGCAGTAAAGGCGACCCATTCAACCGCAGTCAAGCTTCCCGGTATAGCAGGCACCACTTTCATTAATACGATCGCGACACTGACCACCACGCCTATCATCGCGATGGCGACGCCGTCCCGCGTGCTGTGGCGGCGCGCCAGCGCGACGAACGCCAGGCACGCCGCGCACCAGCCGATAGCTCCGACGGCCGCACCGACTTCGCTGATCGGCACGAGCACAGCGTCGCCGAGGAATGCGGCGGCAGCAGTGGGAATCGCCACGAACGCGATGGCCAGAACGGGCGTGCCGAATCGAGCATGGACCGCCCCGAGCGCGGGATGGACCAGCCCACGCCGCCCGAGTGCGTAGACCAACCGCGTGGCCGCGACAAAATTGCCGTTGAAGACCTTGAAGAGTGACAGTACGGCAGCGGCGAGAATCAGTCGCGCGATCCACGGCGTGCCGAACGCGCGCGCGAATGCCGCGTCGGTCCCGAGATGTTGACTGGCGATGTCGGTCCACGGATACACCCACGCGACCACGCCGACGATCAGGACGTAGAACAAGCCCGCCGCCAGGAGCGCGACGGTGATCATCCGAGGGAGCGTGCTCGGCCGGAGGTGCGGGAGCGCTTCCTCCGACGCCTTGGGAATCGACTCGAAGCCGGTCATGAAGTAGGGCACGATCTGCATGACCAGTAGGACGGAGATGAACGGTCCGACTGGAGCGAACAGCGGCTCGACATTCGCTGGACTCCCATGCCCGATGCCCAGCGCCACGAACAACGCGAAGCACACGAGCAGGCCGATTGTCGTGATGTCCTGAAAGCGTCCGCTGAGCCTGATGCCACGGTAGTTCACCAGGCCGATGGCGGTGGTCAGGCCGAGACCGGCAAGCAGTCGCGGCAGCGTGATGGCCTTTCCCGCGACGGTGTACAACACGACGGCGTTCATCCCGGGAAACAGGCGTGCCAGCAGGTTGCCAATCGCCACTGCTTCCCATGGACAGACGATTGCGTACGCGAGGACCATCATCCAGCCGGCGGAGAAACTCACCGCGGACGGAAAGACACGCTCGGTGTAGGCGATTTCGGCGCCGGCGTCGGGAATGAGTCGCACCAGGCGACCGTAGGTGTGGGCGATCGGGAGGAACAGCAAGGCGCCCGCCAGAAAGCCGAGCATCGCGCCCCCTGGCCCGCCGCGACGCAGCCAGTCGTCCATGACGACCAGCCAACCGGCCCCTACAATGCTGCCGAAACCGAATGTGAAGTACTCGAGGGCGCCGAGGCTCTGCCGGAGGCTAGTAGGTCGTGACTCCAAGCTTGTCCTTTAGCGCGGCGAGAAGCTGCTCGGCACGCAGCTGACCAGCCGAGCCCGGGGGCGCGGTACGCTCGAGATCCCGTCGCGGGCGCGACGGATCTTCGCTGGGCCGGTACACCGCTTCGATCGTGACGCGCGACTTGCCGGGCACGTCAGGATCGGCCCAGAGGCGTAAATGATGCGTGCCCGCGAACTCTCTGGTCTCGAGAAACGCGTCTTGCAGATTCAGGAAGCGCACGGGAACCGTATCGGCGCGGAGTAACGAATCTGCCACGGCAATCAGGCGTGCGGGCGGTGCGTTGATCACTGCGTGCAGCGCCTCAGGCATCGGAGCAAACGCAGGACGGGTCGTGGTCGGCGTGCAGGCACCGAGCAGTAGGGCGAACGCCCACGCACCACGCACTACGCACGCCGCACGCATTAGTGCGAGTGCGGCGGCGTGCCTGGCGCGTGTGAGTGCGGTGCCGTGGCCTTGGTCGTATCCGTTTTCGTGGTATCGGCCGCGCCACGCTCGTGCTCTTCACCGGGCTGGTGCTCGTGCCCTTCCTCCCGGTTTTCGAGCTCGACCTGCAGCCTCCGGGACGGAATCCCGGCCGCGTGCTGGAACATGAGCCTGCCTCCGAGCACGCCGGTCCAGACCAATCCCAGAAGTCCCACGAGGCTCAGCACGCGCGTCAACGCGAGCTCCTGCGCCGGCATTTGGAAACGGCGGAACAGACGCCAGACGAGCACGACGGTGAACAGAGCCATCGTCAACAGCGCCATGTTCTCGTGCTTCTCCATGAGCTCGTGAATCGCTTCACCGTGGTCGATGCTGCTCGACGCGAGCTTACCCGCGATGACTGCCGCCCATCCGCCGATCACGCCGGCCCACAACGTCCAGATGCCCGCCCACATGAGCGATTCCCGCTTCGTCGCGGCCGCGGCGATATCGAACAGCACCGCCACGAGGAGCAGGGCCGAGGGGAGATCGTTCAGGAGCGCGTGCCAGCGTGCAGCGTCGTAGCCGAACATTAGAGCCCCAGGTTGCTGACGGTGGGAGGATTGGACGAGTAGTCGTAGAAGCCCTTCCCCGATTTCCTGCCATGCATGCCCGCGAGCACCATGCGCTTGAGCAACGGCGGCGGCGCGTACCGGCCCTCGCGGTACTCCTTGAACATGATCTCGGCGATGTGGTGCGTCGTGTCGAGGCCGACGAGATCGAGCAGCGTGAGCGGACCCATCGGATAGCCGCAGCCGAGCTGCATCGCCTTATCGATGTCGGGCACGCTCCCCACGCCGCGCTCCACGGCCCGGATCGCATCCAGCAGATAGGGCACGAGCAGCAGGTTTACGATGAAGCCGGAGTTGTCCTTCGCGGCGACGGGCTCTTTGCGAAGCGAGGCGGCGAACGCGAAGACGCGTTTGAACGTCTGCTCCGACGTCGTCACCGTGCGCACGACCTCCACCAGCGCCATCAGTGGCACGGGGTTGAAGAAGTGCAGGCCGACGAACCGGTCCGCGCGCTTGGTGGCCGCCGCCATCTCGGCGATCGTGAGGCTCGAGGTGTTCGAGGCGAAGATGGTGCCGGGACCGCACAGCCCGTCCAGCTCCTTGAACAGCGCGTTCTTCAGCGCCAGGTCCTCGGTGATCGCTTCGATCACGATATCCGACGGCTTCAGGTCAGCGACAGTCGTCGTGAAGGTCAGGCGTTTGAGCGTCGCATCCCGATCCGCGGCCTGGAGCTTGCCTTTTTCCACGAATTTCGCGAGCGATTTCTCGATGCCGGCACGGCCGCGATCGAGCACCTCCTTGGACACGTCACGGACGATCGTGTCGTAGCCGACGCTCGCGGCGACCTGGGCGATCCCGCTGCCCATCAAGCCGCAGCCGAGCACTCCGACGCGCTGGATGTCCGCCAATTCCTCAGCTCCTGGTTTTGGGCTTCGGGGGTGTCTCAAACGCTTTGCGCACTTGTTCGGCGATCTTGACGAAGGTCTGGGTGCCGGGCAACACGCCCGGGCTGGAGGACCGGACTTCCCCGCGCTCGAGCCGATCGAGGATCTGCTCCAGCGCCACCTGCATGCGCTCGTTGGCGCCCCGGTACGTGCGGGCGACCGCGGCCCCTCCGAGCGTCAGGCCGACGCCCGGCAGTAGCTGGGCGAGCGCGAGCGGCGGAACGATGAGGGCGGCTGCGGCCGTCATGCCCCAGCCCAGTACCAAGAGGACGGAGGCCCCAGAAATCCGCTTCGTGCGCTCCGGCCGGATGTCCGCCTCGAGCCGGATGAGACAGAATCCCGGCTCGAGCTGCACGACCTGCCCGGTGATCTCCGCGGCGCGTGCCAGCGAGTAGCGACGCTTTCCCGCCAACGCGCGCTGAATCGACGCGAATGCGCCCGCCTTGGGCTCAAAGGACGTCCGGTCGGCGAAACGCCGTTTGGGCTGGAGCAGCTCTTCGTCGGTCATCCACCGGCTCAATTCGCGCTCGACCGCGGCGCGATCGCCGGGGACGACACGGTGCGCCACGATCGACCGCGGACCCGTCAGCCACGCCCAGGTCCCCGTCGCGACGTCGGGGGCGATGCGCGTTTGCTCTTCGAGCATCGCTTGACGCAGGTAGCGGTCGGGGATGCCGACGTCCTTCCCGAGCGCCAGGACCTCGTTGTTCGTGAGACCGTCGCCGACGTCGTGTTCTCCAGCCTGGAGCTCGGCGGCGCGCTTGATGATACGCTCCAGCGCCTCACGGCTGACGAGATCCTTCCCCATCAGACCTTGGCCTTCCCCTTGCTCCGGACCGCGGGCAAACGTTCCCCTGCGGTGCGCTCGGGGAGTGCCCGGCTGCCCGAATCACCGGCCTGCTCCGGCGCGAGCCGCTCCATGAAGCCCCTGAAGAGGTCGATCGGAATCGGAAAGATCGTGGTGGAGTTGTTCTCCGAAGCGATCTCGTTGACTGTCTGCAGATAGCGGAGTTGAATCGCGGCCGGCTCTTTGCCGATGATGTGCGCCGCTTGCGCCAGCTTCTCCGCTGCCTGCAGCTCGCCCTCGGCGTTGATGACTTTGGCCCGACGCTCGCGCTCCGCCTCGGCCTGACGAGCCATCGCCCGCTTCATCTCCGGCGGCAGGTCGACGTCTTTTACCTCGACGGCCGACACCTCGATGCCCCAGTCTTCCGTGCGCGTGTCGATCGTCTGACGCAGGATCGCATTGATCTTGTCACGGTTCGCCAGCAGCTCGTCCATTTCCGTCTCACCCAGCACCGATCGCAGCGTCGTCTGGGCGAGCTGGCTCGTGGCGTAGAGGTAATTCTCCACTGCTACGACCGCCTTGTCCGGAGTCTTCACGCGCATGTACAGGACGGCATTGACCTTGATGGAGATGTTGTCGCGGGTGATCACGTCCTGGGGCGGGACGTCGATCGCCATCACGCGCAGCGACACCTTCTGCATCCGTGCCAGTACGGGAGGGAGAAAGATCAGCCCCGGTCCCTTGGTGGGCCGCAGCCGGCCGAGCAGGAAGTACACGCCGCGCTCGTATTCACGCAGTACGCGCAGGCCTGAAAAGAGATAGAGCGCGATCAAACCGATCGCCCCGACGAGTATGTCGCTCACAAAACTTCGACGATCACCGCCGCCCCCTGACCTCCCCCAATGCACGCCGAGCCGAGGCCAAACCGCTTCTTCTCGCGCCGCAGTGCGTGCAGCAGGTGAATCGTGATGCGCGTGCCGGTAGCCGCGAGCGGGTGCCCGATCGCAATCGCGCCGCCGCAGACATTGGTGCGCGTGCGGTCCAGGCCCAGCTCGCGCTCGACCGCGAGGTACTGCGGTGCGAATGCTTCGTTCACTTCGACGAGATCCATCTGCTCCAGTTTCATGTTCGCCTTCGCGAGCGCCTTGCGGGCCGCGGGCGCGGGCCCGATACCCATGTGCTTCGGTTCGACCCCGGCGACGGCCCATGCGACCAGGCGGCCAAGCGGCTTCAGTCCGTGCGCCTTGGCGTACTCCTCACTGGCGAGCACCGTCGCGGCGCCGCCGTCCGAAATGCCGGAGGCGTTTCCCGCCGTCACGAGTCCATCTTTCTTGAAATACGGCTTGAGCCCGCTGAGGATCTCGAGCGTGGTCTCGGGCCGCATGTGCTCATCGGCGCGAAACTCGACTTCCTTCCCCTTCACCTTGACCGTCACGGGGATGACTTCGTCCTGGAACGCGCAGGCGTCCCACGCCTGCTTGGCGCGCCGCTGCGAGGCGACCGCGACCTCATCGACTTCCTTGCGAGTGAGCTTGTACTTCTCGGCGAGGCTCTCGGCGGTCTCGGCCATGGAGAGGCCGCACTGCGGGTCCTTCAGCGACTCCCACAGCAGATCCTCGAGCGGCGCCGGTCCGAGGCGCAGTCCCCAGCGCGCGCCGCGCACGACGTGGGGCGCCTGGCTCATCGACTCGGCGCCGCCGGCGAGCACGGCATCCGCCTCGCCCAGCAGAATCAGTTGCGCGCCCTGCGTGATCGCTTCGAAGCCCGAACCGCAGAGGCGATTCACGGTGACCGCGGGCGCTTCGATCGGCAGACCGGCCTTGAGGCCGACGTGCCGGGCCATGTAGATGGCGTCGGCCGATGTCTGGAGCGCGTTTCCAAAAACAGTATGTCCGAAATCGCTCGCGGGAACGCCGGAGCGCTGGATGGCGTGGCGGGCCGCGGCCGCGCCTAAGTCGATGGCTGACAGGTCCTTCAAAGAGCCGCCGAACGCGCCGAACCCCGTCCGGACCCCGGACAGGAACACGACGTCTTTTGTGGCGCCCTGAGTCTTCATGCGTCCAGCTCCATCATGAGTGGGCGGAATATGGGTCTGCAGCGGAGGTGACGGTAGGTCATGACGCGAAAACATGAGCGGCGGACGGGCTTGTTCCCCATCCGCCGCTCATCACCTCCGGCGCCTGTCGATCAGTCGACACAATTACCGCACGAGGTCAACCCACCCGGCCTCATTGGCCACGATCGCAACACTGCCAGTCCGATCGAACGCGATGTGGCGGGGCAGGCCTCCGGTCTGGAGCGTCCCCACGCATGCGAGCGTGTGCGCGTCGACCATCGCAATCCGGCCGGCGGTGCGCAGGCTCGCATATACGACGCTCTGGTCGGGCGTCAGAGCCACTTCGTCCACGGGAGTATCGAACGTTCGTCTCACGATCTTTCCGGTGGGCAGGTGCACCAAATCGACCCATCCTTGCTCGTTGCCGCAGTAGAGGCGCAGGCCATCGGCCGAGAGCACCACGCCTAAGGGTTGCCCGCCCACTTCGTAGCGATGCATGACCGAGAGACTCCGCGCATCGAGCTCGAGGACGTGGCCGGCTTTCCACGTCGGGACATAAAGGCGGTTACCCGCGGGATGGATCGCCAACTCGGCGCACGCCTGCGGCAAGGCGGTGGATCGCACGATCCGCCCGCCGTTGTCGGTGAGCGCGCAGACGCACAGGCGATCGAGATTCGTCGTGACGTAGAGCGTCCGCGCGTCCGGCGACAGCGCCGCCCCGAGGGGATCGCCCTCCATTGCGATGGAACCGGTGCGACGCCGCCAGGCGAGGTCGACGACGGCGACGTCTTTCGTAAACTGGTTGGTCACCCACGCGCGCTCGCCCGAAGGCGCGACGATTACCCGGGTCGGGGCGATCCCGACGCGAATGACACCGGTGGACGCGAGCGGTTGCAGTTGCAGGCTCTCGAGCACCGCGGCATGGAGCCGGGTGAGCCACGCGGACCCATCCGGTGCGATGGAGACGTCGAATGGATAGCCGGTGATCCCCAGTCGCGAGGCGAGCACGCCGCGGGGCCGGCCAACCGGATCGGCCACTGGGCGAGGAGGCCCGCGGACGGAACGGATGCTGTAATCGGGTCTGAGGTCGCCGGCGCCGACGGCGAGCGCCGCGCCCGTTCCGCCGTGCCGCGTCGCGGCCTGCAAATAGGGTTGCAGCACGAGCTGTTGCATGCCGCTGTCTTTCCAGACCGTCTGAAAGCGCAGGATTGCGCCCGCGGTACCGCCGCGCCGTACGCGCGACCACGGTTGTCCCATCAATCGGCGCACGAGCCGGTAGCAGGTCGCCGGTTCGAGATGCGACTGGCGCGCCAGCGCGAGCAGCGATGCTCCGGTTTGCTCCCACTGCAGAACCCAGTAGAACAGCCGCGTCCACGCGGCGAGCTCTTCGAGCGGCGGCAGGCTCGCCCGGCGCAGCGTCCGGGCTACTTGATGGCGTGTACGGAGTCCGAGGAACGTGGCGACGTCGCCGGCCGGCGGCAGCAAGCCGTTCTTACATGTCAGGACATCGACGACCGCACGGGCTTCACCCGCGAGGGAGGGCAGCGCGACATTGAGGACCTTGGCCAGCGGCAGTGGCGGCATGCCCAGCTTCTCGTCCTTGGGAATTAATTCCTACCCAGACTCAAGCAATCAGTGCCAACCCTGTCAACTGGGATTCAAACTAGGTTCCCCAAGGCGGATACCACCCCCGCCGTAGTCGCGTCGCCTCCGAGATCCGGCGTACGGGCGGAGGTCGCCAGCAGGGTGCGGACTGCTTGCTTGAGATAGGCCGCGGCGGCGGCGTGGCCCAGGTGCTCGAACATCAAGCCGCCGGTCAACACCGCGGCAACAGGGTTAGCGACACCTTTGCCTACCAGTCCCGGCGCAGAGCCATGTACAGGCTCAAACAGCGCGTGCCGCTTGCCGGGGTGGAGGTTGGCGCTGGCGGCGACACCCAGTCCCCCGACGAGCCCCGCACCGAGGTCGGAGAGGATGTCCCCATACAGATTGTTGGTCACGATGACCTGAAAGCGCTTCGGCTCGCGCACCAGCTCGAGCGCCAGCGCGTCCACGTAGCGGTGCTCAGCGGTGATCCCGCTGTAGTCCTTGGCGATTGCCTTGAACCGATCCTGCCAGATCTGGTGCGTCGGGATGGCGTTCGACTTGTCGCTCATCGTGACGCGCGTCTTGCCGTGCTTCGTTGCCCAGTCGAAGGCCGCCCGAATGATCCGCTCGACACCTCTGCCGGTATTGACCTCCTCGGCGATATGCTCATCGCCGGACGAGCGGCCGCGGCCTAAATACTGGCCTTCTGTATTTTCCCGAAAGATCACGAAGTCGATGGGCGGCTGGGCCGATGGGCTGATGGGCGGCAATCGAAGGGGGGTGAGGTCGGGATGCAGGAGCTCAACCGGTCGGAAATTCACGTACAGGTCGAGTTTGAAGCGCAGCCCAAGGAGGATATCGCGCGCGTGCTCATTTCCGGGAACGCGGGGGTCGCCGAGTGCGCCAAGAAAGATGGCGTCGACGTCGTCGCGCAAATGCCGGAGTGCTGCGTCGGGCAGTGTCTCTCTGGTTTTGATGTAGTGATCGGCGGAATATGGAAGGCGTTCCCACGCGAGTGAGAACCCGTGCTTCGCCGCCACACGTTCGAGTATCGGGATGGCCGCTTCGATGACCTCGGGTCCAATGCCGTCCCCTGCGATCACCGCGACGGGATGTGTTTTCAACCGCCCATCCGCCCATCAGTCCATCGGCCCATCAGTCAAACCCCGTCGGGCGTCCGCATGCCAGGCAGTACGCCCACCCGACGTCGAGCGGGCTGCTACAACCGGGACACTTGAGATCCCCTTCCTGCGGCTGCCCACAATGCGGGCAGAACCGGATGTCGCGGTTCGTCGGCAAGACGCCGCCGCAGTACTCGCATTGCTGGTCGGACAGCATGTCGGGCGGCCGGGCAACACGAAATCTCGACGGACGGACGGGGACTGCGGGCGATTGCGTCGACGAGTGTGCAGCGGGAGGCACCGGGTTCTCTCCCGTCGTATCGAGGAGGCCATCGTCATCCGGATCCAGCGGAGGCGCGTACGCGCGGTCGGCCAGCAAGACGCGCTCTGCGGCGTGGCCGTTCACCATCACCTGGGCCTCCGGGAAGCTGCGGAAGTACGCGGGATCGGGATTGATCGTCGCGATCTCGCGCTGCATCGCTTCGCGCACGTTCTCCGGCTCGAGCTGCACGTAGTTGCGCTCTCCAGCAAGGAGTCTCAGCACCGCCATCTCGTAGTCCTGATGGGTCGCGACATTCAGCCGCGCCCGGTTGGAGCGATACGGGACGAGCCGTTCGTAGACATCGGCGGCGGGAAAGGGAACGGCGACGCGCGTTTCGCGGGCGAGCGCCGCGACGAGGAGGCCGAACAGACGGTCCAGCTCGTCCATCAGCTAGGAACCATTCCGCCACGCGTTCATCCACCGGTCGTACAGGACCGGCACGACGCCGCCTTGCTGCAGCACTTCGACCCCAGACGGATCCCGATACGCCTTGCGATAAAACACGTGAGTGACGCCGGAGTTGATGATCAACTTCGCGCACATGACGCACGGCGACGCGCTGACGAACACGACCTTGTCGCGCACGTTGCCCGGTGCCTTCACGAGCGCGTTCATCTCCGAATGAATGCAGCCGCAGTTGCCCGGCACCGCCGAGTCGCACTTGTTGGGGAGACCGCGCGCGTTGCCGTTGTATCCGATCGCGAGGACGTTCTCGAGCCGCTGGTCGGTGACGACCGTTCCCACCTGCAGGCGCACGCACGTCGAGCGCTTGGCCAGCTCCTCCGCCATGCGCATGTACACCTCGTACAGCGGTATCCGATCGACGGGGACGGACGGATCGGCGGCCAGCAGGTGGTCCTTACTTGCTCCGCTCATGCAGCTCCTTGTCGGGATCGAAGTCCATGTATTTGCCGCGCGCCCGCTGCTGCGCGAGCCACGTATCGAAGCCGGACGGAACCAAGCCGTTGGACCGCTCTTGCTGGTCGGCGGAGCGGATCGCGAGGGCGTTCGCATACTCGTTCTTGACGTGCTCGTTGTGGCCGCGGACCCAGCGCCACTCCACCGTGTGCGCGGCATCGACCTGATCGAGCTTCTGCCACAACTCGGCGTTTTCGAGCGCGCCCGTTTTGCGCCGCCAGCCCCGAGTCTTCCAGTCCTTGCGCCACTCGCTCATCCCCTTCACCAAGTACTCGGAGTCGGAGACGAAATGGACCAGCGCGTGGCGCCATTGGCGGCGGATCCATTCCAGCGCGGCGATCGCGCCCGCCAGCGCCATTTTGTTGTTCGTCGTTTGCGGCGAGCATTCGTAGAAATCCCACCGCGCCACGCTGTCTCCCGCCGGCGCCTCGATCAACGCGGCGTTGCCTCCCCGGCTCGGCTTGGTGGAATCGTTGCCGAGGCAGCTTTCGTCCGCATGCACGAGCACGAACGGCGTGGTCACGGCTCGATGACTACCGGAATGTCGGTATGCAGCAAGATCTCCTCGGCGTGCGAGACCTTCACATCGCTGCGGCGTCCCGACCCGACATGGGCGCCCGCGAACAGGGCATCGCAATGGGTTTGCTCGATCACGCGCGCCACGGCCGCGCCGGGGGTGCCGGGCTCGAGGTGCGTGACGAACGCGACACCCTGCAGCGACAGCATCGCTTCGGCCTCGCCGATGACCATCGTGCCGATCGAGGGATCGATCGTCGCGTGAATCACGTGGACCGTGCTCTGCGTGACGCTCGCGAAGCGCGCGACGAGCGCCAGCGCGCGTTGCGACGTCTCCCGGCCATCGTAGGCGATGGCGCAGGATTGCATGGGCGACGGCTTGCTGGCGCAGACGATGACCGACCGTTCCGCAATGCGAATCAACGACCTGACCGTCCTGCCGAGGACGTCGGCCGGCGATGACCGGCCGCGGCGACCCACCAACACCGTATCGACGTCGCGCGCGAGCGTCGCCAGCTCGGCATCGGGGTCGCCATGCTTGAGGATCGTCTCCACTTGTAGCCCGGCGTCCTTGACCCGCTCCTCCGCCCGCTGCAGCAGCGCGCCGGAGTCGGACGCGCGGTGGCCCAGGCCGTGCGACTCTTTCACATGCACGACCACCAGCTTGGCCTTGAACCGCAGGCCGAGATGGACCGCCTGCTCCAGTGCCTCGTCGGCACTGGGGCTGCCGTCCAGACCTACCAGCAGGCGTGTAAACACGATTGGTAGCGGCGCTCAGGGGAGCACCGCGAAGCTCTCCAGGTCGCGAAGCCGAAATGTGATCAGCTCGCCGGTCATCGGGAGCCGTCCCGCCAGCACATCATCCCGTCCACTCGTTTCCAGGCGCTCCGCCACCACGACATATTCGGTCCCGCGGCGCCGCAGCGCTACCCGCCGGCGCTCGCGCACGGCCCGCTCGAGCGCATCGAGCGCGTCGGGCGTCAGGGAGAGGTATTCGGGGACCGCCGGGGGGCGTCCGGGCATTTCACGTCACCGTGATCGCGCCAGCCACGCCGCGCGCGAGGCGGCCGATCTTGACGGCGGCGGGCGTCCCTTCCCGTTCCAATGCGGCCAGCAGCGCGCCGGCGCGATCGGGATCCACCGCGATCAACAGACCACCCGACGTCTGCGCGTCGAACAGCAGGACGCGAATCGGCTCAGGGACTCCGGCGGCGAACTGTACCTCGGGTGACAGCGCGTCGCGGTTGCGTTGGGTCCCGCCCGGAATCGCGCCGCGCTCGACGAGCTCGACGGCGTTGGGGAAGAGCGGAACAACAGCGGCGTCGATCTCCGCCGCCAGCCCGCTCGCGGCCAGCATGTTGTGCAAATGGCCCAGCAGTCCGAATCCGGTCACGTCAGTGGCGGCGTGTACGCCTCCTCCCGTCGCTCGCATCGCGCGAGCCGCGCCCGCGTTCAACGTTGCCATCGATTTCACGGCGCCGCTGATCTCTGGCGCAGTTGCAAGATCCCGTTTCAACGCGGTCGTGAGCACGCCGGTCCCGATCGGCTTCGTGAGCACGAGCGCGTCGCCGGCCCGCGCGCGCGCGAGTGTGACGATGCGGTGGGGATGCACCTCACCGATCGCGACCATGCCGTACTTGGGCTCGGGGTCGTCCACGGAATGGCCGCCGAGCACGAAGGCTCCCGCTTCTTTGGCGATATCGGCGCCGCCGCGCAGCACGTCGCCCAGCAGCTCGTAGGGGAGCTTGTCGCGCGGCCATCCGACCAGATTCAGCGCGAGCAGCGGTGTCCCGCCCATCGCATAGACGTCCGAGAACGCATTGGCGGCGGCGATTCTTCCAAAGTCGTACGCATCGTCCACGATCGGGGTGAAGAAATCCACGGTGGCGACGATGGCGCGATCCGGCGTCAACTGGTACACGGCGGCGTCGTCCCGCGTCGAAGCGTCGACCAGGATGCGTGGGTCCGTGATAGTCGGCACGTGGCGCAAGACCTGCGCCAACTCGGCGGGGCCGAGCTTGCAGGCTCAGCCGGCGCCGTGCGAAAGCGCAGTCAGTCGGATCGTTGTCATGTGTCCTGCGAAGATAGCTACGAAAGACGCCAGGCGAGCAGGGCGCCCGCGCCGACATACCGCGCGACATCGCAGACGGCCTCGGCGAACCGCACGCGCTTGGCGACGACAAACGGCGCAGCCGGAAACCATTTCGCTGAGGAAACCAGGACTCCGAACAGCAGGAACAGCACCCACCACTCGCCGCTCCCCAGTGAATCGAACCAGAGCGACGCGATCAGCGTCACGATCGCCGCTTCCACCAGGCGCCGCATCACGTATTGCGAGATGTGCCCAATGTAGCCGACGGCGTCCTGCGAGCTCGCGAGCCTGACCATGATAGAGACCGTGGCGAAGGTCGCAATCTCGAACCAGACTGCGACCACAATCCACGCGAAGACGAGCCTGTCGAGTGGCACCTCAGTTGCGGCGGTATCCGGGACCCCGAAGCCCCCGGCCCGGGCGCGCCTTCGTAATCTGCCCCTTCCTCAAAACCATCTGCCCATTCACAAAAACGTACTCGATGCCGACCGAAGTCTGGTGCGGCTGCTCGAACGTCGCGCGATCGATCACCGTCTCCGGATTGAACACGGTGATGTCGGCGTAGAATCCCGGTTTCAGGAGGCCGCGATCGGACAGCTTGACGCGTTGTGCCGCCAGGGACGTCATCTTGCGCACCGCGAACTCCAGCGGGAACAGCTTCAGATCGCGTGAATAGTGGCCGAGGATGCGCGGAAAGCTGCCGTAGGCGCGGGGGTGTGCGGACTGGGTGCTGAGCGGACCGTCGGGCGCCACGCCGCCGAAATCGGTGTTCACCGCCATCCACCATTGCTTCATCCCGGCCTGCACGTCGGGCTCTTGCATGATGGCGTACACGGCGTCGGTGCGATGACCGTGTTCGGCGAGGACGATATCAAAGACCGTCTCGACGGGATCCCGGTGTCGCATCGCCGCGATCTCGGCAACCGTCTTGCCCTGCATGTAGCGCAGCGAATCCTGGAACGTGCCGGTGATGAGCACGCCGCCGCCGCCGCCGGCAGCGGAGAAAAAGCTTTCCCCACGCGGATTGACGATCTCCGCGTGCAGCCGCGCGCGCGTCGCCGGGTCGCGCAGCCGGATCAGCAGCGAGTCCCAGCCGCCGCTCTCGGCCCACGTCGGGATCGAAGCGTCCAACGAAGTGGCGGCGCGAATATAGGGATACTGATCCGCCGTCACGTCGAGGCCCGCCGCGCGCGCGGAATCGATCTTCGCGAGGACGCGCGGCATCTGTCCCCAGCTCCTGCGGCCCGAGAGCTTGAGATGCGACACCTCGGCGGGAATGTCCGCTTCCTTCGCGATCCGGAACACTTCATTCAGCGCATCGTCGATGTGCTCGCCTTCATCGCGCATGTGCGAGGCGTAGATCCCGCCGTGCCGCCGCGCCGCGCGGGCGAGCGCGATGAGCTCGTCGGTCTTGGAGTAGCTCGCCGGCGCGTACTCGAGCGCCGTCCAGACGCCCAGCGCGCCCTGCTCCATGAGGGTATCGACGATCGCCGTCATCCGGGCGAGCTCCGCGGCGGTCGGCGCACGATTCTCTTTGCCCACCACCACGAGCCGCACCTGCGTCGCGCCCACGAACATGGCGATGTTGAGGGCCGATCCCTGCCGCTCGAGCTGCGCGAAGTAGCCGTTCAGGTCGCGCCAGTCCTCGCGATAGTGCCACTTCTTCATCGCATCCGAGTCGTCGGCCACCAGCCGGTCGGTGAGCGGCGCGACCGACCCGCCTTCACCCGTCACTTCCGTCGTAATGCCCTGTGTGACCTTCGAGAGCACGCGGTTGTCGATCAGCACGTTGATCTCCGACTGGCCCATCATGTCGATGAACCCCGGTGCGACGACGAGACCCCTCGCATCGACGGTGTCCTTGGCCGTCGCATTCCCGAGGAATCCAACGGCGGCGATGCGGTCGCCCGTGATCGCGACGTCGCCGCGGTAGCGCGGGTTGCCGCTGCCGTCGATGATCCAGCCGTTCTTGAGGATCACGTCATAGGGCCCATCACTGCGAGCCGGCCCGCCCCTGCCGCATGCACTGATCAGTGAGACGAACAGCAGATAGCCGATAGCCGATAGCCGATAGCTCATTTCCATGTCGCTCTCAGGGAGTCGGGCCGGATTATCCGGCCGCGGATCATGACCAGCGCGATGTTGCGCGTGGCCGCGATGTTGCGGGCAGGGTCGCCGTTGAGCACGACCAGGTCGGCGACTTTGCCGGCTGCGAGGAGGCCGAGGGAATCCGCATGCAACAGTTGCGCGCCGCGGCGCGTGGCGGCGGTGATCGCTTCGAGCGGCGTCAGACCGGCGGCGACGAGCAGGGTCATCTCTTCGTGCAGCGAGTATCCCGGAATGAGCAGCTGATTCGCGGCGTCCGAGCCGGCGGCAATCGCGCCGCCGGCGCGTTTGTACTCGCGTACAAACTGATCCTGCTGCCGGCGGGAGCGCCGAAATGCCGCGAAATCGCCCGCGCCCCAGCCGGTACGGCGCAGCAGGCCTGGGGCGCTACGGACGCTCTGCGCGTTTTCGGGCACGTCCTCCATCCCAGGGCGCATGAGCAGAATCGGGTTGTCGAGCCGCGAGAGCATGTCGTGGACGACCAGCGTGGGCACGATCGCCACCTTGGTCTGCGCGAGGTCGCGCGCCGTGCGCGCGATCGTGCTGGAATCGAGGCGGGTCCAGCCCTTTTCTTCGGCCGTCCAGCCGGTGAGGAACGTGTTGTGCGCGGTGGCGTAGCTCGGATCGCCGGTCGCGGCCTGCACAACGCCGGCCATGTGCTCGATCGAGACGACGCCGGCGCGCGCCGCCGTCAGTGCATCGGTCTTGCCGAGATGCGCCGCCACGGAGAGCCGCAGTTTCTCCGCTTCGTCGATGAG
>Ga0307290_10000085_pt1 | contig 34217 bp, 32 predicted proteins | sample ER_DNA_144_FD_194472 | JGI IMG/M metagenome (GOLD analysis project Ga0307290, IMG submission 194472) | Bulk soil microbial communities from the East River watershed near Crested Butte, Colorado, United States - ER_DNA_144 | ecosystem: Environmental > Terrestrial > Soil > Floodplain | place... | reverse complement strand
AAGACTTGGCCGTCGGAGATCGCGTCAAAACAGGCTCAGGGAAGGTCGGAGTGGTCAAAGAGATTCGCTCCGATGGCCGCGTCGTGGTCGAGGTCGGCGCGGTTCGCTTAGTGATTGCGCCGGATTTGCTCGAACGTGTCGATCAAGCCGCCCAACCGCCCAACCGCCGAACCGCCCAGTGATTCCAGACGAGATCATTGAGCAGGTGCGCGAGGCGGCCGACCTCGTGGGCATCATCGGGGAAACCGTCGAGCTGAAGCGCACCGGCGCCGATTACCGCGGCCGCTGCCCCTTTCACGGCGGCACGCATCGCAACTTTTCCGTCATTCCCAAGAAGGGGATGTTCTACTGCTTCGTCTGCCATGAAGCCGGCGATGTCTACACGTTTTTCATGAAGAAACTGGGGATGGATTATCCGACGGCGGTGCGCGAGGTGGCGCGGCGCGTCGGGATCACGATCCCCGAGCGGTCCGGCCCGACCGGCCCGGATCCGCGCGAGCCGCTGTACTCCGCCGTCGCCACCGCTGCCGACTGGTTCGCGCGGCAGCTGCGCGAGAGTCCCGAGGCCGAGATCGCGCGCAAATACCTCGAGTCGCGCCACGTGACGATGGAGCAGGCGCAGGTTGGGGGCTTGGGATTCGGGCCCAGGGGCACGGCGTTTCTCGACGCAATGAAAGGATTGGGGCTGCGGGAAGAAGTGTTGCTCGAGGCTGGGCTGGTGGTGAAACGTGACGTGGAGTCCCCCTCGCCCGAAGGGAGAGGGGGTCAGGGGGTGAGGCCGCGTTTCAGAGGCCGGCTGCTTTTTCCAATTCATGACCTGCGTTCGAGAGTGGTAGCGTTTAGTGGAAGGATTTTGGGTGAAGGTGAGCCGAAGTACTTGAACTCTCCCGAGAGTCCCGTTTTTCACAAGGGACAGCTGCTCTACAACCTCCACCTCGCCAAGCATGGGATGCGCAAAGCGGAGCGCGCGATTCTGGTCGAGGGGCAGTTCGACGTCCTGCGCGTCACGCTCGCCGGGCTGGAAGAGGTCGTCGCGCCATTGGGCACGGGCCTGACGGATGACCAGGCGGCGCTGCTGCGGCGCCACACGTCGCATGTGATTCTGCTGTATGACTCGGACGACCCTGGACTCCGCGCCACATTCCGCGCCGGCGATGTGCTGTTGCGCCACAAGCTGCGCGTCAGCGTCGCGTCTCTGCCGGAAGGCGAGGACCCCGACACGCTGGTGCAGAACAAAGGCGTGGCCGCGCTCGAGCAGGCGCTCAAGGACTCGGTTGATGTCCTCGAGCGGAAGATTCAGATCCTCGAACGCAAGGGATTCTTCGGGACCCTGCCTGGACGAAGGAGAGCGTTAGACAGGTTGTTGCCGACGATCAGAGCGGCTGCGGACCCGATCAGTCGGGATCTGTACATTTCGAGAGTTGCAGAGGTAGCAGGCGTGCGAAAGGACGTTTTGGAAAGGGAAGTAGATCCCAAGGAAACACCTACCGCCTCCTACCGCCCCCTACCGCCCGTTACCGCCGCGTTGCCTTCCAATGCGGAAAAATCTCTCCTCCTGCTGATGATGTCAGGCGACCCGTGGAAATCGCGAGTCATCGAAGCGGTCGATAGTGAGGAAATCGAGTTCGCCGTCTATCGGATCCTGTTCGAGGCGTTAGCCGATGACGCACCCGACCGGCTCGATGAAACGGCTGCCCGGGCATTCGAGTCATTGCAAGCAGAAGGACTGGGGAGTGATCAACCGGATGCGCTATTCGAGCGCGCCGTCAACCAGCTCGAAGCCCGGCGTCTGGACCGGGAAATCGAGCGTATCAATCGCGCGCTACCGTTCGCGAGCGATGCTGAGAAAGCGAATCTGGCTCATGAGAAAGTCCGCCTCGCCGCCGAGCGCAATGCCAAGCGACCCACCTATGGAATCATTCAGTCCGCAAGGAGGAAGGGTGCACCCGGATCTTGAGGCGTTGTTGGCTCTGCAAGATAAGGACGTCGCGGTGGCCAGCTGCGACGCCCGGCTGAAAGCGCTGGACCCCGAAGTCCGTCAGCTGGACGATCAGATCGCGGCGGCCGAGCGCGTCGTGGAGCAGGCGCGCGCGGGAATCCGGGCAGCGGTCGACCGGCGCGACGGCCTCGAAGGCAAGATCCAGAACTATCGCACGATGCAGGAGCAACGCCGCCAGAAGCTCGAGTGGGTGCGCGGTGCGAAGGAAGCGTCCACGCTGATGGCCGAGCTCGATCTCGCCCGCACGGTGCTCGCGAAAGAAGAAGCGGAGTTCATGCGCTCGGGCGACGCAGTCGGCGAAGCGGAGCGCAAGACGGCCGAAGCCGAGAACGCGCTGCAGAATATCCGCGACGCGCAGGCGGCGTCGCGGGAGGGGCTGGTGGGCCGGCGCCAGGAGATTGCAGCCGAGCGCGAGAGCGCGGTGGTCGAACGCGATCGGACGAGCAAGACGGTGAATCCGGCGCTGCTCGCGCGCTACGACAAGATTCGCCGCGGCAAGGCGCCGCTCGCGATCTATCCGCTGCACGGCAGCTCGTGTGGCAACTGCTTCACGGCGGTCCCGACGCAGCGCAAAGCATTGATCCAGCGCGGCGCCACGATCGAAGGTTGCGAAGCCTGCGGCGTATTATTGTACGCCAAGGAATGAACCCCTCCCCACCACGCTGGATTGTGACGGCGCAGGCCGACCCGGACGCGACGCGCGTGCTGGCGTCGGAGCTGCGCATTCCGGATGCGCTCGCGGCCATTCTGGTGCAGCGCGGCCTCGGGTCCGCGGAGGTCGCCAAAGCCTTCCTGCGCCCCGATCTCGAGCGGCTATCCGATCCGCACCGCTGGGCCGACATGGATGTCGCGCTCGAGCAGCTGGCCCGCACGGTCCGCGAGAAACGGCCGATCCTGGTGCACGGCGATTACGACGTGGACGGCCAGTGCGCCTCGGCCATGCTCACGCGCATTCTGCGCAGCGCCGGCGCGACGGTGCATCCCTTCGTGCCGCACCGCATCCGCGACGGCTACGACTTCGGGCCGGCAGGGTTGGCGGAAGCGCAGCGCGTTGGCGCAGGGCTGATCGTCACGTGCGACTGCGGGATCACTGCGGTCGAAGCCGTGCGGGCCGCCCGAGCCGCGGGGATCGATGTGATCGTTACCGATCATCACTTGCCGGGTGACGAGCTGCCTCCCGCGAACGCTGTGATCGACCCGCGCCGCCCCGACTGCAAGTCGGAGGACAAGAACCTCTGCGGCACGGGCGTCGCCTTCAAGCTCGCGCAGGCGCTCGTCGAAGTGCTCGGGCTCTCGCCCAACCTGCCGCTGCACTTTCTCGATTACGTGGCGCTTGCCACAATCGCGGACGTTGTCCCTCTCGTGGGCGAGAACCGCATCCTGGTCCGCTACGGGCTCAAGAAACTCGCGGACTCGCGCTGGGTCGGTCTGCGTGCCTTGATCGAGACGGCCGGACTCGGCGGCAAACCGCTCCGTGGAGCGCACGTGGGCTTTATTCTTGCCCCCCGACTCAATGCGGCCGGGCGCATCGGCGACGCGAAGGACGGCCTGCGCCTGCTCCTCACCGAGGATCCGCAGGAAGCGGCGAAGCTCGCGCGCGAGCTCGAGACCATCAATGCGCGCCGCCAGGAGATGGACCAGCTGATTCTCGACGAAGCGATCGAGCTCGTGGACAAGACGCTGAATCCCGCCGACGCCGCCATCGTGCTCGGCAACGCGACGTGGCATCCGGGCGTCATCGGCATCGTCGCCTCGCGGCTCGTGGAGCGCTACGGCCGGCCCACCTTCCTCGTCGGTTGGGATGAAGCGGGCGAAGTCGGCCGCGGCTCGGGTCGCAGCATTGCCGGCTTTGATTTGCATGGGGCGTTGCAGCGCGTGGGCATGCACCTTGAGAAGTACGGCGGCCACACGATGGCGGCCGGCTTCACGATTCGGCGCGACCGGTTCGACGACTTCCGCGTTGCGTTCCTCGCCGTGGCGGGCGAGCTTCTCACGCCCGAGGACCTGGCGCCGAGCCAGCGCGTCGATCTCGAGCTGCCGCTCGCCGAGGTGAACACGGATTTGGAGCGGCTGATTCGGCACCTCGAGCCGTGCGGGGCAGGCAATCCCGCGCCGGTGTTCGGCGTGCGGAACGCGCGGGCGGTCGGCGCGCGGCGGGTCGGGACGAATCACCTGCGCTTCACGCTCGACGACGGCTCGGGCTTGCTGCCGGCGATCGGTTTTCGCTGGGCCGACGCGGTGCCGCAAGACTGGCTCACCAACCCACTCGACGTCGCCTTTCGGCTGGAGCGGGACGACTGGCAGGGGAGGACGTCGATTCAGGCGAGAGTGGCGAGTCTTGCTCCGCATCATCGCGGGTGAGTTCAAAGGGCGGCGCATCAAGACGCCGACGACTAGCAAGGTGAGACCCACATCGGATCGGGTACGCGAAGCCTGGTTCAGCATCCTGCAGCAGTCGATTCCCGATGCGCGCGTGCTGGATCTGTTCGCTGGGTCGGGTGCGCTGGGATTTGAAGCGCTGTCGCGAGACGCCGTATCAGTGGATTTCGTCGAGACTCACCGTCTATCACTCGCGGCCTTGAAGGCAAACATGGAGGCCCTTGGAGTGGAGAACCGCGTGAAGATCCATAAGTCAGATGCGCTGCGCTTCGCCGAACGCTTGCAGCCGGGGGCATACGACGTGGCATTCGCGGATCCACCATACGCGGGGGACGAGGCAGCGGAGCTCGCGCGCATATTCCGCGAGACGCCGTTCGCGCGCGTGTTCTCGATCGAGCATGCGTCGGATCGCAGTATTGACGGCGACGACACGCGGAAATACGGGGACACGGCGATCACGTTCGTGTACGCACCATGAAGCGCGTCGCCGTCTACCCCGGCTCCTTCGATCCCATCACCAAGGGCCACGAAGACCTGATTCACCGGTCGCTGGAGTTTGTCGATCAGCTGATCGTGGCGGTCGCGGTAAACGTCGCGAAGCAGCCGCTCTTTTCCCTCGAGGACCGCGTGGCGCTGATCAAGCAGGCGGTGCCGGACAAGCGCCTTGAGGTGCAATCCTTCGAAGGGTTGCTCGCCGAGTTCGCCCAAAAAGTCGGGGCGTCGGTGATCATTCGCGGGCTGCGGGCGGTATCGGATTTTGAGTATGAATTCCAGATGGCGCTGATGAACCGCAACCTGGCACCCAAGATCGAGACCGTGTTCCTCGTGCCGGCCTTCGACCTGACCTTCGTAAGCTCCAGCCTGGTGCGCGAGGTCGCGCGCTTCGGCGGCGACGTCTCACAGCTCGTCGATGCCACCGTGCAGAAGGCACTCAAGCGCAAGTTCGGGAAATGAGTTTCCTGGACCGCGTCTACGAGCGGGCGCGGGAGACCAGGCCACGCATCGTCTTCCCCGAGGGTGATGATCCGCGCGTGCAGGAGGCGGCAAAGCGCGTCGAGCGGGAAGGAATGGGTGTCGTGGAAGTGCTGGGGCGTGCGCCCGATTCGCGCATGCCACTTCTCGCCCGGCACCTGCGTGCCCGCCGTCCCGACCACTTTCCCACCGACGCGTCCGCGGCGGAGGCGCTGGAGCACCCCCTCACGCGCGGAGCGTGCCTGGTCGGCATCGGCGCTGCCGACGTCATGGTGGGCGGCGCCGACTATCCCAGCGCCGACACCATCCGCGCCGCGCTGTGGGCGGTGGGCATGGCACCGAGCATCACGACGGTGTCCGGGGCCTTTTACATGATCAACGGAGAGCGGGTGCTCACCTTTGCCGACTGCGCCGTCGTCCCGGAGCCGACGCCCGTGCAGCTCGCCGACAGCGCCATCGCCTCCGCGCGCGATCGGCGCCGCATCGTGGGCGACGAGCCGGTCGTGGCTTTCCTTTCTTATAGCACCAAGGGAAGCGCTAGCGGGCCGCGGGTGGACCGGGTGCTGGCGGGCATGGCCAAGTTGCGAGAGCGAAAGCCCGAATTTGTTTTTGACGGCGAGCTGCAACTCGACGCGGCGCTCGTCCCGGACGTGGCGGCACGCAAGGCGCCGGGTTCACCCGCCGCCGGTCGCGCGAACGTGCTGATTTTCCCCGATCTCGACGCCGGAAACATCGGCTACAAGCTGGTGCAGCGGCTCGGCGGCTGGACCGCGCTCGGCCCGATCCTGCAAGGTCTCGCGCGCCCCATCTCGGACCTGTCGCGCGGCGCCACCGCCGATGATATTGTGGACACTGCGGCGATCGCCATTCTCCAAACCCGGAAGGGGTAATGGGATGCGTTTCACCCTGAAGAAAGACAAGAGCGGCGTCGTGATCGTGGGGGTGGAAGGCCAGCTCATCGTCGGCAACCGCCAGGAGCTGAAGCAAAAGGTCCTCGACGCGCTCGAGGAAGGCTCCCGCAAGTTTGTAATTGATTTTAGTAAGACTGGGTATATCGATTCGTCCGGGCTGGGCGTGCTGGTGTCGCTGTCGAAGAAAATTCGCGAGCAGGGCGGGGAGCTGCGGCTCGCCGGTCTCAACGCGGATCTCCAGACGCTGTTCGAGCTGACCAAGCTCGACACGCTGTTCGCGATCACTCGGACCGCCGAGGAGGCGCTCGCCGCGTTTTGAATCTACGCCTCGATGTGACCCCGAAGTCCATGAAGCTCGACGTCCCGAGCGATCTCGGGATGGTGGGCGACGCCGTCGAGTTGGTCGCCACGCATCTTCCCCCCGGCACGCTGTCTCCGCGCCGTATCAGCTTCAATCTCCGCACCGCCCTCGCCGAAGCCCTCGGGAACGCGATTCGCTATGGCAACGGCGAGGATCCCGATCGCATCGTGCGGGTCTACGTGGAGCTGGGTCGCGACTTCGTCCGCATTCACGTGAACGACGACGGCCACGGCTTCGACTCCAGCCGGGTTCCCGATCCGACGCATCCCGACAATCTCGAGCGCGAGTACGGGCGCGGGTTGTTCGTCATGCGTCACCTCGTGGACGACGTGGCGTTCAACGAGAAAGGCAACGGCATCTGCCTGACGCTCCGAGCGGGGTGACACGGGTCGAGCGCCTGTTGCGGGTGCTCGGGGCGGTTTCTGGGACAACTCTACGTGTATGGCGTGCCAAGAGCCGTCCGGAGTCCTCCGACGGGCCCGCCATGTTCCAGCCGATTCCCACCACCCCCGATGCGTGGCTTGAAGTACGGGGGGCCGGGGGGGCCGGGGGGGCCGGGGGGGGCGGGGAGCGCGCCGCCGTCGAGCTCGCCGAGATCATCGGGGCGGTGATGGAGTCGGAAGAGGAAACGACGCAGGTCGCGGCCGAGCTGTCGGGACGGTACGAGGAAATCGACTTGATCTATACGATCAGCGAGATCCTCGGCCACACGATTCGGCTGGACGAAGCCGCGAATCGCATCCTGCGCGAGGTGTCGGCGGTGGTCCGCGCGCGCCGCGCGACGCTGCTGGTGCACGATGCCCGTGCCCACGTCCTGCGGCTCGTCGCCGCCCGCGGCGTGGAGCTGGGTGCGATGGAGCCGATCGAAGTCGATGACCCCAAGTCGATTGCGGCGCGCGTGTTTCGCGAGATGCGGATCATCAGCTACGACCCAACGGAGCCTCGCGCGCAGAAGCCGCCGAACCCGATCGAGCGCGCCTACCGCGGTCTGGCGTTTCTCTCCGTTCCCGTCGTCTACGCGTCACCGGGCCGCGTGCCCACACCGATCGGCGTGATCAATCTGACCGACAGGACGGGAGAAGACGCGTTCACCGCCGGCGACCGCAAGCTCGTCGCCGCGATCGCGAACCAGATCGGCGCGGCGATCGAGAACGCGCGTCTGGTCGAGCAGGACTTGAGCCAGCAGCGCGTCCGCCGCGAGCTCGAGCTGGCCCACGACCTGCAGCTCAAGCTGCTGCCGTCGCCCGCGGTCGTGGCGTCGAAGGGTGACGTCGCCGCCCGCTGCCGTCCGGCGGAGTCGGTGGGCGGGGACTTTTATAACCTCCTGAGTCTGCACGGCGAGCGCATTGGCATGATGATCGGTGACGTTTCGAGCCACGGGTTCGGCGCCGCGCTCATCATGGCGCTGGCGATGGCGGCCTCCGGTATCCACGCCGAGACCGCCGAGTCGCCCCTCGAGGCGCTGCGCCGCCTCGAGACGTCACTGGCCGAGGAGCTCGAAGAGACGGAGATGTTTCTGACGCTGTGTTATGCTGTAGCCGATCCGGCACAAGGGACGCTCACCTACGCGAACGCGGGGCATCCGCACGCGTTTCTCGTGTCGACTGACACGGGGGCGACTACGCGGCTCGACGCCACCCGCCCGCCGCTGGGCCTGGGTGGTGGCGGGGAGGAGCGTGTGCTGCCATTCCAGCGCGGCAAGGCGATTCTGTGTCTCTTCACCGACGGTCTGGCCGACGCGCCGGGGCCGAACGGCGAGCGGTTCGGCGAGCAGCGCGTCCTCAGCCACGTGGTGAATCTCCGGAGCCGGCCGGCCAGGCATATCTTGGAGGCCGTCTTCACCGACATCGCTGCGTTTACCGGCGGCGCGCCTGCCAACGACGACCGTACCCTCGTGTTGCTCAAAGTCTGAGACGACTCGGCCAGCATTTTCTCAACGATCCCGCGATTCTGCGGAGGATTGTGGATGCGCTGGATCCTGTGCCGGGAGAGGACGTGCTGGAAATTGGACCGGGGCAGGGGACTCTTACTCGAGAGTTGCTCGCTCGAGGCGTGCACGTGCTTGCGATCGAAAAGGATCGGGATCTGGCTGAACAACTGCGGGGTCTGGTGTCTGGTGCCGGGTGTCAGGTCGTCACGGGCGATGCGTTGGCGCTCGACTGGCACGAGTTGAACCGCAGACACCAGACACCTGACACCAGACCCCGCCTCAAGATTGTCGGCAACATCCCGTATTACATCACATCACCGTTGATCGATAAGGCCCTGACGCCGCCGCTTCCCGAGCGCATCGTCTTCCTCGTGCAGGACGAGGTCGCGGATCGCATGGCAGCGCCGCCAGGTGGGAAGACCTACGGGGCGCTCTCGGTGGGCGTGCAAGCGGTGGCGCGCGTCGAGAAGCTGTTTACCGTAGCGCCCGGCGCGTTCCGGCCGCCGCCCAAAGTGCGCAGTGCGCTGATACGGCTGACGCCGCTTGCCCAGCCGTTGGTGATGGACGTCGAGGTTGCCCCGCTACGCGCGTTCGTGACCGCGTGCTTCAGCAAGCGTCGCAAGCAGCTAAAAAACGCAGTGCCGGGGCTGAATGAGGCAGAGCTGAAGGAACTCGGTTTCGACCCCACCGTGCGACCGGAGCGGCTCGCCCCGGCAGCGTTTGTGCGGCTCTTTCGGCGCGCGCGCGCGACCCATGGGTGACTACAACATATCCATGATTGTTGATGTGTCCCCCGTAGCTTCGTATGCCATGACCCGCCGCCATTTGATTTGTGTCGCCACAAAGTTGCCCCGGTGCCGCCCCGGTTTGCCTCATCTGCCACACGCGTTACCTGTGGAAATGGCGCACGTCGCTCAGTGGTTTTTTGCAGCGTCGGACATCACCCGCTTGTACATCCTCGAGTTGCTGTCTCAGCGGGAACGCTGCGTGACGGAGTTGTATGAAATCCTCGGCGCTCCGCAATCGAGCGTCTCGTTCCATTTGAAAGTGCTTAAGGCCGCGGGCCTGGTTGGCGTGCACCGCTACGGTCGCCGGAAGTACTATGGCCTCGAAGACGACACCCTCAAGCACATGATCGCCTTTGCGCTGATCGTGAGTCCGAGAGGGCATGCTGGGACCTGCCCCCTGACGTGTTGCCAGTGACTCCCTTGCGCCGGAGTCGCCAATTGTGAAATAGTTCACAATGCGGAAGATCTCCGACAGCACCATACGGCGGCTGTCCGTCTACCTTCGGTTTCTCGAGCAGGCTAAAGCCCCCACAATCTCCTCCGGAGAGCTGGCCCGCCTCGGCGGCACCACGTCCGCACAGGTCCGCAAGGACCTCTCCTTTTTCGGCTCCTTCGGCAAGCGGGGCCTCGGCTACGCCGTCCCCGAATTGACCCGCCGCATCCGGGATATCCTCGGGCTGGAACGCGGGTACCGCGTGGTGCTGGTGGGCGCGGGGCGGATGGGCGGAGCGCTCGTCCAATATCACGGCTTTCGCCAGCGCGGCTTTCACATCACCGCGATCTACGACCAGGATGCACGCAAAATCGGGTCGCGGTGGAACGGCCTCGTCGTGCGCGACGTCAAACATCTCGAATCGGACCTCAAGAAGGATCCGAGCGACATCGCCATCGTCGCGACGCCCGCCGAGGCGGCGCAGCAGGTCGTCGACCGCTTGGTGCGGAGCGGCGTGAAGGCGATCCTCAACTTTGCGCCCGTCCCCTTGAACGTTCCTCCGGATGTGGAAGTAAAGACGGTCAACATGGCACTCGAATTGGAGACGCTGAGCTACTCTTTGGCTAACCGTTAGCTTTCTCTCCCATGCCCCGGGTCCATGTAACGTCTGAAGTAGGGTCGCTGCGGTCGGTCCTCGTCCACACACCTGGAAAAGAATTGGTCGCCGTCACCCCGGGGACGCGCGAAGATTATCTGTACGACGACATCATCGACCTCGAGATCGCGCAGCGCGAGCACCGCCGGTTGGTCGCGGTGCTGGAGCGCTTCGCCGAGGTCCATGAAGTGCGCGACACCCTGGTCGAGATTGCGGGACGGCCGGAGGTGCGAGAATTCCTCACTACGCGCGCGCTCGAGATCATCCCGTCCGACGCGCTCGCGAAACAGATGACCGCGCTGTCGTCCGAAGACTTCGTCGCGCTCATGGTCGAGGGTGCACTCGAGGACGGTGGCCCGATCTCGCGCGCGCTGAACGAAGTCGCGTACGCGCTCCCGCCCCTGCCCAACCTCTTTTTCACGCGCGACGTCGGCATCGTGATCGGCGAGCACGCGATCATCGGCTCGATGCGGCACGGCGTGCGCTGGACCGAAGAGCTGCTGATCAAGGCCCTCTTCCGCTACGACCAGAAGTTCGAGAATGCCGGCATCCTCTACGACGGCTCCGACGAGAAGCGGATCAACTACACCCTCGAGGGCGGGGACGTGCATCCGATCCGCCCCGACCTCCTCGTGCTCGGTTTCAGCGAGCGCTCCAGCCCGGCGGCGCTCGATCTGTTGTGCGACCTGGTCTTCACGAATTGCGGTGTGACGGACGTGATCATCGTCGTGCTGCCGGCCGAGCGGACCGCGATCCATCTGGATATGATCTTCACGCAGGTGGACCGGGATCTGTGCCTCGTTTACCCGCCGCACTTCGTCGGCCCGGAGCGGCTCGCGGTGCTGCACCGCCGCAAGCGCTCCAAGGGCGTGAAAGAGGTCCCGAATTTCTTTGCCGCGATGCAGGCGGTGGATCAGCCGCTCGAGCCGATCTTCTGCGGCGGGAGTCAGCGCACCGTCCAGGAGCGCGAGCAGTGGGCGTCAGCGTGCAACTCGTTCGCGGTGCGGCCCGGCGTCATCCTGAGCTACGACCGCAACGACGCCACACTCGCCGAGTTGACCAGCGCCGGCTTTCGTGTGATGACGGCCGACGAGACGTTGAAGGATGGTGAGCGGGCGGTGATCATGATCGAAGGCGGCGAGCTGGTGCGTGGCGGTGGGGGACCGCGCTGCATGACCCTTCCCCTCAGACGAGACGATCTCTGACCGGACTCGCCGCGGTCCCATCCTCCTCGCTGACATCCCGAGCGCTGTCGTTCTTGCAGGGCGGGCCGGCGGCGAGCCTCGCGATCGTGCGCGACGTGCTCGGCATCGCGCAGGCGAACCGCCACACCGCCGACCGCATCGCCGCGACCTTGCTCGCGCCTGATCGACGCTTCAGCAGGACGCAGGATGGCCGTTGGACGTTGGCGGCGGCGCCCCCTGAAGCGAGCCCCACGCTCGAAGCGTGTCGCTGGGCGGTCGTGGACGTCGAAACCACGGGTGTCCGTGCCTTCCACGGCGACCGCATCATGGAAATCGCGGTCGTGATGCTCGATGGCACCGTCGCCTTCCACTCGCTCGTCAATCCGGGGATCCCGATTCCCGAGTTCGTCGCCGGGTTGACCGGGATCGATGCGAAGATGGTGCGCCACGCGCCGACGTTCGACGCCATCGTCGACCAGCTGCTGGCCGCGCTCGAAGGCTGTGTCTTCGTCGCCCACAACGCGCGCTTCGACTGGGCATTCGTGTCGACCGAGATCGAGCGGGCGACGGGATTGCTGTTACAGGGACCGCGGGTGTGTACGGTCCGGCTCGCGCGCAAGCTGCTCCCCGACCTGCCGCGCAGAAATCTCGATACGGTGAGCTATCACTTCGGCATTGAAATCGAAGGGCGGCACCGGGCTACGGGCGATGCGGTCGCGGCGGCGAAGTGTTTGGGGCGTTTGTTGCGAATGGCTCAAAACAACGGGACCGCGACACTTGCCGCTCTCAACAGCCTTTAAGGTCGGTCGCCTCACCTGCCACGCCCTCGAAGCCGGTCGTCAGCACTTAGACGGTGGAGCAATGTTCGGCGTCGTCCCCAAGGCGCTCTGGGCGCGCCGCGCTCCTCCGGATGATCGCAATCGCATCCCGCTGGCGTTGCGCTGCCTGCTCGTCGAACACGACGACGGCTTGGTGCTGATCGACACCGGGATCGGCAACAAGGAGAGCGGCAAGTTCATCGACATCTACGGCGTCGAGAACACCGGTCAGGATGGTCGCACGAAGCTGGAGGACGCCCTGCGCGAGCTGGGGCACGGGCCGGAGGACATCCGCTGGGTCATCAACACGCACCTCCACTTCGATCACGCGGGTGGGAACCTGTCGCGGGAGGGACTCGCATTCCCACGCGCGCGCTACGTCGTGCAGAAGGGCGAGCTCGACTTCGCGCGACACACGAACGAGCGCACCGCGGGCAGCTACCTGCCGCACAATTTCGAGGGCGTGCCGTTCCAGCTGATCGACGGCGAGACGGAGATCCTGCCGGGGATCCGCGGGCTGCCGACGCCAGGACATGTCCCCTATCACCAATCGATTCTGCTCGAGAGCGGCGGGGAAAAGGCCTGCTTTGTCGCGGATCTCGTGCCGACGTCAGCGCATTTGCCGCTGCCCTGGATCATGGGCTACGACCTGGAACCACTCGTCACGCTCGAGACTCGGCGGCGGCTGTACCAGCGGGCCGAGGCCGAGGAGTGGTTGCTCGTGTTCGAACACGATCCCCAGGTCGTGTCCGGTCGCTTAGCTCGCGAGCACATGGGTTTTGGACTTGTCCAACAGAAGGTGCTCGGCTAGCTTGGTGGCGACAACTTGGTAAGTGGGCTGCGGCCCCACCCGTGGGCCTCTCGTATGAGAGTGCTTCAGGGTTCTCGAGACCTCACCACTGGGTGAGGAATTGCGGATCTTGGGGTAATTCGGGGTCCGCTTTTTTGCGTCCTTACAGGAGATCGCACAGCTGCCACCACCTCCCGACAACAACAGCAAAGCACCCCGCACGCGCGTCAACCGGCAGATCCGGATCAGTCCGGTGCGTGTGATTGCGGACAACGGCGACCAGCTGGGCGTGCTGACGATCGACGAAGCGATCGCCGCCGCGAATGAACGGGGTTTGGATCTGGTGGAAGTCGCCCCGCTCGCCCGGCCCCCCGTCGTCAAGATCATGGACTATGGGAAGTACAAGTTCGAGCAGGCGAAGGCGGCGCGCGCCGCGAAGAAAAAGCAGCACGTGATTCACTTGAAAGAAGTGAAATACCGCCCCGGGATCGACGATCACGATTTCGACTTCAAGACGCGCCACGCGCGCGAGTTCCTGGCGGACGGCAACAAGGTGAAGGTGACGATGATGTATCGCGGCCGGCAGATGGCGCACATCGAGCTCGGCCGGGAAGTCTTGGATCGTGTCGCGCTGGAACTGAAGGATATCGGGAAGATCGAACAGGAACCAAAACTTGAAGGACGTAACATGTCCATGGTTCTGGCACCAAAATAACGCTGTTGGCTATTGGGCGAAAACCCGATAGCCGATAGCCCATAGCCGATAGCTAGGGGTTACAATGCCGAAGATGAAGAGCAAGCGTGCCCTGAGAAAACGGATCCGTCTGACCGGCACCGGGAAGCTGCGCCGTTACAGAGCGTACAGGCGCCACATCCTGACGTCCAAGCATCCCAAGCGGAAGCGCCACCTGCGGAAGGCCACGCTGGTATCGCACGCCGAGCGTCGCCTCAAGCGCCTGTTGCAGGCGTAAGGAGCACTCATGCCTCGCGTCAAAAGCAACGTTGCGCGCCTGAAGCGCAAGAACAAGGTGATGAAGCTCGCCAAGGGCTACTGGGGCGGGCGCAGCAAACTGTGGAAAGCGGCGAAGGAAGCGACGGAGCGGGCGGCCAAGTACGCGTACCGCGACCGCCGGAGCAAGAAGGTCGAGTTCCGCCGCCTCTGGATTACGCGCATCAACGCGGCGGCCCGGCTGCACGCGTTGTCATACAACAAGTTCATGAACGGGCTGCGCAAAGCCGGCGTCGAGGTGAACCGGAAAGTCCTCGCCGATCTCGCCGTACGCGATCCGGCCGCGTTTGAACAGTTGGCGGAGGTCGCGAAGAAATCCTTGCAGCCCTAGAAGCGCTGCGGGAGCGTCTCAAGGAGATCCCGCAGGCCGACGAACGACGCCTCCAGGAGCTCAAAACCGAGCTCCTGGGCCGCAGGTCTGGTGCCCTCACCGAAATCCTCAAAGGTGTCCCCGCGCTCGACCCCGAGAAACGACGGGAATTCGGCGGAGCAGCGAATGCCCTCAAACGAGAGCTTGAGCACGCGATCGCACAGCGTGAGCTCGAGCTCAAGCGCGGCGCCACATCGCTCGCCGCCGTCGATCTCACGATGCCCGGGCGGCGCCACTGGCGCGGCGGCGTCCACATCGTCACCCAGGTCGTGGACGAGATCTGCGACATCTTCAAAGAGCTGGGCTTCACGCGCGTCGTCGGCCCCGAAGCCGAGACCGAGCGCTATAACTTCTTTGCCCTCAATTTTCCGAAGGATCATCCGGCGCTCGACGCCCAGGACAGCTTCTATCTGGGCGGCGACGTCGTGCTGCGCACCCACACCTCGCCGGTGCAGATCCGCACCCTCGAGAACTATCCGCCGCCGATTCGGATCGTCGTCCCCGGACGTTGCTACCGCCGCGATCCGTTCGACGCGTCGCACTCGCCGGTGTTCGAGCAGATCGAAGGATTTGCCGTCGATGAAGGCATCACGTTCGTCGATTTCAAGGCGACCCTCGCGACGTTTGCGCGTCGGATCTTCTCGCCCACGACGAAGGTGCGCTTCCGGCCGTCCTACTTCCCGTTCACCGAGCCATCGGCCGAGATGGACGTGCAGTGTCAGATCTGCGGCGGCTCGGGCTGCGCCGCCTGCAAGCAGACCGGCTGGATGGAAATCCTCGGCTCGGGGATGGTCCATCCCGCGGTCCTGGAGAATTGCAAACTCGACAGCGAGAAGTACACCGGCTTCGCGTGGGGCATGGGACCCGAGCGCATCGCGATGCTGCGCTACGGCATCCCCGACATCCGGCTGTTCTTCGACAGCGACGTGCGGTTCTTAGAACAGTTCATCCGATGATTGTCTCCCGTCGCTGGTTGGAAGCGCTTCTCGGACGCCCGCTCGAAGGCAAGGACGTCGCCGACCGCCTCGCCCGTCAGGTCGCGCCCGTCGACGGCGTGGTACCGATCCATCAGGACCTGCGCGAGGTGGTCGTCGCGCGCGTGCTAGAGGTGAAGCAGCACCCGAACGCGGATCGGCTCTCCCTTTGCGTCGTGGACGCGGGTGGCGCAGCGCCACTCGAGGTCGTCTGCGGGGCCCCAAACGTCCAAGCAGGAAAGGCGTATCCCTTTGCTCCGGTCGGCGCAACTCTTCCGGGTGGGTTAAAGCTCGAGCGGCGCAAAATCCGCGGCATCGAGTCGAACGGCATGCTCTGCTCCGCCAAAGAGCTCGGCCTCGGCGTCGATCACGCGGGCATCCTCGAGCTCCAGACCGACGCTCCGCCCGGCACGCCGTTCCTGGAAGCGGTCCCGATCGCTGATGAGCAGATCATCATCGATGTCTCGGCGAATCGGCCCGACTTGCTCTGTCACCGCGGTGTGGCGAGGGAGCTGGCGGTGACCTTGGGGGCGACGGTGAAGCTTCCGGAGATTCCGGGCGGTTCAGCGGTTGGGCGGTTAGGCGGTTCGAAGGCCAAAACCGCCCAACCGCCAAACCGCCCAACCGCCAAGGTCGATGGTGTCGAAGTTCGCCTCGAAGACCCAGAAGGTGCCCCGCGGTACATGATCGCTGTCGTTCGCGGTGTGAAGGTTGGGCCCAGCCCTTCGTGGCTGGCGACGCGGCTCCAAAGCGTCGGTCAGCGATCCATCAACAACATCGTGGACGCGACCAACTACATCCTGTTCGAGATCAATCAGCCGCTGCATGCCTTCGATCTCGCCAAACTGCGAGGGCCGGCGGTGGTGGTGCGCCGCGCCAAGCCGGGCGAGCAAATCGTCACGCTCGACGGCGTCACGCGCAAACTGACAGCAGAAATGACGGTGATCGGCGACGCGGAACGGCCGACCATCGTCGCGGGCGTGATGGGCAGCGCCGAGTCCGAGGTCACGGAGAACACGACCGATATCGCGCTCGAGGCAGCCTACTTCCAGCCGACCCGTGTTCGCCGCACCCGCCGCGCCCTCGGCCTGTCGAGCGAATCGAGTTATCGCTTCGAACGAGGCATCGATATGCTGGGCATGCCGGAAGCCCTCGGGCGCGCCGTCGACCTGATCCGCGCGGTCGCGGGCGGCGAGATGCGCGAGCCTCCCGTTGACCTCTGGCCGGAGCCGCAGAAGCCGAGATCGGTGTTCCTGCGCGATGCGCGTGTAGCCCACTTGCTGGGAGTCGCGGTCCCACGTCCGGAGATCGAGCGCCTGCTTGCGGGGGTCGGATTCGTCGTCGCGCCGCGTGGGGAGCGCATGGCGGTTCAGATCCCAGGCTGGCGTCCGGACGTCACGAGCGAGGTAGATCTCATCGAAGAGGTCGCCCGCCTGCGCGGCTACGATTCCTTCCCGGACGAGCTGCGGCCCTATCGCCCCGGCACCGTCCCCGACGCACCCGCCGAGCTGAGCCTGCGGCGCATTCGCGCCCAGCTCGTCGCGAGCGGGACCGGTCTCCTCGAGGCCCGCACGCTCCCGCTCGGCCCCGCCGACGGGCCCGACGCCGTGGCCGTGCTGAATCCGCTGTCAGCCGAAGAAGCCCATCTGCGTAGCCGTTTGCTCCCGGGCCTGATCCGGCGCGTCGAGTACAACTGGGCCATGGGGAACCGCGACGTGCGTCTGTTCGAGGTGGGGACAGTTTTCCGCCCAGCGGCCCATCCGCCCAACCCCCCATCGGAAGAGCTGCACCTCGCGATCGTGCTGACCGGGGCGCGGCATCCGGCGCATTGGACCGAAAGTACCGCTGCGAAACTACCTGATATGGACATATGGGACCTAAAGCAGCACTTTGAGTTAGCTGTAGGGGTCGCAGCGCCGTCGCCCGACGTGCAACCGGCCGCCAATGGCTCTGGCTGGGTGGCGTCCGTGGGCACGGCCGGGCCGCTCGAGGCCGACGCGCCAAAATGGGCAGCGCCGCTGTTCGGACTCGAGGTCCGCATCGTCGTCGCGACGCCCAGTCCGGTACGATATCAGCCGCTGCCGACCCAGCCGCCCGTCGTGCGCGACATCTCGTTGGTGCTGCCAGGGAGCGTGACGGCCGGTGCGGTGGAAGCGGTGTTACGCCGTGAGGGCGGAGCGTTGCTCGAGCGGCTGGATGTGCTGGACGAGTACCGTGGACCCGGTTTACCTGCGGCGACGCGCGGCGTGACGTGGCGGTGCACGTTCCGCGCGCCTGATCGGACTTTGGCTGAACGCGAAGCAGTGGAAGTACTTGAGAGGATGCTGAGAGCAGCGGAGGCCGAACTTGACGTACACCGGCGACAGGCCTGATGTCCGGGATGCGATCGATCAGCTCGAAGCCATAGTCCGCGACGTCGCGGAGGAGCTGGCGGGCTGGCGTTCGCGCGCCCAAAAATCCGAGTCGGAGCTGAAGACGCGCGGCGGCCCGGTCAAGAGCACCGAGATGGAGTCAGAGAACAAGGCGCTGCGGCAGCGGGTCGAGGGGGCGCGCACGCGCGTCCACGATCTCGTGCAACGACTCTCCTTTTTGGAAGAGCAAGCACGAGATAATGGAGGGCACAAGTGACGGCGAAGAAGCACGCCGTCCGGGTGATGATCGGCGGCGAAGAATACACCGTCCGCTCTGACCTGTCGCCCGAGTACACGCGTGAAGTGGCCGCCTATCTGGACCAGGCGTTGAAGAAAGTGTTGAGTCAGGGACCGTTGGTGGAGACGCATAAAGCCGCGATTCTGGCGGCACTCGATATCACGAACGAGCTGTTCCAGGCAAAGCAGACCGAACGCGAGGTGGCGGCGCGTCTTGCCGCCGTTGCCGATGACCTCGCCAAAATGCTGCCGCCGGCCAAGCGGAAGGCGCTGACCGCCGGCTGATAATTATCCTCACCCCGTCAGGGGGAGAGGTGGAGATAGATCCATGGAAGAGTGGTCGAGTTTAGTCGCGGCCGTTCTGAGCGGCGTGCTGTTGGCAGCGGTGATCTTCTACGTCTGGGGCCGGCGCGTCGAGCGTCGAGCTGCCGACACCAGTCAACGTCTCATCCTCGCGGCCAAAGAAGAGCTGATGTCGGTCCGCGAAAACCTCCACAAAAGCCTCGACGAGAAGCTCGCCGGCGTCGACCACCGCGAGCGGGAGCTGCGCAAGACCGAGCAGCAGCTCCAGGAGCGCGCGCGCGGCCTCGACACGCGCGCGCAGGAAATCGGCACGCGTCTCGAACAAGTCGCGGGCTTGACCGCGCAAGAAGCCAAGCTCGAGATCGTCAGCGGCGTCGAGAACGAGGCGCGTGACGAAGCCGCGGCCCTGGTGCGCAATATCACGGAGCAGGCCAGGAAGAACGCCGACCGCGAAGCGAAGAAGATCATCGCGCTCGCCATCCAGCGCATCGCCGCCGAGCAGACCGCCGAATCGAGCGTGTCGGCCGTGCTGCTGCCGTCGGACGAAATGAAAGGCCGGATCATCGGCCGCGAGGGCCGCAACATTCGCGCCTTCGAGGCCGCCACCGGCGTCGACGTCATCATCGACGACACGCCCGATACGGTCGTCGTGTCCTGCTTCGAGCCGGTGCGCCGCGAGATCGGGCGCCTGGCGCTCGAGCGGCTGATCGCCGACGGCCGCATCCACCCGGGCCGCATCGAAGAGATCGTGAAAAAGGCAAAGGCGGACGTCGATGCCGGCATCGTCGAGGCGGGAGAGCAGGCGGTGTACGACACCGGAATTCGCGGCATGCATGCCGAGCTGGTGAAACTGGTGGGGCGGATGAAGTACCGCACCTCGTACGGCCAGAACATCCTCGAGCATTCCAAGGAAGTCGCCTATCTCGCCGGCATAATGGCCGCCGAGCTGAAGCTCGACGTCAATCTCGCCAAGCGGGGCGCGCTGCTGCACGACGTCGGCAAGGTTCTGACTCACGAGCACGACGGCACGCACGTCCAGCTCGGCGTCGAAATGGCGACCAAGTACGGCGAGAACGCCACCGTCATCAACTGCATCGCCGCACACCACGACGATGTGCCGCACGAATCGCCGGTGAGCGTCATCGTCCAGGCCGCGGACGCGATCTCGGGCTCGCGGCCGGGAGCGCGGCGCGAAGCATTCGAGACCTACGTGAAACGGCTCGGCGATCTCGAAAAGCTCGCGTCGGAGTTCAAGGGCGTCGAAAAGGTGTTCGCGATCCAGGCGGGTCGCGAAGTGCGCGTCGTCGTGACCCCGGACCACGTCGATGACGCCGCGGCGGCCCGGATGACCGACGAAATTGCGCGCAAAATCGAGCGGGAGCTCCAGTACCCGGGACAGATCAAGGTGGTCGTGATTCGGGAGACGCGGGCGGTGGGCGTTGCCCGCTAACCTGATCGACGGGAATGCCATCGGTGCCACGATGCGCAGTGAGTTGGGGAGCGAGATCACCAAGCTCAAGAAGACGGGAGTCACGCCGGGGCTCGCCGTCGTGCTCGTCGGGGATAACCCGGCGTCGCAGGTCTACGTCAGGATGAAGGGCAAGGCGTGCGACGAAGCCGGTCTGTACCACGAGACGATCAAGCTCCCCAAGGACACCAGCGAAGCTGACCTGATGGCCTTGCTCGAGCGGCTCAATGCCAACTCCCAGATCCACGGGATTCTCGTGCAGCTGCCGCTTCCCAAGCAGATCGATACGAATCGGGCCCTGCATCGCATCGACCCGCGCAAGGACGTCGACGGCTTTCATCCCGAAAACGTCGGCAAGGTTGTCGTCGGCGACCCCACGGGCTTTCGTCCGGCGACGCCATTTGGCGTCCACCAGCTCTTGATCCGTACTGGCGTCGAGACGAAAGGGGCGCACGCCGTCGTGGTCGGGCGATCCAACATCGTCGGCCGGCCCATGGCGGCGCTGTTGCTCCAGGACGCTCCCGGCGGGAATGCGACGGTCACCGTCTGCCACTCCCGCACGCGCCACATCGAGCAGCACACGCTCCAGGGCGACATCCTGATCGTGGCGATCGGCAAGCCGGAGTTCGTGACCGGCGACATGGTGAAGCCGGGGGCCGTCGTGATCGACGTCGGCGTCAATCGCGTCGACGACCCATCGCGCAAGCAGGGCTATCGCCTCGTCGGCGACGTGAAATTCCAGGAAGCGAAGCAGGTCGCCTCGGCCATCACGCCCGTTCCCGGCGGCGTGGGCCCGATGACGATTACGATGCTGCTCTACAACACGGTCCAGGCGGCGCGGCAATGGGCCAACCCTTAGACATTTTTGCGGCCGCTTCTGCGGAAGGGGCCTGGACAGTCAGTGAGGTGACGAAGCGGGCGAAGAACGTCATCGAGGCCGGCTTGCCGCCGCTGTGGGTGCGCGGCGAAATCGCCAACTTCCGCCCGTGGCGGACCGGTCACTGGTATTTTTCTCTGCGCGACAAGTCTGCCCAGATCGATTGCGTCATGTTCGCGAAGGAAAACTTCCGCCTGACGCCGCCCACCGACGGGATGCAGGTCTTCGTGTTCGCTCGGGCCTCCATGTACGAAGCCAAGGGTGGTTTCCAACTCATCGTCAGCGAGCTGCTGTCCACCGACCAGGGCGGCCTGTGGAAGCTCGCGTTCGAGAAAGCGAAGGCCGCGCTCACCAAGGACGGCCTGCTCGACCCCGCGCGCAAGCGCCGCCTCCCATCGTTCCCGCGGCGCATCGCCGTCGTCACGAGTCCCGACGGCGCCGCGCTGCGCGACATCCAGGCGGTCATCGGCCGCCGCTGGCCCATCGCGGAGCTGATCGTCGTGCCGGCGCAGGTGCAGGGAGCCAAGGCCGAGGGATCCGTGTGCTCGGCGCTCAATCGCATCTCGCGGTTGCCGGTAGATGTTTTGATTGTCGCCCGAGGCGGAGGATCGGTCGAAGACCTCTGGGCGTTCAACAGCGAGCGCGTCGCCCGCGCCGTCGCTGCGATGCCCATGCCGGTCATCTCCGCCATAGGTCATGAAACGGATGTGACGCTGTGTGATCTTGTTGCGGACCTAAGGGCGGCGACACCATCGGCGGCGGCCGAGGCCGCGACGCCGGACCGCCTCGAGGTCTTGGCGCAGTGCGGGATCGTCGGGCAACGCCTGGCTCGTGCGCTGCGAATCGCGTCGCGCCATGTGGTGGAGCGGCTCGACCGAACCGGAGATCGTTTGGTGTCGAGTATCCAGAATCGCATCGAGCGTTCCGGCGCACTGCTCACGGCGCACGGCGCACGCCTGGATGCACTCAGTCCTCTCAAAGTCCTGGCCCGTGGCTACGCGGTCGCCAGGGACACCGACGGGCAAGTCATCAAGCGAGTCGCCCAGCTCCCCGTAGGCTTGGAATTCAGATTGCGGGTCACCGATGGCGAAGTGCAAGCACGAGTGGAGGCGAAGTAGGCTATGGCCGAGTTCAGTAAGCAGCTCGAGCGCCTCGAAGCGATCGTGCGCCGCCTCGAATCCGAAGACCTCGACTTGGACGAAGCACTGAAGCTGTTCGAGGAAGGCGTCGAGCGGCTGCGGGTGGCCCGCGAGCAGTTGTCACAGGCGGAGCTCAAGGTCAAAAAAGTCCTCGAGATTGAAAGCCCTAGCTAAATACCTCGCGGATGCCCGCTCCCGGGTCGACAAGGTGTTGGCGTCGACAAACACGGAAGACGAGGTCGTCCGCTACAGCTTGCTCGGGGAAGGGAAGCGCCTCCGCCCGACCCTGGTCTTCGCGGCGCACGAAGCTTTCAATGGGGCTTCGTCTGCCGGCGTCGCCGAGCTCGCCGCTGCCGTGGAGGTCGTGCATGCCTACTCGCTGGTTCACGACGACCTCCCCTGCATGGACAACGACGATCTGCGGCGCGGGCGGCCGACGGCGCATCGCGCGTTCGACGTGCCGCGGGCGACGCGCGCCGGCTACGACATGGTGGCGCTCGCGGCACGAGTCCTCGCGCACGGACTCTCCATGCTCGCCCTGCCGGACGCGCGCCGCCGCGAGATTGCGCTGGAGCTGTTTCGCGCGGCCGGCGCCGGCGGGATGATCGGCGGGCAGGCGCTCGACCTCGAGGCCGAAGCGAAGGCGTTGCCGGTGGAAGCGCTGGAGGACGTCCATCGCCGCAAAACCGGCGCGTTGATCGCCGCCTCGTGCGTCATCGGCGGATTGTCCGCCGACAGCACGCCAGGACACGTCGGCGGGCTCCGCGCCTACGGAGAGGCGATTGGGCTCGCCTTTCAAATTGCCGACGACGTGCTCGACGCCACCGCCACCTCCGATCAGCTCGGCAAGACGGCCGGAAAGGACGCCGCGCACGCCAAAGCGACGTTTGTAACGCTGTTGGGCGTCGGCGCGGCTCGCGCCGAAGCGGAAAGACTGGCGGCGCAGGCGGTAGACCATCTGCGGGATGCCGGGTTAGTTTCCCCCATACTGGTTGAGCTCGCCCACTACATCGTGACGAGGCCTAATTGATTCTCGAATCGATCCATGGTCCCGCGGACGTCAAGGCGCTGGCGCCGGAGCAGCTGCAGCAGCTGGCCGATGAAGTGCGGCAGCGCCTCATCGACGTCGTCTCCCAGACGGGTGGCCACATCGGCGCCGGGCTCGGCGTGGTCGAGCTGACGGTCGCGCTCTGCGCCGCGTTCGAATCGCCGCGCGACAAGATCGTCTGGGACGTGGGTCATCAGGGCTACCCATGGAAGATCCTCACCGGTCGGAATGATCGGCTCCCCACGCTGCGGCAGGCGGGCGGGCTGTCCGGTTTCCTCCGCCGCGATGAGAGCGAGCACGACCAGTTCGGAGCGGGGCACGCCGGCACCGCACTCTCGGCGGCGTACGGCATGGCCACCGCCCGCGACCTGAAGCAGGAGGCGTTCGAGGTCGTCGCCGTGGTCGGCGATGGCGCGATGACGTGCGGCCTGCCGTACGAAGCGCTGAACAACGCCGGCGATTCCGGCCGCGACATCATCGTCGTGCTGAACGACAACGGCATGTCGATCGCGCCCAACGTCGGCGCGCTCAACAAATACCTCGGATCGATCGTCGCGAGCCCGATCACCGTGCGGATCCGCGAACGGGTCAAGCATCTGATCGAGCGCGCGTCACATATCGTCGGCGGCAAGAAGCTCGTCGACTTCGCGAAGAACGTGGAAGAGAGCATCAAGAACCTCTGGTCGCCGGGAATGCTGTTCGAGGAGCTGGGCTTCCGCTACTTCGGACCGATCGACGGGCATAACATCGCCCAGATGTTGCACACGTTCGATATCGTGAAGACGCTCAAGGGCCCGCGCGTCGTGCACGTGATCACCGAAAAGGGCAAAGGCTTCCCGCTGCCCGAGCCCGATCTCGAGAAGTATCACGCCCGCGCGCCGTACGACCCGGTCACCGGCAAGCTCAGGCCGGTCAACCCGGGACTGCCGCAGTGGACCAAGGTGTTCGGTGACGCGCTCACGCAGCTCGCCGCCGAAGAATCGAACTTCGTGACCATCACGGCTGCCATGCCGTCGGGGACCGGCACCAACATCTTCCAGAAGAAATGGCCCGAGCGGTTCTTCGACGTCGGCATCGCGGAAGCGCATGCGACGACGTTCGCGGCGGGGCTCGCGACGCAGGGCGTCCGGCCCGTCGTCGCGATCTATTCGACGTTCCTGCAGCGCGCCTACGACAGCATCATCCACGACGTCGCGATCCAGAAGCTTCCGGTGATTTTCGCGCTCGACCGCGCCGGCATGGTGGGCGAAGACGGGCAGACCCACATGGGCCTGTACGACATCGCCTACATGCTCGCGGTGCCGCACATGACCGTGACGGCGCCGAAGGATGCGGGCGAGATGATCGGCCTGCTGCGATGCGCCCTGCACCACACCGAGGGACCGTTTTCGCTGCGCTATCCGCGCGACAAGGCGCCCGGTGAAGCGCCGCCCGCCGCGGAGGTGCCCGCCATCCCGTACGGCACGTGGGAGCTGCTGCGAAAAGGAAAGGACTGTGCCATCATCGCCGTCGGTGTGATGTGCAAACCGGCGCTCGACGCCGCCGATGCCCTCGCCGCCGATGGAATCGCCGCCTCCGTCGTCAATGCGCGCTTCCTCAAACCGATGGACCGCGAGATGCTCGACGCCCTGGCGCAGAGTCACAAGCTGCTCGTCACCGTCGAGGACGGGACCGTCGTCAACGGCTTCGGCGCCGCGCTCGCCGCACTGGTGCAGACGACCGCGCCCGACTCCCGCGTCGTGGCGCTCGGTGTGCCCGACCGGACGTATGAACACGCCCCGCGTGCCCAGCAGCTCGCGGACGTCGGCCTGACGGGCGACGGGATCGCCGCGCGCATCCGCGCCCTCACCGCCGAAGAGTCGCTCACCACGCGATGAACGTCGGGGTCGTCGGGAACCCCAACTATCCGGACCTAGGCGCTTTCCTCGCGACGCTCCAGCACAAGGCGTCGAGCCTCGGGATCACGCTGTACACCGAGGAGCGTATCCAAGCGCTCTGGCCCGCCGGAGACGGGCGCCCCCCCGCTCCTCCGCTCCTGAGCCAGGCTCCAACCACCGAGGTGGACTGCCTCATCACGCTCGGCGGCGACGGCACACTGCTGCGCGGCGCTCGGCTTCTGAACGGCGCCAATACGCCGATACTCGGGCTCAATCTGGGTCGCGTCGGTTTCCTGACGACCGCCGGGCCCGAAACCCTCGACTGGGCGCTCGATTCCGTCGTGCGGCGTGCCTACACCACGGAGCAGAGGCTCGCGCTGCAAACATCGATTACCGGCAAGGGCGCCAAGGGCAGCAGGGTTGAACCGCTCGTGCTGAACGATGTCGTCGTCCACAAGGGCGGTGTGGCGCGCGTCGTCCGGCTGAAGGTGTCGGTCGATGGTGACGAAGTCGCGCAATATTCGGCGGACGGCATCATCGTGAGCACGCCCACGGGGTCGACGGCATACTCGATGTCGGCCGGTGGGCCGATCGTGGTGCCGACGGTCGATGCGATCGTCGTCACGGCCATCTGCCCCCACACCCTCGCGGTGCGCCCGCTCGTCTTGCCGGCGACTGCCGTCGTCACGATCCAGCCGATTCCGCCCTGGAGCGACGAAGTCCTCGTCTCCTTTGACGGGCAGGTAGGCACGTCAATTCAAGCGGGCGAGCGCCTGGAGGTGCGTCGAGCGGACCGGCCCATCGTCCTGATCCGGCTCGGCCCGGAGAGCTTCTTCAAGCGGCTCCGGAAGAAGCTGCACTGGGGAGACCTCAGTGATCGGACGCGTAAGTAGTGCTGACTGAGCTTCGAGTTCGCGATCTCGCCGTCATCGGCGACGTCACCCTTCCATTCCAACCTGGCCTCAACGTTCTCACCGGCGAAACGGGCGCCGGGAAATCGATGGTGGTCGACGCGCTCGCCCTCCTGCTCGGCGAACGCGCGTCGGCGGATGTCGTGCGCCCCGGGGCCGAGAAGACGATCGTCGAGGGTGCGTTCGAATTCGCGTCGGCCGTTCACCGGCATCTGCTGTCGCCGTTCGCCGAGTTGGGAATCGAACTGGAAGAGGGCAGGCTCGTCCTGAAGCGCGAAGTGCTGCGGGAAGGGAAGTCGCGCGCCTGGGTGAACGGCTCGCCGACCACCATCGGGGTGCTCGCCGAGATCGGCGCGTTGCTCGTCGACCTGCATGGCCAGCACGAGACCCAGTCATTGCTCCGTCCCGACGCGCAGCGCGACATGCTCGATGCCTACGCCGATGCCGACGTCGAGCGGGTGGCGGTGCGCGACGCGCACGCGCGCCTGAAAGAGCTCGAAACGCGTGAAGCGGAGCTGACGACGCGGCAGGAGGATGTCCGGCGCAAGGCCGACTATCTGCGGCATGTCCTCCAGGAGATCGAGCGCGCCAAGCCCAAGCTGGGCGAGGATGAGGCGCTGGATGTCGAGGCAAAGCGGCTGGCGCACGCCGAAGAGCTGGGCCGGCTCGCGCGCGAGCTGGAGGAGACGGTCGATGCGGCTGGGCTTACCAAAGCCCAGAGGATCCTCGCGGGGCTCCTGCGGGTGGATTCGTCCCTCGGCAAATGGCAGGAGCTGCTCGATGCTGTTTCGGCAAATGCCGACGAGTTAGCGCAGTCTGCACGGGACTACGCCAGTGCGATCGAAACCGATCCGGGTAGGCTGGCGACCGTGGAGCAGCGGCGTGACCAGCTGTTTCGCTTGCAGCAGAAGCACGGGCCGACGATCGCCGATGTGCTGGCGGCGCGCGACACCGCGGCGCGCGAGCTCGAGCTGCTCGACACCGCGGATCTCGACTTGCGCAACCTCGCGACTGATCGCACTAGCGCGGCCGCCGAATTCGCCCGCGCCTGCGAAGCACTCACGGCAAAGCGTACAGCCGGCGCGAAGAAGCTGGCGCGCGCCGTCAACAAGCTCCTCCCGTCGCTCGGAATGGAGGGAGGCAGGTTCTCGGCCGAGCTGCTACCACGCACCACGCACCACGCACATGGTGCGGAGGACGTCATCTTCCAGGTCAAGCTGAACGAAGGACTCGAGCAGCGCCCCCTCGCTCGCGTCGCTTCAGGCGGCGAGCTGTCGCGGCTCATGCTCACCTTGAAGGTGGTGCTGGCATCGCATGACGTCGTCCCGACGCTCGTGTTCGACGAAGTCGATCAGGGCATCGGCGGGGAAGTCGGCGGCCGGGTAGGCGAAGCGTTGATGGACGTGTCGCGGGAAGGCCGCCAGGCGCTCGTCATCACGCACCTGCCGCAGATCGCCGTCTACGCCGACCAGCATCTCGTCGTCGCCAAGGGCACGAAAGGCGGCGTAGCGACGAGCGACGTCGCGGTGGCCAAAGATGAGTCGAGAGTGAAAGAGATTGCGCGGATGCTGGGCGACGCCGACATGGCGACCGCGCGGCGTCACGCCGTGGAGCTGCTCAAAACGGCAGGCGAGAAGTCCGCATCACAATCCGGAACACAGTCGCCACCGGTACAGGCCCACCCGAGCCGGTGACGGTTTGTTCGACGGCCCACCGGAATTCCGGAATTCCACCGGAATTCCACCGGAATTCCGGAAAATCACTCAGCGGGCAAATCGTAAGTCATTGACCAACTGTGGTTTAACAATCGGACCAAGCGGCACAGCGCGTGCCCTAGAGGGCCGGTGACCTCTCGCCGGAGCGCGCCGTGTCATCTGCTCGCCTGTGTGCCGCTGCTGTCACTGCTGGATTCTTGGTGCTCGTCGTTCCTCTCACTGCCGCACCAAACCCGTCGGTACCCCCACGTCGTGCTCTTGATGATCATCACGAGCGCCTGAATCCTGAGAACTCGCGGCGTGCATCGGCCAGCGAGCGATTCATTCTGAATCCGCAGTCCGATGACTTTGCCAGCGGGAACTTCATCATCACGGTGGGCGGAACGGCTGCAGTCACGCTGGATCCAGGCGGCGCGTACAATAACACGTACACGGTTCATTATACGGTCGCATCGGTCACCATCAATGCTAGTTCCACGACCTATGGGCAAGCTACTCTTGTGGTTGCTATAGAAACGAACAACGGAAGTGGATGGGTAGAGAGGGCGACCTTCAGCTATGTATGCGGTTATCAGTCATCCTGGCCCCCGCCTTACCCGGCGAGGACTTGCTCGTCATGGCCTCACGAGGCACAAGCGATCACCGTAAGTGGCCTCGGCCTCAATAGCAGCATCCGTCTGAAAGCAAAATCGTTCAACACTACGAACGGTGCCGGTGGTTCGTTCGGGATTCGCGGCGGCGACGGGCCCGGCTCTAACCCCGAGACCTACAACGGCGTCACATACACGACATCGGATGGTTCCCCCGTCGTCGATGCTACGCCATACAACTACGACACTCAGGACTATGGCCGCTGCGTTGCGGCGTGCTTTGCGCAAGTGAATGCCAAGAGCATCGTCCCGTACATCTCGCTCGATGAGGAGCGCAGTGTCGCCCTCGTTTACAACAGTGACCGAGCCAACCCGCGTCCGTTCGTGCACGTCAATGTGAGCCCGGATCCGGGGTACGGGCAGACGCCTACGTCGTATCGGTTTTACGTCAAGGTAAATGGGGCTCTTGTCCGCTTCGCCAACAACGAGGACACTCTGCGTTTTGCCTACACGGGATCAGCGCCGGTCCGCATTGGTGGACAACTTGACGCGAGCAGCTACACGACCGGTGTCTATCGGCTTCAGATCATGGTAGACGCAATCTTCTCGTCCAGCGTCATCACCACGACGTTGGAAACAAAGCTGACGGTCGTCAACGAAGGCAGTGCTCCAGCAGCCAGAGGCTGGACGGTCGCCGGCGTGCAGCGGCTCTTTTTGCAAACCGACTCCGCGCTTATAACAGAGGGAAACGGCTCAGCAGTGTTTTTTGCGAAGGTCGGTGCCAACTTCATCTCTCCGACCGGTGAGTTTTCCAAGTTGGCTCTCAATGGCTCGAATGGGTGGGTCCGCAGCTATCCTGATTCGACGAAAGTATTCTTCAACACCGCCGGACGTATGACGGAAGCCCGGGATCGGTTTGGCAACAGCACTACCATTACATATGATGGGCAGAACCGACTCCTGCAGATCAAGGATCCGCTGAATCAACCAATCACGTTCAGCTATGATGCCAACGGGCTGGATTTCATCATGGACCCCATAGGCCGAGTCACTCAGGTCACGGTGGATGCGAACAAACACCTGACGCTAATCCTGGACCCAGACAATGTGGGCACATCGTTTGGATACGATGCGGCAGATCGCTTGTCGAGTATGACAGATCGAGCTGGGAAGACCGGTAGCTTCGTTTACGACACGGCCGGCAAGCTGATGGCGACGATATCGCCACCCGTCCAGTACATGAAGAACGACGGCAGCATCGTAACCGGTCCTCTAATCGACAGTCTCCGCGCCTGGCAGCGCGTGGGTGTACCGCTTGGTCCCACCTCACCATCTTTCACACCGCCTCTCGCGGATACAGTCTACGCGCGCGTTATCACGGCCAGCTTCGACACGAGTCGGTTCACCATTACGCGGTGGGGGCAACCGATCCAGTCGCGTGATCCTCTCGGTCGTGTCACAACGACCTTGTACGATAGCAGGGGACTTCCAATCCGCGTGACGTACCCCACCGGGGCTTCAGATAGTGCCGCCTACAACGGCGACGGTTTGGCAACGTTCCGAAAGTCCTGGACCAACGGGCAAACGAACATGCGTTACACCGGTTGGGGGTTGGTAGATAGCGTTTGGGGCCCAGGCCAAGTAGCGACTCGCTCATTCGTTAGCAACGGCAAGGTGGATGCGGTCCGCATCGGTAGTACTAGCACGACGGGCTATCAGTATGACGCACGCGGCCGTGTAACCCAGGTTACCGACCCAATGGGTCACGTGGTGAAGACAACCTACTACACTACGGGTCAACAGAATCGCTGGAAAGATTCACTACCGGCGGGTCGGATAACGTCGTTCTTGTACGATTCTTACGGGCGCAAATACTCGACCAGTCAAACCGGAGCCCCAACCACCACATTGACTTTTGACGATCTGAACCGAGTGACCGAGACCTACGATGGCGTTCACCCGTCACCGACTCGGTACTTCTATGATTCGGTGAATTTGCGAAGCGTCACCGACGTTAAGGGGCAAGTCTATTCCTTCGAGTATGATGCGCTCGGTCGGATGTCCTCGCGCATCGATCCCCTCGGAATCCCGGACCGCTATTTGTACGACGCAGCAGGAAACGTACGACGCTGGTGGAATCGACGCGGAGATTCAACTGACTTTGTGTACGACCGGACCGGACGTTTGATCAAGAAATTCGGACCACGAACGGCCACAGACAGTGTATATTACTCGGCGGACGACCGGCAGATTGTAGCATTCGCCTTTTCGATGAATCCAACTTGGCAAGAAACGAGTTACCTGGACCTCGGTGGCCGCCCCGACTCGGTCCGCACTATTCTCAACGCTTACGCGTACACCCAGCGATATCGCTATGCGCCCGCGGGTGGTCGGGTGGACAGCGTCTCATACACTGCGCCCGTCGGTCTTGCGTTGCTCGGATCCGGCTGGGCGTACAACACGGCCAGGGGAACCCTGGACAGCCTTCGTTTTGGGACGGGATGGACGAGCTTTGGCGTCAGTCTCGATGGCGTGGCAACCGCGGACTATTTCCCGACGGGGAGCAGCGTAGAGCGAGCCATTTCGCCGATTCACAACACAACGATGGTACAGATCCTTACTGATTCAGTAAGTCAGACGCCGTACGATCTGTACTCGTACGACTTCCTTGGACGAATCCGTCAGCACCACGTATTACAGGGCTCCAACCGGTGGGGTTCACACTACGGATATGACCAACTCGGAAGCCTAGTCGCAGATTCCAGCGTCGGAACGGGCACCGAATCACCGACGTGCGTGAACGATCCCAACTACGGATACCAATGTCCTGGTACCGGGTGGGGTCCAAATATGCCGATCAAGTCTTACGCCTATGATGACGTCGGGAACCGAACGGATCTTGGTGCCACGTACACGCCAGGGAGCGATCGACTAACCGCTTTCGATGGATGCACGTTTACGAACGATGCTGATGGGAACATGACCTCACGAACCTGTGGTAACGCCGTCACCACCTATTATTGGTCGTCCGATAACAAACTGGATTCTTTGCACCATGTGGTCGGCGCGAATGATTTTGGGATGGAGCGGTTCTTTTACGACGCCAACGGGAATCTTGCGAAATCGGTGACGTACACCGGGACCTCCTACCTACTTTGGAGTCCCGATAATCTCGTTGCGGTATTGAACGATCAAGGAGCAGCTGTAACCGAGTACTCCCATCACGACGGTCTTGATGTGCTCCATGCACAGTACGAATATGCCGCTGCGATGATGTCGTACTTTGTGTTGGATCCCAGGGATTCACCGCTCGTTTTGAAGGCGGCAGATGAATCGGAGAATAGACCGACTCCAGATGTCTGGGGCCGGGGAGACGTGAACACCTTCTGCCCGTTTTTCGGTAACGAGGATAAGCCGCGTGTGGGCTGGAAAGGCGCCCTCGCTGTCGATTGTTCCGGCGACGAGCTGTACTTCTTCCGCAGGCGCTGGTATCAGGCTCGCACCGGCCGATTTATGAGCGAGGATCCGGCCGGTCTACAGAGTGGAGTCAATCCATATGTATTTGTCGGGAACGATCCGATCAATGGGCGGGATCCAACCGGTCTATGTCATGAGGGTATGTCGCATCCGTCGAGCGATAATGAGATTCCGATGCCGTGCGTGTTCGGCCGACCGGCCTCGTCTGCCCGAGAGCAGTTCATGGCGATCATGGAATTGTCCTGTCACGGCTGGTCGGAGTCGTGTATCAATCGCTACTGGTCCAACTACGACTACCAAGGGTACATCCCTTCGGAAGAGGTCTTGTGGACTCAATTACCCGAGAAAGGTAAAGCTGGGGAAACGTCCTCTACCTCTTCCACGAAGTGCAACGACCCCAACTGGAACGGTCGTTACAGCGTTGTTGTGGCCTGTTTGGGTAAAGCTGCCCCGACAATCAAAAAGGCAGCTGTCTTGTTCCCGGTCGCAGCGGCTGCAGCAGGGGCCACGTTTGAACTTGCATTATTCGCCCCAAAAGCATGGCCGCTCAACTACTATCCGCTCAGAATGGGATGGGGATGGATGGGTTACAGGATCGTGCCGGGAGGTGGGGTCTGGGGTGAAGCTGTATTTCGGCTTGTTATAGGCGGCAGGTCTAGCCAAATGTTTTCACAGCCAATTTGGGAACATTTCGACTTGTTCACGAGGTGGTGAGGCGTGACCGTTTCTATCGGGTGTCGCCGCGGGGAGCTGGCTTGGACGATTTGAGTCATGAGGCGGAGTCGCCATCGTCTTCGATCACCCCGGATCGCGTCGAAAAGATCGTCCGCGACGTGGCTGGGCATCTCGTCCCGGCTAGCGCGAGAATCGACGTAGATAGGTTCTCGAGTCCGGATATCACATCTATCTGGTTGATGCCAATCCGAAAGACTGCGGCCACGCTCACGCTCGGAGTTGACGACTCCGGATTCCGTGTCTACCTGCTGCTTGGTCGCGCAATACGGCTGGAAATTGACCGGAAAGGTTCGACCATCACTAAAGCACCAGCCGACGACGAAATCCGGATGGTGTGTCGGGCGATCGTGAAAGGGCAGTTTAAAGAACAACTCTGGTTGAGGAACTCGGAGATTCGTAGGGCGCTCGGTATTCTCACGTTGGACAATGGATCGGAGATCAAACTTGGTTATGGCAACGCGGCAGCGCTCTTGCTGCCTTTCGGTGAACGAACGACGGTCGAATATGTCTATACGCCATACGATGCGCCCTAACAACGGAAGACTAGATCACGTCGCTTCGCTAAATGAATCGAGCTGCTCAAAACGGCAGGCGAGAAATCCGCATCACAATCCGGAACACAGTCGCCACCGGTACAGGCCCACCCGAGCCGGTGACGGTTTGTTCGACGGAGAAGCTTCCCTCCGCATCCGGTCCCGCGTAGGTCATCGCGACGCCCAGGCGCGCCCAGCGCAGCGCCGTCCCCGCATCGAGCACCGCGGCTGACACGGGGGCGCCGAGCCGGGTCGCGATGTCGATCGAGTCCTGCGCCGAGCGATACGTGTAGCGATCGCGCTTCTGCGTCCAGTACCCGGCCGTGAATCCCACGCCGAAGTCCTTCCCAAAGCGCAGCATCGGCGCGACGTCGATTGCGGCGTAGTCGCCCGGATCCCAGTTCAGCGTCGCGAGTGCTGCGTGCGGGATCAGCAGGACCGACTGCGGGCCCACGCGACGCGCCCGCGTTCCCGGTTGCTGCCGCCCGCCGCGCACCAGCATGTTGAGCCACAACCGGTGGAATACCGTCAGCTCCTGCGCCACCTGCAGCTCGATGTCGGTCTGGTGATCGCCGGTCGAGAGGTCGAACAGGTTGTTGGGAGAGTCCTGGTGTCCCGTCGGCAAGCGCACCACCACCGCGCCGCTCAACGCATAGTTGCCTGATTCCAGCATGCGGTACTTCGCGTGGACTTCGACGTCTCCCGGGAAAAAACGCAGCCGGCGCGTCGTCCCAACAACCGGGTCGAGCGCGTAGGTCGAATCGGTCAACAGCGAATCGAGCCGGTCGGCGGCGTCCGGATTCCCCGGGTTGCCGACGCTGTCGAGCTGGAAGCCGGCGCGTGTGTTCACGCGTACGACCGGCACGTAGACGCCCACGGCGATGCGATTCGTGATCCCGAACTCGAGGGCCAGCGGGGTCACGCGCCGCTCGGCGCGCACCAACACGGGCGTGAAGTCGTACCGGCATATCACGAACCCGCCGACAGGCCGGCAGACAATCGGAGGGCGGATCTCCCCGAGCAGCGATGTTCCGATCGCCTGTTCATGGCCGTTGGCCGTGAATTCGCGCTCCCAGTTCGTGATCACCGGTTCGAACGTGACGCGCAGATGGCCGGCGCGCGGGGTGTCGGTGCGCGGACCAGTCTGGGCGTGGACCAGGCACGGAACGAGGGCGAGGATCGCCACGAGGCGGCAACAGGCGGCAAAAGGCGGCAACGGAGATGCATACCCCATTGCCGCCCTATGCCGCCCTTTGCCGCCTTTGTCGATCAGGGAATCGGCGGAATCGAAGTCGTGTACGCCGCGTCGATAGCGAGCCGCAG
>Ga0307290_10000076_pt1 | contig 36566 bp, 32 predicted proteins | sample ER_DNA_144_FD_194472 | JGI IMG/M metagenome (GOLD analysis project Ga0307290, IMG submission 194472) | Bulk soil microbial communities from the East River watershed near Crested Butte, Colorado, United States - ER_DNA_144 | ecosystem: Environmental > Terrestrial > Soil > Floodplain | place... | reverse complement strand
CAGCCGAGGCATAAGCAAAATCCTGTAATTGGCAGCTTGAAATCAGGCATGGGAGTCGTGGTTACCGGGTGGTGAGGGCCCGACGTTCAAGAGCGCGGAGTCCGGCCTTGTGCAATGACCAACCGCTGACGATGAGCAGGCCGCCGAAGATCAGAAAACCGATGTCCCAAGAAAGCGGCCCACCAAGGTCGTCCCGCACGTGATGGACGCCAAGTATCTGATGGTCGATCAGCCCCTCCACGACGTTGAAGATGCCCCAGCCGGTGAGGACGAGCCCGAAGTGGAAGCTCCAGTTCGGGGCCAGGCGTCCCTGCCGCCAAGCCGTGATCGCGGCGATGGAAGCGGCCAGGACAAGAACCCAAGTCGCCAAATGAAAGAAGCCGTCTGCCAGGGTGTTGACTTCCAACCCGGCGATGGTGTTCACCGGGTAGCGGCTTACGTCGCTGACCATGTGGTGCCACTGAAGGATTTGGTGAAGCACAATGCCGTCAATGAAGCCCCCAAGACCCAGGCCGTACAGCAGACCGGACACCTTCGACGGCGGCTGATTAACCATCCCAAGTGGCTTCGCGCGGCTACTGGGCACGGCGGCACCGTACCCCGCCATGTATGGGCTCAGACACGGCAAACCCAAACTGCCACCACGTTGGCAGCGGCTACCCGGACTGCGAGATTCTCATCGGCTGCAGGGAGGCAAGAGGCGGCGTTCGTGGTTGCGCTTCGAGCGAAGCCAGCCACGCTCTGACTCCACCAAAGGATTATTCCTCGACGTCCATCTCAACATCCGCAGGTCCGAACCGCCTCGCTGCCTGCAAGGGCTAAGACTTGCTCTCCTATGCCTCAACTGACTCACTGACGATCTCGCCATTCGCTGCCTGAGCTCGCCAACGCCAGCCGTCCTCAGCTCGGCAGAGGTGATCTTCATCGGCGCAATGGCTGCTATTCCAGGCGACCGATCCGCCATAGGCGACGGATCAGTCGACGACTGGCCGGTACACGGGTCTGCTGCACTAGCGGACGCAAGAACCCGGGGACTGTTATGCGAGGCACTGCACTCACCTTGACGGCCCCCAGGTGATCGACCGTAAGAATCTAACCAGCTCAGGCACGATGGCCTCGGGCGCGGGCCCGTGGTCTTGGCCGGAGAGCACGTGTCGCTGGGCGTTGGGCAGTGCGGCTGCGACGGCGTCGGCGGCCTCGGGAAGTCCGGGGAAGGTCTGGTCGCCGGAGAAAACGTCGGTGGAAACCGCAACAGGGGCCCAGCGGCTGCGCCAGTCGGGATCGGTCTCGATATCGTGGGAGGCCTTGTGGTCGTAGATGAGGGTGGGCGCAACCGCGACGAGGCCAGGCCACCACGGCGCCTGCGCCATCTCGTCGACTGCCTCAGCGGGCAGCCCGATAATTGCTGTCATGTTGTAGCGGGTCGCTTCGTCGAGCTGGCCGGCATCGAGCATTCGCTCGAGCGTGGTGATGTGCTCGGTGCCGTCGGATCCGGCGAAGTAGGGCGGCTCGTATAGAGCAAGCGCTGACACGTCGAGCCCCGCGGTCACCGCGGCGAGCGCGATTCCGGCGCCTGAGGAGCTTGTGTAGAGGGCGGCGGGCGCTCCGGTGGCTTCGATCAAGGCCGCGACGTCCGGCCACGACGACAGTCGGTGCCAGCAGTGCGCCGAGGCTCAACAGGGCGACCAGCATGGCGAGGGCTGATGTGACCAGTCCGACAGTCAGTGCGGCTCGCGCCCGAGTGCCAGCGACCGCGAAGCCGAGCGCGGCGAAGACCATCAAAACGACGTACCACCATGGCCATCGGGACTGCTAGCAGGCCACCAGGTGCTACAGATTTCAGGGGCTTGGGACTAGATCTGTGGAGATTACGGTTCCCGCGCCAACAAGTTCAGACGGGTGGGACATGAGCGGTTCCAGGAGCCGGCCGACCTCGGGCCCGAGGACCGACAACGCTGCCGCACTGTACTCCTCGCTCTGCCAAAGATTGAGCACCAGGCGGCGACCTGCTTGCAAGTCGACAACGACGGTGCCGACGTAGCCGGGCTGAGTCCGGTGGATCTGGTCAAACTGTTCCAGCGCGGGGGAAGCGGCCACCTTGATCTGGTCGAACGAGTTGAGTCGCACTATGGCAAACATCGTGGTCCTCCTGATCTTCGGTGTGTTCCTACAAGTTGCAGGCTAGGAGAGTGAACGCGTCTCGCAAGCGGAACCCCTGACGGCACCGTAGCGCGCAGTTCTCGATTTGCGGTGCTCAACTCAGCTCTCCTCCCGTGGCGTCGACGGCCGGCGCCCGCTTGGTCACGGTTGGCTCGTCGGTCGAGCGGCTCCCCTACCGGTGGTCTTGACGACGCCCATGATCGCGGCCTAGCCGGATCCGCGCGACCGCCGGCGAGCGCGTCCAGCTGTGGCGCTACCTCCACCTGCGCCGCCGCCGAACGCCATCGCCACGCCCAGCATGAAGCCGAAGTCGTACCAGTTGCCGTTGTTCTGAACCTCGTAGATATTGACTTCCGAGGTGAACAGGGAGATTAGGAAGGTGATGGGGCTGATCAGCCCTTGCCACAAGCCCAGCCAGAAGCCGGCCGGGTCCGGGCCGGTATCTACCATCGCGTTCGGCCCTGCGGCACACGCTGACAATGTGAGTAAGGCCAGGACCGTACCGAGCCCGAGATATGTGTGCGTTCCTCGCATGGTGATTACCTCCCATGTCAGTGAAGCTTGGTCATGCATTGCTCGACTAGGGCGCTAAGTCCTGCATCATCACCGATCACCCAGATACGGTCATCTCGTGTCGGAGCATGCCGCCGCACAAACCGTGCGCCGTTCCCTCAGCGCTACCTGCCGGGATTGTGGGTGCTTCGCAAACATTAACGGAGCTGGTTGCGTGGAGAGCTTCTCGCTGGAGTGACGGTCGCGGCATATCTGGTTCCTCAGGTGATGGCGTATGCGGAGGTAGCGGGGCTGCCGGCGATCACACGACTCTAGGGCAGCGGTCGCCCCGCTGGTGCTCGACGCGGTCCTCGGATCCTCCCGCCAGCTATTCAGTTGGACCGAGTCCAGCACCGCGCTGATGACCGCAGCTGCCGTCGCCACTCTCACGTCCGGTAATGAGCAGCGCTATGCGGAAACCGCAGCGGTGTTGGCGATTGCGGTAGGTGCAGGCTGCGTAAGGATGGCTAGCGCGGCTTGGCTTCTGGCCGACGGTCTGTGGGTCTGCGGTCACCTGCGCGCTGCGGGACTCGCTACGCGCGCCCTGGTTCTCACGATGTACGACGACGTAACCGTGCTGGCCGCGCTCCGTGCAGGGCGTACGGCTACACACTCAAGGAGCCGGACCGAACGAGATCGTCGCCGCCGTACGGTATCCGCTCGTGGAGAGGCACTCTTCGGTGCCGGGATCGCGGCGCGCATGCTTCAGCACTTCGGCCGCGCAGCGACTTCATCGCCCTTTCCCGAGCTCACCGAAGGTGAGACCGAGGTCCTGGGGTTGTTGGCCGCGGGGCCGCGACAACGCTGGGGTCGCGAGGCGCTTGCGGGTTAGCCCCAAGACGGTGCATAACCACGCATCCAACATCATCAGCAAGCTGCACGTCTCCGACCGGTCAGGAGCCATTCTCCGGGCACGAGACGTCGGCTTGGGCGAGCCGGGTCGGGCTGAATTACCCCTGCCGACTTGGTGTCAAGAAGCTCGAGTGCCATCATCGATGATCATCGACGATGAGTGCGCACGATGTCACTGATTCCCCCGTGGTTGCGACCACCCCGCGTCCGCGAGCGCCTAGCCTCATACCACCTGCGCCCAGACGTGCTGGACGCGGCGGCTGCCATGGCCTCTGACCAGCGCTCCGATATCTTCGTAGTCCGGCTGGAGGCCGCTCTCACTGATTCAGAGACCGTGCTGCGGATGATGGACGGGCGGCACGCCAGGGTGATGGGCCTGCTCGTGCTGACCAGCGAACGCATCCACTTCCGCTCCCGCCGGCGCACCGGGCCCAACTTCAGCGTGCCGCTGGAGGAGGTCGGTGCCATCGAGGCTTACACCCGCAGGGGCACCGGTACCGTCCGCATCATCACGCCCTACGGCAGCCTGACTGTCGGCCAGATCCTCGGCAGGCAGGGGGAGATGCTCGCCGCTGACGCCCAAGCGACAATCCGCGGCGAACCTCTGCCAGAGCGAGACCCGCTCCGGCTATTGGCCGAACTCCGCGCACTGCGCGAGAGCGGCGCGATCAGCGCCACTGAGTTCGAGATCCGCAAGTCTGCAATCTGGCGCGAGATCTAGATGACCGTTCGGGTCGCCAGCGCTCGACGATCTTGCCGTCGGCGATGCGGAAGATCTTGACCCCGCAGAAACCACGTTGCGTCCAATGGGCAGTTCGCCCATCACTGAGGCGCGGTAGGTGCCGCGGGCAACAAGGTGCTCGTGATGAAGGGTGGCCTGCGCACGTCCCGAGAACAACATCGCCGCCGTGTCAGCCCGGTCCGGTGACGGAAGCCTTCGCTTAAGCATGTCGTCCTTCGATTCGATCGTGATGCGGGCTCGTGAGTCCACGCCCCACTGGCTCCCAGCGGCAGGCCGTTCAGGATTCCGAGCCAGGCACCCGCAGCACCGGATCAGCGATCGGCCGGTACTGGCGCGGGGTCGAGGCCAAGCGCTCAGCGTTCGCACCTGGCGATTCGCCTCGTCGTTGGTCTTAGCCGACACCTACCATTCGATCGCAGGCCGCGAAGATCGCATCCTGGAGGGCGGGGTCCCGCAACGGTCTGGGGACCGGCGTCGGCGCCCGGTTCTTCCAGTAGGGCGCCGAGGCCAGGTTGGGTGCCGTGCAGCAGAAGGCGATGGTTTCCGCGGACGAGCTGACGTCGCCGGGGGCGCCGGGGCTGGCCAGCTTGGTCTTGACCCACCCCGGGTCGACGGCCACCGAGATGACGTCCGGCAATCTACGATTCCAGGCCAGGGCCAGGGCAACGTCGCACGCCTTGCTCTCGGCGTACGCCCGCCGCGGATCGGTCTCCCGGCCAAGGGCCGCGGGCTGCGGGCGTGCGGACCCCGCCAGGCCCGAGCCCAGCCAGAGCAACCGGCCCTGCAGCTCGGCGGACAGCAGGTGGGTCAGTAGGTGCGGCGCCAGGACGTTCACCGCAAAGGTCGTCTCGTGACCGTCCGCCGAGGTCCGCGGCGTGCTGCCCCGCACCCATACGCCCGCGTTGTGCACCCACGTGTCGATCGGGCCGTGCTCGCGGGCCTGGTCGGCCAATCGACGGACGTCATCAATCCGCGCCAGGTCGCCAACCACCAGAGCGACGTCGCCACCCAGTGCTTTCGCGACGGGCTCGCCCCGCTCCCGACTGCGTGCGTGAACCAGGACGCGGTGCCCGTCGGCTAGCAGCACCCGTGCCGCCGCGCGTCCGATGCCGTCGGTCGATCCGGTGATGCCGATGACCGCCATGGTCGTCATCCTGCCCAGGCCGGCGGACCGGCGCGAACCGGGGTCGCTGACTCTTGACTTGATATGCGCGAGAGGACCGCTCACCGAAACGCATTTCCACTGCCGTTTGCGTCGCAGGCAGCCGGCCAAGGGCGGTTACTTCGCTCGACGGCAGAACGACACCACCCTCGCCTCATGCATGTCTTCGCTGCGAGACAGCGTTCGAGTGACGGCGTTGGGATCACTTCCGGCCATCATGATGGATCGGTCGCCCCGGCGGATCGTTGACCAAGAGCGGCAGCCAGACCGGTGGCGAGGGTGCGCGCGGTCGAACCGTCCGGCTCACCATGGTCTGGGTTGAACTCCGTAATGATCAGGCCCGCAAAGGCCGGATGCCCGACCAATACTGTGGGGGCGGCCATCGCGGCGGCGAAGGTCAGCCCATGTTGTGCTGCGGCACGTCCGCGACCGGAAGATCAAAGAAGTCGATCACGTCGACATCGAAGTGAACCAGGTACCGGTCGGTACCTGCGGTGACTACGCTGATAGCTTCCCCAGCGGCCGCGCTTGGAGCGCGGGCTACCTCGGCTGCACCGAACTTTTGGCTTGGCAAGGAACCAAGCGTGCGGTCTTCGACCGTAGCGCCCGCAGCGTCCGGCGACCTCGACGACTGGCCGAAGAAGCACACCCGATCGGGGGTGAGCAGCGGTTTTCGGGTGCCCAGGCCAGCGAGTTCTGGCTCGCTCCCGGGCAGGTCCAGCAAGTGCGCCACGCCCATGGAGTCCAATACCCCGACCGGATTGTCGACAGGGGTGCGAAGATCGGGGCCGCCGTCGAAGTACACCAGGCCAACCTCATAACCTGCTTCGACTGCCGCGCTGACGACGGCGATGGTCAGCGTGCATTCTCCACCGACGACGAGCGGGATCTGACCGGCTCCGAAGATGGCCGCGACCTGGCTTCGAGCATCACGCAATACTTCAAGTGTGCGAGTCAGGTCGTGGGGGCGGCGCTGGTGGGGATGCGGCCTCAGCTGACGAGGTCGTTGGAGGCGCTGCTTTCCCACCGATGCCAGGAATATCTCGACAGGTGTATCCGATTCACTTGTATAGCCGATCTATACGACGGATATCTCGACAGCCGTTTGAGCGTGCCACACACAGGAGATTTGGTGTGATTTCTACGATGAGGACCACCGGAGCTGGGAGTGCCCAGACAGCCTCTGGCCGCGTGCGAGCCGACTTCTGGTTCGATCCCGCGTGCCCCTTTTGCTGGCTCACCTCGCGCTGGATCCTGGAGACCGAAAAAGTGCGCAATATCGAAGTGCACTTCCATGTCATGAGCCTGGCCGTGCTGAATGAGGGCACCGACGTCTCCGATGACTATCGGGAGAAGTTGCAGTCCTCTTGGGGTCCGGTACGGGTGGCGGTGGCGGCCGCACAATTCAAGGGAGAGCAAATCCTCACCCCTCTTTACACCGCCATGGGCACTCGCATCCACAACCAGGGCTATCAGGACCTGTCCACAGTGATTGCCGAAGCGCTCGACGAACTGGGCCTGCCGCCGGAGCTGGCAGAGGCCGCCGAGTCGACTGACTATGACAACGCGGTCCGCGAAAGCCACCATGCGGGAATGGACAAGGTGGGCAAGGACGTGGGAACCCCAACGATTCACGTCAACGGCACCGCGTTCTTCGGACCAGTCATCACCCGGATTCCACGAGGTGAAGACGCCGGTCGGATCTGGGATGCCAGCGTCACCCTGGCCGGCTACCCCTACTTCTTTGAGCTCAAGCGTGAACGCAAGGACTCGCTGCATTTCGACTGAACGCCCGCAAGGCATCGCCCAAGAGACGGAAAGGCCAGCCTCAAATGCAGGGCGGGGCGACTGTCAATACCCGACGCCGGCTGAGGTCGGTCTGGTAACCGACCCGCTTACAGTCTTCATGATCGGACCGCGGCATGTCGGAAAGTGCGGTTCAGGTGGCCGGTCGGTGCCATCGAGTCCGTTGTACTGTCGCTCCTGCTTATCCCTGCCGCCCGCTGTAGCGACGAATAGCCTCTCGTGCCTGCTCAGCCGACACGCCGGTCGACTTGTGCGACATCGACGGCGAACTGGAGTGCCTCTGCTTTCGTGCCGACTCGTACCTCGGCTCGTACGGTCGTGCGGCCAGCTTGCTGCGCGGCGACGACCCTGTGATAGCCGTCCACAAGTAGCAGGGTCTGGTCCTCGAGCGCGAAGACGGTGACGGGCTCCCTGCACTCGGTAGGGCTAGGTGTGGCATTAGCCGACCGCTGGATTCTGGTGACCACCGCAAGAACCCGGGGACCGGCTACCGGGACGCCGGTCCCGCGGGAGCGTCTGTCAACATGCAAGGCCGAGCGGGAAGTCGCACATCCTTGGGAAGGAGCGCAGGGATCAGCGCCACAGTTTCTGAGCGGGGAGGGGGCTCGGCGGACATCGTGTTCGTTCACACAGTCTCAGTTGAGCCCGAGCTGGTCGCGCCGGCGAGTGAGGTACGCGACCTCGGCGCTGTTGCCTGCCAGCTCGATGGCCTTCTCGTACGCAGCGCGGGCATCCGCCGAGCGGCCAAGTCGGCGTAACAGGTCGGCGCAGGTGGCGTGGTAGGCGTGGTAGCCGCCCAGGTCCAGCCTGTCGACCACCGCCAGCGCCACCTCGGGCCCGTCGACCTCGGCGAGCGCGACGGCCCGATTGAGCGCGACGATCGGTGAGGGGTCGATGCCGGCGAGCTGGTCGTAGAGGGTGACGACCTGGGACCAGTCGGTGTCGCGTACGTCCATGGCGGAGGTGTGCACCGCGTTGATGGCAGCCAGGATCTGGTAGCGGCCAGGGTGTCCTTGACCTGCGGCGACGGCGGCGATCCGCTCCCGGACCAGTGCGTGGCCCTCGGCTATCAGTGCAGCATCCCAGGCGCCGCGGTCCTGCTCGTCGAGCGTGACCAGCTCACCCGATGCCGAGATCCGCGCCGACCGGCGGGCCTCGGTGAGCAGCATCAGTGCCATCAGGCCGGCCACCTCACCGTCCGGCGGCAGCAAGGCCTGGAGCAGTCGGGTCAGCCGGATCGCCTCGAGGGTGAGGTCGCTGCGTACGGGCTCCTTCCCGGGATCCGAGGCGAGGTAGCCCTCGTTGAAGACTAGGAAGAGGACCGCCAGGACGCCGGAGATGCGGGCGGGTAGGTCCTCGGAGGAGGGGACCCGGTACGGGATCCTTGCCGCTTTGATCTTGCCCTTCGCGCGTGTGATCCGCTGACTCATGGTGGCCTCTTGCACTAGGAAGGCGCGGGCGATCTCGGATACGGTCAGCCCGCCGACCATGCGCAGCGTCAGCGCGATCCGGGCCTCCATGGCCAGGGCCGGGTGGCAGCAGGTGAAGATCAGCCGGAGCCGGTCGTCGTCGATCGCGCCGAGCTGCTCAGGCGGGGTGTCGTCGTAGAGCATCTGAGCCTCCTTCTGCTTGTCGTCACGACGGGACTCGCGGCGCAGCCGGTCGATGGCGCGCCGGGTGGCGGTCGTGGTGATCCAGGCGCCAGGATTGGGGGGTACGCCGTCGGTGGGCCAGCGCTCGACGGCGACCGCGAACGCCTCCGCTGCCATCTCCTCGGCGGTGTCCAAGTCGCCGAAGCGCCTCGTCAGCACGGCAACCACCCGGGCCCACTCCTCGCGGTGGACCCGGCTGATCGCCTTGGCGACGAGCGTCACTCGCCCGCGAAGGGACGGACCTCGACCTTCCCCCGGCAGGCCTTCGATCCCTCGGCGGCCAGCGTCAGCGCCACGTCGAGGTCCGGAGCCTCGATGATCCAGAAGCCGCCGATGTATTCCTTCGACTCCAGGTAGGGGCCGTCGGAGACAACCGGCTCGGCACCCTGTCCGTCGACAACGGTCGCGGTCGTGGCCGGCGCCAAGCCGTCGGCGAAGACCCAGTAGCCCTCCTCCTGCAGTCGCTGGTTGAAAACGCCCGTGTCTGCGAGCGCCTGCTTCATCGCCTCCTCGGAGGGGTAATTGCCGTACTCCTTGTACTCAGCCGGCCCGAAGACCGACATCAGGTACCGCGTCATCTCTGTCTCCTCAGGTTTCGTGGGCCCGTTCGGCCCGCCTCTCAACCCTGCTACGAACGCCTTCCGGCCGATCCGACACCTCCGCCGAGGTTTCTTCAAGGAAGTTCCTACGCCGCTCCAACCCCCCGATCCGTTCGTTAGCCGGCGGTGAGCAGTGCACCGTATGCCGTCCGATCATCGCGACGTAGCGGGCGGCCGAGTTGTCGACATCTCGCTATTCGGGTGTCAGTGCTGCAGCTTGATAGCGACCACACGCCAGGATCTGAGCGATCCCCACTGGCGGCGAGAGCGTGCCACTACGCTGCTCCTAGTGGTCGTTAGCAAGCACAATCTGGCGCAAGTGAAGCTAAGGGCACAAGGGAAGTCGACTCGCGGTGTTTTCCGAAGTCAGCCCCCATAGCTCAGGGGATAGAGCAAAGGTTTCCTAAACCTTGTGTCGTAGGTTCGAATCCTACTGGGGGCGCCGATGCGCCTGAGCTACGTGTTTCACTGGCCCGCACCGCGCCGCGAGGCAGGGACTATTTGATGTTGCGAATCAACTCGGACAACAGACCCTGAGCTTTCTCATTGCCCTCGTCGGACAGACGCTGCAGTTCCTCAAGATCGCCGCGCTCTGCGGCGAACTCGCTCAATCGGTCGGCGGCGTTCTCGTTGCCGTAGTCCACCAGTCGTCGCAGTTCCTCAAGATCGCCACGCTCTGCGGCCAGCTCGCTCAATCGGTCGGCGGCGTTCTCGTTGCCGTAGTCCACCAGTCGCCACAGTTCCTCAAGATCGCCACGCTCTGCGGCCAGCTCGGTCAACCGATCCGCGGCCTCCTCGTTGCCATCATCGGCCAGCCGACGCAGTGCTGATCGATCAGACTCATTCATTTAAATAACGTACCGCGACGGATGTCCATCAGCACTGCCGCGCCGGATGCGACGGCCTACGCTTGGCCGAACCTAACAAGCTCGTCCCACACGCTGGACGGCCCTCAACGCCGAGAAAGAGAAGCGAGCCCATGACGAATTTCAACGGCCGGACCATCCTCGTGACCGGCGCCAGCGGCGGGATAGGCGGTGCCACCGTGCGGCATCTGGTCGACGCCGGCGCTGACGTGATAGCTAGCGGACAGTCCGAGGACGGTCTTAAAGCCCTTGCCGACGACACGGGCGCCCGCGTCCTACCATTTGACCTCACATCCGAGGACAGCGTCCGCGAGGCCCTCGACGGTTTTGACGTCTGGGGGGTGGTGAATTGCGGTGGCTACGGCGGCGAGATCGCCACGCCGATGGACACCGACATCGCCGTGTTCGACAAGGTGATCAGCGTCAACGCCCGCGGTACTTTGCTTGTCACCAAATACACGTCCCGATCGATGATCCGACTCGGCAAAGGTGGCTCGATTGTCAACGTCTCCAGCCAGGCCAGCCTCGTCGCCCTCCCGGGTCATATCTCGTACGGCTCGTCGAAAGCTGCGGTCGACAACATCACACGAGTTTCGGCATTGGAGCTCGGCAAGTACAACATCCGGGTCAACAGCGTCAACCCGACTGTGGTGATGACGCCGATGTCGGCATGGTATTGGGGACGTGAGGATGTGGAGGGCCCGTTCCTGGAGGCGATGCCGCTTGGTCGGTGGGCTACTCAGGACGAGATAGCCGCACCGATCACCTTCCTGCTCAGCGACGCCGCGTCAATGATCACCGGGGTTTCGCTTCCGATCGACGGCGGCTACACATGTCGCTAGTACTGCGTCGGACGATCCGGGCCGCCCACTCTGCCACGCTGTCATGACCGCTCCTCCTGAAGTTTGTTAGAAGCTGGCTATGCCCTTCCCGATCACGGAAACACCGATCACAAGGAGCAAGACCGCCATGATCGTGGCGTTGTTGGCGACCAACCATCCCCTGAGGCTGTCCAACGGGCCGCCCATTCGGGCCGAGGCGATGAGGTAGCCGACCACGGGAACAAGCACCGTAGATGCGGCGAGCAGAACGAACACGACGATGACTACCGTGGTTTCGCCGAAGCTCAGGTTGGCACCACCGATGATCAGTCCGGCGGAAATCGCCATCAACAGATTCTTGGGGTTTACCGCCGACAGCAAGAAGCCCAGCCCGAGGCCCTTGGCCGCCGTCATGGAGTCGATCGCTGACATCCACTTCGGCATCTCAGCCTGTTCACCCTCCGCCGGCCGTGCCCTCCATTGCTTTGCCGCCAAGAACAGCAAGAGTGCGCCCAAGATGATCTTGATCACCCCAGCGACCGGCGACGAGCCGGAGGAGGTCTGCTGCGGCAGCACAGACGACAGCAAGGTAAACAACACGATCGCGACGACGATGCCAGTCACCCAACCCAGCAGAAAGCCAACACTGGTGGTTTTCGCTTTGGGCGATAGCAACATCAAGATCGCCGCGATGATCGGTATCGGACTGATCGCAATACCGACCGCCAATGGCAAGATTTCGCCGATGACTGAACCCACGTTGTCAAGCCTCCCCGTCTGAACCGTCGCCAGCTAAGCAGCGGCCAATTCTCACAGGCCAGACGCCATCTCCCCCCAGATATCCTCCAGGTAGCGGTCGTCCTCCCGCAGCCCTGCGAGCCACTCCTCCGCCGTGGAATCCGATCCGTTGCTCTTGGCCCGGCAGATGTCCATCAGGGCCGCGCGCACGCCAGGCGCCATGGTGTTGGCATTGCCGCAAACGTAGATCACCGCGCCAGCCTCGATCAGATCCCATACCTGGTCCCGCTCGCGCTCGATGGAGTGCTGGACGAACGTTCGAGGCTGTCCGGGCTCCCGCGAGAACGCAACCTGCAACTCCGTGATACCCGACTCCTCGAAGGCCTTTAGCTCGTCGGCGTAGAGCATGTCATGTTCCGCGTTTCGGCAGCCATAGAAGAGGATCGACTTCCCGACGGGGACACCCTTCTCGGCCAGGGAGGCGCGCTCCTGCAGGAAGCCACGGAAGGGTGCCATCCCGGTGCCCGCCCCGACCATGATCATCGGTACGTGTGGATTGGCCGGCGGCCGGAACGGGATGGTCGGCTTGCGAACAAAGGCGAACTGCGTGCTGCCCTCCATGCTGCTCGCGAGGTGGTTGGAGGCGACCCCGTTGAAATAGCCGTCACCGCTGCGGGCGAGACCGTGGAGGACGCCGACCGTGAGGTCGCAGGTGCTCGCAACCGCAGGGGAGGACGAGATGGAGTAGTAGCGAGGTCGTATGGGTGGCAGCAGCTCCAAGTAGACGTTGAATGGCAGGTCGCAGCTGGGGAATTCATCGAGCAGCTCGAACACCGACCGCCGAGGAGCTCCCACTCGCTTCCGATAAGCCTCCCGGCCGGCATCGTCGAGGCCCGACATGGTCTGCAGCTCGGCCGCTTCGTCGGGGTCGGTGGCGTATCGAGTTAGCACGGCAAGATCACTGCGACTCGCGACGTCCTGCAACTCGACACAAGCCCCGAGGATGCCGAGCAGCGGCGCGGATTCTCCGAGTGGAAGGTGCGTGTAGGTGCCCCCGCCGGCCGGGTCGATCGTGATATAAGTGCCGGCATCGAGACCGAACCGAGCCATTACTCGCCGGATGAGGTCGACGTTGTTGCGAGGAAGTACGCCGAGGTGATCACCGGTTTCATATTCCATTCCGGCCGGCAACTCCAGCTCGATGTGACGGGCCGACCGCGAGTCGGACGCCGATTGACCGTTCTTGAGCAGTTCCCGGTTGACCAACAGGGTGGTCGTATGAGCCCGGTAGGACATCACGACAGGGTTCGTCGTCTGCTTGTTGGTCATGGTCAGGCGGAGCCGCGGCTCGGTCGTGGACACGGTGGTGGACTCGGTAGGGAGGGCCAGGCTCTCGGCCAGTGAAGACCACAGGCCCTTGTACCACTCCGAGAACTGACCGTCGAAGTCCGAGCGAGCATCACCTTCCCCGCGCGGATGGACCCGGTGAGCACCGTGAGCCTCCAGCTGAGCATCGATCAGTGTCGGCACGGCCTGGTAGGTCGAGGCCCAATCCATGTTGCCGCAGCCGAACACGGAGTAAGCCAGACCAGATCCAGCATCGGTCGGCGTTGCGGGGTCGGTGATCCAGCGGCAGAACCGGTCGGCATTGTCCGGCGGGTGGCCGTTGTAGGAAGCGCACACGACGACCAAGGCTCCCTCGTGCGGAAGTTCGCCAGTGTGATCATCGAGAGCGCCCAACGTGACGGCGTAACCGCGGTCGGATCCATCCTGCGCAATTCGAGTGGCAATCCCCTCTGCCGTCCCCAGGTTGGACCCGAACAGCACCATGAGCGGGGTGTTATGTCCCTCCCCCGTCCGCGGTGGGCGCGGCTTAGGCTCAGCGGCTTGCCCGTTGGTCGGCACGGTGGTGATCACGATCGGTGCGATTCCGGTGGTTCGACCGGGGCGCTGCTTGATCTGAATGGACAAGCCCTCGGGCTTGATCGTCAGACCCTCTTTGATCTTCAGCTCGTAGTTCAGGTAATCCACGAACTCGAAGCGTTGCAGCAGTATGCCGAGGACGAGCATGGCTTCCTGCATGGCGAACTGGCGTCCGATGCAAGCCCGCTGACCCGAACCGAACGGCTTGAACGCGTTGGGCGGAAGCTGCGACCGTGTCTCGGGCCGGAAGTGGTCAGGGTTGTACTCCTCAGCGTCGGCGCCCCAGACGCTCGGGTCGCGATGGAGCATGATCGTCAGTCCAGTAATCGAGGATCCCTTCGGCATCAGGTACGGCCCGACCATGGCGTCCTGGTATGGGTAGCGCGTGAACGCCGCCACGGTGGGCCACAACCGCAGGGTTTCGCTGAGGATCTGATTGACGTAGGTAAGGCCTTGCACTTGCTGGTAGGTCGGCAGCAGCGACGTGTCGGTGCCGAGAACGCGATCGACCTCCTCCTGAGCGCGGGCGACCACTTCGGGATGCTTGATCAAAAAGCTGATGGTGAAGGAGAGCAGTCCGCTGGTGGTTTCGTGACCGGCAATCAGGAAGGTCTGGCACTGGGCCACAATGTTGTCGTCGCTCAGCTTCTCGCCGGTCCGCTTGTCCACCCCGGTCAGCATGGCGCTGAGCAAATCCTTGTGATCTTCGATGTTCCCGGCGCGCCGACGCTCGTCGATGATCTGTTGAACTTCGCCCTCCATGTAGCGGTAGTTCTCGGTCAGCTTGCGCGAAGCACCGCGCCGCAGCTTCGTCTGGATGGGCAGTGCCCGGGCGCGTTTTTGGCTCTCTCCCAACACGCCGTACATTGCCTCGACGAAGGGATGCAGAGTGTCGCGGTAGAAGGAGTTGAAGCGGTAGCCGAAGCCGCACAGCGCGATCGTGTCGAGGGTGAGCCGAGTCATGTCAGCGGTGACATCGACCGGTTCGCCCGGATTCAACCGCTCCCACTTTTGCATCAACTGTGTCGCGATGTCGTTCATCATCGGCACGTAGTCCCGCATCGCCTGCTGGCTGAAGTTAGGCAGCAAGATGTTGTGTGCCTTCGACCAGTTCGGATCATCGGTATCGGAAGTGAACAATCCGGCGCTCCTGCCGAAGCTTCGGACCGCCTTCTGACCGTCTCCGACGAGCTTGTCGAATCGCTCGTCGTCGCACAGATCGTCGATCATCGCCAGGCCTGAGGCTGCGAACCGATCGCCGGCCGGGGTGCGCAATCGGATCATGGGACCGTACTCGCGGACCAGCCCCATCAGCGTGACGATCGTGCGCTCGGAGGGCACGTCGAACATGTTGCCGACTACGGGTAGGCCCTTCGGGCCGGGAATGTCGTCAATGCTCAGCGGAGTGGTCGTGCGGTTCCCAGCACCCTGCGATGTGGTCATGTGGATTGCCTTTCGGATGCGGCCGGTTCGGCGACCCGACCGGCGCGGATGAAGACCACCAGGCCGGCGATGACGACCCAGGTGGGGAAGAGGAGCATGGCCGCTGGGTGCATCACCGTGCTCAACAGCAAGAAGGCCGCCACCAGGTAACTCACCAAGGCCAACCACTTGGGCATGATTCCTGCTTCGCGGAGCAGGGACGTCGTGGTCAGGGCGTACATGCCGGCACCGCGAAGCGCGTAGATAAAGACCATTCCGTAGCCGACCGCGAGCATGCCTCTGGCGAAGTCGGCCGATGGCAGCGGGGCACTCGTCAGATCCTTCAGGAGCGCGACAGAGCCGGCCGATGCCGTTCCCGCGAAGAGGAGAACGACGAAGAGAATCCCGGATACCAGCTGCAACCCATCCGGGATGGCCGACGGCGACGGCGTGCGGGACTTGATCAGCAGCCGGGTGGTGTGCGCATGCCAGAGGAACGCGATTCCGGCTAGTGGGATGAGATAGATGCCGACGGTGACAAGCGCCGTGCTACTGCTGTTGTAGAAGGCGGTGATATCCGCATCCGAGGCAGACAACGTGGGCGTCGTATGGACGAGAACCAACGCGACCACAAACAGCACGGCGAAGAGGATGCCCGTGAGGCTCGATAGCCGGGCGAGTTTGACCGTGGCGGGCTGTGCAGCCCGAGCCTTGGCGCGGGCCGCTTTGGACGTATCCGGAGACGAGGCTACTGGCGGTGGCGACTGAGGTTGAGTGATCGAGGGCTCGGCCATGATCTTCAGCCTCCCCAGATGTCTTCCAGGAATCGCTCGTCGGCGCGCAACCCGGCGAGCCAGGTGTTGCCGTCCGTCGAGACGCCAGACTTCATCCGGAACACTTGAATGAGTGCGGTGCGGACACCGGGCGCCATGGTGTTGGCGTTCCCGCAGACGTAGATATTGGCCCGCTGCTTGTCGATGAGATCCCACACATCGTCCGCCCGCTGGATGATGGCGTCCTGAACGTAGCGTCGCTCTGGACTTCCCTCGCGGGAGAACACGGCATCCACCTTGACCACGCCGTCGGCCTCGTAGCCGCGCAGCTCATCGGCGTAGAGGTAATCGTCTTCAGAGGTGCGGCAGCCGAAGAACAGCAGGGACGTGGCGACGGAAGCTCCGCTGGCCTGCTGCGCAGCCCGCTCCTGCATAAAGCCTCGGAAGGGGGCCAGCCCGGTACCAGCGCCGATCATGATCATCGGCAACTGTGGATCATCCGGCGGTCGGAAGGCGATCGTCGGCTCGCGTACGAAGGCGAAGACCGTGCTGTTCGGGGCGTTCGATTCCAGATAGGTCGAGCAGACACCAGCGAACTCCCCGGTCCCGGAGCGCGCCGGCCCGCGCAGTACTCCGGTGGTAATGCTGCACATGTCGGGGCTGATCATGGGCGAGGAGGAGATTGAGTAGTAGCGGGGCCGCAGCGGTGGCAGACGGTCGAGGAAGACCTCGAACGGCATGTCACATGCGGGGTAGTCCTCGAGCAGGTCAAGCAACGAACGGCCACGCGCCAGCACCTCGTTGCGGAACCTGGTTTGAGACTCATCGTCGGTGCCGACGAGGCCCTCGAGCGACGATCGTTGCTCCGGATCGCTGGTGTAGCGAGCCATCACCTCGATGTCGCTGCGTGTTGCCGGATCCTGAAGCTCGACGCAGCTGCCCAGGATGCCGAGTAGCGGGGCTGGCTCGTCGGTCGGCAGGTGAGTGTGGCTGCCGCGGTTCGGGATGATCGTGACATAGGAGCCGGCGTCCAGGCCGAAGTGCAGCATGACGCGACGGATGAGGTTGATGTTGTTGCGTGGCAGCACTCCAAGATGGTCGCCCGCCTTGTAGGCCACGCCTGAGGGTAGGGCGACTTCCACGTGGCGGGTCGAGCGGTCGGCGTTGGCGCCCAACAGCTCATAGTTGTCACGCACGACCGCTGCCTGCGCGTGGTAGGACATGATGACAGGGTTGGTTACCTGCCGATTCATCACGGTGATCGCGAGCCGCGGCTGGCTCTCGTCTGTTTCGTGGGGCGCATCAACTCCGAGCGTGGTTGCGATGTCCTGCCACAGCGTGTCGTGCCAGTTGCGGTACGCGGCATCGAAGTCGCCGCGGGCGTCGCCGGCGCCGCGTGGGTGAATGCGGGTGGCGCCGTGTTGCTCGAGTCCCGCGTCGAGTTGGGTGGGCACTGCCTGGTACGTGGTGGCCCATTCCGTGTTGCCGCAGCCGAAGACGGTGTACGACAAGTCTTCATACGTGGTGGGCCCTGCCTCGTTGAGCGCGTGGTAGAACTTGTCCGCGTTGTCCGGCGGTAGCCCGTTGTAGGAGGCGCAGACGATCATCGCGGCCTTCGCCGGAATATGGTCGACGTACTCGTCCAGGGAGCCGAGGGTCACGTCGTAGCCGCGCTCGGTGCCCTCTTGTGCAAGGCGCGTGGCGATGCCCTCCGCTGTCCCGAGATTCGAGCCGAACAGCACTGCTAGCGGCGTATGGTGCCCATTGCTGACGGCCGGCCCGGACTTGGTTTGAGTTGTCGAGGCGACAGTGACCGGCTCCGCTTTGTCCATCGGCCGATCTGCCCGTCGCGCGACCTGAATGTGGAAGTCGGCAGGTTTGACGGTCAGAGTCACTTTCGTATGCAGCCGATAATTCGGGTCCTTGATCAACTCGAACCGCTGCAACAGCATGCCCAGCACCAGGACCGCCTCCTGCAGCGCGAACTGCCGCCCGATGCAGGCCCGTTGCCCGGTGCCGAACGGCTTGTACGCGTTCGGGGGGATTGCACTCATCCGATCCGGCCTCGTGTGGTCTGGATTGAACTCATCGGCGTCTTCGCCCCAGACGGATTTGTCACGGTGCAACATCGGGGACAGGACCATCATCCCCAGGTCTTCCGGGATCGCGTAGCGCCCGCCACCGATCACGGTGTCCTCCCTTGCGTGACGCCTGAATCCCGCCGCCGTCGGCCACAGCCGCAGCGCCTCATCGAGAACCTGGCGTACGTAAGTCAGCTCATGCACCTGATCGAAGGTCGGCTGCAATGTGCCGCCCAGTACCCGATCAACTTCATCACGCGCTCGGTCGAGGTATTCCGGGTGCTCGAGCAGGAAGTAGATGGCGAACGACAGCAGTCCACTCGTCGTCTCGTGGCCGGCGACCAAGAACGTGATGCACTGAGCCCGGATGTTTTCGTCAGGAAGAGTCAGTCCGGTCTGTTTGTCGACTCCAGTGATCATCCGGCCGAGCAGGTCCGTGTTGTCTGCGGCATCACCCATCGCTCGGCGTTTGCGGATCAGATCATCCACCAAGCTGGCCATAAAGGCCTGATCCTCTTCAAACTGGCGCTGCGCACTGATTTTGAGCCGGGTCTGGATAGGCAGCTGGCGGGTACGCGTCTGCGCCTCGTCCAATACTCTGATGATCGCCTGGACGAATGGATGCGGCGTCTCCCGATAGAACGAATTGAACCGGTATCCGAAACCGCACAACGCGATCGTGTCGAGAGTCAGCCGAGTCATGTCGGCCGGGACATCGATCTCTTCGCCGGGATTGAGCCGATCCCACTTGTCCATCAGCTGATCCGCGATGTCGATCATTGCCGGCATGTAGTCCCGCATCGCCTGCATGCTGAAAGGCGCCATCAGGAGGCCGTGCGCACGGGCCCACATCGGGTCATCGGTGTGGGCCGTGAACAGGCCAGCATCAACTGGACCCTCGGCCAAGATCGACAGGCCTGCGGTGATGACCTTGTCGAAGCGAGCGTCGTCGCAGATCTCCGAAACCAGGTCGACGCCGGATACCACCACCGATATGCCAGCAGGTGAGGTCAGCTTGAAGATCGGCCCGTACTCGCGAGCTAGCGACATTAGGCTCTCGATCGGCTGCGCTAGATCGATGGCCCGAACGTTGCCGACGAACGGCAGTCCCGGAGGACCAGGGAAATCTTCAGGTGCAAGCGGTTCGGTCATGGTGATGTCTCCTGAATCCTGCGAGCTCGAAGTCCTGGCCGCCGATGGAAGGTGGTACTCAGACCCCTCCTACGGGCAGAGGTGGTCGTGGTGAGCAGGCACACAGCGGCGGCCCGTACTTAGACGCTTTCCGGTTCGGCTACGCCTGGTGACTGTTTGATGAGGACCAGCGCGACGACCAGGAACACTGCAAAAAGCAGCCCACAGACGCCGCAGATCCGGGCGTGAGCCCTAAGTTGATCTGACCCCCCAGCGGAACTCACGGGCTTAATGTTACGGGCTTGCTACGCCGCTGAGAATGCTCTCTTTGTGCCGATGATGCAACGAATAATTTGCGCAGACAGCGTCAGTCACTTTGCAGGTTTTGATCCCGCCTCGTGACCGGCTTGTTGCATTCTCATGCTCGGTATCAGTCGGCTGGCCGGAGCAGGTCGCCTCGGCGTGGGTCGGCGGTTAGAGGTCGGGATTCATGGCCCCGTCGGGTATGCACGACATTGGTGAACACCAGCGGGTAGGTGTGCAGTGTGCGGAGAATTGCGGGGCGTCGATGGTGGTGACATCTCCAATGCCGGTACCTATCGTCTGGGCCTGAATGTGGAGACAGCACTATTACCGCCACGCAAATCAAGATCAAGATTCTGATGACAAGATTGCGTGACCGGCGTGCAACCATGCACAATCTCACTATCGCGGCTAGGTAAGCATGGGAGTTAGCGATTCTTTGCGTTTCCACTGCATCCTCGGTCCGGGATTCGGCTCCACTCGGCAAGCCCGCGGGCGAGTAGGACAGAGTGGATGATCGTGAGCGATGAGCTGACCGCGGGCGTACGACGGATGCTGGCTGATGCCGAGCAACGCGGGCTGGCTGTTGAGTTGCGGCGCCGGCCAGTTGCGCACAGTCTCGAGGAGGCAGCCGAGCTGCTGGGCATCGCTCCGTCGGATATGGCGAAGACGATCGTGGTACGCCGCTCGAGCGGGAACTACCTGTTTGCCGTCATTCCCGGAGGCACCCAGATTTCCTGGCCCAAGCTGAGGTTGCTGCTCGGCGTCAGCAAGATGAAATTCCCCGATGCGACTGAGGCTCTCCAGGCGACCGGCTACGAGCGCGGCACGATCACCCCGATCGGCAGTGACCCCAACTGGCCGGTGATCATCGACCAGCGGTTAGTCGGCCATCGTGCCGCACTCGGCGCCGGTGGGCATGGTTTTAGCACGTTCGTGGAGATCGACGATCTTGTGCGCGCCTTCGACGCGACGGTGGCCGACATCGTGAGCTAGTTGCATAGATGAGCTGAGTATGTCGAGGCGCGCTCGTACACTCGGCCCTATGTGGCAGCCGGGCGCGCTCAGCCGAACCGTGCTGGCTCTCATCTGGTTGGTGCTCGGGCTAGCCATGGTTGCGGTGTCGGTGTGGCTCGGCTGGACACGTTGGCCAGCCATCTTGAATGGTCATCCGGCCACGTTGGTTGCGGGCATCGCGTGCGGTCTGCTTGGCTTCATCGCCATTGCCTGGTCAATCGGTTCGCTGGCAATCGGAGGCCGACAGGATCGCGAGGGCGACCCGGATCATCCGGCGCACAGGACGTCCAGCCAGGTGCAGCGCCGGGCGCAGCGGCGGATCATTCTTGCCGTTCCGCTGCTGGTACTTGCTTTTCTTCTGGTCGTCGCCCTCGCCTACGCGCGTCCCTTTGTGGCGACGCCGGTGGCTGGCGCGGCGCTCCGGTCGGAGAAGAATGTGCGGATATCAGATCGCCTCGTCTGGTATGAGCTGATCCCGGTCCGCAAAGACCCAGCGGGTGAAGAGATCAAGCCGACGACAGGCCTGCTGTTCGTGCCCGGTGCTCGCGTCGACTCTCGCGCGTACGCCCGTGTCCTGCGCCCGCTGGCTGAAGCCGGTTACCTGGTTGCGGTGCTGAAGGAGCCGTTCGGCTTCTCACTGCTCGATGCTGATCGCGGCAAGAAGGTTCTCGACGTTCATCCTGAGATCACTTATTGGGCGGTGGGCGGTCACTCGCTTGGCGGCACCACAGCTGCCTCACTTGCCGACGAGGATGAACGCGTCAAAGGCCTGGTGCTCTTCGCCTCCTACCCCGCGGACACGCTTGTCCGTACCGATCTAAAGGTCGTCTCGATCTCCGGCGCCGCGGACGGATTCGCAACGCCGGCCGACATCGAGGCATCCAAGGGAAAGCTTCCGCCAGACACCTCCTATGTCGTGATCAACGGCGCAGTGCATAGCTCATTCGGGGACTACGGCGAGCAGTCGGGGGACGGGATAGCGACGGTCGATCGATCCGCTGCACAGACCGAGATCACCGGCGCGGCCCTCGCGCTGCTTGCGTCGTTGGCCCCTCCGCCACCTGCCAAGAAGAAGAGTAAGTAGTCCCCGCGCGGCAGGGGCGGGTGCATCACGGCACGTTGAGTTCTCCCTAGGATCTGGGTGTGAGCGAGATCGGTCTGAAACTTGCCCAGGAGAAGATGGCAGCTGCTGGGATTCATCCGCTGGCCATCGATGTCTTCACCTACTACAACCGCCAGCTGGAGGAGGGAGTCAGCGGATTCATCCCCGAGGACAGCATTGAGCCCCTTCTCGATCCCAGCATGCTGAGCGATACCGCGGTGAGCGAAGAGGATGCAGCGGCGGCCCTGGAGAAGACCGTGATCATCAAGCTCAATGGTGGGCTTGGTACCTCGATGGGGATGGACAAGGCGAAATCCCTCTTGCTGGTACGCAAAGGCAAAAGCTTCTTGGACATCATTGTTGATCAAGTACGACACACGCGCGCCGCATATCGGATCCAGCTACCACTGCTGTTCATGAACAGCTTTCGCACTCACGAAGAGACCCTGGCTGCGCTGGCGCCGTACGGTGATCTTGCTGTCGCGGGGCTTGATCTTGACTTCATTCAGAATCAGGAGCCCAAGCTCAAGGCCGACGACCTGACGCCGATCTCATGGCCGGCTGACCCGAGTCTGGAATGGTGTCCGCCTGGGCACGGTGATCTCTACACGGCGCTCACCACGTCTGGGATGCTGGATCGCCTTCTGTCGTTGGGATACCGCTATGCGTCGGTGTCGAACTCCGACAACCTCGGTGCTGCGCCGGATGCCACAATCGCGGGCTGGTTCGCGACCACCGGTGCACCGTACGCCGCGGAAATCTGCCGGCGCACGGCGGCTGATCGCAAGGGCGGACATCTGGCGATTCGCAAGTCAGACAGACGGCTGATCTTGCGGGATACGGCGCAGACGCCCAAGGAGGAAATGCACTATTTCACCGACGAGTTCCGGCATCCGTTCTTCCACACCAACAATTTGTGGTTCGACCTCGAGGCCCTTGACCGCACTCTGCGCGAACGGAAGTCGGTGCTTGGTCTGCCGCTGATCAAGAACGAGAAGACTGTCGACCCGGCGGATCCGTCCGCGCCGAAGGTGATCCAGATCGAGACCGCAATGGGTGCGGCCATCGAGGTTTTCGAGGGGGCGACGGCTGTCGGAGTCGGTCGCGACAGGTTCCTGCCGGTCAAGACCACCAATGACTTGTTGGTGCTGAGGTCCGATGCGTATGACCTGGAGGCCGACGGGCGGCTTAGCAAGGTGGCCGATCCCACGCCTGTCGTCGATCTTGACGACAGGTACTACAAGATCATTTCTGACTTTGATCACCGATTCCCGGCTGGCGCCCCGTCGCTCAAGGAGGCGCGGTACCTGGACGTGAACGGAGATTGGACCTTCGAGGCAGGCGTTCGTGTGATCGGCGACGTGACCCTCGAGGATCGCGGAGCACCCCAGATCATCGCGGCGGGTTCGACGCTCAGCGACCAAACCGACGCAGCGATTGGGCAGAGACCCTAGTGTCGGAGGACGGTGCAGAGCGGGCGTGGCATCAGGCCCTTGCCTACGCAGTCTGCGGGCGCCGGCTGGAACAGTTGGGACGCCAGCGCAGTCCGGACGTAGCGGCACTGAGTATGGCGCTGCGTGATCTGGCCGAAGATGGGGCGTTGATCCTCCCGAGTTCGAGTGATCAGGCCATGCACTCCGTGCCGAAGGACCTCACGTACGGGCTGGGCGCTGCTCAATTCCACGCGGCGCTCTCCGCACTGCGTAGCGAGCTTGGCCTGGGCGTAGCACTGCGCTCCGCGGTGCCGCCGAGCCGACCGCTCACGCCAGCGGAGCGCAGGCTGAACGAGGACGCCCCACCGCATCATCTTGGCTAACGGCGTGAGCCTTAACGCCAGATAATGCTGAGCGTGGCAGAGGCTGCGGCGTGAGCCACGACCGACGCCGTCTGGGCATCCACATCGATGAGTACCAGCGCACCTTCTGGACCTGGGCCCACCCGCTCATCCGGCAGTTCCGGGATCGTCACGACTCGCGCACCGGCGGCGACGACGGCCGCCTGCTCGGCCTGCGCGTCGGCGGCGATGACGTCCACCACGTCGCCGGGCCGTAGCAAAGTGACCAGTGCAGAGTCAGCCAGCCTGAGTGGTGCGATGACATGACCCTGCGAAACGCTGGTCCGCGTGGCGGTCGCGATCAGCGGCGTCATCATCTGGTTTTCAGCGACCGGCGCGGCCAGCGTCCTGCCGACGAGAGCGAGTGGATCGGTCAGCACCCCTTCGGGTACGTCGGAGGCGGCAACTCGGTCGAGCACCAGATCTGAGGCGGAGACGACCGTCCCACCCGGTAGCCGCGACCTTGCCTTCACCACGGTGATCGTGGCCGGCCCTTCGGGCGCAGCCGCGGACACTCCGGAAAGTACGGCAGCAACCGCTGCCAGCACCGCGAGCTTTCTGCGGTGCCACGATGCAGCACGGGCAAGTGCACGCAGTGGCCGGCGCCGAGTGGGCGCTACCGACGGCATGGGCAGGGCTGCAGAGAGGATGGTTCTGGCTTCTGACTGGTCATGCCTGGACGTTAAGGACGCGCATCCAGATCGTGCGCGTCGTCCACAGGGCTAGTTGGCGGCGGGTTTCTGCGCTGTGGATGATGTTCCGCTGGACGCCGGCTGCTTGCCGTTGTTAGAGCCGGTGGACGCTGCGGAGGCTCCGGCTGATTCCTTGTCCGCTGCCTTGGTCTCGGCTGACTTGGTTTCGGACTTCTTGTCCGATGATCCGGCATCGCCATCAGGACGGCCCTTCGACCCGTTGCGGCTGTCTGTGCGGTAGAAGCCAGAGCCTTTGAAGACCACACCGACCGGATTGAACACCTTACGCAACTGACCGCCACACGTTTGGCAGGTTGTGAGGGCCGCGTCGCTGAACTTCTGCACGGCCTCAAGGTCTTCGCCGCACTCGGTGCAGCGGTACTGGTAGGTGGGCATCGGTGTCTTTCTCTCCTCGAGAAGCGGCCCGCCGCATGCGACGTTGACCGCAACTTAGCACTCAAGCATACCGACTGCTAACCGATTGTGGTCGCCGCCGACTTGTCCGACGCTGCAACTTCCCAGCCGGCTTGCCGGGGTAGGCACAGGTATGGACATTAGAGTTTGACGGTGCGTCGCAACAGTCGCTGGCCGATCTTCACTGCGGTGGTGCTCATTCTCATACTCGGTGTCCTGACCAGCGCTGCGATCGCCACCGTACGTAAGTCGTTTCCTGAGACATCCGGCCGGCTGATGGTGCCAGGGCTCAAGAGTCAGGTCGAAGTTCTGCGCGACTCATACGGAGTGCCGCACATCTATGCCGACAATCCTGAAGATCTGTTCGAGGCGCAAGGGTACGTGCATGCCCAGGACCGCTTCTTCGAGATGGATTTCCGCCGTCATCTCGCCGCCGGGCGGCTGTCGGAACTCTTCGGACAGTCACAAGTCGAGACTGATGTGTACGTCCGCACGCTCGGCTGGCGGCGGGTGGCGGAGCAGGAGCTGGCGCTACTCGCACCGTCGACTCGCCGTTACCTCGATGCCTACGCCGCTGGCGTCAACGCCTACCTCGCAGGCCGCACAGCCGCCGACCTCTCGCTGGAGTACTCCCTGCTCAGGCTGCAGGGCCTGGGCTACACGCCGCCGCCGTGGACGGCCGTCGATTCGGTGGCCTGGCTCAAGGTCATGGCGTGGGACCTTGGGTCCAACCTCACTCAGGAGGGCGAACGCGCAATCATCAGCGGCAAACTCGGTGCCGGGCGTGCCGCAAGTCTTTTCCCGAGATATCCGCTGGACGATGACTTCGCACCCATCGTCAGGCGGGGAGACGTCGTGGGTAAGGCGTTCGATCCCACTGCGAGCCGGTCATCGGCGCGCCCGCTTCCGGGCGACCTGAGCGATGATCAACTACGCAAGGCCACGAACGCTCTGGAAGCCGCAGCGAAGATCAACCGGGCGATTCCGCGCGTACTCGGTTCAGCTTCTCTGGAAGCCGAGACCGGTTCCAACTCCTGGGCCGTGGCCGGTTCTCGCACCGAGAGCGGCAGGGCGATCTTGTCCAACGACCCGCACCTGGCCACCTCGATCCCGTCGCCGTTGGCGCAAGTCGGGCTGCACTGCCGCACGCTCTCTGAGGCCTGCCCATTCGACGTCTCCGGATTCAGCATGGCGTCCATTCCCGGCGTCGTCATCGGCAAGAACACCAAGATCGCGTGGGGCCTGACCACCAGCTATCTCGACGTCCAGGACCTGTACTTGGAGGATGTGCGTGGCGACACAGTCCGTGAAGGCAATAACTACGTGCCGCTTCAGGTGATCACCGAGGAAATCCATGTCCGCGGCGAGGACCACCCGCGGGTCATTCGCATCCGCTCCTCCCGTCATGGACCGCTCCTGTCCGACGTAGATCCGCGTCTGCGACAGGTCTCGGCCAGCAGACCCAATCCGACCACGGCCGAGTACGCGGTCGCGCTGGGCTGGACCGCGCTGCAACCGGGCCGCAGCATGGATGCGCTGCTGGCCATTGATCAGGCTCAAAACTTCGCGGAGTTTCGCGGGGCGGCGGCGTTGCTGAGCGCGCCCTCACAAAACCTCATCTACGCAGACACCGATGGCAACATCGGCTACCAGTTGGCAGGCACGGTTCCCCTTCGCCGCAAGGGGAACGGGACGAGGCCGTCACCTGGTTGGGACCCTCGCTACGACTGGAACGGCACCATCCCCTTTGCCAGGCTGCCCTACGTCTACAACCCACCTAGCGGGTTTCTCGTTGCTGCCAATCAGCAGGTGATCGGATCTCAATACCCCTATCCGCTGGGCTCGACCTTCTCGTACGGATGGCGCAGCCAGGAGATCATCGACAGGTTGCGCGACGCGCCGCCACTGACCCTCGACAGCGCCGAACAGATCTTCTACGACGACACAATCCGGTTTGCGGAAGACCTAGTCCCGATCTTGCTCAAGATCAAGGTTCCCGATCCGTGGGTGGTCGAAGGGCAGCGCACCCTCGTGGGCTGGGACTACTCGGCGACCACGGATTCCGCGGCGGCAGCGTATTTCAACGTCATCTGCCACAACATCTTCAAGCTAACTTTCCGCGACGAACTACCCGAGGAAGACCTGTGGCCGACCGGCGGTGATCGCTGGTACGCGGTGCTAACGATCTTGATCAAGCAGGTCAAGAATCCGTGGTGGGACGACGTGCGAACCCCTGACAAGATCGAGACTCGGGACGACATCCTGCTCGCCGCCATGACCAATGCTCGCAGGGAGATCACCTCACTGATGGCACGCGACACCGATGAGTGGCAGTGGGGGAAACTGCATACGGTGCGGCTGCAGAACCCGACACTCGGACGGAGTGGGATCAGTGCGGTCGAGAACTTGTTCAACCGTGGCCGTTTTCAGGTCGGCGGTGGCCCGGCAGTGGTTAACGCCATGGCGTACGACGACCGGAAGGGGTATGCCGTGACGGCCGGCCCGGCGATGCGCATGCTGATCGATCTTGGTGATCTCGACGCATCGCGCTGGGTCAGTCAGAGCGGCGTGTCCGGCCACGCATTCCATCGTCACTACGACGATCAGACCGAATTGTGGGTTGATCAGAGACTCTGGCCGTTCGTCTCGTCCCGAGGAGCGGTCGAGGCTCGTACCACGACACGCCAAGAGCTCTTGCCCTAGGACCTGGCGCAGGGCACGAGCGGCTGCTGAGCCCTTTCCGTCCAGAATTCACCCGGCGCATTGCTGAGAGCCGGGTAAGATCGCGATCGGATGGCGCTGACCCGGCAATCACCGGTGAGCCTCCGGAAGAACGAGGGCCGAGCAGGTCCTTCAGTAGAACCGGACGGGTGGGCCCGTAACAGCCTACGAATGAGCGGTCGAGCTGGTGATCATGGTCATTGTGCTCGACAAGCGAGGTGGTACCGCGGTGCAGACATCGTCCTCGTGCAGCAGCAGGCAAGCGAGACGAAAGCAACACCGTGACGATCTACCCCAAAGCCACCAGCACGCCCGCGCCAGACACCGATCGGACGGGGGTGCCGTCCAGCCCGAGCTTTCCGAGGCTGGAGGAGAACGTTCTGGCGTACTGGAAGTCCGACGACACCTTCAATGCTTCGGTGGAACGGAATCCAGCCGGCATGAACGGCGCCAATGAGTTTGTGTTCTACGACGGGCCGCCATTCGCCAACGGTCTGCCGCACTACGGTCACCTGCTCACCGGTTACGTCAAGGACATCGTGCCGCGCTACCAGACGATGCGCGGTCGCCACGTCGAGCGTCGGTTCGGCTGGGACTGCCACGGGCTGCCCGCCGAGCTTGAGGCGATGGCACAGCTTGGCCTGAAGACCAAGTCCGACATCGAGGATCTGGGGATTGCGGCGTTCAATCGGGCATGCCGCGAGTCGGTGCTCCGCTACACGGCCGAGTGGCAGGAATACGTCACACGACAGGCCCGGTGGGTGGATTTTGATCATGACTACAAGACCCTTGAACCCGACTACATGGAGTCGGTGCTGTGGGCCTTCAAGTCCCTGTACGACAAGGGTCTGGTGTACCAGGGGCTTCGAGTGTTGCCGTACTGCTGGAATGACGAAACCCCGCTCTCCAGCCATGAGCTGCGCATGGACGAGGACGTGTACCAGATCCGCGTGGATCCGGCGGTCACCGTGGGCCTGCGACTACAGACAGGTGAGCTGGCTCTGGTCTGGACAACCACGCCGTGGACGTTGCCGTCCAACTTGTTGATCATGGTGCATCCCGACATCGACTACGTCGTGGTGGAGTCAGACGTCACGGGCGTTGCCGAGCGGTTCGTGCTCGCCGAGGCGCGGCTTCCGGTGTACGAACAGGTATTGGGCGAGCAGGCTCGCGTCGTCCGGCGGCTCAAGGGCTCGGAACTGCTCGGCCTGTCCTACACGCCTCCGTTCACCTATTTCCAGGGTCACGCGGGCGCTCATCGGGTCGTCGAGGCGGACTTCGTGACCACCACCGAAGGTACGGGGCTGGTGCACAACGCCGGCGCATTCGGCGAGGAGGACAAGCTCGTTACCGATGCTCTGGGAATCGTGCCGGTAGTTCCGGTCGATGCCAGAGGCAGGTTCACCGCACCGGTGGACGACTATGCCGGCGTGCACGTCTTCGACGCGAACCTGTTGATCGTCGATCACCTCAAAGCGCGGTTGCGGATGGACAGCTCGTCCGAATCGACAGGCGAACACGTGGGCTCGACGACACCAGGCACAGTGCTGCTGCAGTACGAGTCGTACCCCCACTCCTACCCGCATTGCTGGCGATGCCGGAGCCCGCTGATCTACATGGCTGTCTCCAGTTGGTTCGTTGAGGTGACCAAGATCAAGGAACGGATGGTCGAGCTGAACAGCGAGATCAACTGGGTTCCGGAGCACGTCAAGGATGGCCAATTCGGCAAGTGGCTGTCGGGCGCGCGGGACTGGTCGATCAGCCGGAATCGCTTCTGGGGAACGCCGATCCCGATCTGGAAGTCCGACGACCCCGCGTACCCCCGCATCGACGTGTACGGCTCGATCGCGGAGCTAGAAGCAGACTTTGGTGTGCCGGTAACCGATCTCCACCGCCCGTACATTGACGAGCTGACGCGCCCAAACCCGGCCGACCCGACCGGCAAGTCCACGATGCGCCGGATCGAGGATGTGCTGGATGTCTGGTTCGACTCAGGCTCGATGCCGTACGCCCAGGTGCACTATCCGTTCGAGGATCAGGAATGGTTCGAGCACCACTATCCCGGCGACTTCATCGTGGAGTACATCGGCCAGACGCGTGGCTGGTTTTACACCATGCACATTTTGGCCACAGCTCTGTTCGACCGTCCCGCCTTCAGCAACTGCCTCGTGCACGGCATCGTGCTGGGTTACGACGGGCAGAAGATGAGCAAGTCGCTGCGCAACTACCCAGACGTGACCGAGGTGTTCGATCGCGACGGCGCAGATGCGATGCGCTGGTTCCTGATGTCCTCGCCGATCTTGCGCGGCGGCAACCTGATCGTTACCGAGCAGGGCATTCGTGACGGCGTACGCCAGGTGCTGATCCCGCTGTGGAACGCCTGGTACTTCTTCAGTCTGTACGCCAACGTGGCCCAAGGCGGTGCCGGCTATGACGCCAAGATCAACCTTGCCTCGCCTGATCGGCTTGATCGCTACATTCTGGCCAAGACAGGGGAGTTTGCGCGCTCGATCACGACCGAGCTCGACGCACTGAACATCGCAGCGGCCTGTGATGAGATCCGCAGCTTTCTTGACGCGTTGTCCAACTGGTACATCCGACGCTCCCGGAGCCGCTTTTGGGATGGGGAGTCTGCCGGCTCATTAGCTGCCTTCGACACGCTGTTCACTGTCCTCGAGACGACGACGCGGGCTGTGGCGCCACTGCTGCCGCTGACGACGGAGGAGATCTGGCGGGGGTTGACCGGTGGTCGGTCTGTGCATCTCGCTGACTGGCCAGATGCTGCTGAGTTGCCGCTCGATGACGATCTTGTCGAGGCTATGGACTGGGTGCGCGAGGTTTGCTCGGTGGGCTCGAGCCTTCGCAAGGCGGTTGGGCTGCGTGTACGGCTGCCGCTTTCCAAACTCAGCGTCATCGCTGAAAATGCTGAAGCCTTGCAGCCGTTCGCGGAGTTGATCAAAGATGAGCTCAACGTTCGTGATCTTGAATTGGCCGATCTTGAAGTCGGCGGTGCTGCGTACGGAGTGATCCAGGTGCTGCAGGTCAATGCCCGGGCGGCAGGCCCTCGCCTCGGCAAGGACGTGCAGACCGCGATCAAGGCCAGCAAGACAGGGGAGTGGTCGGTCGACGAGAACGGCGCTGTTACCTCGGGTGGGATCGCTTTGCAGGAAGGCGAATATACGCTTCATACGGTCTTGGCCGACGCTGATCGCGAGGGCCAGAAGTCCGTTGCGATGCTTCCTCGGGGTGGTTTCGTGATCTTGGACACTACGGTCACGCCGGAGCTGGCAGCTGAGGGCTTGGCCCGTGACGTGGTACGTGCCGTGCAGCAGGCCCGTCGAGATGCTGGGCTGGAAGTCAGCGACCGAATCAGCCTGCAGCTGGCCGGGGATGAGGCCGTACGAGCGGCGGTCGAGGCGCACGCCGGGTTGATCAAGAAAGAGACGCTCGCCACGAATCTCGACTTTGCTGACGGCCTGGACAACCCGACCATGGCAGTTGTCGGTAACCATCAGCGGATCGCCCTGGCACTCCGCGCGACCTAGGCATGGGTACTCCTCGGAGCCGTCGAGCAGACTGGTGCCGTGATCCGTCGCCGAGTGGTCGCACATGGACGCGTGCAGGGCGTGTTCTTCCGCGACACCTGTCGCCGCGAGGCATGGGCGTATCGGGTGTCCGGATGGGTCACGAACCGTGAGGACGGCGCGGTTGAGGCCATCTTCGAGGGTGAGTCTGCTGCCGTGCAGGCAATGGTTGACTGGGCTCGCAAAGGACCAGCTCGGGCACACGTGACCAAGCTAGAGATTATCGAGGAGGAGCCGCGCGGCGAGCTGGGTTTCTCGGTCCGCTGATGACGAGCTGCTCAGAGATTGCAGAGAACCGACGGCTCGCAGGTGATCATGCGGGTCGGGGTGACGATGACGTCCACCCGATGGTCCCATGCGTGCATAGGAATCGTTTTCAGCACTTCGTCGTCGTTGAGCAGCAGCCACACCGGCGCGCTCTGAGATGCATGGCGCAGAGCGCGGTCGTACCAGCCGCCGCCACGGCCGAGACGGTCGCCGTGGAGGTTGGCGGCCAGCCCCGGGCAAATAATCAATTCCGCCTCGGGAAGCTGCTCGCTCGGTACCACCTCACCGGTTGGTTCCAAGATTGAGGAGGCGCCAACGCGCAGGGCGTCGGGCCCCTCGTACGGCGCCCAGGCCGGCTTGTCGAGACGGCCGCCAATGGGGTGCGACAGCACGGGCAGTAAGACGCGGACGCGATTCGCAGCCAGCCAGGCGACCAGCTGAAGGGTGCCCGGCTCTGAGCCATTGGATAGATACGCAGCGACGGTATCCGGAATCCGGTCCTCCAACGAGGACTCAATTATCGCCATCCGTGACGCATCGTCATGTTCGCGCTGCTTTCTGCTGCGCGAGTCCCGGCGGAACTGGATTGCTTTCCGGAGCGTTCGCTTTGCCCCAGCGATCGCAGCGGCGTCGATTGCCGCCATCGCCGCAAGGTCGACAGCCTCTGGCTGGGTTTGCACGCACCCAGACTAGTCGCGCTGAGAGCCCAAAGGGCTTGCGGCGCGCCAGCGTGTCGGCGCCCATGATCATCTTCCGCCGTCGGAGATGCTGCCCAGCGTGAGGTCCAAGCCATCACAGGTGGGCAGCATTACTGTGTGGGGCATGCCCTTGTTCACCCGCAAGAGAACCCACGAGCCGAAGCATGGCGGCCCACAGCTTGAGCCGCTGCCCGAGCCGCCCGAGCCGGATCGTGGCCAGCTCCGGTCGATGCAGGCCCACCGCCAGTATTTGCTCAGCTGCGTGAACCAGCTCCGCCCCTTCCGCCAGCACATTCTCGATGCAGTCGGCCTGAACATCTGTGAAGACATCATCTCCTCGATCGATCTGCCTCGCTTCGACAATTCGGCCATGGACGGCTACGCCGTGCGTGCCGAGGACGTGGCAGAAGCGAGCCGGGATGCGCCGCTGAGCCTGCCCGTCGTCGGAGAGATCGCTGCAGGAAGAGCGGCCACGCATCGGCTGTCCCCGGGGACCGCAATGAAGATCATGACCGGAGCGCCGGTCCCCCCGGATGCGGACACCATCGTTCCGTATGAGAACACCGATCGTGGCGAGAAGGACGTCAAGGTCTTTGCGCCCAGCACCGTAGGTCAGCACATCCGCCGGATTGGCGAGGACATCAAGGCAGGCACTCAGCTTTTCAGGGTGGGCGACCACCTTGGCCCGCGCGATATCGGGGTGCTCGCAGGCATCGGGCTGGACAAAGTGCAGGTCCGGCCGCGACCACGGGTTGTGGTGATCTCCACTGGGTCTGAGCTGGTGGATCCGGGGCTTGAGCTCAGCAACGAGCAGCAGATCTTCGACTCGAACTCCTACATGCTGGCGGCCGCCGTCAAAGCCGCAGGCGCCCAGGTCTTCCGAGTCGGACAAGTCGGTGATGATCGCGACGCGCTCAAGCAGCTGATCGGTGATCAGCTGTTGCGTGCCGATCTGATCTTGACCACGGGCGGAGTCAGTCAAGGCGACTTCGACATTGTCAAAGCTGTGATGCCTGAGATGGGTCCATGCGACTTTGCCCAGGTCGCCATGCAGCCGGGCAAGCCGCAGGGCTTTGGATTGATCGGCTATGACCGGGTCCCGATGATCATGCTCCCTGGCAACCCGGTGAGCGCGTTCGTTTCCTTCGAAGCGTTCGTACGCCCGGTCATCCGTAAGCTGACGGGCGCGCGACCGTATGTGCGGAAAGTTGTGAGATGCCAAGCGGCCCACAACATGACGTCCATTCCGGGCCGTCTCCAGCTCGCTCGCGGCATTGTCAATGTTGATCGCTCGGGTAGTCGTCTGGTCGAACTCGCTGGCGGACACGGTTCGCACCTGCTCGCCGATCTTGCCCGCTCGAACGCGCTGGTGATCTTGCCTGAAGAGATCGAGTTCGTGGCCGCTGGAGGGGATGTGGACGTGTGGCTGCTCGACGAGTCGCCTGGATGACCAAGGGTTAGCCGTGAGCGAGAGTCGGTTTCCGCATCTCGGCGCCGGTGGCGACGCCCGGATGGTTGACGTTTCTGGCAAGGCCGTAACTGCACGCACAGCAACCGCGGCAGGGCGGGTGCTCCTCAGCACCGAGTGCGTTGCAGCGCTTCGAGACGGCACAGTGCCGAAAGGAGACGCGCTTGCGGTGGCCCGGATTGCGGGTATTCAAGCGGCAAAGAAAACGTCCGATTTGATCCCGTTGTGTCATCCGCTGTTCATCAGTGGCGTCGATGTTGCGGCGGAGGTGACCGACGAGGGAGTCGAGATCACTGCGACCGTCAAGACAACTGAGCGCACTGGGGTGGAGATGGAGGCACTGACCGCGGTTGCTGTGGCGGGGCTCGCAGTGATCGACATGATCAAGGCCATCGATCGCGCCGCGGTGATCAGCGACGTACGCGTGCTGTCCAAGTCAGGGGGTCGCCGCGGTGACTGGTCTCGTGAGAGCGATTCATGATCGAGAGTGCGCTCGTGATCACTGTCTCGACACGTGCCGCTGCCGGGGTCTACCCGGACAAGTCCGGGCCGATCATCGCCTCGGCTCTTGACGATCTTGGGTTCGAGGTGGCGGGTCCCGTTGTCGTGCCCGATGGCGACGCGGTCGGCGCTGCGTTGCGCGATGCCATTGCCGCGGGCCATGCCGTGGTGATCACCACGGGGGGCACTGGGCTGAGTCCGGGGGACCACACGCCCGAGCAGACCAAGGGTGTGATCGAGCGGGAGGTGCCGCAGCTCGCGGCCGCGATCGCTCGGTACGGCGCTGATCATGGTGTGCCGACGGCGGTGCTGAGCCGGGGCGTCGCTGGGGTTGCGGATCGCACCTTGATCGTGAACTTGCCCGGGTCGAGCGGCGGCGCCCGAGACGGGATGGCCGTGCTCGGACCGGTGCTGATGCACGCGGTCAGCCAGCTGCGAGGTGGAGACCACTGAGATGGCCAGCTGGGAGCAGCGGCCGCAGGGACTGACCGGGCTGGGCGGCTTCGGTCGTCACCACTGGCCAGTTACGCTGCGGCACGGTCCCGTCATCCTCGCCCCGCTGCGCCATCGGGACCGGGCGGCCTGGGAGCGAGTGCGCCGCGAAAACGCCGGTTGGCTGCGACCGTGGGAGGCAACGCTTCCTCCTGGTTCACAGATTGGACCCTCGACGTACGCGGGACTGGTGCGTTCGGTGACCCATCAGGCGCGAGAGGGACGGATGCTGCCGTGGCTGGTGTTCTACGACGATGAGTCGAACCGCTCCAAGCCGCGACTGGCGGGCCAGCTTACGGTGAGCGGGATCGTTGGCGGCTCAGCTTCTTGGGGCCAGATCGGCTACTGGATCGACCAGCGGCTGGCAGGACGCGGGATCATCCCGATGGCCGTGGCGCTAGCCGTCGACTACTGCTTTCAGGTCATGGCACTTCATCGCATCGAGATTGCGATTAGGCCTGAAAACACCAAGAGCCTTCGGGTGGTGGCCAAGCTTGGCTTTAGGCCCGAGGGGCTTCGGCCGCGTTATCTGCACATCGATGGCGACTGGCGTGATCACTTGGTGTTCGCACTGACCGCCGAAGAGGTTCCGGAGGGGCTCATGCAGCGATGGGAGAACCTGCGTCAGCGGTGATATAACAAGATCATCACCGACCACTGCGCCTCTGAGGGCCAGTGCGTTCTGGAAACACATCCGCGTGCAATGCTGCAACATCTGTCACATCCGTTTCTTGCGACACACCGCTCAAGATCACCTGGGGAGCGCGGCCGGCCCCGTACCGTCTGGGTGTGGGGACGACTGGTGTGATCTTCGCTGCCATCGCGATTGCGTGGCTGGCGTACCTCGTCCCGCATTTCGTACGCCGTCGCGACGACGACGAGCTGGTGGAGGATTCCGATCCGGCGGATCGCTTTTCCGACTCAATGCGCATCGTCCGTCATGGCACCGCTCCGCTTCTTGATCAGGACCTCGAAGAGATCGCGTCTTTTGAGGTGTCGACACCTCAGACCCGCCATGCTGCAGTCAACGATCTGCGCCGGCTGGAACGGCTTGCCGCCTCGAGGCGGCGCCGCGTGCTGCTCGTGCTGATGGCGGGGCTGAGCGCTGTGGTCGGCTTGTGCGCGGCGCATCTCATCCCCTTGTGGAGTGCAGCCATCCCTGCCGGGGTGCTGCTGATCTTCGTTGTGGTCGCCAGGATCAGCGTTCGGGTCATGCTGCAAGGACTCGATGCTCGTTATCGTGAAATCCGCCACGGCAATAACGAGTCGACCATCTTTCTGAGCCGAAAGGACTTCGCCAAACTCGGCGCAGCGGCGCATGCCGCGAGCGGCACGGGTGACGTGGCGGGGAAACCTGGGATCCTGTGGGATCCGATTCCGATCACTATGCCGACCTATGTCTCGAAGCCGCTGGCGCCCCGCACGGTTCGCACGATCGACCTGTCAGGCCCGGGGGTTTCGTCGTCGGCAGACCATGAGGGACCAGTTACCGCGGACGCGCCGGACTCGGCATCTGACTCACCTCCAGCCGACGCTGGCGGCGAATCGCGCCAAGTCGCCTCCGCATGACGGTGGTAAAGTCTCGATGCTGATCGGCCCTCCCCGATCCGCGGGGCTATGGCGCAGCTGGTAGCGCGTCTCGTTCGCAACGAGAAGGTCAGGGGTTCGAGTCCCCTTAGCTCCACCATCCAGTAACAGGCTCTGACAAGGTGCGATACCAAGAACCGCTCGCGAATCTGCAAAGTGTCATTCGGACTCGACCACGCTGCGTGTGCCCCCTGTGTGCCCCCGCCGGTTCAGACGGTCCAAACCGGCCCGATCGGCCGTGGTTCCCAGATGGTGCAGATAGAGGTTGGTAGTGGCAATCGATGCGTGTCCCATCCATGCCTGCACGGTCACGGGATCAACTCCGCGGGCCAGCCAGAGGCACGCCCCCGTATGCCGCAGATCATGGATGCGACGCCCTGCACGATAGAGGCCGACGCCAGTGTTCGCTTGAATGCCGAAGCGTGCAGTCGGTGCCCCGAGGAGGTGACGCAGAGGAGATCGTCGGCCTCGCGGCCAGCGGCAAGCGACCGCACAAGCGGCAGCACACGATCAGCCACCGGAAACCCGCCTTGATCGGTCCGACTTCGTGCCCTTGACTTGCACACCCTCAGGCTCGGCCCGCTGCACCACCAAGACAGGCAGGAA
>Ga0307290_10000074_pt1 | contig 36845 bp, 38 predicted proteins | sample ER_DNA_144_FD_194472 | JGI IMG/M metagenome (GOLD analysis project Ga0307290, IMG submission 194472) | Bulk soil microbial communities from the East River watershed near Crested Butte, Colorado, United States - ER_DNA_144 | ecosystem: Environmental > Terrestrial > Soil > Floodplain | place... | reverse complement strand
CGAGCTCCCGCTGCAGGTGGGCGATCCCTTCAACCGCTTCATGATGCAGGCGTCCGCCGACACGATCGTCGCGCGGCTGCGGAACAACGGCTATCCCTACGCCGAAGTGCTGCGGAACTTCGATTCGGAAGCGGGAATCCTGAAAGCCGAGGTCGAGCTCGATGCGCAGCCGGGTCCCCGCATGCGCATCGGCGAGGTAATGATCCGCGGGTTGCGCGACGTGGACACCGGCACGGTCCGGCGCGTCATGTCGGTGCATCGGGGCGACAGGTTCAACCTGGACGCGCTCTACCAGACCCAGCGCGATCTGTATGGGATGGGCGTGTTCAACTCAGTCAATGTGTTGCTGGTGGATTCGGTCGCGCCGCAGCAAGCAGTGCCGCATGACTCCATGGTGCGCGCGCTGATCCAGGTGCAGGAAGGCCCCCGCCACCAGGTGCGGCTCGGGTTCGGCTATGCGACGGTGGAGTGCTTCCGGGTGCAGAGCGGCTGGGCCGCGCACGACTTCCTCGGCGGCGCGCGGACGCTCGACGTGTCGGCCCGGGTCTCCAAACTGGGCGCCGCTCCCACCCAGACGACCGGATTGAACCAACTCTGCAATCCGTTCTCCGGCACGTGGACCATCGACACGCTCAACTACACGTTGGGGATCACGCTGCGCCAGCCGGCGTTCCTGTCGCGCTCCCACATCGCCACGCTTGGCTTCGTCCTCGAGCGGCGCTCGGAGTTCGGGATCTACACGCGTGAGGCGATCGGCGGCAACGCCGACGTTACGCTCAACGCCCGCAAGGCCTTTCCGGTCACCCTCGGTTACTCCTACTCAGTGGGACGCACGGAGGCCAGCGATGCCGTCTATTGTGTCCTCTTCCGGCTGTGCGATTCGACGAGCCGAATATTCTTGCGCGACCGGCGGCAATTCGGCGCAGTGACGATGACGGTGGTGCGCGATCGGGTGAACAGCGTGCTCGAAGCTTCGGAGGGCAGCATCACCACCGCCACGCTGGTGCACGCCTCCCACTTCGTCGGTTCACAGGTGCCATACGAGTTCAACCGCGGTGAGCTCGAGATCGCCAAGTACTATCCCCTTGGACGGCGGACCGTACTCGCCTGGCGGGTCCGCGGCGGGGCTATTCTCGCGCGCAACATTCAGCTCACCGGGCCGCCAGTCGGCTATGTGCCGCCGGACCAGCGGTTCTACGGCGGCGGTCCGAGCTCGGTCCGTGGATACGGTCGCAATGAGCTCGGGCCCAGGGTCTACGTCATTACGGACAGAAACGCGACCGACCCCGTCGCAACCGCCCAGGCGGGGGACACGGTGTGGCTCGGCGTGACCACCGCCCCGACCGGCGGCAACACGGCCCTCGTGCTCAACGCCGAGCTGCGCTTTCCGTCGCCGATCTTTGCGCAGCGGATGCGTCTGGGATTGTTCGTCGATGCGGGACAGGTGTGGGAGCGGGGCGATTCGCTCACCACCATTCATGGCATCCGCATCACTCCGGGCGTGGGCCTGCGCTTCGCGACGCCGCTCGGTCCCGTGCGGATCGATGCCGCGTACAACGGCTATGCCACCGAACGCGGGCCCCTATTTCTTCTGGATAAAACGACCGGGACGCTCACGCAGATCCGCTCGGCGTACCCGCCGCTGCTGGCCCAAAAGACGTTTTGGCAAAAGGTCATCATTCAGCTCGCCGTCGGGCAGGCGTTCTAGATGCGCCGCTCGCTGGGTGTCGCGCTCTGGACGCTGGTCGGACTGCTCGCCTGTTTCCTCGGCGCGCTCAACGCGCTCGTCGGCACGCGAGCGGGCCGCACGATGCTCGCGCGCGTGGCCGGCACCGTGGTCGAAGGCGCGGTACACGGCTCGATCCAAGTGGGCGAGGTCCGCGGGTCGCTGCTCACCGGCGTCGTGCTCACCGATGTGCGCCTGCTCGATCCCGATTCGACGCTCGTCGCCTGGCTGCCCCGCGCCGAGCTGGGTTACAACCCGATCGACTTCGCGGCGGGCCGCGTGGTGTTCATGGAGGTACGGCTCGACCGCCCCATCATCAACATCGTCCAGCACGCGAATGGCCGGACCAATTTCGACGAACTGTTGCGGCTCGGTGAGAAGGACACCGTCACCGTGAGACCGCTCGGCCCGGCGGGACCGCGCGCGCTGATCCTGCTGCGCAACGTGCAGATCATGGACGGGTCGCTGACGCTGCGGCTGCAAAAGCACGGTGAAGTCAACAGCACCAACGAAGAGATCGAGTACTCCGGCGAAGACGGCCGCTACCGCGTCCGGCGCTTCGAGCATCTCAACGCCCGGCTCGCGGCGCTGCGCATTCAGGCACCGCGTGAAAAAGGCATCCGCATCGACATCCTGCGGCTCGCGACCGAGGCCAGCGACCCCAAGCTGTCGATCGCCGACGTCGTCGGCCGCGTGACGATCGAGGGCCACACGCTCGACGTGGATCTGTCGCGCGTGCGCTTCCCGGCCACACAGTTCCGCGCGCGCGGCACGGTCCAATGGCCGCGCGACACGCTGCTCTGGAACCTCGTCATGCAGGCGGACTCCGCGACGCTGACCGATATCCGGTTCCTCGATCCGCGGTTCCCCGAAGGCGCGGTCCTGCACGGCGGCGTGACGCTGGCTTCGCACGGCGGCCGCCTGCTCGAGATTCAGCTCCGGCCGCTCGACCTCACGTTTGGCGAGGGGCGTCTCACCGGACACGTCAACGCGTTCAGCGCCGCCGACTCGGGACTCGTGGCGCTGCGCCAGGGCGATCTGGTCGCGCGTGAGCTCTCGCTCGATTTCCCGCGTGTCTACATCGATTCGCTGCCGTTCCACGGCCGCCTGACCGGCCGCACGATCGTGGACGGACCGATGAGCGCGCTGAAGATCGAAACGGAGTGGTCGTTCCGCGATTCGCTCGTGCCCGGCTGGCCGGAGTCCCAAGTCTTCGGCAAGGGCGAAATCAACGTCGCCGGGAAAGACCTCGCGTTTCAGCCGTTCGCCGTGGAAACGGGCCGCATCGATATCGGCACGGTGCGGCGGCTCGTTCCGGGGTTCGATCTCCAGGGCGAGCTCGACGCGTCGGGCACGCTCACCGGCACGCTCAAGAATGTGATGTTCAGCGGCACGTTACGGCATCACGACGGCGATCGGCCCGCCAGTGTGGTCCGCGGCGTGGTAGGGCTCGATTTCCGCACCGACGTGTTGGGCGTTTTCACCGACGTGCACGCCGACTCGCTGTCGCTCGACGGCCTGACCGGCCGGGCAGCCGCGTTCCCCCTCCGGGGCACACTCACCGGAACGATCCGCATGAACGGTGACCTCACGGGCGTCGAGACGCATGCCGATCTCGCGATGCTGGGCGGCGGCGGGGCGGTGCGCGGCGACGGGACGCTGCTGCTCGGCGCGCGGGACGTGCATCCGGGCTTCGGCGTCCGGGGATTCGCGCTGCGCGCCCTGGACGTCAACCTGCAACGCTGGCTGACGCGCGGCAGCGCGCCGCCGTCGCGGCTCACGTTCACGGCCACCGGCAGCGTCGCAGCGGACAGCGTCACGCAGCCCACCGGCGACCTCTCGGTCTTGCTCGCCCCGTCGCTGTTCGCCGGCACGATCATCGACAGCGGGGCGACCAAGGTCCGGTTCGCCGAGGGCAAAGTGTTTGTGGACTCGTTGCGACTGCAGCAGCCGGGGCTGCTGACGAGCGGCCGCGGCTCCCTCGGATGGCAACGTCCCGACCACGGCACCCTGACGTTCGATTTTGACGCCGACACGCTCGGCGTACTCGATTCGCTCGTTACCTGGCTCGCCGGTCCGAACGCGGCGAGCGCATTCAGCGAGGACAAGCTCAAGGGATCGGCCCAGGTGCGAGCAACGCTGAATGGCGCGCTCGACTCGGTGTCTATCGGCGCGGACGCCCACGTCCTCGACCTGCGGTGGCGCGGTTGGCGGCTGCCGAAAGGCGACGGCACGATCGCGTATCAGCCCGGACCCGTGCCGCGCTTCGACGCCACGGCGAACATGGACTCACTCGGCTACGGACGGCTCGGGTTCGGCGCCGCGTCCGCCCATGCCCGCGGCACGCGCGATTCGCTCACGTGGTTTGCACGCTCACGCGTCGGCGACCTCGGTGCGTTCCTGGCGGGAGGACGCTACGCACGCCCGGCCGGAGGGAGTACGCAGCACGCGATCGTCGATTCGCTCGCCGTGTTGCTGCCGAGCGGCGTGTGGTTCCTCGAGCGTCCGACGGCGCTGACAATCGGCGATTCCGTGCTGCATGTGGATTCGGCGTCGCTGAAGAATGGCGCCGGTGCGGGTCGCCTCACAGTCAGCGGCGATCTGCCAGACCGTGGTCCGATCGACGCACGGGTATCGCTGGACGGCTTCCCACTCACGGGCATCTACGCGCTCATGCAGAGCGACACGGTAGGCGTCGCGGGCGCCGTCACGGCCACCATGGTCGCGAACGGCACTCGCGCGAATCCCTTGTACAGCGGCTCGTTCGCATTCTCGAACGCCTCGTTCGGCTCGTTCCGCGCGCCGTTCATGGACGGGATCATCGACTATCGCAACCGCCGGCTGAACGGCGAGGTGCACTTGTGGCGGTCGGGGCAACAGGTCTTGAACGTCACCGCCCACCTGCCGCTCGACCTCGCCCTCGTGCCGGTCGCCCAGCGGCAGCTGCCGGATACGCTGTCGGTGCAGGCCCGGGCCGACAGCGTCGATCTGGGCGTGCTCACCGCGGTCACGACGACGGTGCAGGATGTCGAAGGCGTCTTCTCGGCCGATCTCGGGATCGGCGGCACATGGGAGGCGCCAAAGCTGCGGGGCGGGCTCGAGATCGGGCATGCGGCGGCCACGATCCCCGCGCTGAGCGTCCGCTACACCAACTTGAACGGCAGCCTTTCGCTCCGCGGCGACACGATTCGGGTGGACAGCCTCACGGCATCGAGCGAACGCGGCCGGGCCGAGCTGACCGGGTACCTGCAGCTCGAGCGTCTCACCAAGCCCGTACTGGCGCTGAACATCACCACGTCGGAATTCAAGGCGCTCGACCTGCGCGGCTATCTCGCCCTGACGGCGAGCGGCCGCGTCGCTCTGACGGGTCCCGTGTTCGGCGCGAGACTCAGCGGAAGCGGCACCGTCACCTCGGGCGTGCTGCATTTCGCCGATCTCGTCAACAAGCGCGTCGTGAACCTCGATGAGCCGTGGGTCCAGGACCTCATCGATACGACGCTGATCCGGACGCAGCGGCTGGGCCCCGAGTTCGAGAGCGTCTTCTTCGACAGCCTGCAGATCAGCAATCTGCTGCTCCGGATGGGCGAGGACGTGTGGCTCCGGTCCAACGAAGCGAACATCCAGCTGACGGGCCTCGCCACCGTCAACAAAGTGCGCAACAACTACCTCCTCAGCGGCACGCTGCAGGCGCCGCGCGGCACCTATCGGTTGATCGTCGGACCGGTGACGCGCGAGTTCGTCGTGCGCCGGGGGACGGTCCAGTACTTCGGCACGCCGGATCTCGACGCCGCGCTCGATATCGAAGCCACTCACATCGTCCATCCGCTGCCGGGGCCGGGGCAGCCGCCCGAGATCACGGTGATCGCCCATATCGGGGGCACGTTGCGGTTGCCGCGGCTGAACCTCCAGGCCGAGCACGCCGACTACTCACAGGCGGAGTTGATGGCGTTTCTCATCACCGGCAGGCCGTCGGTCGAGCTGAGCGGCGGGCAACGCGCCTATGTCCTCGGCGTCGGCGCTTCCCTGCTTGGCGCGGCGGCGGCGGGTGAGCTGGAGCGCACCGTGGTATCGGATCTCGGTGTGCCGCTCGACTACCTCGAGATTCGCCCCGGCGATCCGATGAACCGGTTCTCGGGCACGCAGTTCGCGGCGGGATGGGCGCTCGGCGCGAAGACGTTCCTTGTGCTCAACGCGGGCTTGTGCCAGAGCAGCCGCCAGACGCGCTTCACGAACAGCCTCGGGGCCACGCTGCAATTCCGCTTCAGTCCCGAGTGGCGCACCGAGGCGAGCTTCGAGCCGGTGCGCAGCTGCGCGATCGGCGATCCTGACCTGAACACGACCACGGTGCCGCGCCAGGTCGGCTTCGATTTGTTCTGGGAGCGGCGCTACTAAGTGACCCGCGCGCTCCTGATCACCAATCCCTTCGCGGCGCGCGCGCACGCGCGGGCCGTCACCACGATCCGCGACATCCTGCAGGGCGGCGGCTGGAGCGTGGAGGTACGGTCCACGGCGGGTCCCGGCGACGCCCGCCGCATCGCGGAAGAATCGCGGGCGATCGGATTCGACGTCCTCGTCAGCCACGGCGGGGACGGCACGGCGATGCAGGTCGCGGCCGGCATTGCCGGGACGGGGACCGCGCTGGGCCTCGTGCCCGGCGGTACGGGCAACGTGCTCGCCGGCAACCTCCGCCTACCGCGTTCGACCGCCAGCGCGGCGCGAGCACTGCTCAAAGCGCGCCGCGAACCCATCGACCTCGGCGTGGTGGAGCGCGCCGACGGACCGCATTACTTCGCAGTCGCCGCGGGCACGGGTTTCGACGCGCAGCTCATGGCGGACACGGGCCTTCAGGAAAAGCGCCGTTGGAAGCTGGGCGCGTATGTCGCGCGCGCGGCGCTGACGCTGACCTCGGTGCGGAGCGCGCCACACCGGGTGACGGTGGACGGCACCGCGCACGACGTCCGCGCCGCGATGCTCCTCGTGCTGAACTGCGGCAGGCTCCCGCCCGGGTTTCTCACCCTGCGATCGAATCTGGTTCCGGATGACGGCTGGCTCGATGTCGTGGCGCTCGACGCCGACGGCGCGTTTCAGAGCGCGAGCGCGGTGATCGAGCTGCTGCTGAGCAACGGAAAGGCGGATGGAAAGGGGCGGCGTGTGTGGTGGGCGCGCGGCCGGTCGGTGCGTGTCGAGGTGCCGGAAGGTGCGCCGCGCCTGGTACAGCTGGACGGCGAGGTGACCGGGACGACCCCGTTCGAGGCGAGGCTGCTGCCCGGCGCGCTCGCGGTGCTCGTCGGCCCCGGATTCAAGCCTCATCATGGCTGATACGCTGCTGCTCGTCGACGATGATGCCGATGTGCTCCGCGCCATCGGGGACTACTTCGAGCGGATCGGCTACGAAGTGTGGCGGGACGGCACCGGCGAGCAGGCGATGGACACGTTCCACCGCGTGCGCCCCGACGTGGTGCTGCTCGACCTGCACCTCCCCGACTCGAGTGGGCTCGTCGTGCTCGAGCGGCTGCGGCGTGAGGGTGCGGCGGTGATCCTGCTGACCGGGCAGGGCGACATCGAGACCGCGGTGAAAGCGATGCAGCTCGGCGCCGAGAATTTTCTCACCAAGCCGGTGGACATGACGCATCTGTCGGCCGCGATCGCGCGCGTCGCCGAAAAGGTGCGGCTGTCGCGGCAAAACGCGCGGCTGAGGGCGCTGGATCACGAGGCCGAGGGCATCGGCTCGCTGGGCGTCTCGCCCGCGATGCAGGAGCTGGCGCGGCAGATCGAGCTGCTGGCAGCGAGCGAGCGGTCGACCGTGCTGCTGCAGGGTGAGAGCGGGACGGGGAAGGGATGGGTGGCGCGCGTGATCCACAATCTCTCTCCCCGATCCGGCGGTCCCTTCGTCGAGGTCAACTGCGCCGGTCTATCGGCGACGTTCCTTGATTCTGAATTGTTCGGACATGAAAAGGGCGCGTATACCGACGCCAAAGAACGGAAGGTCGGCCTGTTCGAGCTGGCGGATCACGGCACGATCTTTCTCGACGAGATCGGCGAGCTGACCCTGGAGCTGCAACCGAAGCTGCTCAAGGTGCTGGAGACGAAGAAATTCCGGCGGCTGGGCGGCACGCGCGAGCTGAGCGTCGATGCCCGGCTGATCGCGGCGACGAATCGCGATCTCGTACGCGAAGTGGAAGGGGGGCGGTTTCGCGAAGACCTCTATTATCGCTTGAACGTGATGCCGCTCGTACTCCCGCCGGTGCGCGACCGTTCACGGGAGGACCGGCTCAATCTGATCACGCGGATCATGGCAGACCTGAAGACGCAGCTGCCCGGGTGTCCGAGCGAGTGCACCACGGACGTGCTGGATCGCCTGCTGTCGGCGCAGTGGCCTGGGAACGTCCGGGAGATGCGCAACGTCCTCGAGCGCTCGATGATTCTCGCGCGCGGGCAACCGACGATCGGCTTCGAGCAATTACCCGCTGATCTGCGACAGCGCGCGACGGGCGACCGCCGCTACACGGCGCAATCGCTGTCGGAAATCGAGCGGCAGCACATCGAACGGACCCTGCGACATCACGCCGGAAACCGCACGCGCGCGGCGATGGAGCTCGGAATCTCGCGCGCGACCCTGATCAACAAGATCAAGGTCTATAGCCTGAACCTCTGAGGTGGCTCGGCGGCATCCGATCGCCTACAATTAGGCCCATGGACAAGCCCAAGCTCAAGGAACACGACGGCATGCAGTGTCGCGCCTGTGGAAATGAAGAGCGGGCGTCGGAAGGGTATCCGTGCTCGGACTGTGGCACGTTCATCTGTCTGATATGCACGTTCCGCGGCGTGACGCGTTGCAAGGCCTGCGAGGAAAAAGCGAAGGCCGGAAAAGCCTAAGCCCCCGCTCGCCGGCGCTTCAGTTCCAGCGCGAGCTCGTCGCGCGGCGCGCCCAGTTCTTCCGCCAGCTTGCTCAGCGCCGCCTCCGTTCCCTCCCAGTCCTTCGCCGCAGCCAATGCATCCAGCGCAACCTCCTCGATCGCGGCCGAGCGCTCCTCGAGCTCGCGTGTGCGCACCGCAACTTCGCGGGCCAGCCACTGCTCGAGCTCCCGCCGGTCCACCTCCAGCTGGCGCTGCCGCAACGCATGCTGCAACGACAACTCCAGCTCCTCGAGATCCACCGGCTTGATGAGATAGTCGTAGGCGCCGAGCTTGAGGCACTCGATCGCGGTGCGCGGCTCGTCGATCGCGGTGAGCATGAGGACCGCGAGATCGGGATCCTGGGCGAGCACTTTGGGGAGCAGCTCCACGCCGCTCGTTTCGGGCATCCGGATATCGCACAGCATCGCCTGCGGATGGTGGGCGGGCAGCAATTGGAGCGCCTCGGCTGCGTTGGCCGCTGCCTGCACGTCATAACCCAGCCGGGTCAGAAACCGCGTCAGCGCCTGCCGGATACCATCCTCATCGTCCACGACGAGCACGGTCGTGCGATCGGCGGCGGCCGGAGGGAGAGGGGGGACTTTGGAAGCTGTCATGGCCGTCAACGTTGCCGACGTTATCTTGGCGCGTCAATGAGCGCATCACCCACAAACCTCGCGGCCATCCCCGGGATCACCGTCGGGCATACGACTATCGAAGACCACGGCACCGGCTGCACCGTGATCCTCGCGCCGGAAACGGGGATGCGTGCCGCCGGTTGGGTACGCGGCCGCGCCACCGGTACCCGCGAGCTAGACGTCTTAGATCCGCGCCACCTCGTCGAGCGCATCGATGCGATTCTCTTCACCGGCGGCTCGGCACTGGGGTTGGGCGCCGCGGACGGTGTGATGCGCTGGCTGCGTGAAAGGGGTCGGGGGCTGGAGGTTGGGGATAAGGGAACGATTCCCATCGTTCCATCGGCCGTCATCTTCGATCTCGGCAATGCCGGGAAGCCGCTGGGTTGGCCCAGCCCCGACGATGCGTATCGCGCGTGCGACAATGCGAGCGCCGACTACGCCGAAGGGCGCGTGGGGGTGGGCCGCGGGGCTACGTGCGGCAAGGCCGCCGGGCTCGAGAACATGATTCCGGCGGGTTTGGGTTCGTGGGCGGCGCAATTCGGGGATGTGATCGTGTCCGCGCTCGTCGTGGTGAATGCCGTCGGCGACATTCGGAACGCGCGCGGCGAGATCATCGCCGGCCGGGTCGACAGCCTGCGGTACCTTGCCGAGGGCGGCGCGCCATTCGGCGACCCCGCGCGGTTGAATCGCAATACGACGCTCGCCGTGATCGCGACGAACGCAGATCTCGACCGCGTGCAGCTGCAGGCGCTCGCGCAGTCGGGCAGCGATGCGCTGGCGCGCCGCATCACGCCGTACGGAACGCTGTTCGACGGCGATGTCATCTTCGCGATCAGCACCGCCACGGTGAAGCCGAAGTCCCCGATGCAGGTCGAGGCGATTGCCGCCCTCGTGGTACCCGAGGCGGTGGAGCGCGCGGTGCGACGTGGATAAGATCGAGCGCGCGGTCGACGACATCCGCCGCAAATGGGCGCCTGACGGCCGGCTCGCGGTATTCGACATATCGATCGGGAAAAATGTAGGGGAGCAGCATGCTGCGCCCCTACTGGTTGGCGTCACTACGAGTCGTGACGCGCGGGATGCGTTGCGTCGTCTAGCGGGCGAAACCGGACTGAGTGAACAAATACAGTTGATCCCCGACGGCGTCGCCCCGCCCGCCGCGGTCGTCACCGCGGCGCTCGCGCCGCTGCTCGGCGAGCCGCGGCTGGCGGTGCCACGCGTGAGCGAAGTGCTTCACGGCGAAGTGCTCGACGTGCTCGAAGGACGCGACGACTGGCTGCGCGTGCGCGCGCCCGATGGGTACATCGCCTGGCTCAACGCTGGATACGTCGCGACCGGTCCGGCCGATTGGGCCGAGGACTGGGCGGAACGCGCGACGGCCCGCTCGCTCAGCGCCGACATCCTGACGACGGATGGACGCCGCAGACTGCCGACCGGCGCGCGCGTCACGCTCCGCCGCGGCGTGGTCGAGTTGGCCGACGGCCAGCGCGGCGCGGTCGCGGCCGGCAACGTGCGCCGCGAGCAGGAGCTGCGCGTCGAAGCGCGACACCTCGCGCTCCCGGAGCTTGCGCAGAAGTGGTACGCCGGCGCGCCGTACCTATGGGGCGGGCGCACCGAGTGGGGCATCGACTGTTCCGGGCTCGTGCAAGCGGTCTATGCGGCGCGCGGCATCAAGCTGCCGCGCGACAGCGATCAGCAGTTCGGCCAGGGAAAGGAGATCGCGCTGGGGTCGGATGGCGCAGGCTTCGAAGCCGGCGATCTGCTGTTTTTTTCGGAACGCGGGCGGGTCTCGCACGTGGCGCTCTGGGCCGGAGCGGGACGCATCGTGCACTCGGCGCTGTCGCGCGGTGGCGTGGGCGGTGACCATCTCTTTGGTGATGAGCCACGCATGGTGCGGATGCGCGAAAGCCTCGTTGGGGTTCGCAGGCCCGGATAGGTGTCTGGTGTCTGGTGCCTGGTGTCTGCCCCGACACCTGACACCAGACACCGGACACCTGATATTCCCTCCATGCGTTTGATCTTATTCGACATCGACGGGACGCTGTTGTGGACCGCCGGCGCGGGCAGACGTGCGATCCACCGCGCCCTGCTCGATGAAGTGGGGACCGCGGGGCCGATCGACGGGTACCGCTTCGACGGCAAGACCGATCCGCAGATCGTGCGCGAGCTGTTGGAGCTGGCGGGCCATCCGGACGCGACCTCGGACGATCGCGTGACGGCGGTGTGCCGCCGCTACGTCGAGCTGCTCACCGCCGAGCTCGAAAAGCCGACCCAGACGACGAAGGTGTATCCCGGCATCACGGAGCTGCTCAGTGCGCTCGAGCCTCATGAAGCGGCCGGCCGCGCGCTCGTCGGATTGCTCACCGGGAATGTCGAGCATGGGGCGCGATTGAAGCTGCGGTCGGCAGGCCTCGATCCCGCGCGTTTCGTGGTCGGCGCGTTCGGCTCGGATTCCCATCACCGGCCTGATCTTCCCGCGGTCGCGGCGCGTCGTGCCGCGCAGCACACCGGACGCCCCTTCAGCGGCGCGGACATCGTGATCGTCGGGGACACGCCCGACGACGTCGCCTGCTGCAAGCCGATGGGTGCGCAGTCGGTCGGCGTGGCGACGGGTTTCTACGACGTGCCCGCACTCCGCGCGGCCGGCGCCACGCATGTCTTCGCGGACCTCGGCGACACGCAAGCGGTGCTCGACGCACTGTTTTCATGAAATCTCCCTCGCAAGAGTCCGCGGACGAGCTCGAGCTGAAAGCGCGCGTGGACGATCCGGCCGCGCTCGAAACCGCGATCATGGAAGCGGGCGGCGAGCTCATGTTTCGCGGCGAGATGATCGACCGGCGCTACGATCGCAAGGACAAGCTCGAGCGGCACGACGAGGTGTTACGGCTGCGCGTGTTTCGCCCTGACACCGGTGCGGCGCCCTTCGGCGTCCTGGGGTGGAAAGGGCCGGTCAGCGTTCGCGACGGCTACAAGCATCGCGAGGAGCACGAGACGCAGGTCGCGCAGCCGGAGGCCGCGCGCATCATCCTCGAGCGCCTCGGCTACGAGGTCGTCCTGCGCATCGATCGCAAGATCGCGGAGTACCGGCTGGCCGGCGCGATGGTGCGAATCGAGTGGTATCCCGCAATGGACGTGCTGGTCGAGGTCGAGGGCGAGCCGGAGGCGATCGAAGGCGCTGTGCGCGCCACCGGACTCTCGCGCGACCGGTTCCTGCCTGACGCACTCCCACATTTCGTTCGCGCGTATGAGGAGCGTACGGGGCGGACCGCACGTCTGGCGCTATGAAGCTGCTGATGCCGCTGCGAGTCCCCGAGCTGGCGCCGTCGCTCGGGCGCATCATCGTGCCGCGACGCCTGCTCGATCCGTGGGTGCCAGTCGACGACATTCGCGAGGAGCTCGCGACCCGCGTGCTGGAGCTGGGCGGCGAGGGCCGCGCGGCGGCGGCGCGGGAAGCCGATGGCGACACGCGCGCGCGCGTGCTCGAGGTCACGGGACGGAGCGCTTGGGCGGCAGCGTGGGATCACGCCGTGCGGCGCGCGGGAGCCCGAGTCGCCGATGCGCTCGACGCTGAAATCACGCGCACCGCGCGGCAGGTGCGCTTCCCGCGGCTGCAGCTGCGCCGCCACCTGCTCTCCAATGCCGAAAAGCGCGCGATCGTGGCGCGGTTGGGAACGGGCGGCGGCCCATTCGTGGCGGCGCTCGATGAGCTCGAAGCAGCCGCGGCGCACGCCGCGAACGCGTCCGTGCTCGAAAAGGACGCGCACGCGACCTGGCAGGATGCGCTCCGCACCGTAGCGCGGCGGCTCGAAGCCGCCTGGCTCGCCCTCGAGGCCGAGGTCGAAGCGGAGCGCGAGCGCTGGAATCCCGAGATCGAGGCCCTCGCCGCCTGGCGACCGTCGCTCTGGCCGATCTTCGTCGTATGGGTGCCACTCACCCTGCTGCTGGTTGGGCTCGGCTTGATGCTCGGCGGTTATCTGCCCGCTCCCGCATGGCTCGCGCAACAACTGGGGTTCTAGCGCTGCTGCTGTGCGGGGCGGTATCGGCCTCCGCACAGGCAGCGGCCGCGGAGGTGTCGGAGAACCCGGTGCGGAGCGATCAAGTCGTGATCTCGTGGCCGGCCGCCACCGGCAACGCGACCCTGTCGGTTTTCAGCTTCCTCGGCGAGCGGCTGTTCCAGACCACGGTGCCCGCCGCGACGAACGAATATGTTTGGGACCTGACCCTTCGCGGAGGAGCGCGGCGCGTGGTGAATGGCGCGTACATCATCGTCGTGGAGGTGGACGGACACCGCTACCGGCGGCGCCTCTTCGTGGCGCGCCCGGTCCCATGAGCGCGGTGGGAGTAGGGGTCGACCTCGTCGAGGTGTCGCGCGCGCGCGCCATGCTGGCCGACAAGGGCGCGCACGTCTTCGATCGTCTCCTCACCCCCGCCGAAGCCGAGTATTGCCGCTCGCGGCCTGATCCCGCCGAGCATGTCGCGGTTCGCCTGGCCGCCAAGGAGGCGGTCTACAAGGCACTCCAGGGGAGTGAGGCGGCCCGGGGGATCGGGTGGCGGGACATCGAGGTGACCCGGGCGCCGGACGGCCGGCCGGACGTCTTGCTCACCGGGATTGCCGAACGGCGGGCCAGGGAACTTCGGGTGACGCGGATCCTGCTGTCCCTCTCCCATACGCATGAGGCAGCGATCGCAATTGCAGTCCTATCAACAGATTGAAATTCCGACAAATTTACTCTAGTATTTGTCGTGCGGGTGTCTAAAACTCTCCTATTGGTCACCGGCTGCCTTGCACAGCCACTCGCAGGGCAGGCGCCTGACTCTCTGGCCCTGGCGCGGCGCGTGGTTGCCGCCGCGTCCCTGGCAGCCAAGGAGTACGCCCTCGGCGTAGTCCCGGCCGGCGGACAGATCACCCAGCCCGAGGAAGTGGACGAGGCCAAGCTGTTCATTCAGCAGGCGCAATTCGACGTCTCCGGGCTGCCGGTGGCCGCGCGCGCCAACACGCAACGCACGTTGTCACACATCACCCAGCTCCTCGAATCGCTCGCTCCTCCGGATTCGGTCAACCGCGTCACCGACAGCCTGGTCGTGCTCATCACGAACGCGGCGGGTGGACCCAAGGTCGTCGAACCGCTGCCCTCCCGTCCGCCGTCGCTCGAGCGCGGTGCCATCGTCTACCGGGAGCAGTGCGGCGCATGTCACGGGGAATCGGGGCGGGGGGATGGCCCGAAAGCGAAATCGCTGAAGGGACCGCCGCCGGCGAACCTGACCGATCCGCGGGTCTTAGGCAACAAGTCGCTGCTCGACATCTTCCGCCGGGTCTCGATCGGCACTCCGGGGACCGCGATGCCGGAGTTTGCCGCAGACCTTTCGGCTGAAGACCGCTGGGCGGTCGCGTCCTACGTCGGCGCGATGCAGTACGGTGGATCAGCGACGGCCGCCATTTTCGCGGCCGTGCGGCACCAGATCGACTCCGCGCTGGCGCGGCGCTCCGACAAGATTGCGGTCGACGCGTACATGACGTTCGAGCAGGTCGAGACCGCGATTCGCGCCAAGAATGGCGGACTCGCGAGCGAGCTGGAAGGAAACTTCGCGTGGCTGCGCACGCGCGTGGCGAAAGCCGACGATGCGGAGCGCCACACGATTCGCGAGCGGTTGCTGGCGGGACTCGAGCGTGCGGAGCGCGTCGTCGCGGATCGACCGTCGGGGATGAGCCTCTTCGTGGCGTCGTTCTTCCTGCTCGTGCGCGAAGGATTCGAAGCCATTCTGATCGTCGCCGCGCTGATGACCTTCCTCGCGAAGGCGGGCGCGTCCGAGCGGCGGCGCGAGGTGGCGCGCGGCGCGTGGGCGGCGGTTGGGGCGAGCGTCATCACCTGGGTGCTGGTCGAGCTGTTGCTTCAGGTGACGCCGGGACAACGCGAGATGATCGAGGGCGCGACGATGCTCCTGGCGGCCGCCGTGCTCTTCTACGTGAGCTACTGGCTTCTCTCCAAGATCGAAGCCGCCAAGTGGACCGCATTCGTGCGCGGGAAAATGCAGAGTGCGCTCTCGTCCGGTTCCGGCCTCGCACTGAGCGCGGTCGCGTTTCTGGCGGTCTATCGCGAGGGATTCGAAACGATCCTGTTCTACAAGGCGCTCTTCACCTCGGCGGGCTCGAGCAGCGTACCGGTCGTCGCGGGAATCGCAGCCGGCACCGTCGGACTGGTCGCCATCTACCTGGTGGTCAATCAGCTTGGGCTCCGCGTGGCGATGAAGCCGTTCTTCGCCGTCACGGGCGTCATGCTCTACTACATGGCGTTTGTCTTCGCGGGGAAGGGCATCGCGGAGCTGCAGGGCGCGGCGATCATGCCGTTGACCGTCATCGAAGGGGCGCCCCGCATTCCCGTGCTCGGGATCTATCCAACCGTCGAGTCGCTGATCGCGCAGGGATTGCTGCTGGTGCTGGCGATCGTCGCAGCGGTCTGGGCCATGCGGTCAAAACCAAAGCCGTCAGGCCCTCCCGCGGAGGGGGACCTGCTTCGGTCGCAGTGATTCGGGCAGCGGCTGCGGGCCAGCCGGCTCCCGCCATTTGAGCATCAGGAGTCCTCCCACCAACATGAGCAGCACACTCATCGCCTGCGCCAGCGAAAACATTCCCAACCGACGGTCGTCCTTGGCACGCACGAACTCCACCAGAAAGCGCTCCAACCCTCCGAATACCAGGTAGCACGCGAACAGCCAGCCGATGGCATGCCCGTGATCGCGGCGCCGCCACAGCAACCAAAACACGACGAGCATCGCGATGGTCTCGTAGATCTGCGTCGGGTGCACCGCGACGACCATGTTCGGATCGGTCATCGCCGGAAAGTGGACGCCCATTCCCTGCAGGTTGCCGACCGTCGTCGCAGGCAATCCGTTGGGGAACTTCATCGCCCACGGCAGATTGGTGGGGATGCCGTAGTCGTCGTTCACGAGGAAGCAGCCGACACGGCCGAGCGCATAGCCGAGGGCGAGCGGTGCGCCACAGATTTCCGCCGTGAATCGGGCCGGGACGCGCCGGCGCCACCCGTTGAGGAGAATGCCGGCCGTCGCGCCGAGGAAGCCGCCGTACCAGACGAACCCCCCGCGGCGAAACAGCATGTCCCAGTCGCGAGTGAGGAACACATACCAGAGTTTGGCGCCGATCAAGCCACCGATGACGCCGGCGATGACGATGTCGGCGGCGTAGTCTTCGTCCAGTCCCCGCGCGCGCAGGTCGAGTTGAATCGCCCAGCCGGCCATCAGGAACGCCACCATCATCATCAGCCCGTAGCCCGTCAGCTCCAGCGGTCCCAGGTGTATCGCGAATGGATAAACGGTCATCTCGCAATCTCAACGGTTTCGAGGCCGGGGAGGGGCAGGTCGGCGCGGGCGTCGAGCGTCCAGTCGCTCCGCTCGCCCAGGCGCAGCCGGTGCCAGCCGGCGCGAGCGATCATCGCGGCGTTGTCGGCGTTGAGCCTTGGACTCGCGACCGCGACTCGCGCGCTACCCTTGAGGCGCTCGGCGGCCCGGGCCGACAGTGCTTTGCTGCATGCGACGCCACCGCCGAGGACGGCAGTGGAGTAGCCGGTGGTACGCACCGCGCGCTCGAGCTTGGTCACAAGCACGTCGAGCACCGCGTCCTGAAACCCGCGCGCGAGGTGCGCGCGGTCGCGCTCCAGGTCGTTGGATGCCCGGACCGCATGCAGAACCGCGGTTTTCAATCCTGAGAAAGAGAACTCGAATCCTTCCGCGATCATGGGTCGCGGGAAGTTAAACCGTGCCGGATCACCTTCGCGGGCCAGCTGTTCGATCGCGGGGCCGCCCGGATACCCGAGCCCGAGCAACGTCGCCACCTTATCGAAGGCCTCGCCCGCCGCGTCATCGCGCGTCTCCCCCAGCAGCCGGTAGCGGCCCCAGGCGGGCACGTCGAGCAGCAGCGTGTGGCCTCCCGAAACGAGCAGCGCCACGAACGGCGGCGTGAGATCGCGATCCTCGATCGCCGGCGCGAAGAGGTGCCCTTCCATGTGGTGCACCCCGATCAGGGCGCGATCGCCGGCAAATGCGAACGACTTGGCGTAGACAACGCCGACGAGCAGCGCCCCGGCGAGCCCGGGCCCGGCCGTTACCGCGACCGCATCGATCGCTGAGGGCGCGAGACCTGCTTCCGCGAGCGCGCGGTCGACGACGGCCGGGAGAGCCGTCAGGTGCGCCCGGCTCGCCAGCTCGGGCACGACGCCGCCGAAGACTTTGTGGATGTCCTGCGACAGAATGACGAGACTCGCCAGCTCGCCGTTCACCAGAACGGCGGCCGATGTTTCGTCGCACGACGTCTCGATGCCGAGGACGGCGTCAGCCACGACGGCGCGGGGCTGGCGGCGTAGCGCGGCGCCGCAGCGTGACCGAGTCGGGAATGGCGCGGGCGGTGATGCCGCGCGGGGCGATGACCGTGATCCGCGCTACGCCGCCGCCCGTTCCCGTGATGTGCGCGACGACCCGCAGCGAATCCCGCGTCAGCGCCTGCACGCGCTCTTCCGGCCCGCGGATGGAGACCAACACTCGTGATGGCGTGACGATGAAGCTCGTGATCGCGCCCCCACCGCTCTCGACCGGAATACCGGCGAACGAACGCTCCGCGATCCGGCCCATGTCGCCGGTGACGATCACCTGCTTGGGCGAGAGGCGCACGATACCGAGCGGCCCCGTGTCGATCGGCACGCTGCGTGAGAACTCACCCGAAACGTTCGTGATCTCCATCGGCACGGTCGTCACCGAGTCGATCCTCGCCAGACTCTGCTCGGGGCCGACGAGCCGCACCGTAGTCGGCGTCATCGAGAGTCCGCCGTGCAGGACCTGTCCGGAATCGGGCGTGACGCTCACGAGCGACACGATCTTCACTTCTTTGCGCGCCACGCTGTCGAGCGCCAGGGTGATCTCGCTCGGCCGGACCTCCATGACGCGAACGTCCGCGCCTTTGGGGAGCGCGAGCTCCACGTCGGAAGGATCGAGGTGAATCGACCACGTGGGCGTCGTCAGCGTGTCGGGAACGCGGCGCGTGATATCGCCCGCGAGCGAGCGGAGCTTGAGAATCTGGCTGCCTTTGCCGGAAATCTGGACGCGGACCTTGGGCGGCGGGTGCAGGAGCGCGCGTCCGCGCGGCAGCAGCACGTTCACCGTCACGTCGAAGCTCGTCGTGACGGGCTGCTGCAGCTGCACGGCGACATACAGCATCAGCGCCAGAAACAGCGCCGCGCCCTTGATCGCCCAGTTGCGGGTGATCAGCTGCAACAGACTACTTTTCATTTTGCAGCCGACGGATCAGCATCTCGTTGACGGGATCCTCCCAGTCTGCGGCTCCGATGACGCGTTTCACGATGACGCCGTTGCGATCGATCAGGTAACTCTCCGGTACCCCGAAAGTGTCGTAGGACTTCCGGATCTCGCCACTGGGATCGTGGAGGATGTCGAACGTGAGACCCAGGGTGTCCGCGAACGCCAGGATCCCGCTCGGAGGCTGCGATCCCTCGAGATGGAAGGCGTCGCCATCCACACTCACTGCCGCGATCCGAAAGTCTGTGCCCCGGAGCTTCTTGTAAAGCTTTTCCATCGAAGGCATTTCAGCACGACACGGGGGGCACCACGTCGCCCAGATGTTGACCAGCACGACTTTCCCGCGATAATCGGCGAGGGTGGCCGGCTTGTTCGCGCGCAGGTCCGTGGCGCCGAATGCCGGAGCACTCGATCCTATCTCGACGGGGTTGATCTGCGGCCGCAGCTTGATGGCCAAGGCCACGCCGAACACGGCCGTCGTCACGAGGCTGGCGATAAGCGTCCACTGCTGCCGGTTCGTCATGCCGTCACCATGCAGCGGCGCCGCAGCTCCTGCACTTCCCGCGCGGGGTCGGCGCTCGCGAAAACCGCGTTGCCGGCCACGAACGTGTCCGCGCCGGCCTGATGCGCGGCAGCGATTGTCTGTCGCGTGATCCCCCCATCGACCTCCAAAAAACAGCGTGCGCTGTGCGCCGTAAGCAGTGCGCGGGACCGCTGAATCTTGTCGTTCGAGCCCGCCAGGTAACTCTGTCCCCCGAATCCGGGGTTCACGGTCATAATCAGCAGCAAATCGAGATCGCGCACCACCTCTTCCGCATGTGCAAGCGGTGTGGCCGGATTGAGCGCCAGGCCGGCCATCATCCCCTGTTTCTTGACCGCATCGAGCTGGCGTTGGACATGGATCGTCGCTTCCGGGTGGAAGGTGAACACGGAGGCCCCAGCGGCCGCGAACGATTCGATGTGTTGCTCCGGCTCGACCACCATCAAGTGAACGTCGATCGGCTTGTCCGTCAGCTTGCGCAGCGTCTCGATCATGTTGGCCCCGAACGTGATGTTCGGTACGAACCGCCCATCCATGACGTCCACGTGCAGCCAGTCGGCGCCCGCCTCGAGGACCTGCTCCACCTGTTCAGGCAGCCGCGCGAGATCGGCCGAGAGCACGCTGGGTGCGATGCGGATCCCGTTCGACGTCATTGCGGACTCCTGGCCACCACGATGTCCACCACGGTGCCGGGCGCCGCCAGCGTTCCGGCCGCCGGCCGCTGGCCCACCACTATTCCCGGCGAGGCGTCCGCCGTCCGGCGGCGCGTCACGGTGCCGAGCTGCAAACCTTCCGTCTCCAGTCTGGTCCGCGCGTCGCCCGATGCCATGCCGAGGAGATCGGGAACGGGAATCGTCGGCGCCCCGCGGCTGACGACGACGGTCACGCTGCTACCGGGTGGCAGCGCCGTTCCCGCGGGCGGCCGCGTGAGCATCGTGAGGCCGGTGGGCGCGGCCGCCTGGACCGACTCCACCTGGCTCGCGACCAATCCCGCGGCCGCGATCAGCGACTGCGCGAGCTCGCCGTCGAGACTCGCGACGTCCGGCACCGGAATCTTGGGCGGGCCGGCGCTCGACACCAGGGTGACTTTCATTCCTTCCGGCGCGATCACGCCCGGCGGCGGATCCTGCCAGATGACGATGCCGGCGGGCGCGCTGGGATTCGGCTCGGCGCCGCCATCGGTGACCTGCAGCTTGGCTTTTTGAATCTCCGCCTGCGCTTCCGCGAGCGTGAGCCCCAGCGCGCGGGGCACGGGCTGGTGGCCGGGCATGATGGGCGCGGGGAAAATAACGAGGTACGCGGTGAGATAGCCCGCCAGCACCGCGCCGATACCGATGCCCAGCCACTTCCAGAATTTCGGCGTGAGCTTGAGGTCCTGAACCTCGTAGTGGCGGCGGACGCGCATCAGCTCACCCGCATCAGCCGGGCCGCGTAGGCGCCGTCGATGCCGTGGCGCTGCGGCAGCGATTGGAAGTCGCCGGCGTCGGTCAGCAGCTCGGTGGGGACCGACCCGTCAGCGTGAGGCGTCCGCGCGAATTCCGGATTCTGGCTCAGAAAACCTTCCACGACGTGTTCATTCTCCTCGGGTTCGAGCGAGCAAGTCGCATAGATGAGCAGCCCGCCCGGTCGAACGAGCGGGGCCGCCGCCGCGAGCAACCGGGCCTGCCGCGCTGCCGCCCTGGCAAACACCGTCGCGTTGAGACGCCAACGCGCGTCCGGGTGACGCCGCATGGTGCCGGTCGCACTACACGGCGCGTCTACGAGGACCGCATCGACGCTGGCGGGGCGCAGCGGCGCCGCCTCAAGATCGGCGGCAACGCAGCGAATTTCCACTCCCGCGCGCCGGGCCGTGTCGGCGAGTCGACCAATGCGCTCGTGGCGTGCATCACCGGCGAGAATCCGCGCTCCGTGGGTTTCGAGCGTGACGGCTTTGCCTCCGGGTGCGGCGCAGGCGTCGTACACCTGATCGCCCGGCGGGATCGCGGCAAAGCGGGCGATGAGTGCGTGGGCGGGGTCCTGGACGATGAACGCGCCCTTGGTGAAGCCGGGAAGATCTTTGGCTATCGGGTATCGGCTATTGGCTACCGGGTAAAGGCGAATGCCCGCACCAAAGGGTGCATCACTCGCCTCAATTCCGGCCTCGCGCAGTCGGTCGAGTAGCAGGTCGCGATCCCAGCGCGCGGGCTGAAGTATCAGCTCGGGCTTCTTGTCGTTCCACTCAATCAGTTGCGCGGTCTCTTCGCGACCGAATCGTGATTCCCAGCGCGCGACCAGCCAGTCCGGATGAGATTGGCCGTTACCCAATAGCCGATAGCCGGTAGCCGATAGCTTCCGCAATGAGTGGTTGACATACCCAGTACTCGCCTCGCCGACGGTCTCTCGGGCAAGCTCGACCGAGGTAGAGACAGCCGCATGCGATGGCACGCGCGTCAACCAGCGCAGCTGGTAGGCGCCGAGCCGGAGCACGTCGTGGAGGCGGGGGTCGGCGCGATCGAGCTCCAGGGCGCTGTCGAGCTCGCGCTGGCGCCGCAGCACGCCGGCCGAGAGCTCGTAGGCGAGGCGGCGGTCGCGCTCGGCGAGGCCTTGCAGGTGGCGGTCTCGAGCGTCGGTGAGGGGCGCGCCGGCTCGTACGTCGCGGAGAATGTCCAGAGCGGCTCGGCGGGCGGCGGTTGCTTCCTTAATCCAGCATCCCCCGCGTCGGGGATGACGGCATCGCGACTTCGCGCCGCGGCATCCGGCCGGCGAGATACGCAGCCCGGCCAGCGATGGTCGCCAGACGCATCGCCTGCGCCATCGCAACCGGGTCCTGGGCGGCGGCGATCGCCGTGTTCATCAGGATGCCGTCCACTCCCTGCTCCATGGTGACACACGCGTCGGACGCGGTGCCCACGCCGGCATCGACGATCACCGGGACGTGGAGCCGCCGCTTGATCGTCCGGACGCTGTACGGATTCAGCAGGCCGAGTCCGCTGCCAATCGGCGACGCGAGCGGCATGACCGCAGCGCAGCCCGCATCCTCGAGCCGCAGCGCCGTCACCAGGTCCTCGTTGGTGTAGGCGAGCACCTTGAAGCCTTCCTGCACCAGGACCTTCGCCGCTTCGAGCAGTCCCGCTACGTCGGGGAGCAACGTCTCTTCGTCGCCGATCACCTCGACCTTCACGAAGTCGTTGAAGCCCGCCTCGCGCGCGAGCCGCGCGTAGCGAATCGCGTCGGCGGCGGTGTAGCAACCAGCCGTGTTGGCGAGCAGGAAGATCTTTTTGGGGTCGAGGAAGTGCAGGACGCTCGATTCTTTGGAGCGGTCGAGGTTCACCCGGCGCACCGCGACCGTCACGACTTCGGCGCCCGACGCTTCGATCGCGCGCACCATCGTGTCCATGTCGGGATACTTCCCGGTGCCCACCATCAAACGGGACTGGAATGTCCGTCCACCGATCGTCAGTGGCTCGTCGCGAAGTGTCTCGACCGCGGTAGTCATCCGCCTCCCACGAAATGCACCAGCTCGATCGCGTCCCCTTCGTTCACCTTCACGTCCCCCAGCGCCGGTCGCCGCACGATCCGGCGATTGTGCTCGACCACGACCGCGCGCGGATCGAGCTCGAGCTGACCCAGCACATCGAGCAACGACGCCCCGGGTGTGACTCGCTTGTGTTCTCCATTGATTACGACATCCATTCCCGCATCCTCCGCGCAGCCTCTGCCGGCTCGGCGTCATCCCACAACGCGCGAATCGCGGCGACTCCGTAGGCCCCGCTCTTCTTGACCTCGCGCACCCCATCGGCGGTGATGCCGCCGATCGCGATCACCGGAAGTCCGTCGACCGCCGACGCGATCGCCCGCAGGCGCTCGAGTCCGAGCGGCGCGCGGCCCCCCCCCGGGTGTGAGGCGGTGGCGAATACCGGCCCTACAACAAGATAGTCGGCCCCTTCCGTCCTTGCGGCTTCGGCCTCGGCCAAGTCGTGCACGGACCTGCCGATCCACCACAGCGGATTGAGTGCGCGGGCGGCACTGACGGGAAGGCTCCCATGGCCGAGCTGCACGCCGGCGGTTGGGACGGCGAGGGCGACGTCGAGGCGGTCGTTGACGAATACCTGCGACGGAAGGACGGAAAGACGGAATGCGAGATCGTAGTGCTCGAGACCACTCAACTCGCGGCCGCGGGCGTGAAACGCCAGATCTGAGCCACCGCCCTGGGCTAACGCTGGCGCGATCAGGTCGAGATCCGGACGCCGCGCGATGCGCTCGTCGGTGATCGCATGCAGCCGCGGCAGGGCCGGTCTCATGTGAGCCTGGTGCCGGCTTTCACCCGAGCGCCGCGCAGCCAGTCGTCCGCGGTCATGCGCGCTTTGCCTGCGGGTTGCACTTCGAAGATCTCGACAGTGCCCCGACCTGTGGCGATCACGAGGGAACTGTCCGCCGATAGGACTTCGCCTGGAGCGCCGGTGCCGGGGAAAGACGGTTCGTTCACTTTGGGATTGAAGAGCTTGAGCTCTGCGCCGCTCAGCTCGGTCCAGGCGCCGGGCCGCGGGTCGAGGCCGCGAATCAAGCAGCCGATCGCGCGTGCGTCCTTGGTCCAGTCGATGCGCGCGATCTCACGCGTCAGCTTCGGCGCGAACGTCGCGCGGTCCTCGTGCTGGGGGACGGGCTGCGGCGGTGGATCGCTCTGCTCCATCATCGCCAGCGTTTCGACGAGCGCCTGCGCGCCCACTTCCGCCAGATGCGCGGAGAGCTCACCGCCCGTCACATCCGGTTCGATGCGGTGCGGGATCTTATGAAGAATGGGCCCGGAATCCATTCCGGCGTCGAGCTGGATGATCGTCACGCCCGTGGTTTCGTGGCCGCGAATGATGGCCCACTCGATGGGCGCCGCGCCGCGCAGCTCGGGCAACAACGATGGATGCACGTTCACCATCCCGCGCGGCGGCAGCTCGAGCAGCTCGGGCTTGACGATGTGGCCGTAGGCGACGACGACGCCGATGTCGGGGCGCAGCTCTCGGAGCCGCAGGAGGAACGCGCCGTCCGTCGGCTTTTCGGGCTGGAAGACGGTCAGCTCCTCGGCTTCCGCCGCGGCCTTCACTGGTGGAGGAATCAGCGTGGAGCGGGATCGGCCCTGCGGCGCATCGGGTTGTGTGACGACGGCGACCACATCGAACCCTTCTCCGACGAGCGCCCGCAGCGACGGCACCGCGAATTCGGGTGTACCAAAGAACGCCACGCGCACTTACAGTTCGCCCGCCGGCTCCGGCGTAACCTCCTTGAGATATCCGGTCTGTCCCTTGCGTGCCTTCTTCCATTTCGAAAGCAGCAGGCTGCGCTTCACGGCGCTGAGGTGATCGAGAAACAGAATGCCGTCGAGATGATCGATCTCGTGCTGGATGGCGCGCGCCTTGTACCCCTGCGCCTCGACGCGGAACGGTTTGCCCTCGCGGTCCAATGCCTCGACGACGATACTCGTATGCCGCTCCACGTCGCCGAAGATCTCCGGAATGGAGAGGCATCCCTCCTCCGCGGTCTCGTGCTCCTGTGCGCGCTCGACAATCACGGGATTGATGAGCACGAGCGGCGGCGGGTCCTCGTCGCCGATGTCCACGACGGCGACGCGGCGGGCCACGCCGATCTGATTGGCGGCCAGGCCGACGCCTTTCGCGGCGTGCATCGTCTCGAACAGATCGTCGACGAGCTGACGCACGGCGTCGTCCACCCGGGCGACAGAAGCCGAGTGCTGTCGCAGCACTGGTGAGCCGAGCAGGTGCAGGGTCCGAACCGTCACGCCGGCTTTGCCTCGACGGCCGTGCGGTTGGTGATGCTGGAGATGCCGCTGCGCAGGATCACGAACTTCGCCTCGCCGCTGCGGATCGTGACTTGATCGTCCTTGATGTGCACGACTTCGCCCACGATGCCGCTCGAGGTCAGCACTTGATCGCCGCGCTGCAGCGACGCGAGCAGCTGCTTGTGCTGCTCCGCCTGGCGGCGTTGCGGCCGGATCAGCAGGAAATAGAAGATCGCGATGAACAGCCCGATCTGAATGACGAACCCGCTGGCTCCCGGCCCACCCGAGCCGGGGGATGCGATCAGCAGCAAGGACAGATGTGCCGTGGTCATGCGACTCCCGTGTGTTGGTAGCGGCGGCGCCAGTCATCGGCCCAAGAGGCGAACGCGTCGCCGCCCCGCTGAATGACGGCCCGCATCTCCGCCGCGAGGCGGATCAGATAGCGAACATTGTGCAGCGACAACAACCGCAGCCCGAGCAGCTCGCCCGCGACGAACAGGTGGCGCAGGTAGCCCCGCGAATACGTCGTACACGTCTCACAGTCGCAGCTCGGGTCCAGTGGCCCGTCGTCGGTCCGGTAGGCGGCATTGCGAATGTTCACGGTGCCTTCCGGTGTGTAGGCCGACCCGTTGCGCCCGCCGCGCGTGGGCGCGACACAGTCGAACAAGTCCACACCGCGCTCTACCGCGGCGACGAGATCCGCCGGAAACCCGACACCCATAAGATAGCGGGGCAGTGTAGCGGGCAGTCGTGCCTCGAGTACCTCGATGGTCTGGTACATCTTGTCCTTCGGCTCGCCGACTGAGAGTCCGCCAATCGCGATGCCGGTCCACGGGCCTAATGCCACTATCCGATCAAGGCACTCGGTCCGAAGCGCGGGGAGCGTACCACCCTGAACGATCGGCCATAATGTCTGATTGCACGTCGGCACTCCCTCGCGCAGCTCCTCGTGCCTCTTCTTGCAGCGCTCCAACCACCGCAACGTCCTCTCCAACGCATCCCGCGCCGTCGCTTCATCCGCGCCTCCGGGAATCACGTGATCGAATGCCATGGCGATGTCGGAACCGAGCGTCCACTGAATCTCAACGGCACGCTCGGGGGTGAGCTTGCGCCGGCCGCCGTCGACGTGACTCTGAAACTCGACGCCGTCCTCGTCGACTTTGCGGAAGCCCTCGAGGGAGAAGACCTGAAAGCCGCCCGAGTCGGTGAGCAACGGCCGCTCCCACGCCATGAACTTGTGGAGCCCGCCGAGCTGCTCGATGACGTCCTCGCCCGGCCGCACGTGCAGGTGATAGGTGTTGGCGAGCACGATCTGCGCGCCGACGGCTTTGAGGTCGAGGGGCGAGAGCGTGCGCACCGTCGCCTGCGTGCCGACGGGCATGAAGACGGGCGTTTCGACGGTGCCGTGCGGCAGCGTCAACGAGCCCGAGCGCGCGGCGCCGGATTGGCCGTCGATCCAGAAATCGAACATCGGCTATGGCTATCGGCTATTGGCTATTGGGAACGGGCAGTCTTTCACCCGATAGCCAATAGCCCGTAGCCAATGGCTAGAGGAGTAGCATCGCATCGCCATAACTATAGAACCGATAGCCCGTTTTGACCGCTTCTCGGTATGCCTCCATCACCCGCTCATATCCTCCAAACGCGCACACCAGCATCAGTAGCGTGGAGCGCGGCAGGTGAAAGTTCGTGATCAGATGGTTCACGACCTTGAACTCATACGGCGGCCGAATGAACAGGCTCGTCTCGGCGGCGCCGGCGCGTACTTGGCCGGACGCGTCAGCCGCCGACTCGAGCGCCCGCACGACCGTCGTCCCGACCGCCCACACTGAGTGGTGCCCGCCCTTCTTGAAGTTGATCCGCCCTGCCGCCCCTTCCACAATTTCATACGCCTCAGGGTGCATCCTGTGAGCATCGAGCTCGTCGGCCTCTACCGGCTTGAACGTGCCCGGCCCGATGTGCAGAGCGAGCGCGGTCACCGAGATGCCGCGCTCGTGGATCTGGGCGAGTAGCTCCGAGGTGAAGTGCAGGCCCGCAGTGGGCGCGGCGACGCTGCCGTCGTGCGTCGCGAACACCGTTTGGTAGCGCTCGCGATCATCGCGATTGGGGGGCCGGCGGATATACGGGGGGAGCGGCACCTCGCCGTACTTGGTGAGCGTAGCTTGCGCGTCGAGCGAGCCGACGAATCGGAGGCGCCGCAGACCGCCACCCAGCACCTCTACGATCTCGACTGCGCTGTCGTCAGCGAATGTGACGCGTCGGCCAGGTTTGAGCTTGCCGCCGGGATGCGCCATCGCGAGCCATGTGCCGTCCGGCGTCTCGCGCACGAGCAGGATTTCCGCGTCCTGACCGCCTTCACGCTTTCCGTTCAGTCTCGCCGGGATGACACGCGATGTGTTGATGACGAGCAGGTCGCCGGGCGGGATCAGCGAGGGCAGGTCGCGAAAGTGGAGATGGCGCGTCGCCCCGCTCGTACGGTCGAGCACGAGCAGCCGGCTCGCCGATCGGTCGGGCAGAGGATGCTGCGCGATCTGCTTCGGCGGGAGTTCGTAGTCGAAATCTGAGAGGCGGTACACTAGCCGTCGAAGATGCTGGCTTGCTCCGCTGACTTGGGCGGGACAAATCCGAAATGTCGGTAAGCAGCTGGTGTGGCGACGCGGCCGCGCGGCGTGCGCGCCAGGAATCCCTGCTGCATCAGAAACGGCTCGTACACCTCCTCGAGCGTTCCCGGATCTTCACCGACCGCGGCGGCGACGGTCTGCACGCCGACCGGCCCGCCCTCGAACATTTCGATGATCGCCTTGAGAATGCGGGCGTCCATGTCGTCGAGGCCGAACTCGTCCACGTCGAGCCGCTTCAGCGCTTCGGCGGCAACCGCGGCCGTGATCTTGCCGCCGGCGCGCACCTGGGCGTAGTCGCGCACGCGCTTCAGCAGCCGGTTCGCGACGCGCGGCGTGCCGCGGCTGCGGCGCGCGATCTCCGCGACACCCGCCGCGTCGGCGCCGACCCCCAGAATGCCGGCCGAACGGGTGATGATCTGGACCAGATCGTCCGGCGGGTAGTAGTGCAGCCGCTCGACCAGCCCAAAGCGCGCGCGCAGCGGCGGCGTCAACAGACCGAACCGCGTGGTGGCCCCGATCAGCGTGAAGCGCTCGAGCTTCATGGGGAGCGTCTGCGCGTGCGGCCCGTCGGCGATGCGCACGTCCACGCGGAACTCCTCCATCGCCGGATAGAGGAATTCCTCGAGCGCCGGACGCAGGCGGTGCACTTCATCTATAAAGAAGATGTCGCCTGCCTTGAGCGAGGTGAGCATGCCGACAAGGTCGCCGGGGCGCTCGAGCACGGGGCCGGACGTGGTGCGGATGCTCACGCCCAGCTCTTTCGCCATGAGCAGCGCCAGCGTCGTCTTGCCGAGTCCGGGCGGCCCAAAGAAGAGCACGTGATCGAGCGGCTCTTTGCGCTGTTTGGCCGCGTCGATCGCGATCTGAAGCGACTCCTTGACCTTGGCCTGGCCCACGAACTCGTCGAGTCGCGACGGCCGCAGCGCGGCGTCGGTGAGCCGCTCGTTCTCGAGTGCTTCGGGAGTGGTTATTTCCGCGCGAGCCATGAACGCCAGCGGACCGGCCGAGCATCGGCCTCGATGATGTGCAGGGTGTGGCACTGCAGACAACTGTCCTCGGCTGTCGTGGTGCCAGCGGGCACGAGGCGCCGGTTCGTGGAGCCGCACCGGGCGCAGATCCACTCAGCGGTGATTTCGGTGGGGATGGCGGTCATCGGGTCGTGAGAATCTGCAGCGCGCGCCGCACCAGTGTCTCCGTTTCGGTCTCCGTTCCGTTGCCCGCGAGCGCCTGGCGGATCGCACGATCGGCCTCCGGTACTGCGTATCCCAGCCGCTCGAGCGCCTTGAGCGCGGCCTCGGCGCCGACGGGAACTGCGATCGACGGAGCCTCTGTGAACTCCTCGACCTTTTCTCCCAGCTCGAGCGCGAGGCGCTCGGCGGTCTTGCGGCCGATCCCGCTCACCGACGACAGCAACCCGATGTTCTTTTCGCGCAGCGCCCGCGCGCCACGCTCCACACCGAGAGCCGACAGCAGCGCGATGCCGATCTTGGGTCCGACGCCGCTGACGCTCGTGAGCCGCTGGAAAAAGCGGCGCTCGGCGTCGTCGAGGAATCCGTACAACGCCCAGCCGTCCTCGCGCACGACCAGCTCGGTGGACAGGGTAACTTCGGTACCGATCGCCGGTAGGCGCTCCATCACGCCGAGCGGCACGGCGATGTCATAGCCGACACCACCCGGCGTCTCGACGACGACGCGGTCGGCTGACTTGGACGCGAGACGGCCGCGAACGTGGGCGATCATGTCAGGTGCGCGATCATGCGATTAATGTAGGGGCGCAGCATGCTGCGCCCCTACCCGTACCATCCTGGGCGATGAACGCAGGATAAACGTCAATGCGACCGCAACTCCATCGGCGGCGTCGGCCGGCTTCGGCGCGTGCTTGAGCCGCAGCAATTGCGCCACCATTGCCCCCACCTGCGACTTTTTCGCGCTGCCGGCACCGACGACCGTCTTCTTGATCATGGCAGGGGCATACTGGGCGATTTCGAGTCCCTCTTGCTCAGCTGCCAGCAGGATGACTCCTCGTGCATGACCGAGCACGAGCGTGGTGCGCACATTCTTATGATAGAAGGCGTCCTCCAGGGCGAGCACGGCCGGCTGGTGGCGCTGGATGAGCTGTGAGATTGCGCGGTGAAGCTCAGCGAGTCGGTGGGGAAGCGAATTGGTAGGAGCAAACCGAAACACGCCGCATTCGACAAGTCGCCCCATCCCGGGAATCACGTTCCCGTTTCCCGTTTCGATCACGCCGTAGCCGGTGACCCGAGTGCCGGGGTCGACGCCCAGGACCCTCACGTCATCCCGTCACCGCCGCCATCGCCTCGGCGTCGATGTCGAAGTTGGAAAAGACCTTCGCGACGTCATCCATCTCCTCGAGGCCTTCCATGAGGTTCAGCAGCCGCTTGGCGTCGCTGCCCTCGACTTTCACGGTGTTTTTGGGAACCATCGCGATCTCGGCGCTTTGCACCGGCAGCTTCTTGCCGCGCAGCGCCTGATCGATCGCGTGGAGCTGCGTGGGCGGCGTCGTGATCAGATAGATGTCGCCCTCCTTCTCCATGTCTTCCGCGCCGGCGTCGAGGGCGGCTTCCATTGTGGCATCCTCGTTCGCCTTGGCGTCCACCACGATCTGTCCCTTGCGGTCGAACATCCAGGCGACGGCGTTGGTCGCGGCCAGGTTGGCGCCGTGGCGCTGGAAGACGTTCCGGATCTCGGCGACCGTACGGTTGGGGTTGTCGGTGGTCGCCTGGATCAGCAGCGCGGCACCTCCCGGACCGTATCCTTCATACGTGACCTCTTCGTAGGTCACGCCCTCGAGCTCGCCGGTGCCCTTCTTGATCGCACGGTCGATGTTGTCGGCCGGCATGTTTTCCGCTTTGGCGGCATCGATCGCGGTGCGCAGCCGCGCGTTACCGCCCGGATCCCCGCCGCCTTGCTTCGCCGCGATCGTGATTTCGCGAATCAGACGCGTAAACACGGCACCGCGCTTCTGATCGGTGACCGCTTTCTTCCGTTTGATCTGCTTCCATTTACTGTGACCAGCCATATTCTGCTCCCGCCTACCTGTTGCGTCTGCTGCGTCTGCTGCGTGTCTACCTGTTGCGTCTGCTGCGTCTGCTGCGTCTGAACAATCTGTCAAATTATATCATCTGTCGGGGTCGAGCATATCCTCGAACCGCATCCAGCGCCGGTAAAAGTAGAGATCCGCGAACCCGGTGGGGCCGTTACGGTTCTTGGCGACGATCAGCTCGGTCGCGCCATCCACGCCGCCGCCCGGGTTGTACATCTCCTCGCGGAAAATCGACAGGATGACATCGGCATGCTGTTTCGGCGCGCCCATGACGCCGTAGTCGTCGAGCGTGGGGCGCTTCGCGTCGCGACCTGTGGGGAAACTCGGCAGCTGCGCGACCACGAGCAACGCGACCTGACGCGCCAGCGCGAGCGCCTTGAGGTGCCGCAGCACGAGCGCCGTGTCCTCGTCCTGCGTCGTGCGCGCCTTCGGTGGCGGGACGAGCTGCAGGTAGTCGACGACGACCAGCCCGATCTGACGCAACGGGTCGAGCCGGTCGAAGGTGGTCTCGAAGTCCTCTCCGGCCAACGGTAGTAAGGAAAGGGGAAGGCCTCGCAGCCGCACCGCCGCCGCGCCGACCCCGGCGCGCGTCTGGTCGTTGAGCTTGGCGGCGCGCAGCTCGTCCACCGCGACCCTGCCTTCGATCGCGAGCGCGCGCTCCATCAGCCGTTCTTCATTCATCTCGCCGGAGAGATACGCCACGCCCACCGACTGCTGCGCCACGCGCAGCGCGATGCCGAGGGCGAGTGCCGACTTGCCGCTGCCGATGTCGCCGCCGAGCAGAATGAGATCGCGCCGCCGCAGGCCACCGCCCAGCAGCTTGTCGAGCGAGCCAAATCCCGTGGGAATCGTGTCCCCGGTGATCTCCCCGGGACGTTGGGCGTCCACACGCTGGACGAGGTTGTCGAGGGACGGACTCTTTTCGAACCGGCGCGCAGGGGATGGCATGGTCTATAGATGCAATCTGGCCGTGCGTGCTGCAACGGTCACGGCGTCCGCAGCCTCGACGCCGAGCACATCACGCGCCGGCGCGGTGAGCTGGCTGAGCACCAGGGCGGCTGCATTGGGCGTCGCCGTCTCGAGGTGTTGCCGCGCGGCGGCGAGCGCCCGCTTGAGCGGGCCGGGCAGCGCCAGGCTGCCGATCCGCGTCTCGAGCGCCTGCAGGCGGCGGCGGTGGTTCTTTGCGCTCACCGGGGCCGGCGGCAGCAGGGCCTCCGCGGCGCGGACCATCAGCCACAGCGCGAACAACCCTTCGCGTTGGGGGCCCCGCGCCGATTCCGCGATCAACGTGATGAGCTTCGCTTCGGCCGTACTCACGCGACGAGCCGCTGCACGGCGGCAGCCACCTGATCGGGGAAGATTTCCTCGAGGCAGTGGTGGTGCCCGAGCGGGCAGCGCGCCGTGCCCATCACCGAGCAAGGCCGGCAGCCCAGGTCGCGCTCGAGTACCTCTGCGCCCCTCGCGTACGGAAAGAAGCCGAACGGCTCGACTGTCGGCCCAAAAAGCGCGACCACTCGCGTGCCGACGCCGGTGGCCATGTGCATTACGCCCGTGTCGCCCGAGACGAGCACCGTGGCGCGGGCGACACACGCGCCCGTCTCCTGCAGCGTGAACTCTCCGGCCGCGTTGTGCACGCCGGGACCGAGCTCGCCGGCTAATTGCCGGTCGTCCGCGCCGCCGACGGCGATGAGTCCGTATCCCATGCCGCGCAGCTGCTCCGCGAGCGCCCTCCAGTGGTGGAGCGGCCAGCGCTTGGTCGCATGCGCGGCGCCCGGCGCGAGCGCCGCGAAGGGTTTTCCGTCGAGCCCCCGCTCGCCGAGCCAGCGAGCGACAGCGTCGCGCGCCGCGGGTGCCAGGAAAAACTCGGGCGGGCCGCCATCGGGTTGCACGTCCAGCGCGCGCGCCGCCTCGAAGTAGCGTTCGGGTACCGGCACGTGCTTCCCGTACATGTTGATCTTCGCCGCGATCAACGCGGTTCGGGCGAGTTTGCGTTTCGAGTAGCGCCCCCATTGGCACGGAACGAGCACCCGCAGCGCGGCACTGCGGAGGCTGCCGTGCAGATCGAGCCCGTGCGTCGGCCGGAGGGCCCGCAGCCGGCGGGCGAGGTCGGTGATCCGCTCCTTCGGCTCGAGCTCGATGACCCGGTCCAGATACGGGTTTTCGACGACCAGCGGCGCCATCGCCCGCTTGGTGACGAAATACAGCTCGGCGTCGGGATGGCGCCGGTGCAACGCGCGCACGAGGGGAGTGGTGAGGAGGACGTCGCCGATGGAGCTGAACCGGACGCACAGGACGCGCAACACGCGGCCAATGTACTCGCGCGTTGCCCGGCTTCGCCAGCGGGACTAGCTTGTCTCACGATGCCGCGTCCAAAGAGCATTCTCTGGATTGACGACGAAGTCGACGGCCTCGCCGCGCACCGCCGCTTTCTCGAGGAGCAGGGGTTCGCGGTGGCGCAGGCGGCGCACGGCGACGATGCCCTCGCGATGTTGCGGCGCCAGCCGTACAGCGTCGTGCTGCTCGACGAGCAGATGCCCGGCCGCCGCGGCCTGGATCTGTTGCCCGAAATCCGCGCCATCGATCCCGCCATGGCCGTGGTGATGGTGACGCAGAGCGAAGACGACGCGCTGCTGCGCGACGCGATCGGCATCGAAATCGACGACTACCTCGTGAAGCCCGTCCATCCGCGCCAGGTGCTTTCCGTCGTCACGCGCCTGCTCGAAGGCGACCGCATCCGCCAGCAGCGGTTGGCGCGCGACTTCGTCACGCGCTTCCGCGAGCTCGAGGGCCGCCGCGGCGGGGCGCTCGCCTGGCGCGAGTGGAGTGAGCTGGTGGCCGAGTTGGCCCGCTGGGAGGTGCGGCTCGCCGCGGGTGACGAGCCGGGACTCTCCGAAGCGCTGCGCGCGTTGCAGGAAAGCCTGCGCAAAGACTTCCAGGGATTCATCACCAGGCATTATCCGCGCTGGCTCTCCGACCCGGAGCGCGATCGGCCGCCGCTGTCGGTGGACGTCGGCGCCGAGTTCCTCGTGCCCGCGCTCAAGCGCACGGGCCGGGTGGTGTTCATCCTGATCGACTGCCTGCGGCTGGATCAGTGGGAAGTGCTGCGCGATCTGATCACGCCGTTGTTCGACGTGGAGGAATCGCACTACTACAGCATTCTCCCGACGGCGACGCCGTTTTCCCGGAATGCGATTTTCAGCGGGCTCTTTCCGATGGAGATCGCGGCCCGGCATCCGGAGTGGTGGGGCGCGCCGACCGACGAAGAGAGCCTCAACGCCCACGAGGCGGAGCTGCTGACCGAGCAGCTGCGCGAGCTGGTGGGCGAAGCGGTGCCGGTCCGCTACGAGAAGCTGTTCACCGCGGCCGACGGCGCGGATCTCTTGCGGCGCCTGCCCGCGCATTTGGCACAGCCCGGCGTGACGGCACTCGTCTTCAACTTCATCGATCAGCTGACGCACGGCCGCTCGGAGAACGCGATCCTCTACGAGGTGGCACGTGACGCGGACGCGCTCCGGGGCCTGACGAAGACGTGGTTCGAGCGCTCGCCCGTGCTCGCCGCGCTCCAAGAGGCCGAGCGCCGCAACGTGCCGGTCCTGCTCACGACCGACCACGGCTCGATTCACTGCCAGACGCCGGCGACGGTCTTCGCCAAGCGCGACGCGACCGCCAACCTGCGCTACAAGTTCGGCGAGGACCTGCGCGCCGAGGACCCGGAAGCCGCCATCATGGTCGAAGACTTGAAGTCCTACGGGCTTCCTGCCAAGGGCCTCGGCGTCCGGCTGCTGCTCGCCACGGGTGACCGCTTCTTCGTCTATCCGACCAAACTGCGCGAGTATCAGGCGCGCTACCGCGGCGCGTTCCTGCACGGCGGCGCCACGCCCGAAGAGATGATTCTCCCCGTCGCGCTGCTCACGCCGCGCCGCTCGCGCTAATGAGCAGCGCCAAAGGCGGTGCGCGGCTGCTGTCGCTGCTCCGGCCCTACTCGCTGCGGTTCGGCGCCACGATCACCGCGACGATCATCTCGTCGGTGCTCGATGGCTTCACCTTCGTTCTGCTGATTCCGTTCCTGCGCACGCTGTTCGGCAATGCGGCGCTGCCGGCGCAGGGCGGCTCGCAGGTCGAGACGGTACTCAACACGATCGCGGGGCCCTTCCTCAAGGCGGGCACGCCCGAGCTCGCGCTCCGCAACGTCGTCATCGTGCTGCTGGTGGCGCTGCTGCTCAAGAACCTCACCTCGTATCTCGCGGCCCTCGGGAGCGTCGCGATTCAGGAAGGCGTCGTCCGCGACCTGCGGATTCGTCTGTTCCGGCATCTGCAGACCCTGCCGCTCGGCTACTTCCAGCGGACGCGCGCCGGCCAGACGATCGCGCGGGTCATCAGCGATACCGATCAGGTGAAGACCGCGGTGAGCGCGGCGCTCGCGTCGCTGCTGCAAAACCTCGTGATCATCACCGTCTACGTCGTCATTCTGTTCGGCCTCTCGGCCAAGCTCGCGTTGCTGTCGCTCCTCCTGGCACCGGTGCTGTTGCTCATCATCCGTCCGATGATCAATCGCCTCCGTCGCCGCTCGCGCGAGCTGGCTACCGAGCGCGGCGAGGTGACGAGTCACGTGGGCGAGATGATCGCATCCGCGAAACTGGTGCGCGCGTACGTGGCCGAAGCGTTCGAGTTGGGGCGGTTCCAGGAGCTCGCCGAGCGCTACCGCAAGCGGGTGCTGCGGGCGCAGCGCTACTCCAGCCTCACGAGCCCCGTGAGCGAGGTGTTCGGCGGCGTGATGATCGTCCTGATTCTCGTCGTCGGGACGCGACTCGCGCTCGGCACCGCGCTCGATCCCGCGGTGCTGATCACCTTCCTCGCCGTCAGCTTGCGGCTGATGTCGCCGATCAAATCGGTGTCGAACTATCCCGCGGTCATGGCCGCAGCCGTCGCCTCCGCGGAGCGGGTGTTCGAGGTGCTCGACTTGCCGTCCGCCGAAGGCGACCGGCCCGGCGAGACGACGGCGGAATTCAGCGAGCACATCGAGTTCCGGGGCGTCTCATTCGAGTACGAGCCCTCCGAGGCGGTGTTGCGTGACGTCGAGCTCGAGGTGAAGCGCGGGCAGGTCGTCGCGATCGTCGGCCCTTCGGGGGCCGGCAAGACCACGCTGGTCGATCTCCTCCCGCGATTCTATGAGCCGACGCGCGGTGAGATTCTCATGGACGGCAAGCCGCTGACCAACTATACCCGCACCTCACTCCGCAAACTGATGGGGATCGTGTCGCAGGAGACCGTGCTCCTGAACGACGCGGTGGTCGCCAACATCGCGTACGGGTTGAAAGACGCACCGCTCGACCAGGTGCGGGCCGCGGCGCGCGCCGCGAACGCCGACGAGTTCATCATGCGGCTGCCCGAAGGCTACGACACGCTGCTCGGCGAGCGCGGCACCCGGCTCAGCGGCGGGCAGCGGCAGCGGATCGCGATTGCGCGGGCGTTGCTGCGCGATCCGCCGATTCTGATCCTCGACGAAGCGACCAGCGCACTCGACACCGAATCCGAGCGCCTCGTCCAGGAAGCGATCGAACGGCTGATGGCGCATCGCACCGTCTTCGTGATCGCCCACCGGCTCGCCACCGTGCAGCATGCCGATTTCATCGTCGTGCTGGCGGAAGGACGGATCGTGGAGCGGGGCACGCACGGAGAGTTGCTGACCGCCGACGGCATGTACCGCCGGCTGTACAACCTGCAGTTCCGGAGCTGACATTCTCTCCGGCTTCACCATCGTCCGCAACGCGGTCAAGCTCGACTTCCCGATCGTCCCCGCGATTCGATCGGTGCTCCAGGTCTGCGACGAAGTCGTCGTCAATGTCGGGAAGTCCGAGGACGAAACGTGTGACGTGGTAGCCGGGATCGGCGACTCACGCGTTCGCATGATCGAGAGCGATTGGGATCTGAGCACGGCCGACATGCTGGCAGTGGAGACGCAGCGGGCAATGGACGCGTGTCACGGCTCCTGGGGGATTTACATCCAGGCCGACGAGGTGCTCCATGAGCAGGGAGCCCGCATCCTGAAGGAGCAGATGGCCCAGTGGAACCGGGACGCGCGGGTGGAAGGACTGCTGGTCAACTATCTGCACTTCTACGGCGGGTTCGACCGCGTGGCGACCAACCGCCGCTGGTATCGCCGCGAGGTACGGTGCATCCGGCTCGCGCAGGGCATCCATCCGTACCAGGACGCGCAGGGATTCCGGGTGGGCTCCGAGTCTCGACGAATTCGGGGACGCCTGACCGGCGCGC
>Ga0307290_10000070_pt1 | contig 37390 bp, 36 predicted proteins | sample ER_DNA_144_FD_194472 | JGI IMG/M metagenome (GOLD analysis project Ga0307290, IMG submission 194472) | Bulk soil microbial communities from the East River watershed near Crested Butte, Colorado, United States - ER_DNA_144 | ecosystem: Environmental > Terrestrial > Soil > Floodplain | place... | reverse complement strand
CGTGTACCTGCGTGTCGATACCAACCTCACCGGACGCCACGACGTGCTCGTCGCGCGCTACGATTTCGGTCCGACCGACGCGCTGGGTGACGGGTATTCGCTGATCGTCGCGCTCGATCTCGGCGACGCGCGCCGACTCTCCGCTGAACATCGGTATTCGTTGGGGGACTCCATTCCGGCATGGGGAACGGTGACGTGTCTGTGCCGGCCGATGCGACCCGATTCCGTACGCGGGACGTATACGATGCAGACGCGCGGCCAGCGACAAATCGCCGGGCGGATCGATGCAATCCTCTACTTTACCGCCTGGGATGACCCCGGCCGGCATGCGACCTACCGGCTGCGGCAGCGGATTCATGGAGTACGCCCATAGTGCTGCTGGGTGTCCTGTTGTTGTTGCAGGCGGGCAGTCCGGCCGTCCGGCCGTCTGACCGTCAGACGATCGATACGGTTATCATCGAGAATGGCAACATCTTCGACCGGGACGACGCGACGCCCGATTGGGTCGCGCATGTGGCGAACAAGCTCCACTCGCGCACCCGCCAGTGGGTAATCCGCCGCCGGTTGCTGCTGAGCCGGGGTGCTCCGTTCGATTCCGCGCGAATGGCGGAAAGCGAGCGGGCGCTGCGCTCCCTCGGCGTGTTTCGATCAGTGCGCGTCGATACCGTTCGCTCCCAACCTGACGGGAAGCTCGCGCTGCGGGCGGTGACCTCGGACGGTTGGAGCACCCAGCCCCAGGCCAGCTTCACGAGCGCGGGTGGCGACAACACGTGGGACGTCGGCTTCATCGAGCGCAATTTTCTTGGCACGGCCACGCAGGTGGCGCTCATTTATGGCCGCAACCCCGATCGCAGCCATCTCGATTTCGACTTCAGTAATCCGATGTTCTTCGGTCGCCGCACACTGCTCACGCTGCGCTATCGGGATCTTTCGGACGGCCTCCGCGGCGACTGGCGTTTCGGCCTGCCATTTCACGAGACCTCCGCGCCGTACTCGCTCGAGACCTACGGCGAAGCCGCCCAGGAGCGCGTGCTGCGGTTTCGCGACGATGTGCTCCTCGACAGCACGCGCCATCACCTGTTGCGGGTGGGAATCATCGGAGGGATCGCGGCAACCGCGACGACACACAGCTACACGCGTGTATGGGTCGGGTGGGAATGGCGCCGGGAAGACTTTGGCGCCACCGATACCTCGCGGGTTCCGTACTCGGTGTTTTCGACTGCGCGGGCGGGCATCGAAATCGGGTCGGTGCGGTTCCGCGTGCTGGAGCACTTCAACTCCTACGCGCGGCGCGAGGACGTGGACGTCTCGCCCAGACTACGCTTTGGCATCGCGTTGCAGTCGGGCGTCGGTTACGAGGTGAGCGGGCAGACATCCGCCGTCTGGAAACGGGGATTTGCCGTATTGCGTCTGGCGGCCAATGGGTTGGACTCGACGCGGACGCGGGGGGAGGTGACGGTCGTGAGCCAGGACATCTCGCGGCACACCCTGATCGCGCACGCGGAGGGCGGGATCGTGACGCATCCGAAGCCCGGGGCGGAGTTCGATCCCTGGACGGTGCAGCGCGGGCCCAGGCTGTTCGGCGCGCACGACTTCACCGGGACGCGCACGACGTGGTTGACGTTCGAAGATCGGATCCTGGTCGCCGACGAAATTCTGGGGCTGATGGCGGTGGGTCTCGCTCCGTTTTTCGATTACGGCGGCGCGTGGTATGGTGACGAGCCCGCGCGCCAGGGAGGCGACGCAGGCCTGGCGCTACGCTTCGGGCCGACGCGGGCCGTGCGCGGGGACGCGGCCGAGCTGGCGTTTGGCTATCGGTTCGGGCAGGGAATGCAGGGGAAGCGCTGGGCGTTCACGGTGCGGAAAGGGTTCTCGTTCTGAAACTGCTCAAGGGGCAGGCATGATGACGCACGTCGATTGGATCGGCTGGCTGGCGACCGCCGTCTTTTTGGTCTCCTACTTCACCAAGACCTCGACGGGGTTACGGCGGGTGCAGGGCATTGCCGCGGGCTTGTGGGCGCTGTACGGCGCGATGATCCACTCGCTCCCCGTCATCGTGGCGAACATTCTCGTCGCCGGCGTCGCAGTGGTGTCGTCGTTCAGGAAGCCTTCCGCTTTGGCTTCTCCTCCATAAGCGCCATCGGATTCTTGTCGGGGTCATGAAAGAACGCCATCCATAAGTCGTGGTCGGCCGCTTCGTGCACGCGATGCGGCTTGCCCTCGAATTCGACGCCGCGCCCCGCGAGCGAGCGGTGCACCGCCTCGATGTCTTTCACCTTCAAATAGAGAACCGAGCCGGGATGATCCTGCTCGGCGGTTTCGGGCGGCGACAGCATCAGCCGCACCGACCCAATCTGAAAGAATGCCAGCGACGGCGGCGCCTGAAACAGGAGCGGCAGACCGAGGGTGTCGCGGTGAAACCTCACGGCGCGGTCCAGGTCGTGGACCACGTTCGTCACCTGTGCGAGCTCCATTGCTCCTCCCAAGAAAGTAGTTAGCTTTAGCTAAGTAATTATGAGACACGCCTCCCGTCAACCCCCTGCCAGGACGATCGCCGACCGGCTGCACTCCGCCGCCATCCATCTGCTGCGGCGGCTACGGGTTCTTGACAAGGCGATGGGCTTGACCGGGCCGCGTGCGTCCGCGCTGTCCGTGCTCGTGTTTCGCGGTTCGCTCACGATGAGCCAACTCGCCGAGGCCGAGCAGGTGCGGCGACCGACGATCACGCGCCTGGTGGACGGGTTGGAGCGGCGAGGTCTTGTGCGTCGCGTGAGTCACGCCGGCGATGGCCGTGTGCAGCTGGTCGAAGCGACGGCGGCGGGACGGCGACTGTTGCAGAAAGGACGCGCGCGTCGGGTCGAGCGACTGCGGGGAGGCATCGTGCATCTTGGTGAGGAGGATCAACAGGTACTCGCACGCGCGGCCGAACTGATGGAGGCCCTGCGGGGTTGAGAAACCTGCGTGTTTTGGTGACTTTTGACGCCCTGGCGCCGTAGCCAAGTGGTAAGGCAGAGGTCTGCAAAACCTCGACTCGTCGGTTCGATTCCGACCGGCGCCTCTGACAGATGACCGCACGCGCCTGGACGCTCTTCGTCCTCAGCTCCGTGATCTGGGGCGTCCCCTATCTGTTCATCAAAGTTGCCGTGGATGCGGGCGTGCCCCCCGCGTTTGTCGCGTGGTCGCGCATCGTGCTTGCCGCCGCGCTCCTCCTTCCTCTGGCCATTCGCCGCAAGGCGCTCCACGGGTTGCGCGATCGGGCCGGAGCGATCTTCGGCTACACCGCATCCGAAGTCGCCGTCCCGTTCGTGCTCATAGCCGTCGGTGAGCGGTACATCACTTCATCCTTGGCGGCGATTCTCGTAGCCACGATGCCGCTGATGGTGGCGCTGCTGTCGGTGCGCCTGGTCCCAGGTGAGCGGTTGACCGGCGCACGTCTCGCGGGGCTGGCGACCGGCTTCGCCGGTGTCGTCGCGCTGCTGGGGTTCGACGTCGCCGGCCGCGCGAGCGAGCTGCTGGGCGCGGCGCTGGTGCTCGTGGCGACATTGGGCTACGCGATCGCTCCTATCATCGTCAGTCGCCGGCTCGCCGATCTCGACCCACTTGGGCCCGTGACCGCCAGTCTGCTCGTGGCATCCGTGGCGTTACTGCCTGCCGCGATCGCAACGTGGCCGCATCAGATCCCAGCACCGTCGGGGCTTTGGGCGATTGCGGTCCTCGGAGTCGTTTGCACGGCGGCGGGGCTGATTGTCTTCTTTCGCCTGATCGCCGCGGCCGGGCCCGGTCGAGCGAGCGTGATCACGTACGTAAATCCGCTCGTGGCGGTCGTCGTGGGAGTGCTGGCGCTGGGCGAACGGCTCACCCCCGTGTCGATTGTGGGGTTGGTGCTGATCCTGGCAGGGTCGTGGATCTCCACGGGTGGTTCGCACCCATGAAGGCGGGAATTTAGTATCTTCTCGCCGCCGTGCTCGTCCCCAAGCTTTTCACGACCCTCCAGGACTACAACCGGGAGCAATTCACCCGGGATGTGATCGCCGGCGTCATCGTCGGCATCGTCGCACTGCCGCTGGCGATTGCTTTCGCCATCGCGAGCGGGCTCAGCCCGGAGCGCGGGCTCTACACCGCCATCGTCGCCGGCTTTCTCATCTCATTGCTCGGCGGCTCGCGCGTCCAGATCGGCGGACCGACCGGCGCGTTCGTCGTGATCGTTTCGGGAATCGTGGCGCAGCACGGCGTCGATGGTCTCGTCGTGGCGACGCTCATGGCCGGTTTTATTCTCGTCGGGTTCGGGCTCTTCCGCCTCGGCGGTGCGATCAAGTTCATCCCCTACCCGGTGACGATCGGATTCACCAGCGGCATCGCGCTCATCATCTTCTCGAGCCAGATCCGCGATCTGCTCGGGCTCGAGATGCAGTCGGTACCGTCCGCGTTTGTCCCGAAGTGGGATGCCTACGTTCATGCGTTCGACACCGTCAATCCATGGGCATTGGTGGTCGCGGTCGCCACGCTCGCGATCATCGTCGTGTGGCCGCGGATTTCGACGCGCATTCCGGGGCCGTTTGTCGCGCTGATCGTGACCACGCTGCTCGCGCAGCTGCTGCATCTGCCGGTCGAGACGATCGGGGCGCGGTTTGGCGCGATCCATGCCGGGCTGCCGCAGCCGAGCATACCGCATCTGTCGCTTCCCATCATTCAAGCGCTGGCGGGCCCGGCGTTTACAATCGCCCTGCTCGCCGCGGTCGAGTCGCTGCTTTCCGCGGTCGTCGCGGACGGGATGATCGGCGGACGCCATCGCTCCAACATGGAGCTGGTGGCGCAGGGCGTCGCGAATATCGCGTCGCCGCTGTTTGGTGGGATGCCGGCGACCGGCGCGATCGCGCGGACGGCGACGAACGTGAAGAACGGCGGGCGCACGCCGGTCGCGGGGATGACGCATGCGATCACGCTGCTGTTGATCACGCTCTTCTTTGGCCGCTGGGCCGCATTGATCCCGCTGGCGACGCTGGCGGCGATTCTGGTCGTCGTCGCGTTCCACATGAGCGAGTGGCGGACGTTCGTGTCGGAGTTCCGTGCGCCGAAGAGCGACGTCGCCGTGCTGCTCACAACCTTCTTACTGACGGTTCTGGTGGACCTGACGGTCGCCATCGAGGTCGGCATGGTGCTCGCCGCCTTCCTCTTCATGCGGCGGATGGCGGAAGTGACGAACATCAGCGTGTTGACGCACGAATTCACCGACCCGGTGGACGATTTCGAGCACGATCCCAACGCCGTTCGCAGTCGCGTGATTCCCGAGGGCGTCCAGGTCTACGAGATCACGGGACCATTCTTCTTCGGTGCAGCCGAGATGTTCAAGGATCGGGTCGGGCGAATCGCAGGCAAGCCAAAGGTGCTGATTATCCGCCTGCGCCACGTCCCGGCGATCGACTCGACCGGCCTGCACGCGTTGCGGGATCTGGTGCACCGCAGCAGGCGGGAAGGAACGCTCGTGATTCTATCCGATGTGCACGCGCAGCCGGTGGTCGCGCTGGACCGTTCGGGGTTGTACGACGAACTGACCGAAGACAACATCCACGGCAATATCGACGACGCGCTGAACCGGGCTCGGCAATATCTCGGGCTCGAACCCGTCGGGCGTCCGGAGTTTGCGACGCCCACCGTGGCGCGCGAGTCGAAGGACCGCTAGCGCCGCTGCACCGTCCAGCGACCGGTCTGCGTGCCACCGGACGGCAGCCTGGTAGTGTACGTGCCGGCGATCGTATTGCCGTTGAGCTCGCCGCTGAACGTGGTCAGCAGGCGCGCGCCCGTTTGCGGATCGGCGTAGGGATCCAGCGTGCCACTCACGTGACCGTGCTCCACACGCACGAAGCGAATCGTCAGCACCGTGGAGGCCGGCGACTGATTCGAGTTCCCTCCCATGGCGTTCTCGCGCCAGGGAACGAGCGGACGACCCCACGTGCTGGGGACCATGATCACATCGCCGAAGGCTGAGTCACCGGCCGCGCGCAGCGTGAAGCTGATGCTGCCGCTGCGCCCGGACTCGGCGCTGCTGTAGTCGCCCGCCCACTCGCCGCTGAGGGCAGTGACGTCGGACGACGCGCCGACGAGCGGGACCGGAGCTCGAGAGGCACCGCACGCGGTGAGCGCGAGCACAAGGAGCGTGGAGAGAGTCGGGGAGCGAATCATGGTCGCCTCGCGGTAATGGGTAAGCGTCTTACGCGCGACGGCGGCGCGCTGCAGCTCCAAACATGCAGGCTATCTTAGAAACGTGCTACGCCGCCAGCTTGGCCTCGTCGCCGTCACGGCACTCGTCGTGGGTGAAGTCGTCGGCATCGGAATTTTTCTCACACCCGCCGGCATGGCCCGCTCGCTCGGCTCGCCCTTCTGGCTACTGATCGTGTGGCTGCTCATGGGCGTGATGGCGCTGAGCGGCGCGCTCTGTTACGGCGAGCTCGCGGCGCGGGCGCCGGAAGCAGGCGGCGGGTACGTCTACCTGCGCGAGGCATATGGTCCGGGGGTCGCATTTCTCTACGGCTGGAAATGCCTGCTCGTGATGGATCCGGGCATCACGGCGGCACTCGCGGCGGGACTCGCGAGCTACGTCGGCTACGCCCTCGGCCTGTCCGGCGGGTGGCTCAAGGTCATCGCCATCGGGACGATACTGTCGCTCGCGGCGATAAACATCGCTGGACTGCGGCTCGGATCGCGGCTGATGCAGTGGCTCACGGCACTCAAACTCGGCGCGCTGGGGCTCATTGCGATCCTGGCGCTCGCGCTGCGCGCGGGCAGCTGGTCACACTTCGCGCCCTTCATCACCCAGCGCCCCGGCTCGGATCGCCTTCCAGCGGCGCTGGCCGCCGGGCTCGTGGGCGCGTTCTTCGCGTTCGGCGGCTGGTGGGAAATCCCCAAATTGGCGGGAGAAGCGCGTGATCCGTCGCGCACGCTCCCGCGTGCGCTCGCGATTGGTGTCGCGATCATCACGGCGATTTACATCATGACGAGCGCCGTCTTCCTTTATCTGGTGCCGCTCGAGCGCGTGACCTCCGGCGAGACCTTCGCCGCGCAAGCCGGCGAGGCGTTGTTCGGACCAGCGGGCGGCCGCGTGTTCTCGGCAGTCGTCATCGTGGCGGTGCTCGGTAGCCTGCTGGGGCTCCTCATGGCGCTGCCGCGCGTCTATTACGCGATGGCGAGCGACGGCGTGTTCTTCAAGGCAGTGGCCGCCGTGCATCCGCGCTTCGGAACTCCGGCTCGCGCCATCGCGATCCAGGCGGCGATCGCGGCGGTCTACGTGGCGTTGGGCACGTTCAACCAAATCATCGGCTACTTCGTCTTCGTGACGGTGTTGTTCGTCGGGTTGACCGTGGCGGGCCTGTTCCGCATCCGGCGTCGCGCACCTGCGACGTCGTACCGCACCTGGGGTTATCCAGCCACGCCGGTCGTGTTTCTCGTGCTGGTCGGCGTGGTGCTCATCTTAGTGGCCGCCCGCAACCCGCTGCAAGCCGCTCTCGGTGTCGGCATCGTCGCCATTGGGTTGCCAGTTTACTATCTACTTTTTCGTCGACGGCCTAGCCCGAACCCCCAACCCCTAGCCCCTAGGTTCCGATGACCTGGATTCGCACGGTTCCGCTCACCGAGGCGGATGAGAAGCTGCGCCGTGCCGTGGAAGCGCAGAAGGCGATGTACCCAAAGGAATACGCGACGCCGGTCCATCCCACGCCCGACGGGACGTCCGGCATCGTCGCCTCGCACAGCTTGATCCCCGACGCGCTGTATCACGCGTTTGCGACGTTCGGGGCGCTCATGTCGCCCGACCTGCCGCTCACACGCCGCCAGCACGAGATGATTACCACCGTCGTCTCGGTCACGAATCGCTGCCGATACTGAATAGAATCCCACGCAGAGTTTCTGCGTCGGATCACGCTCGACCAGTCGCTCGTCACGGCGCTCGAGGATGATTACACGAAGGCCCCGATCTCCGAGCAAGAGCGTGTGATGCTCGACTACGTGGCGCAGGTCACGCGCGACGCGACCCGCATCGGCCCGGCGCACCATGAACAGTTGCGTCGTGTGGGGTTCGACGACCGCGGGATTCTGCAGATCACCTTGATCGCGTCGTGGTTCAATTACATCAACCGTGTGGCCGATGCCCTCGGCGTTGGCCGGGGGTGATGTTTCCTGGCTAGCGCCCGAGCCAGCGCAGCGTCGCCACCGCGCCGGCGGGCAGCGTGTACGCCAGCGCCTTGCCGCGCCACGCTACGCCAAACTGCCGCTCGTCGCTCGTCGTATTGGCGACCACGAGCACGATGGAGCCGTCGGGGGCGGGATTTCGGAACGCGACGCTCTCGACCCCAGCCAAGCCAGATGACGATTCGATGCGCCGCGCGCCTTGGCGCACGAACCGGCTGGCGTGCGCAAGCACGTAGTACTCGTCGTTGCGCGTGACGGCGCCCGATTTGGAGTCGATGGTGACCACGCCACGGCAATTGCCGCATCCACCGAGGTGTGGGCCATGGTTCTCGTCCAGCGCGAGATTCCAGAACAGCACACCTCGCGCCCAGTTGCGCGTCGCCCCGATGATCAGGTGCTGCGTGCCCCACAGGAGATTCTCCGCGAACTTCGGTGCCCAGTCACCGCCTGAGCATTCCGTGAAGTAGGCATCAACCGCGGGATAGGCGTCGTGGACCGTCCCCTGGGCGGATACGTCACCGCCGTAGCAATGCCACGCCACTCCTGCGACATAGCGGCGCGCCACGCTGTCGGCGAGCACCTGGAGCGGCGACTGCGGCTGATCCCAGTTGTGATCCCAATCGAAGATCTGGGTCCGGGATCCGGCTCGCGCGAGGCGCGGGCCGAGGTATGCGCCGATCAGGCGCGCCCGCGCGGGCGGCTCGAGCCGCATCCCCGGATAGTCTCCGGGCTCGTAGTGCGGCTCGTTCTGCACGGTGAGCGCGAAGATCGGCACGCCCTCCGCCGCGTAGGCGTCGACATAGCGCGCCAGATATTCCGCGAACGGTCCGTACGCATCGGGACGCAACGTGCCCCCGATGAGCTTGTCGCTGGTCTTCATCCAGGCGGGCGCGCTCCACGGCGACGCCATGATCCTGAGCTCCGGGTTGATCGCCAGTGCACGCCGCAGCACCGGCAGCCGGTGCGCGCGATCCGGTTCGATCGAGAAGCGCAGCAACGACGAATCGCGCTGTCCCGGCGGCATGTCGTCGAAGGTGTAATGGGTCGGCGAGAAGTCGGACGCGCCGATGGTGAGTCGCGTGAAGCTCAAGCCGATCCCGTTGTCGCGGTCGAACAGGTCACGCAGCAACGAGTCCCGGCGATCGGGCGGTAGCCCGTTGATCAACAACGCCGACGCGTCGGTGATTGCCGCGCCGAAGCCCACGATCTCCTGATACGAGGGGCTGTCGGCGACGGCGATCGTCGGTATTCCCGTCGTGTCAGCCTTCGAGAAGGCGACGTCGGGCTCGCGGGAAAGGAGTTTCTGCTGATCGCCCGTGGTGACCCACACCGAGGCGACGGGTCGGCTGCACGCGGCCGCGAGGACGACGAGCGGCGCGAGGAACGCCCTTATTTCTGTTTCCCCGCGAGCTGACGCAGCACGTACTCCAGAATGCCGCCGTGCTTGTAGTACTGCAGCTCCTGCGGCGTGTCGATGCGGACCAGCGCTTTGAACCTTGTCACCTTACCGTCGTCGGCCGTCGCCGTGACGGTCAGCTCCTTGGGCACCTCGCTCAGACCGAGAATGTCGTAGCGCTCCTTGCCCGTGAGGCCCAGCGTCGTGGGGTTCTGTCCGGACGCGAATTGCAGCGGCAGGATTCCCATCCCGACGAGGTTCGAGCGATGGATGCGCTCGAAGCTTTCGGCGATCACCGCGCGCACACCCAGCAGTCGCGGACCCTTGGCTGCCCAGTCGCGTGACGAGCCCGAGCCGTACTCCTTCCCGGCCAGGACAACCAACGGCGTGCCCTCGGCGGCGTACTTGAGCGACGCGTCGAAGATCGTCATCTGCTCGCCGTCGGGCACATGCACGGTGAACGGCCCTTCGGTTCCCGGCGCGAGCAGATTCTTGAGGCGCACGTTGGCGAATGTGCCGCGCACCATCACCTCGTGATTCCCGCGGCGCGCGCCGTACGAGTTGAAGTCGATCGGCTGGACGCCCTGATTAATCAGGTATTGGCCCGCGGGACTGGTCTTGCGAATCGACCCCGCCGGCGAGATGTGGTCGGTCGTGATGCTGTCGCTCAGAAGGCACAGCACCCGCGCGCCGCGGATGTCGCGCACGGGCCCCGGCTCGGCTGGCATGCCGTCGAAGTAGGGCGCGCGGCGGATGTAGGTGGATGTCGGCTCCCACGCGAAGCGGTCGCCTTCGGGCACCGGCAGCCCGCGCCAGCGCTCGTCCCCTTCGAATACTTGGGCGTAGCTCGTGCGGAACATCGTCGACTTGATCGAGCGCGCGATGACGTCGGCGACTTCTTTGCTCGACGGCCAGATGTCGCGCAGAAACACCGGCCCATCCTTGCCAATGCCCAGCGGCTCGTTATGGAAATCGATGTCGATGCGGCCGGCGAGCGCATACGCCACGACCAGCGGCGGCGAGGCGAGATAGTTTGCGCGCACTTCCTGCTGAATCCGGCCCTCGAAGTTGCGGTTCCCCGAGAGCACCGAGCAGACGACGAGATCGCATTCCGCGATCGCGGTCGAAACGGCCTCGGGCAGGGGCCCCGAGTTGCCGATGCAGGTCGTGCAGCCGTAGCCGACGAGGTGAAAGCGCAGCGCTTCGAGCGGCTTCATGAGTCCCGCGTGCTCGAGGTAGTCGGTGACGACTTTTGACCCCGGGGCGAGGCTCGTCTTGACCCACGGCTTGCTGCGCAGCCCGCGATCGACGGCCTTCTGTGCCATGAGTGCGGCGGCGACCATCACCGACGGGTTCGACGTGTTGGTGCAGCTCGTAATCGCAGCGATTACGACCGACCCGTGGTGTAGCACGCACTCGACCTCGTCGATTACGAGCTTTGCGGACGACGGCCGGGGTGGTGGCGGGGTGAGGCCGGCCTGACCGCCTTCGCCCTCCCATCGTCCGACCGGAGTGGCGTTCACCGCCGGAACCGGTACCGCCTTCATCAACGTCGGCAACTCCTCTGCAAACTTGCGGGGCACTTCCCGCAGTCCCACGCGGTCCTGCGGCCGGCGGGGCCCGGCCATGCTGGGCTCCACGGTCGCGAGATTGAGCTCGAGGGTGTCCGAGTAGACCGGCTCGGGCGCGTCGGGCGTATGGAAGAGGCCCTGTTCCTTCATATAGGCCTCGACCAGCTTCACCTGGTCCGCCGCGCGCCCGGTAAACTCGAGATAGTGCAGCGTCTCCTGATCGACGGGGAAAATGCCGATCGTCGCGCCATACTCGGGGGCCATGTTGCCGATCGTGGCGCGGTCGGCGAGCGGCAGCGTCGACACGCCGGGCCCGTAGAACTCGACGAATTTTCCGACGACACCCTTGGCACGCAGCATCTGCGTGACGGTAAGGACGAGGTCCGTCGCGGTGGCGCCCTCGCTGAGCTGCCCGCTCAAACGGAAGCCGATCACCTGCGGAATGAGCATGGAGACGGGCTGGCCCAGCATCGCGGCTTCTGCTTCGATGCCGCCGACGCCCCAACCGAGCACGCCGAGACCATTGATCATGGTCGTGTGCGAGTCAGTGCCAACCAGCGTATCGGGATAGGCTTGCGAGTCGTTCGTGAAAACGACGCGAGCCAGGTATTCCAGGTTGACTTGGTGCACGATACCGGTGTCAGGCGGGACAACCTTGAACCCGGTAAACGTCTTCTGCGCCCAGCGCAGCAAGGCATAGCGCTCGCGGTTGCGTTGGAACTCGAGGTCGGCGTTCACTTGGAAGGCGCGCGGCGTCCCGAATTCATCCACGATCACCGAATGGTCGATGACGAGCTCGGCGGGCAGCAGCGGGTTCACGCGCTTGGGGTCGCCGCCCATCTGCACGATCGCGTCGCGCATGGCGGCGAGATCCACGACGGCGGGCACGCCGGTGAAGTCTTGGAGCAGCACGCGCGCCGGCATGAAGGCGATCTCTTCGTCCGGCACCTTGAGGGGTTCCCAGCGGCCAAGCTTCTCGATGTCCTCGGGCCGAACCACGCGGCCGTCCTCGAGCCGCAGCAGGTTTTCGAGCAGGATCTTGAGGGAGTAGGGAAGCCGTGCGACGGACAGGCCGCGGCGCTCCAGTGCATCAAGCCGGAAGATCTCGTAGCTGCGCTTCCCGGCCTTGAGGGTGGCACGCGCGCCGAAACTGTTCGCGCTCACTGGGGCAGCACCTTCACGGCGACCACGAAGTAGTCGGTCTCGCCAAAGCACGTCGTCGGAACGCCCTTGTGCTGTTGATACGACAGCGCCACCCGCTGGCCAAGTGACTGATTGATGTGCTCCGCGACGTTGTCATCACGTACCGTGAAGAAGAATTTCTCCGGATTCGTTCCTGGCATCGACACCATGGCGAGCTCGCCTTCCCACGTTTTGCAGAGCCAGCCGCGCTTCGAGAATTTCTGGACGAATCCGGCCCGTTCACCTTCCGAATAGCTCCACTGGAGTGCCGACCACGTATACAGTACGAAGACCAGGATCGGAGTCAGCAGGATCCCGGCGATGATGAGTTTGCGCTTGCGAGTGAGCTGGAAGTTGAAGTTCACGGGGCGGAATCTACTTCGTACGTTTCTGTGCGATAAGGCGTGAAGCCGCGGGCGAGGTAATTCGGCAGCGCGTTGGGGTGATCGAGCGTGCAGGTATGCAACCACACCCGCTGCGGGCCGAGCGCCCAGGCGTCGCGCACGGCGCTGGAGAGCAGGTGTTTTCCGAAGCCGCGCCCGAACTCAGTGGCGACGATCCCGAAGTACGCGATCTCCACGGAATCGTCCTCCGCGACGCGCCGGAGCTCGTACCACCCCGCCAGTCTCGCCGCGTGCTTGCCGGTGATCCGCGTCGCGACGAAGAGTTGAATCGCCGGATTGCCCAGGTGCGCGGCGATTTCCTCGTCCGTCCAATCCCAGCGGTCGCGCCAGTGGAAAGCCTCGCCGACGGTTCGATAGCACATCCGGTAGAGCTCCGGCTGCGGCTGCGGCGCGCTGGTAATGGCGACATCGGGGAAATCCCCGAATCCCGCCTTGAACTGATTGCGATCCTTGAGCTCTAGATAGGTGCGGGTTGCCTGCATGTCCGAAATCTAGGTGTCTGGTGTCAGGTTTCTGGTGTCAGATGCGCATCCCCAGACACCTGACACCAGGCACCAGACACCGTAGTTTTGAATCATGACCTTCAACCGTATGGGCACGCTGCCCCTGCCGTTGGCGCTCCACCTGGCAACATACACGGTGATCGGTTTGTTCTGCGCCTTTGCGGGCGGTCTCAACCTCATCGATCCGACGAAGATCTTTCCCAACGCGGTCATTTTCCTCGGACTTGCCGGGTTCAGCTGGGGATACGTGTTCGGCATTCTGATGGCGCGCAAGGAAGTGCTGGGTCTGGGACTCGTCGCCAGTATCGGCTACATCGTAGCGGGCATCTGGCAGCTCGGCCCGCATTGGGCGCTGGGCGTGCTGCTGCTCGCGATCGGCGCGTACGGCCTGGCCACGCTGGCCCTCTACCGCCGCCAGATACTCGAAGCATAAGTCTCAGCCGATGACGTCGTCCTGCACTGGGGCGGCGGGCAGCTCCACGACGAATTTCGCGCCGCCCAGGGTGCTGGAGTCTTCCAGCCAGATTCGTCCGCCGACTTCCGCAACCACGCGCTGACAAATCGAAAGGCCGAGTCCCGATCCCTCGTCCGGACTCTTCGTCGTGAAAAAAGGATCGAAGATCCGGCTCCGCACGTTGTGTGGCACGCCCGGACCCGAGTCTTCGACCGTGAGGCGCACCCAGTCTTTCCGGGCTTCGGTGGCCAGCTCGATGACCGCATTGGGACGCCCGCGCACGGCGTGCTCGGCATTGGTCACGAGGTTGATGACGACTTGCTGCAGCTCCTGACCCAGGCCGAGCACCGCTTCGGCTCCCTGATCCATGCGGGTGCGCACTTCGATATTGTCGGCGCGGAGCACGCGCTGGCGAATCTCCCCGACGTCACGCACCAGGTCGTTGAGCTGGATCCGCACGGGCGTGATATCGGCGCGGCGGGCCAGGCGCAACAGGCTCCGCACGATGCGGGCGGCGCGATCGACTTCCCGCACGATCGCGGCGGCAGCGGTGCTGGCTTCGGCGTCCTGGGTTGAGCGCCCCAGCATCTCCGCCTCCATCCGAATCGCGGCGAGCGGGTTGTTCACCTCGTGTGCCACACCGCTCGCGAGCTCGCCGACGGTCGCGAGCTTCTCGCGCGCAATGAGCTCGCGCTGCGCCCGCAGCTCGTCAGTGCGGTCATACAGCGCGACCAGCAGATCCTGGGATCCGAGGCCGCGCAGGTCCGTCACCGTGCAATCACAGATCCGACGGTCGCCCCCGCCTTGCGTGACCAGGACACGGCCGTGCCACGGCTGCCCCTCCTGCCGGCCCGTCAACATGAGCCGCACGGTCAGCCCGCTCGGGGAGAGCCCGAGCTTCTCGAGGTGGCGCCCGACGGCGGCTTCGTTCGACGCAACGCCAAAAACCTGCATCGCTGCGCCATTGAGCTGCCGCACAGTGCCCGCCGTGTCCACCAGCGCCATCGGCAGCGGGCTCGCATCCACCATCGCCCGCGCGCGGTCGGCGGCGGCGCGCGTCGCGGCAACGGCCTCGGACAGCTCGATGCCGCCGGCGATGTGCGCGGCGATTCCCGACACGTAGTGGAGATCGTGCAAGCTGAACGGTGGCGTGTCCACCGCGCCTGCCTGCTGATACCGAAGCAGCCCCACCGCGCCGACGGTCCCCTGTGAAATGCGGAGCGGTGAGATGAGCGCCGCACGTACGCCCTCGGAGAGCCCCTTGGCGACGGGGCTCGCATCGGCATCCGCACGCAAATCGGCGGTGATCATCGCCTCACCGGTCCGCACCACTCGGCCGGTCGTGCTGCTCTCGAGCCCGATGATCAGGCCCTCCAACGTCGACGCTTCGCCGAGCGCGGGAGACAGGCGGAGGTTTTCGCCGTCGGGCTGCTTCAAGGCGACGAAGGCTCCCTGCGCGTCGACCAGCTGCATGAGGCTCTGCAGCGTATAGCGCAGCAGGAGGTGCGTTTCGGGGGCGGCGAGCAGCCAGCGCGCGAGCTCGACGACGAAGCTGCTGAGCCGCCGCTCGCGCTCCAGCGCGGCGCGCCGCCCGACCATGACCGCGAGCCGGGAAGAGAACTCGATTGCCGCTTCGAGCTCAGTTGCCGGCAGCGTCGGTGGCGCACCCGCGAGCGTCGCTTCGACGTGGCGGCCGTCGGGGTCGCGCCACGCTGCATTCAGGGTGCGTCCCGAGCGGTCGTCGGTCCCAGCGCTGACCGATCCGGCTTCGTTCATGCCCTGGTAGCGAATCGATAGGTGCGCACCGCCGGCCCAGCCGCTCAAGATTCCGGCGGCGGCGTGCCAGAAGTCAGCCGAGCGTTTCGCATCGCTCGCTTCCCGGAGCAGCGCCTGCAAGGCGTCTCGCATGCGGCCTCGAATATAAGGCGGGGCCTGGGGGCTGGGGCTTGGGGAACCGCGTGGCGTTCTTGGGCCATGACCAATCGCCTCACTCTCGTGGAAGGGGAGCCCGCCACTCCGTCGCAATCGCCGGTTCCCGTAGCGTCAGCTGCCGATGACGAATTACTGGACGCGTATTCGCACGCGGTGAGCGGGGTCGTCGAGCTTGCCGCGCCTGCGGTCGTCAGTGTCGAAGTCCAGCACCGCCGCCGCGGCGGTCCGGGGGGCGGTTCCGGATTCGTCTTCACGCCCGATGGATTCATTCTCACCAACAGCCACGTCGCGCACGGCGCGACCAGGACCGATGTGGCATTCTCCGACGGGCGCCGCCTCCGCGCCGAGCTGGTGGGAGACGACCCCGACACGGACCTCGCGGTGCTGCGCATAGATGCCGCCTCGCTTGCCGCCGTGCCGCTCGGCGACTCGGCGGCGCTCCGCGTCGGCCAGCTCGTCATCGCGATCGGCAATCCACTCGGCTTTCAGAGTACCGTGACCGCCGGCGTCGTGAGCGCGTTGGGGCGATCGTTCCGTTCGGTGTCGGGACGCTTGATCGACAACGTGATTCAGACCGACGCGGCGCTCAATCCCGGCAACTCTGGCGGCCCGCTGCTCGATTCGCGCGGTCGGGTGATCGGCGTCAATACGGCGGTCATCCTGCCAGCTCAGGGCATCTGCTTCGCCGTCGCGGCGAACACCGTAAAGCTCGTGGTCGGGCAGCTGATGGCGCACGGACATGTGCGGCGCGCGCGCATCGGCGTCGGCGGACAGAATGTCGCGCTGCCGCGGCTCGCCGTACGCGCGCACAGACTGATTCAGCCGAGTGGCGTCCTGATCACGACGATCGAGCCGGGCAGCCCGGCGGCGCGCGCCGGCCTGCTGCCAGGCGACATCATCGTGGCGTTCGACGGCCAGCCCGTTCATGGAATCGACGATCTGCACCGGTTGCTCGGCGGCGACCGGATTGGTGCGGCAAGCACCGTCGCGGCCGTGCGCAAAGCGGAGCGGTTGGAACTGTCGATCACGGCTGCCGAAACGGCGCAAAGCAAGAGTTGACCGCGACGGTCACGCGTTTGTACCTTGTTGCCATGACGATCTGCGCCTGCAACTCGAAGATGCTCCACACCGGGAACCGAACCGGAGAGGCGGGCGTTACCTGAAGCGATGTACCTAGTCGCAACACTCAGACGACGGCCCGCACCCAGATGGCGCGGGCCTTTTTCGTTTGAGGGATTCAACACGGGAGAATGGATGAAGCGGCATTACCTGCTGGCGAGTGACTTCGATCAGACGTTGAGCTTCAACGATTCCGGCATCGTGCTGAGCGAGATGCTGGGGATCACGAGCTTCCGGGAAAAGGTCGCGGCGCTCTCCAATCTCAACCTCGTACAACAGGGCGCCGAGCTGGCGTATCTGCTCGCGAACGATCCGGAGTACGCCCGGGTCACGCGTAACGATCTGCTTACCGTCGGGCGCCAGGTCCGGCTCAAGCGCAACGTCAAGCTCCTCACCAGCATGCTCGCACAGGGGATCGACGGCCACCGCTTTGATTTCTACGTGATCTCGGCAGCCCCTCAGGAGGTCGTGTTGTCAGCGCTCGAGGGCATCGTGCCGGCCGATCATGTCGTGGGCACCCGGTTCGAGTTCCAGCCCGATGGCGGGAAGATCGGGACGCTCGAGCGCGTGGCGGCGGGTTACGGCAAGGTCGCGGCGGTGGAAGAGATTCGCGCGCGGCATGTCGTGCCCCGCGACCAGGTCATCTATGTCGGCGACGGACAATCGGATATTCCGGTCATGCTGCACGTGAATCGTGGCGACGGCTTCACCATCGCCGCGTCGGAAGCGCGCGAGGTCGCGCACATCGCCAAGCGCACGGTGATCAGCGACGACGCGCTGTCGGTGCTGGTGCCGATTCTCGAAGAGATCGCCGGATTCGGGCCGAGCCAGATCCGCGCGCTGTTCGAGGACCATGGGCTCGTGATTCAGGAGTGGGACCGCGTCCGTACTGACTGGCTGACGATTCGGGACGGCGCGGGCGACGGCATCATCCGGCTGGATGCGGCGGCGAACGCCTAGCCGCGAATCGCTCCCAGGAATCGGGCCGGGCTGGGCGTGTAGCCGGGGAAGATTGCTCCCAGATCTGTGGCTCCCAGGTGGCGGGCAAGAATCTCCCCAAAGAGGTCGCGGAAGTCGGTCGTGACGGCGACGTCGCGCCCTTCAAAACGCTGCTCGACTCCCAGGCCGGGCCAGCGGCCCAGCACGCGCCCGCCGTTCACGGGCCCGCCGAGTGCCAGCATGGCGGTGGCGTGGCCGTGATCGGTGCCGCTGTTGCCGTTCTCGCGGATCGTTCGGCCGAATTCGGACATCGTGAGCAGGACGACATTGCGCATCCGCTCGCCCAGATCCCGGTTGAACGCGGCAAGCGCGAGGCCCAGCTCGCGGAGGCGAGTGGCAAGCTGGCCTTCGCTCGACCCCTGGTTCACATGCGTATCCCAGCCGCTGCAATCTGCGAAGGCGATCTCGAGCCCGACGTCCGCCTTGATGAGCTGCGCGATCTGGAGCAGAGTCTTGCCTAACCGGCCCGGCGGGTAGTCGGCGCCGGCGGCGGGACGGTACTGCGCCGGGTCGGCGCGCTTCAACATCTGCACCGCCTCGAATCCCTCGCGCGACGACGACGCCAGCAACCCGGTCCCCGCGCCGTCGTACAGCTCTTCGAAGGCGCGCGTCAGGCGGTCGCGCGCACCCTCCTGGGGCACTCGCAAGCCAAACGCCTGCAGATCATCGATCGCGAGCGACGGCGCGGTGCCGGCAAGAATGCGCGGCAGCTGCGGCCCGAACGCGACCGCGCGGAACGGCGTGTCCGCATGCTCGCGGTCGTGCTGGCAATAGCGATTCACCCAGCCGTCGCCCGTGCTCTTCAGGCCCGGCGTGCCCGTCTCCATGTAGTCCTGCGCATCGAAATGACTGCGGGTCGCGTCAGGCGACCCGATGGCGTGAATCGCCGCGAGGCTCTTGTTGTCCCAGAGCTCTTTGAGGGGCGCGAGACTCGGATGCAGGCCGAAATGGCCGTCGAGATCCACGACGTCGGCGGCAGGAATCGCGATACGCGGGCGATCCTGGTAATACGCGGGCTCGCCATGCGGCACGATCATGTTGAGTCCGTCGACCGCGCCACGCTGGAAGAGGCAAACCAGAATCGGACGGGCGGATGGGCCGACGGGCCGACGGGCGGCAAATGCGGCGCGCGCGAGGAACAGCGGATCCAGGCCCAGGCTCACCATCGCCAGACCGCCTGCTTTCACGAATACACGTCTCGAGATGGTCATTGCTTTTGGAAATCGGGACCGCCGAGCGCCAGGCCCACGGCCATGACCCGAGCCTGCTCGGGATCGTGGATATCGGTCAGCTGCCCGAGAATGACAGTCCGCGTATGGGCGGACATGGTGCCGCCCAGCAGTTTCGCATCGATCAGATCCACCAGCTGGGCGTGATCGTCGATCGCGGGGATACTGGAGCACTCCTTGGCGAGCATCATGGCGGCGTTCATGCGCGCCAGCAGCGCGCCGCTGTTCACCCAGTGCGCCTCGGTCTCGGCATAGCCGGTCGGGGCCGGTTGCTGGTACAGCGGCTCTCCGAGCCGCGCGACGAGCTGCGCGAGACGCGGCGTGTCGTCGGGCTCGATGGCCGTCGCGCGCAGGGCGCTCACGACGAACTCAAAGGGCGTCTTCACCTTGGAACCCACGGCTTGCGAGGTCCAGAAATCGGGGGAAGTGAAAATCGCACGCAGGACGGCGCGCATGTCGCCGCGCGACGCCTGCCAGGCGGCCACGGCCGCATCGACGCACCCGTCGGGCGGCTCATCGGCCACGAAGCGCGCGCAGAGCTTCGCGCTCACGTGATGCATGGTGGCACGCTGGGTGGCGAGAAACTTGAGGAGCCGGATCCCTTCGTCCTTGCCGTCATCCTGGAAGGTGAGTCCAAAGACGTGCTTCGTCCCATGGTCGTGGGCCCAGTCGCGGAAGACGAAGCCTGAACCGCGTTCCGGGGGCTCGATGCTCCAACCGGTGAAGATGCGCGCGACTTCGATGATGTCCGTCTGGGTGTAACCGCCGTCAACGCCAAGGGTGTGGAGCTCGAGGAGCTCGCGCGCATAATTCTCGTTGATGCCTGTGGGCCGACGCCGCTGACGCTGCCGGCGCTCCTCGGGCATCTCATTCATGCCAAACCGTCGCCGTAACAAAAACGCAGACCGGCGCTGTGCCGGAGGTGTGGAGCCCGGTGCCACGCTCTGCGCATTGTCGAGATAGAACAGCATCGCGGGACTCTCGGCCGTCGCGATGAGCAAGTCTTCGAAGCGGCCAAGTGCCCGCGGCCGGATCGTTTCCTCTATATAGGAAGGCAGCAGGAAGCGGTCGGCGCCCTTGCCGACGAACACGTTGAAATGATTCGTCCAGAAATCGACCATCACCTCTCGGAGCTGCCGCTCTGACAAGGCGGCACGCACGATGGCAAGCTGCTGCAGTTGCCCGCCCAGCTGCCGGAACTCCTGCATGGGGCGGGACCTCACCCCCTGACCCCCTCTCCCGTTGGAGAGGGGGAACGAATCTCCCGACTCGCGCTGCAGGCGCTGGCGCTCGCGCGCCGCATCCCGGTAGCGACTGGCGAGATCGGCGCGATCGTAATCGAGGATCTTGAACTGCCGCTCGCGCTCGGCGAGCCTCGCGTCGGAGATGTGATCGGCATCGAGCTGGCGCTCGATCCACTTCATGACGCCGAAGCGCGCGACGCTGTCTGCTTCACCGGGACGGGCGCCGTATGCCAGCCGATTCAGCGCATGGAACGCTGAATCGCGCGGCGTCAGGCTCTGGACTGGAGCCTGCGTGGCGAGCACACACGCGGTTGCAATCAGGAATAGCGGCATGCGTCTGGTCTGACGTGTCGGTCTGAGCGAAGTTAACGCCATGGTCAAACGCCGTGTGTATCGGGCTGCGCGCGCCGCGCACGGCGCTAGTCCCGACACGCCGCCCACCTGGGGCGAACGGCTCGAGGCCCTGAAGTACGTGCCGCCGCTGGTGCGCCTGGTGTTTCAAACGCACCGCGGCTACACGATCGCGATCCTGGTGCTGCGGGCGATCCGGTCCCTCATTCCCGTCGCGGTTCTCTGGATCGGTAAGCTCATCATCGATGCGGTCATCGCGGGCGTCGCCACCGTCCACGCCGGGGGCACGCCCGACTGGCGCCACCTCGCCGGCCTCGTCGGGCTGGAGCTCGGCATCGCGGCGGTGGGCGAAGGGCTGGCCCGGCTGTCGTCTCTGCTCGAGAGCCTGCTCGGCGATCTGTTCGCCAACCGGCTGAGCGTGCGCCTCATGCAGCATGCCGCCACGCTCGACCTGGCCCAGTTCGAGGACGCCGAGATCTACGACCATCTCGAGCGTGCGCGCCGCCAGACCGTCGGCCGCATCGGCCTGTTCTTCGTGTTACTCGGGACCGCACAGGATCTCATCACCTTGATCTCGTTGGCGAGCGTCCTGCTCGTGCAGCTGCCGTGGCTGCTGCTCCTGTTGACCGTGGCGGTGTTGCCGGCATTCCTCGGCGAAGCGCACTTCGCATCACTCGGCTACTCGCTGCTGTTTCAATGGACCCCGGAGCGCCGCCTGCTCGACTACCTGCGCTACATGGGTGCGTCGAACGAGTCCGCAAAAGAAGTGAAGTTGTTCGGCCTGTCGGATTTCCTCGTGGGACGGTACGCCACACTATCGGACAAGTTCTATAAGGAGAACAAGCAGCTCGCCGTACGACGCAACATCGTCTCGACGCTGCTGGTCACCCTGGGCACGCTCGGCTATTACGGTGCCTACGGCGTGATCATCTATCGCACGGTGATGGGCGACTTCACGATCGGCACGCTGACGTTCCTGGCCGGCTCGTTCCGCCAGAGCCGAAGCCTGATCCAGGGCGTGTTACTCTCGCTCTCATCGATTTACGAACAGAGCCTCTACTTACGCGATTTGTTCACGTTCTTCGACGTACAGCCCAGCGTTGTTTCGAAACCCGGCGCCAGGGCGGTACCGCGCCCGCTGCAGACCGGTTTCCGATTCGAGAACGTCGGTTTCCGGTATCCGGGCTCGCAGCGGTGGGCGGTGCGCGGACTCTCGTTCGCATTCGATCCGCACGAGCGCATCGCCTTGGTAGGGGAGAACGGTGCTGGCAAGACGACGCTGGTGAAGTTGCTCGCTCGCCTCTACGACCCGGACGAGGGGCGAATTCTGCTCGACGGCGGCGATCTCCGCGATTACAACCTCGACAGCCTGCGCAAGAACATCGGCATCATCTTCCAGGATTTCGTGCGGTATGATTTCATCATGCGCGAGAATATCGGCGTCAGTCAGATCGAAGCGTTGGGGGACGAGGCTCGCATCCGAGAAGCCGCGCAACGCAGCTTGGCCGACTCAGTCGTCAAGCGCGTACCACAGGGCTACGATCAGATGTTGGGGAAACGCTTCGACAACGGCGTCGAGCTGTCGGGCGGTGAATGGCAGAAAGTGGCGCTGGCGCGCGCCTACATGCGCGAGGCGCAGGTCCTGATTCTCGACGAGCCGACCGCGTCGCTCGATGCCCGTGCCGAGTACGAGGTATTCCTGAGGTTCGCCGAGTTGACGAAGGGCCGGATGGCGGTGCTGATCTCGCATCGCTTTTCGACCGTGCGCATGGCGGACCGGATCCTGGTACTCAAAGGCGGTGAGCTCGTGGATGACGGCACGCACGAAGAATTAGTCGCGCGCGGCGGACTCTACGCGGAGTTGTTCTCGCTCCAGGCTGCTGGATACCGGTAACCCGTCAAGACGCCGGCCGCACGTTCCCGCCGTCCGCCACGAATTTCCACGCGCCGCCCTGCTGTCGCCGCCAAATCGTGAGATATTTGCTGTAGTAGTTCAGGCTCGCGATCCTGGCCTCGCCGACCGTGCAGCCGAGATCTCCCGACGGTGCGATCTCCGCGGCTACCGGCCACCATTCGAGCACCGCCCCGGCCGGAAAGCCGTCGAACCCCGCCCCAATCGCCTGCCGGCCGCGCGTCATCTCCGCCCCGCTGCCGAACGAGATCGCTTCTTCCGCTGAGAACGCGAGGAACGCGGTCTTCGCCCCGCTCGCCACCGACAGCGCCGCGAACGCGGAGTCCGCGTGCAGCAGCTCCGTGGGATCGGCCCGGCCGCGCACTTGCGCGTCGAGCGCGCCACCGGGGCCGGCCGGTCCAACCGAGTCGGGAACAGCCACAAGCCTCGTGTTCGCGTACGCCGCGAGGCGCCATCCGCCGCCGGTTTTTTGCCAGCACGCGAGATACTTTCCCCGCGTTCCGCCCCCGACAGCGTGCGTCCACCCGTAGGTGTAGCCGAGCCGGCCGTCGGACGACACGTCGGCGAACGCCGGCGTCCACGTCAGCTTGGCCATCGAGTCGGCCGTCTCGAGGAACGAGCGAATGTGATCGGTGCCGCGCAACAGCGGCGCGCCGGGATACAGATACGCCGCGCCTGCGGTCATGCCCGGCAGAAATCCTTGCACCATGCCGAGTGCCGCGGCCTTGTCGGAGAGTGAACGATCGGCGGCCAGTAACGCGTCACGATCCGACGTGCGGTCGCCTGCGGCCACAAGTACGAGCACACTGAGCAGCAGTTGTCGCATGGATGAACCTCCCGGCCGACAATCTGAGCGCGCGGATCGAGCCAGCGTAGAGCCACCGCGTTACCGCCTTGTGAAGTTCACACGATTCTGACCACGACGCTCGCCCGGTCCGGTCGGCGTGGTCGTACCATGCTACAATGAGGCACATGAAACGGGCATTGATCGTCTGGGGCGCCTGGACGGCGGTCGCGCTGTTGTTCGCGATCCAGATGCATTTCCAGACCGCGGGCAGCTCGGATCCGAGATCCTGGAGCTGGATCCTCGCCTGGCAGTTCACCGGGTGGTGGTGCTGGGCGCTCTTCACTGCGCCGGTGTGTGCTTTTGCGGCATGGGCCGTTCGTATCCGCCGTCCCGCGGCGCTCATCGCCGCGCACGTTCCCATGGCAGTGGTTACCGCGGTCGCGTGTGCGGGCTTCGAGGGCGGTCTGAAAACGGCCCTTGGGTTGTGGCGCACGCCACACACGTTCGTTAGCGGTGTGTGGGACGGCATTACGATATGGTGGACGTTCAACGTACTGGTGTACGCGATGGTCGCAGGCCTGTATCACGCCTGGCGCGCCACGCGCCTCGAGATGCAGCTCGTGCAGGCACGGCTCGATGCCCTCGTCGGACAGCTGCAGCCGCACTTCCTCTTCAACACGCTGCACACCATCTCGGCATTCGTGCTGGAGGACCCGAAGCAGGCAAACCGGATGATCACCCGGCTGTCCGAATTGCTACGCCAGTCGTTTAACCGGGAACGCGGGCCACTCGTCACACTCGAGGAGGAGCTCGAGCTGCTCGATCATTATGTCGCGATTCAGGAAGCGCGATTCGGAGATCGCTTGCGCGTGACGTTTCGGGTCGATCCCCGGGCGGCGTCCGCGGTCGTACCGACGTTACTGCTGCAGCCGCTCGTAGAGAACGCGATCCGACACGGTGTCGTCCCGAACGGCAGTGTCGCCGAGATCGCCATCGCCGCGGTCCGGGAGGGCGACCGCCTGCATCTCGAAGTGCGCGACAACGGGCCAGGCCTCAACGGCAGCTCCGGCGGCGGAGGATTGGGACTCGCCAATACTCGGGCTCGACTGCAGGAGTTGTACGGTCCGAGCCATCGGTTCGAGCTGACCAACGCGCCGGCTCCCGGCGGCGCGTTGGCGGTCATCGAAATTCCCTTTACCGATCATGCGCGCGATCATCGTTGACGACGAAGCGCCGGCACGGCGGCGCCTGCGCGGCGTGTTGCAGCAGATCAGCAGCGTCACGCGCATCGACGAGTGCGCGAGCGGCCGCGACGCCGTGGAGCTGCTGCGCCGCGGAACGCCCGATTTGGTCTTTCTGGACATCCAGATGCCCGACCTCGACGGTTTCGCGGTCGCGGCGGCCGCCAGCGAAGACCGGCCGCCGGCGATCGTCTTCGTTACCGCGTTCGAGGAGCATGCGGTCCGGGCGTTCGAGATTCAGGCGTTCGACTATCTCCTGAAGCCGTTCGACGATGAACGGATCATCGCGACGGTCAAACGCGCCGCCGAGTTCCTCGAGTGGATCAGGCGTGAGGGAAGCGCCGATCCGTCCCTGCACGGCTTCGGCGATGTCACGGTCGACTTCGCGCGCCACCAGGTGCGGCGTGCGGGCCGCATGGCGGAGCTCAGGCCCAAGGAGTACGCGCTGCTCGTCGCGCTCCTCAAACGCGGTGGCCGGGTGGTGAGCCGTCTGGAGCTGCTCAAAGAAGTCTGGGGATACGCCGACGACGTGATGAGCCGGACGGTGGACACGCACGTGGCGATGCTGCGGCGCAAGTTGGAGCAGGACCCCGCCCATCCGCGCCATATCGTCACGGTGCGGACGTTCGGATACCGGATCGAACGCTAGCGAAACAGCAGCCGGTCGGCGATGCGCTCGGCGATCGCGCCCGGTTCGCCACTGGAGCGATTGGTCAGCACAATGATCGTCAGGCGGCGGTGCGGGAAGCGTTGAATCGCGTTGCGGAACCCGCTGGTTTCGCCGGTATGGCGCCAGCGTTTCTCGCCCCGATAGCGATCGACGAACCAGCCAACGGCGTATGTTGTGTCGGCGCCGCCAGGCAATTGGGGCGAAGCATCGACGAGCGCCGTGTCTCCGTACAGCGCCCGATCCCACCGCGTCATGTCGTCCACGTTCGAGTAAATCCCACCATCGCCGAGCGTCGCGGATGTGACGCTCTGGTCGGTCGGCACGAACGTCCCGCCGCGCGGTGAATAACCGTAGGCGCGGCGAGGCACCGTGTCCGATCCCTCCACATGGGCCACGCTCGCGCTCATGCCGAGCGGCCGGAAGATTCGGGTCAGCAGGAACTCGGGGAACGTCATTCCCGACACCCGTTCGACGATCAAACCGAGCAGCACGTAGCCGGAGTTGCTGTAGCGATACTGACTTCCCGCCGGGAAATACAGCGAATCTTTCGAGGCGACCAGCGCGAGTACGTCGCGGCCGTCGAGCTGCGCGGTTCGCGAATCGGGAATCAGATCTTCGTAGTCCCACAGCCCCGACGTGTGGTTGAGCAGGTGTCGAACGGTGACTGCTCCTGCGGCGGCCGGCAGCTCGGGCAGGAGCTCCCGCACGGCCTGGTCGTAACGGACCTTTCCGTCCTTCACGAGCAGCATGACAGCCATGGCGGTGAACTGCTTCGAGACCGAGGCGAGGCGGTAATCGGTCTCGGGAGTGGCTGCGACGCGACGCTCGAGATCCGCCATCCCGTACGCGCGGCGCACCGCGACCCGGCCGTCCGAGATCACGACCACGCTCGCGCCGGGCACCATGGTGCCGCTGTAGGCGGTGAAGAGCGAGTCGACGAACCGGAGGTCGTCAGTCGTCACGCGGGGTCCACCTGCGGTCGCACACGCGGTGCACAGAAGCAGGGTCAGGATTTGGCAGCGGCGTACCACGTGTTCCAGGTCTCCTGCGCGGCGCCGATCGTGAGCTGTTGCTGGTTGCGGACCAGCGGCATGCGCAACAGCAGCGGTTCGAAACTCAATCGCTCGAGGGTGGCGACCGGCCGACCGAGTTCAGCAAAGCGCCGCGAATCCCGGTCGAGCAACGCCTGCAGGCCGAATTTGTCCGCGAACCGGCGCAGCTCTCCAAGCGAGGGCGCGCGCTCGTTCAGGTCGACGAAATGAACCTTGATGCGCCGCTCGGCGAAAAAGCGCAGCGCCGCGCGTGTGTCTGCGCTCTTGCGCACTCCGAAGACCTGAACCTCCATGCTGCGATCCTAGTGGGGATTGGTGATGACCTCGATCGCGCCGAGGAGATGTCCGGGACCAAAACGGCCTTCGGCACTAGAGGGGGAGAAGTAGCGGACCGAGTAGGCAGACCGCATCGTGATCAACCGCAGGCCATCGATGCCCGACCCGTAGCGACTCCCGTCTACATAGATGATGAGATTCTGATCAGGCAGCAGCGGGTTCGGGCGGCTGCGTATGATCCACTCGGGCCGCAGTTGCCGTACGGCGTCGTAAACGGTCGATCCGGTCACGGCGGAGAAGTCCTTCGCGGTGATCAGGTCGGCGTCGTGGCTCGCCGCGACGTCGCGCGGCATGCGCGCCGGGTGCGAGCAGGCAGCCAGTTCGAGCAGAGACACCAGCACGACGGCGAATCTCATCGGCAAAAAGGTAGCCTATATTCCTCGCTCCCGGCGAGGTGTCATGAGTCCCCGATCAAAAATCATTGCCGCAGCCGTCCTGTTCTCGAGCGGGGGCGCGGCTATCAAGTTCTGCAGCTTCGGAGCGTGGCAGCTCGCGGCGTTCCGAGCGGCGCTCGCAATGCTCACCATCCTCGTGCTGCTTCCCGAAGCGCGGCGGGGGTGGAGCTGGCGCACCGTCGTGGTCGGCTTCTCGTACGCCGCGACGACGCTGCTGTATGTGCAGGCGAACAAACACACGACGGCGGCCAGCGCCATCTTCCTGCAGTCCACGAGCCCGCTCTTCATTCTGCTGCTCGCGCCTGTGCTGCTGGGTGAGCACGCCACGCGGCGCGACATCGGGCAGATGGCGGTCATGGGTGCTGGCCTGGGGCTGTTCCTGCTCGGTCACGATCGGGCGTCCACGACGGCGCCGAATCCGGCGTTGGGGAACGTGCTTGCAGCGATCTGTGCCGTGGCGTGGTCGTTTACGGTCATCGGCTATCGCTGGCTCGCGGCGCGCGGCCAATCGGTCGCGGCAGCGGCGGTGTCGGGGAATCTCACCGCCGGCACGATCGCATTGGTCATGGCGCAACCACTCGCCGCGGGCCGGCCCGCGGACTGGGCCGTCGTGGTCTTTCTCGGCGTGTGCCAGCTCGGCATCCCATACCTGTTTCTGGCGCGTGCGGTGCCCCGGGTACGCGCGCTCGAAGTCGGTCTCTTCCTTCTTATCGAGCCCGTCCTGAATCCGATCTGGGCGTGGTTGGTGCATGGCGAGACACCCGGCCCCGCGACTCTCGCGGGCGGAGCGCTGATCCTCGGCGCGACGGCGGGCCGGATGCTGCTCGACGTGCGCAAGACCGCCGGGGACACGGTCGTCGCATAAAGAAAACGGGCCCGCCTTGGCGGCGGGCCCGCATCTCCATCATCGCGTCAGTGCGTTACTGAGTCGCTCTGAACGCGTTGACTCGTCCTCCTCCATAGAAGTCGTCGTTGCCCGGCTTGCCGAGGTCGTCGGCCGAATGGCGCAGACGCCGCTCGACTTCCGCGGGTCCAACGTGGCCGTACTTCCCAACGATGAGTGCCGCGACGCCGGCGACTGCCGGGCTCGCCATGCTCGTGCCCGCGGCCCAGCAGTAGCTGCTGATGCTTGTGCCCGCGCCGCGACACGGCGCGATCACCATGTCGAGCACCCAGCAGAACTGGGCACTGCTGCCGCTCGGGTTGCGCGGGTAGGTGCAGATATCGTCCCCGGGGAGCGCAAAATCGCCGCCCGGACCTGCGAATGCCACGGCCGACTGGCCGAAGTTCGTGTACGACGCCGGACGGTCATAGTTCGTGGCGCCGTGGGCGAAATCGAGCGGGGCAGTGGCCGACACGGCGATGACGTGCGGCGACATCGCCGGGAGTTGGATGACGTTCGCCGTGTGGTCCATGTCGTTTGCGTCGTTGCCGAGTGCGGCGACGACCGTCACGCCACGCTGATACGCGTACGTAGTCGCCTTGCCGAGAGCGACCGCGAGCTTTGCCGCACCGACGCCCTGGCGTGGGAACAGCGCGCCGAGGCTCATGTTGATGATGTCCGCACCCGCGCCGCCCTCCGCTATCGGCGTCGCGGCATACACGATGCCGGCGATGACCGCGCCGAAGGAGCCGCTGCCGCAATGCAGCACCTTGACGCCGATGATCGTGGCGTCGGGCGCGATGCCGACGGTGCCGATGTTCGGGAACGGCGTGTTGTTCGCGGCCGGTGCGGCGATGATTCCGGCGACGTGCGTAGCGTGCCAGAACGTGTCATTCAGATGGCAGACGCCGAGTGTGTCGCGCGCCTGATCGAAGTTGAATGGCTGGCCGGGGACAAATGAAGCCGAGTGTGTCACATCGAGCCGCGGGGCGATGTCGATATGCGTGCTGCGGATGCCGCCATCGAGTACCGCGACGCGAGCACCGGCGCCACGGGCACCGGCGTCCCAGGCCTCGCCGGCGTGCACAGCGTCCGGCGCCCACTGGATGCGGCGGAACGTCTCGGCATTGCCGAACGTCGCTTCTTCGGAGACTTCGCCCGCCTCGACGACGCGCTCGGGGTGGACCCACTGCACGACGATGTCCTCATCGACGCTGGCGATGCCTTTGATTTTGCCGGCACGCGCCGCAAAGCCGGGATCGCCGGATTGGGCGAGCGCGACGCCGATCTGCGTGAAGCTCGTCGTCACCGATCCGCCCGCCGCGACAACCTGCGCGCTGAGGTCCGCGGGAAGTTGAGAGCCGGTGAAGTTGATGACGTAGGATTTGCTGCTTGCTGCTGGTGCGACGAGCTGCAGGGTGGGAGTGCCGGCCATTGTTGCCGTCGTGGCGGTGTTCGCCGTCGGACTAATGCGTGCCGACTCGACGCATGCCGCGGCGACGAACGCGCCGGTGACGAGGGTAAATCGCATGACGTGTCTGTACATCGTGAACTCCGAGAAGCTGAGGACGGATCCGAGGGCGCTGGGATCGTGAAGCTGTCGCGGTTTCCATCAAGTCGCAAGCGCTATATTCCTCGCCCCATGCCCGCACCCCGCGCCCGCATCGGCGTCATCTTCTTCACCGTCCTGATCGATCTTATCGGCTTCGGGATCGTCATGCCGATCCTGCCGTTCTACGGGCAGCGCTTCGGTGCCAGCGGCCTCGCGTACGGCGCCGTGCTCGCTATCTACTCGTTCATGCAGTTCGTCGCGACGGCCCTACTCGGCAAGCTGTCCGACCGGATCGGACGCCGGCCGGTGCTGCTGACCACGATGCTCGTGAATGCCGTGGGCTATACCCTCTTTGCGTTCGCCGGCTCGTATTGGGTGTTGTTTCTGTCACGCGTGGTGTCGGGCTTTGCCGGCGGCAACATCTCGGCGGCGCAGGCCTACATGGCGGACATCACGACGCCGGCCGAGCGTTCGCGCGGCATGGGGATCGTGGGCGCGGCGTTCGGCATCGGGTTCAGCGCCGGTCCGGCAGTCGGCGGACTCGCGGACCACTACCTGGGTCACGCGGCGCCCGGCCTCGTGGCCGTCGTCTTGTCGCTCGCGAATTTTATTTCCGCGTACTTCATTCTGCCCGAATCCCTGAAACACGAGCTTCGAGTCAAACGACCGATCTTCGACCTGCGTCATATCGGACAAGCGTTCGCGCGGCCCCGCCTGCGTCCGCTGATGGTGGTATGGGCGCTCACGCCGCTCGGGTTCGCGGGGTATACCGCCGCACTGCCGTACCGGGTGATCGACGCCCTGGGATGGAAGCAGCTGCAGCTCACCTTCCTCTTCATCATCATCGGCGTGACGGCCGCGGCGGTGCAGGGCTACTTCTTCGGCAAAGTCGTGCGACGAACCGGCGAGCGTGCCCTCGTCATCGCCGGTGCGTTCGGGATGGCGGTCGCGATCGCCATCGTGCCCGTATTGACCTCCTCGGGGGCGCTCTACGGCTGGACCTTCGTGCTCGCGGCCGCGAACAGCGTCTTCTCTCCGGCGGCGACCGGACTGGTGTCCATCTACGCCGACCCCAACGAGCAAGGGACAGTCCTCGGCGCGGCGCAGGCAATCAGTGCGCTGGGTCGCACCGTAGGCCCGCCGCTCATTGGGAAGGTGTACGACGTGAGCCACGTCACGTCCTTCGTGCTCGCGGGTTTCTTCATGGCCGTCGCCGGGCTCGCTGCGTTTCGACTCGCACCCGTTACGCATCACGCCCCCCCTCCCTCAGAGTCTTAACGACGTCTAAGCTTCAACGTCCAAGAGGCAGACTTTTCACGGAGCAACGAATGCACAAGCGCATCACGATCGCGTTGGCCGCTCTCACGTTCGCGGCGGCCTGTAGTCAGGATCCGACGGCCGCCTCCTCGAATGAGCTGGTGCTCGCGCAGAGCTCGCAGGCGATCGCCGACAACGTCGCCGCGTCGCGCATCGGCGGCACCACGTACGAGGGGTGGTTCCGACGGTTGGCCGACACGCTGCGCACGACCGATAATCCCGTGGCGATTGCCTACCTCGACTCGGCTCGAATGAACCGCGATTCCGCGTGGGCCGCACGGCAGCGCGGCGACACGGCAGCTGCCTCCGCCTTCCGGCGCGCGGCGTTCCGCGATGTGCTGTCGGCGATCATCGAACTGTTCCCGAACGCACCGGAGCGGACCGGAGCGGCCGTCGATACGGCGATCGAGCGTATCGAGAATTTCCTGGGCGATCGCGACGCACCGCGAATTCGGGCCATACTCGCCCACGTCAAGGATCTACGCACGCAGGCTGTGGCCGCACTGGCGGCGGGCGACAAGGTCACCGCATTCGCGCTCAATCTCCGAAGTCTGCAGATCCTGCACAGGCTCGTGGAGCATGTACGGGAGAATCATCGGGATCATGACGAAGTGGCAGACGGAGAGATGGAAGCTGTAGGCGACTAGACGTTGAGGTAGATGCCTAGAGGCCGAGAGGCTGAGGGGCTGTGAGGATCGAGTACCAGGGTTTCCTGCGAACTCCGTCCTCATGGCCCCTCGGCCTCTTAGCCTCTCAGCGTCTCCCGTGCCGTCTAGCCGTCTCCCTCCTGTTTCGGTCATATTTCTCTCCCCCCTCGCAGGAGAGCTGCGCCCCATGCGTGTGTATAAGACGCCGGAGATCCGGAATGTGGCCGTCGTTGGCCACGGCGCGAGCGGCAAGACCTCCCTGGTCGATGCGCTGGCGTTCGTGGCCGGAACGAGCAAACGGCACGGATCTGTAAAGGATGGCACCGCCCTCACCGATTACACCGCCGACGAAATCGAACGCAAGTACTCGATCAATCTCGCCTTGGCCGTCGCCGAGTGGATGGACACGAAGGTCAATCTGATCGACACCCCTGGATACCTGGACTTCACCGGCGACGCCCTCGCGGGCGTGTACGCCGCGGACTCCGCCGTCGTCGTCCTGTCCGCGACGGCGGGCGTGGAAGTCGGGACCGAAAAGGTGTGGGACTACTGCGAGCGCCGCGCGCTGCCCCGCCTGTTCTTCGTGTCGCTGATGGACAAAGAGCACGCCAACTTCGAGCGCGTCTTCAACCAGATCAAAGCGCAGCTGACGCCCAAGGTGATCCCGGTGGAGATCCCTGTCGGCGAAGGATTCGAGTTCCACGGGATCATCAATCTCTTCTCGAAGAAGGCGCACCTCTACAAGAAGGGGACCAAGGCGGGTGAGTACGACGAGGTCGACGTTCCCGATGAGTACAAGGACCGCTTCGAGAAGTATTCCCAGGAGTTGATCGAGAGCATCGCCGCGACCGACGACACGCTGCTCGAGCGCTACCTCGGCGGTGAGGAGATCGGCCGCGACGAAGCGATCGCCGCGATGAAAGCCGGCATGGCGAAGGGGGAGCTGTTCCCGCTGTTCTGCGGCGCCGCCGAGCTGACGTACGGCACCCGCGCGTTGCTCAACAAGCTCGTCGAATTGTGCCCGGCGCCGCAGGAACGTCCACCCGTCGAAACGCAAAAGTGGGGCAGCGCGGAGCGGCTCACGCTCAAGACCGACGACGCGGGGCCGCTGGCGGCGCAGGTCTTCAAGACCGTCTCGGAGCCGCACGTTGGCGACGTCACGCTGTTCCGCATCTTCTCGGGCCACGTCAAGAACGGGCAGGACGTGTGGAATGCGCCGCGCGAAGTCTCGGAAAAGCTGAACCACCTGTGCGTCGGTCTGGGAAAGGAGCGCCTCGAGATTCCGGAGCTGCACGCGGGCGACATCGGCGTCGTCGCGAAGCTGCGCGATACGCACACCAACGACACGCTGTCGGCCAAGGACATGGGCCTCGTGCTGCCGAAGATCCCGTTCCCCGAGCCGGTGATCACCATCGCCGTCGAGGTGAAGCAGCGCGGCGAAGAAGACAAGCTGTCGACCGGCCTGCACAAGCTGCACGAAGAGGATCCCACCTTCCATCACGAGTTCAACAGCGAGCTGGGTCAGACGCTCATTCGGGGACTTGGTGAGCGGCATCTCGAGATCGTCGTCGGGCGATTGGCGCGGAAGTTCGGCGTGCATGCGCAGACCGCTAAGCCCAAGGTCGCCTACCGCGAAACGTTCCGCGGAAAATCGGAGGGGCAGGGGAAACACAAGAAGCAGACCGGCGGGCGGGGGCAGTACGGGGACTGCTGGATCCGCATCGCGCCGCTGCCGCGTGGCTCGGGCGTGCAGTTTGTCGACGAGATCGTGGGCGGCGTGATCCCGCGGCAATACATCCCGGCCGTCGAGCGCGGCGTGCTCGAGGCGGCGCACAAGGGGCCGATCGCCGGCTATCCGGTCGTGGACTTCAAGTTCGAGCTCTACGACGGCTCCTACCACGACGTGGACTCGAACGAAATGTCATTCAAGATGGCCGGCATCCTGGCGTTCCGGAACGTGAGCCCGGGAGCGCGGCCGGTGCTGCTCGAGCCGATCATGGATGTCGAGGTGTGGACGCCCGACGAGTATCAGGGCGCCGTGATGGGCGATCTCTCCTCGCGTCGCGGGCACATCGTCGGAACGGAGAAGGATGGACGGCTCACGAAGGTGAAGGCGCTCGTCCCCGAGGCCGAGCTCGACCGATACGCCACGACGCTGCATTCGATCACGCACGGGCGCGGGACGTATCGGATGAAGTTCCACGTGTACCAGGACGCGCCGTCCGAAATCGCCGCGAAGGTGACCGAGTCGCGCAAGAAGGAGCTCGAGGAGGCGAGGAGGGAGTGAGGTTCGCGCTCGCCTCGGCGTTGCTGCTCATGGTCGCGTGCGGGCGGGAGGCGGCTCGCACCCCGCGACGCTGGGACACTTCGCAGACGGTGATCAAGTTCCCGAGCGCCGGCGTCGTTGCCGTGGCCACCCCAAGGCGCTGGGCGCAGGGGATTCAGAGCGATTACCTGCGCGAATTCCTCGACGAGTTCGACGCTGCCGCCGACAGTCTGGAGCGTTCCGGCTTTCTCGTGGCGGAGACCTTTCGCGACACGATCCGCATCGTCTACTGGCCTGATTCGGTAACCGTTGTCCGTCCGGTAAGCGGCCAGACCGACGGTTATTACCTCGTGGCGCCCGGCCGCGCGCCACGTTTCCTGCCGGGCTCGCTCAAGGCCCGCGAATTGATGAAGGTCCTGCGCGGCTGGCTCGCCGAGCCGCCACCGCAGGCTGCCAGTGTCACGCCGCGCGACACGACGGGGCCGCCGTTCGCGCTGCTTGCTCCGGATAGCATCCCGGGGCTCCCGGCCGCCGTGCGCACCGAGCTCAATCGACGCGGCTGCCTGATCCCGCAGGAGTACGAGAACCCGCGCCCGAACAACATCGTGCGTGGCAGTTTCGGTGCCGTCGGGCAAGTCGACTGGGCGGCCCGGTGCTGGCGCGACCAGCGCTCCTCGATCCTCGTCATCTGGGGCGGGCGCGCGTGGTGTCCTGAGACGATCCGGGAACGATCGGATCCGATTTCATCCTGGATGCGCACCCACGGACGCGGATTCTACGAATCTGCGCTCGCCCGCGCGGACTCGACGCGCATCGCCAACATCGAGGTATATGGGCCCGACGAGCTGGCGGCCGATTCCGTGGGCGAGACTCCCGCGGCGGCGTGGCGCGGCTACGACGGCATCGAGGACATCTTCCTTGAAAAGGGGTCCAACGTCTGGTATTGCATGCGCGGCCGGTGGGTGAATCTGGGAGGGGCCGACTGATCGCAGCGTGGCTGCGCCTGTGGTTCGGCTTCCGCGATCCCGTCAGCCGCGGGACGTACTTCCGGCACGGCGTCGGTCTCATGGCGCTGAAGTACGGCATCGACGCGCTGCTCATCTGGCGCTTCGCAGGCCGCGTCTGGACGCCGCTCAATTACCTGTCGCCGTTGCTCAGTACGCGAGCCGAGTTGCTGCGCGGCGCGCCGCCCTGGTTGTTGCCGCTGCTCGTCGCGATTGCCCTGCCGTTCTTGTGGATTGGCGTCAGCATGACCATGCGCCGGGCCGTGGATGCCGGCGTATCGCCGTGGATCGCGCTCGTGTTCTTTGTTCCGGCGTTCAACTACGCACTGATGTTGCTGTTCTCCATCCTCTCATCGAACCCAAACGTGAAATGGCCCTTCGCCGCGCGACCGGCGACGGTCGATGATCGTCTGAAGAGCGCGATGCTGGGTGTGGCGGCAACGTTGGCGGTCACGCTTCTCACCGTTGGTATGGGAGTCTATCTGCGGCGCAGTTACTCCGCCGGCTGTTTCTCGGGGTGCCGTTTACCGTGGGGTACATCAGCTCCTACATCTACAACTACGGACACGAGCGGCCGGCGGGCCAATCGATCATGATCGCGCTCGCGAGTGTGACGATGGCCGCCGGGGCCCTGGTGCTGTTTGCGCTGGAAGGCTCGGTATGCACTCTGCTGGCCCTGCCGATCGCGCTCGCCATCGCGTTCCCGGGCGCGGTGCTCGGCCGGATCATCGCGCGGCGGGGAGTGCATGCCTCGACAGGCGCAGGCATGGCGCTCGTTGTGCCCCTGTTCATCGGGATTGAGCCTCGCACGCCGGCACCAACGCACGAAGTCATTACGGTCGTCGAGATTGCGGCGCCACCTGACGTCGTGTGGCAACACGTCGTGACATTCCCCGAGCTGCCGCCCCCAACCGAGCTGCTGTTCCGCGCGGGCGTCGCGGCGCCGCTCCGCGCGCGCATCGAGGGCACCGCGGTCGGGGCAATTCGCTATTGCGACTTCACGACGGGCAGCTTCGTCGAGCCGATCACGGCCTGGCAGGAGAACCAGCTGCTTGCGTTCGACATCACGGCCCAGGCGCCGCCGATGACCGAGCTGAGCCCCTACGGCGAGATTCATCCGCCCCACCTCGACGGCTACTTCCGGGCGATGCACGGCGAATTCCGGCTCACCCCGCTGCCCGGGGGCGGCACCCGTCTCGAAGGACGGACCGCGTACGTGGTGGAAATGTTTCCGCAGGTCTACTGGACGGTGCTCGCGCGCGCCATCGTCACGGCGATTCACACGCGCGTGTTGCATCACATTCAAACGTTGGCGGAGGAGGAAGCGCACAGATGAACAGGATGAAGTTGTGGGCCCTTGTCGCGCTCCTCGGCGCGTGCAAACCCGGTGCAAAGGGTGATCAGGCTGGAGGGACGAGCGGTACGCCGACGAAGGCTGCGACGGTCACCGGATTCCAGACGCCGGAATCGGTGCTCTGGGATTCCGCGCAGGACGTCTACTACGTGTCCAACATAAATGGCAATCCGGGCGAGAAGGACGGCAACGGCTACATCAGCGTGATCGATTCTTCCGGCACGGTCAAGTACACCATCAAGGGCCTCGACGCGCCAAAGGGGATGGTGCTCACGCCGAACTGGCTGTGGGTCACGGACATTGATATGATTCGAAGTTTCGATCCCGGCAACGGAGCACCAGGAGCGAGAGTTCCAATTCCTGGTGCCGTGTTCCTGAACGATATCGCGGTGGGGCCGGACGGCGCACTGTACATCACCGACACCGCCATTCGGTTTGGATCGCAGGGTGCGGAGCATGTCGGCACTGACCGGATCTTCCGCGTTACCGAGGGATACCTCCGTGTGAGTGTCGCGCTTCAGACAGACAGCCTGGCGCGGCCCAATGGCATCACCTGGGACGCCGCGAATCAGCGCTTCATCGTCGTGCCGTTCGGGGGCAACTCATTGCTCGCGTGGAAGCCGGGCGAGACCACGGTCACAAAGCTGGCGACCGGGCCTGGGCAATTCGATGGCGTCGAGATCACGCGCGACGGCGCTACCTGGGTATCGAGCTGGGCCGATTCATCTGTCTATCGGTATGCCAGCGGGCAGGGGACGAACGCTATCAAAGGCGTCCCGAGCCCCGCAGACATCGGGTACGACGCGCGGCGGAATCGACTGTTGGTCCCGATCTTTACCGGGAATCGGGTGGAGATTTGGCAGCTGCAGTAAAAAGCGACCGAAAGTCTTGTGCAGCCCATCACAGAGTGAGAGGTCGGGCCCGGGCGCCGCGACCCCCCCACCCCCACCCCTACCTCGACGGGCACTCTCGTGCGACCCTTGGGAGGTTCGCGGGTACGTTTTTGCGCATCAATTCCCTAGCCGAGGAGGATAGCCGTGATGAGAGTGACCGCCCTCTGCATCAGCCTCGCAGCACTCGCGGCATGTGAGCCCGTGGACCGGCGACGGACGCCGCCGCCCCCTCCGCAGGCGTCGCAGGATGTGGATACGGTCGCACCGGCTCAGCCCCAGGTTGCGCCGACGGGTGGTTCGCGGGCGACGAAGGTCGGAACGGTCGTTGGCTTGCTCGCGCCCGAATCGGTGCTGGACGATTCGGCGCAGGACATCTACTTCGTATCGAACATCAACGGCGGCCCGCTGACCAAGGACAACAACGGCTTCATTACGCGTGTGCGGCCGGACGGAGCTATCGAGGTCCTCAAGTTCATCGAAGGGGGCCGCGGCGGCGTCACGCTCAATGCACCCAAG